>Ga0247727_10001981_pt1 | contig 47380 bp, 42 predicted proteins | sample WisWelCaveWW1625_FD_202498 | JGI IMG/M metagenome (GOLD analysis project Ga0247727, IMG submission 202498) | Biofilm microbial communities from Wishing Well Cave, Virginia, United States - WW16-25 | ecosystem: Environmental > Aquatic > Deep subsurface > Groundwater > Cave microbial mat | place...
TTCAGCAATTCCTGTAATCGATTGGTTTGGCTTGTTCATGGCTACTCCTTTGAGGGCGATTGGCTTCAACAGCGTTCTTCTTTTTTGGGAAGAATGCTATGGATGAGCATATGCTCTTTCACAACAGACATATCAGAATTATGCAGAATACTCCTGTTGAACCAGCCGCCTAACGGCGGGCTTCAGGCGCGGCGTGAAGCGAAGCGGAGCGCCGTCGCCTGCAAGCCGTGTTGGGCGCAACACCTGCGATAGCATCGCGTTTCTTGCCCTCTCGGTTTAACCATTTGCACAAAATAGCGTGTGCTGGCGCCCGCAGATGCCTTTCCTTCCAACGCGCCGCCACGGAGCCTGCTTGCCCCCATTACTCGTTCGGCGGCAGCGATGTCGCGATATCGTAGACGAGCACCTGCACGTCCAGGCCATCGTTGCTGAGCAGGCTGAGTGTCTGCTCCTGTGTCGCCGTCTTGATCGCGTCCTCATTGTCCGCTGGGGCGTAGACACGGATCGAGGCCTCCTCGCCCGAGCGCTTCTGCACACGCACGACGGCGTCTGGGCTGGCGCTTTTGATTCGCTCGGTCAGATCGGCGATAGCGTCGTCAATGGTCATGATGCACTCCTCCTCAAACGTGACAAGTCGCGTAGCATGATAACCGATTCAATCATGTGACGCCGACTCAGGCTTCGTGCCGAGGTTTCTATCTACATGGCCGCATCTAAAGTTGCGCCCAACTCGCGATTAAGCCGAATGATTTCCGCATAACTGCTTATAGACAGAATTGGTTCGGATGGCTACACCGCCCGCATCCGATTATTTTTCGCGTTGTGTTCCACTTCCGCCAGCCCCAACGCTTCCAGCAACGGCGGCATGTACATGCCGAATCGTCCGCGCAATCCTTTTTTCAAACCGTACCAGCCGCCCACAGGATTTTTTGCCGAACGTCCCCACGCTTCCACCGTTCCTTCCGCCGCGGGCTTTTGTTCGTCCGCCGCGCCCAACGGCATCCAATCGCCGTGCGCTTTCAACATCGCGTGCAAGTCATTGATGGCGCGCGCGTCGTAACGCAGCTGTGTTGAACCGACTTGGCAAATGATGGCGGGCGGATCGAGTGTTTCGTCGCGATACATGGTGTATTCCGATGTGCCGCTCGGCGTTTTCAATTGCCATGGATTCGCTTTCGTGCCGTCGCCTTTCCCCACCGACGTTTTTGGTTTGGCGGCAGGTTTTGTTTTAGGCGCGGCTTTTGTCACCGCTTTTACTTTTGCTTTCGTTGCCATTCTCTTTGCCTCCTTGAAAATAAATTCGCAGATTCATTGCGGCACATTCGATAAGCGGATCATCGCGCGCGTCCATCCGCTTATCCGCTTATCCGTTTTCCACATCCGTTGGCAGGTTTTTCTCCCGCGCGCGCATCCACTCTCTAACGCGTTCCCTCACCCATTCCGCATCTTGATCTTTCAAGCGCGGTTCAGGCGGTTCGTTCGCATAATCCAAATCATCCGCGTACCGCGCGCGTTCATACGTCATGTTGAATGCCGTTTGCAAATTCAGCGGCACATCGTTGAAGGGTGGACGAAGTGGAACAGCGATCGTGGGCATTTTGTCGCGGAGATTAAAAAACCAAACTTCATACGGACGTTCAACCTGTGCGCGTTTTAGCAGCGCCATGTAATCACTGCGGTTCGCCGCCAGCGCAAAACGTTCGCCCTCCCGCAGTAAATCAATTTCGATCCAATGCGTGTGCGAGCGCATGACCGTCTCGCGTTTCTTTTGAAATGCTTCGAGACCTTTGGTATCGGGAATTTTATTGGTAGGGGATAGAATTTCGATGACCGTCACAACCTCGCGCGATTTTGCGTCACGCAGTTCGATATACCGTTCAACCACTCGTTCGGTGAAAAAGGGCTCGATGTAAATTGCGGGCGTTATCGTTGTTGTCAATGCTTCGCGGAGTTGACGCGCGGGTTTTGAAACGATGTATGTATCGGGTTCGATAAAACGTTGGTTGGGAGAACTAAAATCAATAATATCCACACGTTCCTCCACGCGCACGAGAAACGCGGGCGAAACTTGGCGCGCCAACAAATCGCGGATCGAAATGATGTAATCGGTATGGAAATCGCGCCATTCATCAGGGTCTTCGATATATGGATCCATTCCTGGAAATGGTGAAATCATTTATACCTCCTTGCATTTGAATGCTTATGAACGATCGTCCTTGCGCGCGCGCCTATCTGTTTATCCGTTTATGGCGATGTATTCAGTGCGGCTTTCCCTATCCGTTGACTGCCTTTTTCCACTCACGCACGCGTTCTTGAACCCATTGCGCGTCTTCATTTCGTAACGGAGGCGCAGGTGGTTCGTGGGTATACTCAAGGATGCTTGGGTAACGCGCGCGTTGGTACGTCACATCGAAAGCCATTTGTAGATTTAATGGCACATCATCAAACGCGGGTTGAAGGGGGACAGCAATCGTAGGCATGCGATCACGCAAATTGAAAAACCACACTTCATACGGCGTATGCTGTTTTTTTTCGCGCGCCCGCGCCAGCAGCGCATAATAGTCACTTTTCCCCGCCACCGCCGCCGGTCGTTCCCCCGCGCGCAAAAGATCAATTTCCATCCAATGGGTTTGCGACGACATGATAGTGCGCCGTTTTTCCATGAACGCGTCAAGTCCTTCAGAGTTACGCGCTTTGTTGGTGGGGGACAATACCTCGATCACGGTTACGATCTCACGGCTTTCCTTTTCAATAATTTCAAGAAAGCGTTCGCTCGTTTCTTCGACCAAAAAGGGCTCGATCAACGTCGCGGGCGCGATCGCGTCGGCTTGCTGTATGCCAAATGGATCCGTTGGGGTTGAAACGATGTACGCATCTGGCAAAATATATTTTCCTGTGCGCGATCCCAGCTCGATGATGTCCACGCGTTCTGGAATTTCAACATAAAAATTGGGTCCAACGCGTTCCGCAAGCTGCTCACTGAGCGCGACGATAAAGCGCGTGTGAAAACCACGCCAGCGGTTTGGATTCTCCAAGTACGGATCCATACCCGGAAACGGTGACAACATCTTGCCCTCCAATCGCGGCAAAACAAACGGGCGACGAGATTTCTCGTCGCCCGTAATTCTATCGCACTTTCTATTTTTTGGCACTCGCATTTGCTATCAATCCCATCAACTCATTCTCGCGCCCCTCATGGCATTTTTTGAATTTCTTGCCGCTGCCGCAAGGACACGGATCATTGCGCCCAATTTTTGCTGCCGCTTTTTTCACGGGCTGCGCTTTGCGTTTTTCTTCATCGTGCGCGCGCGATTCTTGCATTGCACGCGACTGCTGCTGTGGAACGCGCGTGAGCTGCGCGTGATAAATGTTGTGAACGATGGTGCGCTTGATGTCGTTGTTCAAGCCTTCGAACATGCCGAACGCGTCGTGTTTGAATGTCACGAGCGGGTCTTGCTGTGCGATGGCGCGCAAGCCGATGCCGCCGCGCAATTCGTCAAGCGTCGTCAGATGGCGCACCCACAATTTATCAATCGTGTCGAGCATCACGAGTCGTTCGAGCAAACGCGTTTCGCCTTCGCCTTGCGCTTTTTCTTTCTCACTGTACGCGTTGTCGGCGAGCTCGATGAGTTGTTCCTCAATCTGCTGCGCGTTCAGGTTTTCCCACTGCGCGGGCGCGTCTTTGGGCAGCGGGAAAATTTTGCGCGCCTCGTTCGCCAATGCTTCCAAATCCCATTCGTCCGTGTAATTCCCCGGACACATCGTTTCCACGAGCGATCCCAGTTCCTCGTGAACCATGTTTTGCGCGATGGGGCGCGGGTTGGAGGATTCCAGAATTTTTTGACGTTCACTGTAAATCACTTGCCGCTGTTTGTTGATCACATCGTCGTATTCCAACAAATGTTTGCGAATGTCAAAATTATATCCCTCCATCTTGATCTGCGATTGTTCAATCGCGCGCGCGACTAACGGCAGATCAATCACCATCTCTTCATCTTGCCACACGCGCTCGAGCAAACTCTTGTTGCCCATGCGCTTCATGATTTCGTCTTCGAGCGAAACATAAAAGCGCGACGTGCCGGGATCGCCTTGCCGTCCCGCGCGTCCGCGCAGCTGATTGTCAATGCGCCGCGCCTCGTGCCGTTCTGTGCCGACAACGTGCAAGCCGCCGAGTTCGATCACTTTCGCTTTTTCTTGCTCTGTTTGCGCCGACGCGCGCGCGTACGCGTCATCCCACAACGCGGGTTCAATCGGTTTGGTGAGGTCAACCCCCTTTTTGCGTAGTTCCTCGCGCGCAATGCCTTCCGTGTTGCCGCCGAGCAAAATGTCCACGCCGCGTCCCGCCATGTTTGTTGCCACTGTAACGGCGGCTGGCTTGCCTGCTTGTGAGATGATTGTCGCCTCGCGCTCGTGATTTTTCGCGTTCAGCACTTCATGCTTGACACCTTTGCGACTCAACAGCTTGGACAACATTTCGGAATGTTCCACCGACGTTGTGCCGACGAGAACGGGACGCCCTTCGTCATTCATCTCTTTGATTTCATCCACCACCGCTTTGTATTTCAATTCCTCATTTTTATAAATCACATCCGAATCATCGTCGCGCACCATCGGACGATTCGTGGGAATGGCAACGACATCCAGCGCGTAAATTTTGTTAAACTCTTCCTCTTCCGTTTTCGCCGTGCCCGTCATCCCCGCGAGTTTGTTGTACATGCGAAAATAATTTTGGAACGTGATCGTTGCCAGCGTCAAGGATTCGCGCTGCACCCGCACGCCCTCTTTCGCTTCAATCGCCTGATGCAGTCCTTCGGAGTAACGGCGTCCAAACATCAAGCGTCCCGTAAATTCATCCACGATGACCACTTCGCCATCTTTGACGACATAATCTTTATCGAGTCGGAAAAGCGCATGCGCCTTGAGCGCGTTATCAAAATACGACACGAGTTCCACATAGTCATCATCGTAGAGCGATTTGTTCGCGGGAATCCCCAGCATGCGCTCAATTTTGATAATGCCCTCTTCCGTCGGTGACACGACGCGCAATTTCAAATCAATCGTGTAATCGTCGCCCTCTTTCAAGCGCGGCATCAATTGCGCGAGGCGGCGATAATCCGACGACGATTCTTCCGCAGGCCCCGAAATGATCAACGGCGTGCGCGCTTCGTCAATCAAAATGTTGTCCACTTCGTCAACAATCGCGTAATTCAATTCGCGCTGCACCATTTGCAAAACGTCCAGCACCATGTTGTCGCGCAAATAATCGAAACCTAACTCGTTGTTTGTCGCGTACAAAATATCAGCATAGTACGCTTCGCGCCGTGCCACCGGGACAAAATGATTCAAGCGATCATCGCCGTGCGGATTCGGATCGTTGAAATTCGGTTCATAGATGCCCGCGAACTCGTGCGCGATGACCGCGGTACGCAAACCGAGCCGCAAATACACGGGACCCATCCAGCCCGCACCCACACGCGATAGATAATCGTTGGGCGTAACGAGATGCACACCGCGTTCCGAAATTGCATTGAGATACATCGGCAACGTCGCCACCAGCGTTTTGCCTTCGCCCGTTCGCATCTCGGCAATTTTGCCGTCATGCAACACAATGCCCGCCATCAACTGCACATCAAAATGACGCTGCTTGTTCGCGCGCCATGATGCTTCACGCACCGCCGCGAACGCTTCGGGCAGTAACTCGTCGAGCGTTGCTTGTTCGAGGTCGAGCAATTTTTTGCGTTGGTCTGTGACCTTGAGTTCGAGCGATTTGCGTTCTTTTTCCTCCGCTTCATCAAGCCAACGCTGTCGCAATTCCACAAATTCTTGACGCGGCTCATCCACTTGTTCATGGAACCGCGCACGAAATTCTTGCGTTTTCGCTTTCAGTTCCTCGTCCGATAAATTTTTGAACGATGCTTCGAGTTCATTGATATCGGTGACGAGGGGTTGTAACGCTTTGATCTCTTTGTCGTTCGGATCGCCGGTGATTTTGTAAAATAAATTCTTGAGCATGTTACTTTGTACTTTCGATTCGATATTCTGCACGCGCGGATCGGAACGCAGCGGCGTGCGTTCCCTACAGGTCTAATGTGTCTCCCACAAACGCGCCAACACTTTCCGCTTTGTTCGTGCGGTCAATCACGCCTGCGAGCAACGGCGCGACGGAGAGAATTGTAAGATTGGGAATTGTATCGAGCGTGGGGATTTCTACCGTATCTGTGCAAATAAATTCCGCAATGCCGCTCGCTTTCAAACGTTCCACCGCGCCGCCTACTAGAGTTGCATGCGTGCACGCAATTCTTACGGACGCTGCGCCGCTGCGTTTCAAAAGTCCAACCGCTTCCGTAATCGTCCCAGCTGTCTCTACCAACTCATCCACCAGAATCACATTTTTATTTTCCACATCGCCAATCACGGTGAGCGCTTCGGCTTGCCCACTGATGCGGCGTTTTTCAATAAACGCCAGCGGCGCGTCCACGCGTTCTGCGATGTTGCGCGCCTTTTTCGCAAAGCCCAAATCGGCGGAAACAATGACGGGATTCTCGAGCGTCATTTTCTTGATATGCTCCGCGATCAATGGATACACTTGCAATTCATCGCCGGGGATACTGAAAAATCCTTGAATCTGTCCCGCGTGCAAATCCACCGTGATGTAGCGATCCGCGCCCGCCGTAATGATCAAGTCCGCCATCAAACGCGCCGTGATCGGCACGCGCGGCTTGTCTTTTTTGTCACTGCGCGCATACGCGTAAAACGGAAGCACCGCCGTAATGCGTCCCGCCGACGAACGCTTGAGCGTTTCGAGAAAAATCAACAATTCGACAATGTTGCGATTGACGGGCGGACCCAATCCTTGAATCAAAAAGACATCGCGCCCGCGCACGCTCTTGTGCAATTGAATGAAAATGTTTTCATTGTCGAAATCGAAAACGTCCGCTTGCGACAATTGCACGTTCATTTCGGCGCAAATTTTTTTCGCGAGCGAGGCATTGCCGCGCCCGCTAAAAATCAAAGGTTCGCCGTACGGGGTGAAATTTTTCACGCGCGCTTGTTGATTGATGTCATTCTGAGCGGAGCGAAGAATCTATCCCCGCGCACGAAGATTCTTCGCTTCGCCCAGAATGACAAACCTAAAAGCATTATAGCTCCGTAATCGTAATCGTCTTGATCACAGCCCCCTGTTCAATCGCATTCACTACATCTTGCCCCTGTATGACTTTGCCAAACACGGTATGCTTGCCGTCCAGGTGCGGCTGGGGCGCGTGCGTGATAAAAAATTGACTCCCATTCGTATTCGGACCGGCATTCGCCATCGAAATCACACCCGTCTCGTGCTTGAGCGGATTGTCCTTGACCTCATCTTCAAACCTGTACCCCGGACCGCCGCGTCCTGACCCAGTCGGATCACCGCCTTGAATCATAAAATCCGCGATCACGCGATGGAAGATGAGTCCATCATAGAATCCTTGACGCGCAAGAAATACAAAATTGTTGACCGTTTTCGGCGCGTCCTTTGGATACAAATCCAAAACGATATTGCCCTTGCTCGTTTCAATCGTCGCGCGATATTTTTTGTTGACATCAATCGTCATGGCAGGCGCGGCTTGAAACATATCGTTGCGTTCCACAGGTTTCACTTCCTTTGCCGCGCCCTGTGTCGTTTGATTCGCGGCGGCGCTCGTCGCCGTGGGCGCGGGTGGCGCGGGGGTGGGATTTGTGCCACACGCCGCAAAGAGCGCGGCGAGGGTGACAAGCGTTAGTGCGAAAAAGAATGAGCGTGTTACGTTCATTGATATTGGGGCATGTTATTTCGAGCCGTTCTTGCGAGAAATCTCAGTCTGGGCAAAGAGATTTCTCGCGGAGTTCACCCCGAAGGATTGAGGGACTCGAAATGACATGCGTTTATTTACTCTCTAAAATTTTTTTCAACTGTGGCGCGGTATCATTGATCAACTTGCGAATTTTCGGTGCCATCATGGTTTCCATCATTTGCATCGGCCCCAACAGCGTAATGTTGCCTTTCGCCGACATGCGTGTGCCATGCGCCGTCGGTTCAAACAAATAATCGCCGCGCCAATTAAAGATGGGCGCGTCGAAGGTGTAGGAAATTTTTTTGTGCAACTCGAACGCGGTAATGACTCCAACCATTTCATAGTGCGCGCCCATCAACAAAAATTGCTGCTTGAATTTTGTGCCCTTGCCCACCACGCCGTCCGAAATTTTTTGAACGCCTTGCACGGGCATCCATTGCGGATTGTTGTTCACCTCCGCGACAAATTCAAAGACGTGCGCGATCGGACGCGCAATTTCGATGTGGTTGGAATTTTGAATCACGCCTCACCCCCCGACCCCCTCTCCCAAAAATTTTGGCTTGCCAAAATTTTTGGGAGAGGGGGCGTAAGGAATTAGAGTCAAGCAACACATTTGAAATCTTCCCCTCTCCCGAAAACATCTTTTCGTTTTCGGGAGAGGGGGCAGGGGGTGAGGCACTATTGCACATCCATCAACTCGACATCAAACACCAACGTCGCGTTTGGTGGAATCACACCGCCCGCGCCGCGCGCGCCGTACGCGAGTTGCGGCGGAATCACCAAGCGTCTTTTTTCCCCAACCTTCATGCCGAGCAATCCTTCGTCCCAACCTGCAATGACCGCGCTCGTGCCAACGGGAAACACAATTGGCTCGCCGCCGATGGAACTATCAAACTCTGTGCCATCGGTGAGCCAACCCGTGTAATGCACGCTCACCTCACTCCCCGCCGTTGCCTCTTTGCCGGTCCCGGCTTGCACGTTCACGATTTGCAAACCCGAAGGGGTTTCTTTCACACAGCCGTTGACTTGCGGAATTTTGTCGCTTAGAGTTGGCAAGGTCCCTCCACAATTTCCCTGCAAATATAAAAACGCGATCATCAACGCGCCCAAGACCACAATTCCAATCGCGCCAATAAAGAAAATGGGGCTTCGTTGTCCTCCTGAAGTTTTTGTTTCGTCGGGACGCGCGTCCCATTTCTCTTGCTGCAATTTCGTCTGCGCCTGCACGATCAAATCATCCACATCTTTGTAATGACTCGCATACATCACGCGCGCTTTGCGTAAGGGCGCGAGTGCCGCTTCGTACTCACCCGCGTCGAGTTTCGCTTTGCCGTCATGGTACAATTTATCAATGTCACGCATCCGCAGCGCCCATTGCAATTTCGCTTCGACACCTTCGCGGATGCGATCCACCGCCATCGCTTTGCGATACAGCGCAATCGTTTGTTCCCAATCTTCCGCTTTCGCGGCGACCTCCGCTTCCGCCAGCCATTGGGCAATTTCATCCTGATCGGTTTCAGGGGTGGGATTTTCGACAGGTTGATTTTCGCTCATTGCATCTCCGCTGCGGTAATCTTTTGATCCGCGCGCGTTTGTTTGGTTTCGGGTTGTGTGACGCGCATCGGGTTCAAATGATACGCGTCATTCAACACGCGCAAGCGCGCGCCGCGTTCGCCCCATTGCACTACGTTGATCGAAGCATTGTCAATGTAAAAAGGTAACGGGCGTTCAATATCCAAATCCAACGCCACCATCAGCAGCATGTTGATTGTCCCGCCGTGCGTGATTGCCAACACGCGCCCGTCGCGATGTTTGGCGCGAATGTCTTTAATAAATTCTTGTACGCGTTTTACAAAATCTTCGCGCGCTTCTTCGCCCACGATAAAGGGGCGCGTGCCGCCATCATGCCACGCCCGATGCACGTCGGGAAATTTTTCCTTGATGTCGTTCAGTGTCAACCCTTCAAGTTGACCGAGCGAACGTTCGAGCAAACGCGCATCGGAAGTGACCGGCAAATTTAACGCACTGCCAATCATTTCCCCCGTGCGATATGCGCGCTTCAAAGGGCTCGCATACAGCGCCGCAAAGTCGCCTTCATCGGGCATCCGCGCCGCAAGCCGCCGCGCTTGTTCCAACCCGCGTGCGTTCAATTCAATATCGCTGTGACCTTGAATCCGTCCGTCCGCGTTCCAATCCGTTTCGCCGTGGCGAATGAGATAAAGTTTCAACATAGTTTCGAGTTAGGGATTATACACGAGGTTCATAAATGGGCGGTGAATTTGAAGTGAATAGTCAGGGTATTGGGTATGGTGTTGGGAAAATATAGAGTTGGGTGATCCGATACAGCGTCCCCGTTTCAAAATCGCTAACGAGCAGTGATTTGTCCGCAAGCACAAGTAAATGTTGAGGATGTGCCAACCCTGTTAAAAGGGGGGCAATAGTGATTGGTGAAGCAAAGTTGCCATTGCGATTCAAGGGAACGCGCACAACAGAGGGAGTAGTCGGACCCCACAAGGCAACTAACAGTTTATCTCGGTCAAATGGCGAAAGAACAATACTTGTAGGTGTCGAATGAGGAGGAAATATCAAACCCGCGCCAAATGTATTGGAACATTCTGCTTCCGTTCCTCCATAGTTGGTCGCATACAGGCGATAGCCAAAACAACGGGGCCATCCATAATTCTCATTTCGTACAATCCAATTCAATTCATCTGGCGGCGCATACCCATTCACAAAATCATCTGCGATCTCCGTTGCCCACAAATTGCCCTGTTCATCAAACGTATGCGCGTACGCGTTTTTTAACCCTGTCGCGATGGGTGTTGGATTTTTTGGATCACTCGGATCGAGTTCCCACAACATGGCGGAATCTTTTTCCGCATCGTTTCCAACTCGATTGCCGCTCGTTTCAAAAATCAATGTGCCGCGCGGCGAAACTGTCAGCGTGCCTTCCGAACGCGTGTTGAATGGCAAATCGTTCAAAATAATTTCTGGTGTACTCACCGTTCCCTCTTCATTCAACGCCGCACGCAGCAAACTGCGCTTTTGTTGAATCCACAACGCGTTATTCAAAATCGCAATGCCCGTGGGCTTGTCCAGATTTTCAAGCAGCACGCGCATTGTTTTGTCTTGCAAGCCAACGCGCACGACTTGACCCTTGCCTGCATTTTCGTCACCATTCAGTTGTGCGATCCACAACGCGCCATCCGGCGCGAGAATCATTTGGGTTGGTTGATAGAGTCCTTGAAAGACTTTTTCGGCGTGATACCCTTTTTCTAGTTCGAGATTCAAAGCCGTAGGTTGCGCCGTTGGGTTTGAGAAAATTGGCGCGGCAGTACAGCTCGCCAACAAAAACAACGCCAGAGCAAAAACACTCTGGCTGAGGATAAAAATAAATTTACGCATCGTGATTCAAAATTTCTTCCGCCACCGTATACACATCACGTTTGCGCGTTGTGATTTCTGCAATCAATTCCTCCCACCGCGCAATTGGCAACGCCTCTAATTTTTTTTGCAGCAATTCGCGCCGCAGCAATTCGCGCAGCGCGTCGTCAAACCGCGCCGCCTCTTTTATCGCGCCCAGATTGTTCGCTACCAAATACGATTGATGTGTCTCTATCGCATCAACAAGTTCCTTGACGCCATCATTCGACAACGCAATCGTTTTCAACACCGGCGGACGCCAGGCACTTTTATCGGGATTGAGACTCAAATTCATTTCTAACGCCGCCGCTGTCGCGTTCGCCCCATCGCGATCCGCTTTGTTCACTACCAAAATATCCGCGATTTCCAAAATGCCAGCTTTGATCGCTTGAATGTCATCGCCCAGCCCCGGCGCTTCCAACACCAATGTCGTGTGCGCGTGCTTCGCAATCTCCACTTCCCCTTGTCCCGCGCCAACCGTCTCCACCATAATCACATCAAAGCCAGCTGCATCCAGTACAAGAATCGCATCCGACACCGCAGCTGCAAGTCCGCCCAATTGTCCGCGCGCTGCCATGCTGCGAATAAAAACTCCCGTCCCCAACAAATCCTGCATCCGAAACCGATCCCCCAACAGCGCGCCGCCCGAAAAGGGACTCGACGGATCCACCGCGAGAATCGCCACGCGTTTTTCGCGCGCGCGCAATTCTTTCGCGAGTACATTTACGAGCGTAGATTTCCCCGTCCCCGGCGCGCCTGTGATGCCCACAATCTGCGCGCGCCCCGTGTACGTAAAAAGCGCGCGGATCAAATTCCGCGCGTCTATGCCGCCGCGTTCGACGCGCGTGATGGCACGCGCAATGGTGAGGGGATCGCCGTGTTGAAGGTCAGAAATAAATTTATCGTTCAAAGTAGAGACGGGAAATTGGAGATTGGTGGTTGGTAATTAGTGGTCAGTGGTCAGTGGTCAGTAATCAGTCATGGGGCGATATGCGATTTGCTATCTGCGTCTTGCATTTTTCATCCCTTATCCTTCATCCCTCATCCTTCGCTTCGCCATTTCCTCCTGCACAAACCTCACCAAATCATTCGTATTCGTCCCCGGTCCAAACACGCCCGTAAAACCGAGCGCGTTCAATTGGGCAATGTCTTCATCGGGAATAATGCCGCCCGCGACGAGCAGCACATCCGTCTTGCCCTTTTCGTGCAAGAGTTGTGTCACGCGCGGAAACAATTCCAGATGCGCGCCAGACAGAATCGAAAGCCCGACAACATGCACATCTTCTTGCAGAGCGGCTTCGACAATCATTTCGGGCGTTTGCCGAATGCCCGTGTAAATCACTTCCATGCCCGCGTCGCGCAACGCGCGCGCAACCACTTTGGCGCCGCGATCATGTCCATCTAATCCGGGTTTGGCGACGAGGACGCGAATGGGTTGATCTGTCATGGGGGACTCCGGTTACGCCGCGTTCTCCCTTTCCCACTCCACCGGCAATTCCGCGTGCGTCAAAAGGATTGGGCGCGTTTTATTGCGAATCGTTTCAGCGTTAATGATGCACTTGCGAATGTCTTGACGCGAGGGAATTTCGTACATCACATCGAGCAGTACCTCTTCAATGATCGTGCGGAGTCCGCGCGCGCCCGTTTTGAAACGCAATGCTTCCTGTGCAGCTGCTTGGAGCGCATCGTCGGTGAAAACGAGTTCCACGCGATCCAGCGAAAACATTTTTTGATATTGTTTGATGATCGCGTTTTTCGGCTCGGTCAAAATTTGGATCAGCATTTTTTCGTCGAGCGGATCCACGCTGACCATGACGGGGACGCGCCCGACAAATTCGGGAATAAGTCCAAATTGAACCAAATCGTCAGCGGTGACGAGGCGCATCAATTCCGCTTGCGTGAGATCACGTGCAGCTCGCTGCGCGTCACCTTTGAAACCCGCGATGCGCCGTTCGGTGAAACGTTCCTTGACCAATTTTTCCAAGCCGTCGAACGCGCCGCCGAGAATAAATAAGATGTTCGAGGTGTTGAGTTTGATATATTCCTGCTGCGGATGTTTGCGTCCCTCTTTCGGCGGCACATTCGCAATCGTGCCCTCAACAATTTTCAATAACGCTTGCTGCACGCCTTCGCCCGATACATCGCGCGTGATGGAAGGATTGTCGCCCGTCTTGCGCGAAATTTTATCAATCTCGTCAATGTAAATGATGCCGCGCTCCGCGCGCGGAATGTCATGTTCCGCCGCTTGGATCAGCGAAAGCAAAATGTGTTCCACATCTTCGCCCACGTAACCCGCTTCGGTGAGCGTCGTCGCGTCGGCGATGGTGAAGGGGACATCGAGAATTTTGGCGAGGGTTTGCGCGAGGAGGGTTTTGCCGCAGCCCGTCGGACCGATGAGCAGAATGTTGGCTTTGCCGAGTTCGACTTCATCGGGCGTTGTGCCGTTCATTACGCGCTTGTAGTGATTGTACACGGCGACGGACAAAACTTTTTTCGCGCGGTCTTGACCAATGACGTAGGCATTGAGCCGCCGATAAATTTCGCGCGGCGGCAGCGTTTTGATCGAAAGCGTTTCACCGCGCGGCGTCATTGCTTCTTCGAGCAAAATGTCGCGGCACAATTCGACACATTCATCGCAAATAAAAACGGAATCGGGACCCGCAATCAAGCGGTTCACGACTTCTTGGGAGCGTCCACAAAACGAACAAAATTCTTCTGCGCGTCGGGTTCGGCTAATCATAGACAACTCCGTTGTCAGCAACCCCATTGTTGAGGCAAAGCAAACGTCGTGAAAAGGAACAAAACTCTTTAGCGCGTCGGGTGCGACTGATCATTGTCGTGTGAGGTTGTCATTCTGGATGAAATGAAGAATCTCTTATTCGCACAACCGAGATTCTTCGCGCCGCTCAGAATGACATTTCGCTGGATTGTCATTCTGGATGGAATGAAGAATCTCTTTTTGGCACAACCGAGATTCTTCGCGCCGCTCAGAATGACAAGCATATTCTGAAACAAAAAGGGACGAATACGTTACCCTACAACGTTTCGTCCCCCCAAAATTTTTTACCGATGTCCGTTGCTGCTTACCTTGTCCGCCTCTTTGGGCGCAGGCGCTAACACTTCGTCCACGATCCCGTATTCGACAGCTGCTTGCGGTTCCAAGTAATAGTTGCGGTCACTATCACGGATGATGCGTTCGATGGGCTGTCCGGTGTGTTTGGCGAGAATGTCGTTCAAGCGTTCGCGTTCGCGGATGATGCGCCGCGCTTCGATTTCAATGTCCACCGCTTGCCCTTGCGCGCCGCCGAGGGGCTGATGAATGTGGATCAAGGAATTGGGCAAGGCAAAACGGCGACCCGCTTGCCCAGCTGCAAGTAGCACTGTGCCCATGCTCGCCGCGAGTCCAACACAGTACGTCGAGACGGGGCAGCGAATCAATTGCATCGTGTCATAGATCGCCAGCCCCGCGTAAATCACGCCGCCGGGGGAATTGACATACAAACGAATTTCTTTGTCAGGGTCTTCGCGTTCGAGAAACAACAATTGCGCGACAATCACGTTGGCGACTTGATCATCAATCGGCGTGCCAAGAAAAATGATGCGCTCTTTCAACAACAACGAAAACACATCATACGCGCGTTCGCCGCGCCCAGTGTTTTCGACAACCATGGGGATTAAGTTTTGGGGAAACATGGAAACTCCGTAAGAGACAGGAAAACAAGGATACAGGACTCACTCATCTACTTGACTACCTGTCTACGTGTCTACCTGCCTACTCGACTACTTGCTCACCTATTTACTTCTAAACCTTTCGGCCAATCTTGCTCGCGCACTTGACGCGGATCGGTAATGAGACCGCTGGGCATGGGACTCTCGCCGCGCAGCATATCGGGTGTGAGGATCAAACCGCTGACCGATTCGCCCTTTGCCATCGCGACGATTTTATTCATCAGTTGATTGACGCGCAAATTGAATGCGATATTGTCCCGCGCGTCTTTTTGATTATATTCTTTGCGAGCTACGTTCGCATTGCCGCCCGCATCAACCGTTTCTTTTACGCGGCGTTCAATATCTTGCTTGATTTGATCGTTCGTGACGCTGATGTTTTCCGCTTTGATCAATTCACCCAGCACGAGCAATTGCTTGAGTCGTTTTTCCGCGTTGGGTTTGAGTTCGTCCTTGATCTGTTCTTCGGTCTTGCCCGAAAGCGTCACGTACTTGTCCCAAGCTAAACCCATCCCTTGCATGCTCTCTTGAAAATGTTCGAGATCGTGCGCGAGTTCATGATCGAGCATTTGCGGCGCGTACGCGATTTCGGATTGTTCCACGATGGCTTGCAGGACATCGTTCGCGAATTTTATTTCCGCGTCATGTTCTTTGGTGCGGCGCACTACGTCGCGGATATTGCCTTTGAATTGATCCAGCGATTTGAATTGACTCACCACTTCCGCAAACTCATCATTCAATTCGGGTTTTTGCGTTTCTTTGGTGTCTTGCAGTGTCACCATATAGTGTGCGCGCTTGCCGCGAAATTTTTCGTCCTCGTAATCTTCGGGATACGTGTGATCGATCGCGCGCGTTTCGCCAATCGTCATGCCGAGCAACTGTTCATCGAACGGCAAATACGCTTGCGTCCGATCACCGACGGTGACGCGAACACCGTTTTCATCCACGGGGTCGCCGTCCTCTACCCCGCCGACAACATCCACCGAAATCGTATCGCCATTCTGCGCGGGACGCTCGACGGGTGTAATCGTCGCTTGTGCCATTTGAAAACGATTCAACACCTCGTCAACATCTTGATCCGTGACCTCGACCACTTCGGGTTTCATGCGGAGTGATTTGTAATCACCCAGTTTCACTTCGGGGGTAACGGGGATGGTGTATTTCAAAATCGGCGGTTCTTTTTGCACGATTTCCAAACTGCCCACATCAATCGGATTCAGATCATTTTCTTTCAACACTTGGCGATAGAGTGTTTTGGACAAATCTTCGATTGCTTCTTCGGCTAACAATTCCTTGCCCCACGCGCGTTCCACCATCTCGTAAGGCGCTTTGCCCGGACGAAAACCGGGGACGGGACGCACGCGCGAGATATTTTGCGCCGCGCGTTTCATTGCATTTTGCATTTGATCGTCGTCCACTTCCACCGTGACAACAGCGAGACGATCGGGTGTAATTTCCTTTGTGATATTCATGAATGGCTTATCGCGTATCGCTTATGGCATATCGCTTATCGTTAATTGCACTGAAATTATCGCGATTTGCGACGCGCGATTGGCGATACGCGATTTGCGATACGCTGCTATGCGATAAGCGATACGCTAACATGCCGGAGGCGGGACTTGAACCCGCACGCCCGTAAAGGCACAGGATTCTAAGTCCTGGGCGTCTGCCAATTTCGCCACCCCGGCGGGTAGTTGGAAAATCGTCTTTTGGGGAAAAAATTTTCGTCCGACGAATCGGACGAATTTTTGTTCGCACGAGTATTATAACGAATTGGGATCATTTGGCAAAAAGCGGAGCGGTTTCATTCCACACCGCCACAATTTCCCGATGCCACCGAATCTTTTGCAAATAGCTCGCCCGCACGCGTGCATCCCCAATCGCCGCCGCATTTTTTTGCAAAAGAATGTGTGCGTGGCGCAAGACCTCCGCCGCGTTCTCAGCCCCACACGCGCGCAAAACCTGATAACACGTCAGATACAAACGCAGCGGCTCGGCAAAGAGATAGGGCAATTGTTCCGTCAAGCCCTGGCGCAACGCGTTTGCCCATTGGAGCGCCTCTGCCGTGTCGCCGCGCGCAAGGGCGAGCTGGGCGAGACCCGCCTGACAGCACAACGCATAGTCATGGTCTTGTTTGTCTTGATAGACCTGTAAGGCGCGACGATAGAGTGGTTCAGCTTGAACAACATCCCCGCGTGCGAGATACACATCTGCGATCCTTTCCCACGCGGCGGCAAGTTCATGCGCGTCATTTGCGCCCATCGTCAGTTCCGCATATTCGAGCGCATAGCTCAGCGCGCGCTCCGATTCACCCACCGCGTTTTCCAACAGCGCCAGAAACTGCAATGCTTTGTAAGTGGACCAACTCTCTTGCAGTTGGCGCGCGCGCGTCAAAAGTTCCTGGTACTCTGCCCGCGCCGCGTCAAATTCTCCCAATACCAACTGGACGCCCGCATGATTCGCGGTGGCGCGAAACCACCCGTTTTGGTCACCAATTTCCCGCGCCAAAGTCGCGGCTTGGTGATACCACTCGAGCCCGCGGTCGAGCTGATAACTGAGCAACGCCACGTTGCCGAGTGTGATGTAAATGCGCGCCTCGCCATGCGGGTCGCCCAACATCCGCTTGAGGGGCAAGGCGCGTTGCAAGAGTTCATGGCTGCGCGCCGCGTCGCCTTGACTATACGCGCTGCCCGCGAGGAGGGTCAAAATATCGCTGGTCAAACGGTGGTCGTTATGCTGCTCGGCAAGTTCCAGCGCGCGTGTGAGCTCGGATTGCGCGTTCGGGAAAGCATACTGAAAGTACGCGCGTTCGCCCAACGTATAAAGAATTTGCGCTTGCAAAATGGGCAGCTCTGCCGCGCGCGCCAGCGTCAACGCGTTTTCGAGGCGCGCTGCGCCCGCGGGATCGCGCGTATTGCGTTCGACGGCTGCGCCCAATAACCATTCCCCCATCACTTGACTTGCAATCACCCCCGCCGCGCGTCCCCATTCTATCGCCGCGTGCGCCGCCGCAATCGTGTCGGGATAGTTCGCCAGGCGAAAAGAAAAGTTGGCGAGCTGGGCATAGATTTCGGACACAAGGGCAGCATCTGTCATTGCGAGGAGCGCCCTCTGCGACGAAGCAATCTCCTCCGCCGAGTTGGAGATTGCTTCGTGCCTCGCAATGACAGTGCTCAACGCAATCTCCACTGCGCGGGGCGACACGGATGCCGCGTTTTCTTTACTCGCCGCGTCGGAGATTGCTTCGTGCCTCGCAATGACAACGCTCAACGCCGTCAAGGTTGCGCGCAGCAGCGGCTCGCCCTCTTGCACCAGACCCGCCACGCTATAAAAATTTGCCAATGCTGGCAAGCCGCGCCGCAGCGCGTCAGTGTCGTGGTGTGCGACTGCCCACTGCCACGCCGCGCGCACATTTTCCCCTTCGCGCAATAATTCCGCCATGCTGTCGCGCGCACGTTCCGAGTTCAAACCATCGCCCCGTTCGACGAGCAGGTTCAAAAAATAATTCGCGTGCTGTTTCTGCGTGGACGCGTCCTCATTCAACTCGACTAATTTTTCCGCCGCGAATTGACGCACGAGTTCGTGCAGCCGATAGCGTCCCGCCGCCGTGCGCTTGAGCAGCGATTTTTCCACCAACCCCGCCAAGTGTTGAAGGGATGCACCCGCAATTTCGCGCGCCGCGTCGCGCGTCATCCCGCCGCGAAAAACGGACATGCCCGCAAACACAATTTTTTCTTGCGCGGATAATAACCGCCACGAGTGTTCAAACACGGCGCGGATGCTCGCATGACGTTTTGGCACATCGCGCCGTGTGCTGGCAAAAATATCCAAGCTGCGCGCGATTTCAGCCGCGATTTCGATGGGCGTCAGCGTGCGCGCCCACGCCGCCGCGAGTTCTATCGCCAATGGCATCCCCTCCACCAATTGCGTAATGATAAGCGCCGCGCGTTTTTCCTCCTCACGCCACAGCTGCGCGTTGACATTTGCGCGCGCCACACATTGCAGCAAGAGCTGCACTGCTTCGGGTGCGTCCCAATCATCGGGCAACTGCGTCGGCAGCGTCGTCGGCGCGCGCAATCCTTCCACTTCAAACAACCATTCGCCTTGAACATTCAAGCGTTCGCGCGAGGTGACCAGCAGCGTCACGTTCGGCGCGCGTTGCAGCAATTCACTCACAAACTGCGCGCCATTTATGATTTGTTCAAAATTATCCAACACCAACAATAGCGGTTGATTGACCTCGCGCAAATGTTCCATGATTTGTTGTGCGGTAGATTTTGCGCCCTGAAAATGAAATTGTAGCGCGTCCGCCATCACGGTGGGAATCATTTCGGGCGCAACGGTATCCGCCAAATCTACAAAATAGACGCCGCGCGGAAACGCCGCGCGATTGTCGCGCGCGGTTTGTATCGCCAGCCGCGTTTTGCCAATCCCGCCCTGTCCGAGCAGTGTGAGCAAACGACAATCCGTCCGTCCAATTTTTTCCGCCAACTGTGCAAGTTCCGTTGCGCGTCCGACGAGGGGAGTGGAAGGCAAGGGGAGGGTGGAGAGTGGAGGGTGGAGCGAAGGGGTTGGCGATTCGCGATTCGCGATTCGCGATTCGCTTGTGTTTCGCAAATGTTTGTAGAGCGCCGTCGTTTCCGCCGAAGGTTCCAGCCCCAAGTCTTGATGCAGCAAGTTGGCGAGCGTTTGATATTCCGCCAATGCCGCGTCAACTTGATTCATTGCCGCGTAGGTTCGCATCAAGACGCGGTACGGTTCTTCGCGCCACGCTTCCAATTCCACCAGCCGCCGCGCCGCGCGCAACGTTTCGGCATAGCCCGCCTCGCCTTGCTCTTCATAGTACGTGGTTACATGCCCCAATGCGGTAAGCGCGCGCCGTCGAAAGTGTTCGCGTTGGACGAGCAGCCATTCTTCAAACGCGGGACAATCATCGAGAAAAAAGTGCGCGAGAAATTCGCGCTGATACAACGCGCCCGCGCGTTCCAGCCGCGCAATGCACGCCGCGCATGCTTCGATGCGCCGATGCGGATGCGTTTCACATTCGCGCAGCAGGCGCAAAAATTCGTGCGCGTCCACCCAACAATCGCTCGCCGCGTTGAATTGAATCGTCTGCGTGGTAATTTCCAAAAAGCGCGTGGTGTCGTCGTCGTCAATCGCGTGACGCAGACGCAACAGAGTTTGCGAAAGATTGTGGCGCGCGGTGGTTGCGGGATATTCGGGAAAGAAAATTCCAATCAGCGCGTCGCGGCGGTGGGGACGGTCGGCTTCAACGGCAAGATACGCGAGGAGCGCCAGCGCTTTGTCGGAACCAAAACGCGTGACGGGTTTGCCGCCGCGAGTGATTTGTGGGCTGACGAGAAAGGCGAGATGAAGGAGCGCCATGAAAGTTCGGACGCATTATAGACGCAAATCGCGTCTCGCAAATCGCATCCCGCCCATGTCCCGCGGAGGGAGTGATTCACCCCATCGCATCTTGAATCACTTGGCGCAGCGCGCTCGCGTCAAGGTCTTTTTTATCCAGAAAGGCAACCGCGCCCGCGAGCAAACCGAGACGGCGAAATTCGCGATCGGGATACGCGCTAATCAAAACGACGCGCGTGGCAGGAGAATTTGTTTTGAGACGCCGCGCGCATTGAATCCCATCTTCGTCACGTAAAACCACATCTACCAATGCCAAGTGAATTGGCATCCGCTGCGCGAGCCGCAATGCTTCGTGCGTGTCCTCCGCTTCGTACAATGCGGCGCGGGGGTAGGCGGTGCGAATCAGCCGCGCCAACTGTTGGCGATAGCGCGCGTTGTCATCAACGAGGAGGATAGTCAACGCGGCATCGGGTGGAAAGACAGGCGCGTTGTCAGCATCGTTCGCCAAAGCCAAAACTTCGGGGTGACGCATCGCATAGTTCATGGCTTCAAAGCGGCTGTTCACTTCGAGCGCGCGGTAGAGACCTGTCAACTGATTCTCAATGGTCTTTACGGACAAATCCATCAAGTGCGCGATTTTGCGATTTTCATGTCCTTGTGCCAAGTGCTTGAGTAATTCACGTTGCCGACTTGTCAAACTCGGTGTGACCGCGGTAATTGGCGCGCTGTGGCGATGAATCAGGCGGTCCAACAGCGGCGCGGAGAGCCACCGTTCGCCCGCCAGAATGCGCTGCACCGCGTTCTGCAACTCGGCAAGCGGCTGGTCTTTGAGATGATAACCATTCACGCCCGCGCCGAGCAAGCCGACAACATACGCCTCATCATCGTACGCGCTCACCACAAGGATTTTTAGTAGTGGGTAATCACTCTTGATTTGCTTGACAGCGGCGATTGGCTCAAAGTCGGGCATTGCCACGTCAATGACGAGGAAATCGGGTTTGAGCGTAATCAGCGCCGCATTGAGTTCGTGTCCATCGCCCACTTCGCCGACGATTTCGATGCCAGCCAGATTCGCCAGGGCGTTGCGGAGGCCCGCGCGCACCAAGTCATGGTCATCTGCCAATACTATCTTTGTTGGATTCACAACTTTCATTATCCCTAAATGCAATCAGGTTGCAAGGGGAAATCCCCCTCTCTCTTTGGGGGAAACCCCCCCGCGCGTGTAGGGCAACCTCTCTCTCTCTGAAAGCAGAGTGTCGTTACAATCAGTGGCGTAACCCTCGAAAAAAATCCTCCCGCGTGCGCGGCTGGATTTCAAATCCAGCGTGAATGCGAATTGTGCGTTGTATTCAATGCCTCATTCGACAAATCCAGCCGCGCGGGCGAAGGAGGTGTTAGCCGAAACTATTCCCCAACAATCAAACTATTCTAAATTCCACAATTTTGCAACGACGCGTCCAATAGCGCGTTGTTGTGTCCATGTTCAATCTCCAAGGAGGAGAAGATGTCCAAGAAGAATTATTTACCCCGCGTTGCGCTGGTGCTGTTTGTTGCCGCGTTGATTTTCTCCGCGTGTGCAACCCCCGCCGCCCCCACAGCAGCCCCTCAAGCCACAGCTGTAACCCCACCAACTGCGGCACCACCTGCCGCTAAATTAGCTGTAGGTATCGTTTTGCCGACCAAAGACGAACCGCGTTGGATTCAAGACGAAACGCGTTTCCGCGAAGCATTGACCAAAGCGGGGTACGAGGTTGAGATTTTGTTTAGTCAAGGCGATTCCGCCAAAGAGAAAGCGAATGTCGAGGCATTGGTCGCCAAGGGCGTGAAAGTAATCATCATCACCCCGCAAGATGCCGCCGCAGCCGCGGCAGCCGCGGAAACGGCGCGTCAGGGCGGCGCGAAAGTAATTTCGTATGACCGCTTGATTCGCGAGACGGAGGCGGTAGATTATTACGTCACGTTCGACAGCATCGCCGTCGGCGAACAACAAGCGCAATACTTGATTGACAATGCGAAAACAAAGGGCGCGCCGTTGTACTTGTACGCGGGCGCGGCATCCGACAACAACGCCTTTATCTTTTTTGAAGGCGCGTGGAACAAGCTGCAGCCGAAAATCGCGGACGGCAGCTTTGTCGTGAAAAATTCGAGTGAAGCGATTGCGCTTAAGGATAAACCCAAGTTGACGCGCGATGAGCAAGCGAAAATTATCGGACAAATCACGACGAACTGGGATTTCAACACTGCCAAGAATTTGGCGGAAGCGAATCTCACTACGGCGGCAGCGGCAGATAAGGGCGATGTCTTTATTCTTGCGCCGAACGACGGCACCGCGCGCGCGATTGCAGATGTGTTTGGGGCGGATAAAGATGTCACGAGCTTTTTCGTGACGGGACAGGATGCGGAAAAAGCTTCGGTGCAATACATTATTGACGGCAAACAATCCATGACCGTGTTCAAGGACGTGCGTTCATTGGTGGATGATGCGATTGCGGCGGCGATTGCGCTGCTGAAAGATCAAGCCCCCGCCGCCAAAGGTTCGTTCAATAACGGCAAGAAAGATGTTCCCGCAATTCAATCGGAAGTTGTTACCGTTGACAAGAACAATGTCCAAGCGGTTCTGCTTGATTCGGGTTACTATCAAGCCAGTGATTTCACCGGTTTGGGCGCATCGGCGCAGCCAACAGTCGCCGCGCCCGGTGGCAAGTTGTCCGTGGGTATCGTCTTGCCAACCAAAGACGAACCGCGTTGGATTCAAGACGAAACGCGTTTCCGCGAAGCATTGACCAAAGCGGGTTACGAGGTTGAGATTTTGTTTAGTCAAGGCGATTCCGCCAAAGAGAAAGCGAATGTCGAGGCATTGGTCGCCAAAGGCGTCAAGGTGATCATTATCACACCCCAAGACGCGGCGGCGGCAGCAGCGGCGGCGGACGAAGCGCGCAAAGCGGGCGTCAAAGTGATTTCGTATGACCGCTTGATTCCCGAGACGGAGGCGGTGGATTATTACGTCACTTTCGACAGCATTGCCGTCGGCGCACAACAAGCGCAGTATCTGGTGGACAAGACCAGCGGCAAAGGCAACAATCTGTACTTGTACGCGGGCGCGGCATCCGACAACAACGCCTTTATCTTTTTTGAAGGCGCTTGGAACGTACTGCAACCAAAAATCGCGGATGGCACATTCGTCGTGAAAAATTCAAGCGAAGCGATCGCGCTCAAAGATAAACCCACGTTGACGCGCGACGAACAAGCAAAGATTATCGGGCAGATTACGACGAACTGGGATTTCAACACTGCCAAGAATTTGGCGGAAGCGAATCTCACTACCGCGACTGCTGCCGACAAAGGCACAGTGTTCATTCTCGCGCCGAATGATGGCACCGCGCGCGCGATTGCCGATGCGTTTGGGGCGGACAAAGATGTCAAGAGCTTTCTTGTGACGGGGCAGGATGCGGAAAAAGCTTCGGTGCAGTACATCATTGATGGCAAACAATCCATGACCGTGTTCAAGGATGTGCGTTCGTTGGTGAATGATGCGATTGCGGCGGCGATTGCGCTGCTCCAAGACAAAGCCCCCGCGTCCAAAGGTTCGTTCAATAACGGCAAGAAAGATGTTCCCGCAATTCAATCGGCAGTCGTCACGGTAGATAGCGCCAATGTCAAAGCCATTCTCATTGACTCGGGCTATTATCAAGCCAGTGATTTTACGGGATTGAAATAAGAAAGGACAATTCAAACCTCCGAAGTTTGCAGCGATGAACTTTATCGCCAACATCGGAGGTTTGAATAGGTTATAATGTGGCGACAGGAGTTGCCCGTTAGCCATCGGCTCACCCGCAGCGAATGAAAATGGCGATCGTAGGGCGATTTGGGAAATCGCCTTACATTTTCACAGGAGTTGCCCATTCGCCTCGCGGCGCACCAGCAATCGGATGAAAATGGGCAAGCGTAGGGCGATTTGGCAAATCGCCTTACATTTTCACAGGAGGTTCTATGGAAGCACCATTGTTGGAAATGCAAAACATAACCAAAGAGTTTCCAGGGGTCAAAGCATTAAGCAACGTGAGTTTTGGCGTTTCAGCGGGCGAAATCCATTGCTTGGTCGGGGAGAACGGCGCAGGCAAATCTACGCTGATGAAAGTCTTGAGCGGCGTGTATCCACACGGGACGTACAGCGGAGAGATTATTTTCGAGGGGCAAGTCCAAAAGTTTCAGACCATTCGCGACAGCGAACACGCGGGGATTGCCATCATCTATCAAGAACTCGCACTCGTCCCCGAAATGAGTATCTATGAAAACATTTTCCTCGGCAATGAAAGGCGCAACGGCTTTACGGTGAATTGGAACGAGACGATTCGCCAAGCCGACGAAGCGGTCAAACGCGTGCGGCTCAATGTGAACCCTGCCACCAAGGTCAAAGAATTGGGTGTTGGCAAACAACAACTCGTCGAAATTGCCAAAGCGTTGAGCCGAAATGTCAAGCTGTTGATTATGGATGAACCGACCGCCGCGTTGAATGAAGATGACAGCGAGAATTTGCTCAACCTCATGCGCGGGCTCAAAGAAAAAGGCGTCGCCCTCATCATGATTTCGCACAAGCTCAAAGAGGTCATGTCCATTGCCGACAAGGTGACGGTGATTCGCGATGGGCAAACCATCATCACGCTGGACGCGCACAAGGGCGAGGTTACGGAAGGCGCGTTGATCAAGAACATGGTCGGGCGTGAAATCAACAATATCTATCCGCCACGCGAGCGCCATCCGTACAAAGCGGCGGCTGCCGCGGTCGAAAAAGCAAAAGCTGCGGGTGTCAAGGTCATTTCGTACGACCGCCTGATCACCAATACAAAAGCAGTAGATTACTTTGTGACCTTTGACAGCATCGCCGTCGGTGTGCAGCAGGCGCAATATCTGGTTGACCATGCCTCTGGCAAAGGCAACCCGCTGTATCTGTATGCTGGAGCCGCAACGGACGCCAATGCCTTTCTCTTTTTCAAAGGCGCGTGGGGTGTACTGCAGCCAAAGATCGCCGATGGTACTTTTGTCGTCAAGAATTCGAGCCAGGCGGTGAGTCTTCAGGCAAATGCCTCGCTAACACCCGCAGAGGCGGGCGCTATCCTTCGCCAGATTACCACCAACTGGCAAACGGATACTGCAAAGAACCTCGCAGAAATCAATTTGACCGCCGTAAGCCCCGCGGACAAGGGCAATGTCTTTATCCTTGCCCCCAATGATACTACCGCGCGCGCGATTGCGGATGCGTTCGCCGCCGACACGGATGTCAAGAAATATGTGGTCACGGGTCAGGACGCGGAAGAAGCGTCTGCCCAGTCGATCCTTGAGGGCAAGCAGTCAATGACCGTCTTTAAGGATGTGCGCCTGTTAGTACAGACCGCAGTTGATGTTGCAGTCGCATTGCTCAAGGGGCAGACGCCTGCAACCAACTTTACGTACAATAATGGGATGATGGATGTAGCGGCAGTACAATCTCCGGTTAGCTCGGTTGATCAGGCGAGTGTACAAACTGCCCTGTTCGACTCTGGCTATTACAAGGTCAGCGAGCCGAGCGCTTCCAATACGCCTGCGCCCTCAGACAAATTAGCCGTCGGCATCGTTCTCCCAACGCAGGATGAACCGCGCTGGATTCAAGATCAGATTCGTTTCCAGAACGCGTTCCGAGCGGCTGGCTACAACGTGGAAATCCTCTTCAGCCAGGGTGATACCGCCAAGGAGAGGGCGAACGTCGAATCGCTGATAGCCAAGGGCATTCAAGTTCTCATCATCTGCCCGCACGGCGGTGGGGAAAGTGAAGTCGTATTTGAGGTGAAACAGTGGAACGCCTATGCCCCCGCGTTGGGGCGCACTGTCCTTCAGGATATCAACCTCAACGTCAAAAAGGGCGAAATCGTGGGCATTGCGGGCTTGATGGGTTCGGGGCGCACCGAGTTTGCCTGGAGCGTCTTTGGGAATCCCGGCAGCTTTCGCCTGAATGGAGACATGTTTGTCAAAGGCAAAAAGATGGACTATTCCCAACCGAAGCAGGCAATTGACTCGGGGATCGCGTATGTGTCGGAAGACCGTAAGGGGAACGGGTTGATTTTGATACAGGATGTGAAACAAAACATCTCCATCGCGAATCTCAAAGAGATTGCCCAGAACTTTGTCGTCAACAAGAATGAGGAAGCCCAAGTCGCGCAAGGATACAAGACCTCGCTGAATATCAAGACCCCAAGCATCGAACAAACGGTTGGCAAGCTCAGCGGCGGCAATCAACAAAAGGTGGCTTTGGGTAAATGGTTGTTCATCAAGCCCGACATGTTGATTCTCGACGAGCCAACGCGCGGGATTGATGTCGGAGCAAAATTCGAAATCTATACGCTGATGAACAAACTCGTCGAACAAGGGATGAGTATCATTATGATTTCATCCGAGCTGCCCGAAGTGTTGGGCATGAGTGACCGCGTGTACGTGATGTCCGCTGGTAGACTCGCCGGCGAATTACCGATTGAGGAGGCGACGCAAGAAAATATCATGCGTCTTGCAACCGCGTATTGACGCTCATGGTTGACCACAACGCGTACAAGCCATTCTCTAACGCCGCATGAGTCAGCATTAGAGAATGCACCCTACACACATTCAAGGAGGAATAAAATGTCAACGATTGTTGATTCCGCGCCGGGCGTACGTCCAACATTTATCGGAAATGCATCCACCGTCCTGCGCCAAAACATTCGCGAATATGGCATGTTCATCGCGCTGTTTGTCATCTTTGCGATATTTACCTTTACCACGAATGGCGTATTCATTTCCTCGCGCAACATCAGCAACCTGCTGAATCAGACGGGCTATATCGCCGTCTTGGCGGTGGGCATGACGCTGGTCATTGTCATCCGTCAGATTGATTTGTCCGTCGGTTTTCTCGCGGGCTTTCTCGGTGCCGTCGCGGCGATTGCGCTCACCCGTTGGCAGCTGCCTGTATTTATCGTGATACCTGCGGTGATGGGATTGGGCATTCTTGGAGGATTGCTCACCGCTTACCCCGTGGCAAGATTGGGGATTCCGTCGTTCGTTGCTTCTCTCGCGGGCTGGTTGATTTATCGCGGCGCATTGTTGGTGGTGACCGCTGGCACAGGCACCATCATTATTACGAACGATATTTTCAACGCGCTTGGCAACGGCTTCATTCCCGATATTCCAGCATTCCAGATTATCCCCGGCGTGCATACCCTCACGCTGCTGCTCGGCGTGGTTGCCATCGCGCTCTTTATTTTCAGCTCCATTCAGGACCGCCGCACCAAACAATCGTACAACTTTCAAGTCCTGCCGATGGACATGTTCGTTGTAACGTTGGTGTTTGTGTCCCTCTTGATTGCAGCGACGACTTGGGTGTTGGCGGGGTATAATGGACTCTCGTGGACGATTGTGATTATGATTCTCGTCGTCGGGATTTACCATTTTGTCACGACACAAACCGTGCTTGGGCGGCATATCTATGCCGTCGGCGGCAATCCCGAGGCCGCCGAGTTAAGCGGTATTAGCGTCAAGCGAATTATTTTCATCGTGTTTGGTTCGATGGGAATGTTAGCCGCGCTGTCAGGCATCTTGTTTGCATCGCGTTTGCGTTCGGCGACGACGACGGCGGGAACATTGTTTGAACTAGATGCCATCGCCGCGGCATACATTGGCGGCGTATCGTCGGCGGGTGGCGTCGGCAGTGTAGTCGGCTCGCTCATCGGCGCGTTGGTTTATACCTCGCTGACCAGCGGTATGAACCTCATGGGCATTGACATTGCCTACCAGTACATTGTGCGCGGCATTGTGCTTGCGGCAGCTGTAATTTTTGATGTCGCCACCCGTCGCAGCGCAAGATAAGCGGAGCAGATAGCGAATGGCGTATGGCTGATGGCGATTTGCTATCAGCCATACGCCATGCGCTGCATCAGTAGCCCTTTGTTGCAGACTGTCAATCTCTCGAAACGCTACGGCGAACTCGTCGCGCTGGAAGGAGTCTCCCTCACACTGAAAGCGGGCGAAGTTTTGGGCATCGTCGGGAGACCTGGCGCAGGCAAGTCCACGTTGCTTGAAATCCTCGCGGGTCAACGTCCGCCCACGACAGGTGAAATACATATTGATGGTCAGCCCTTGCGGTTCGAAAATCTCGCGCACGCGCAGCGGTTAGGGATTGAGTTGATTCGCAGCAAACCGCTGCTCGTTGATACGCTCGGCGTGCTTGATAATATCTCTATCGGTTGGGAAATGAGTTCGCCCGCGCGCTTGGGTGTGCCAGATTATCCCCGCATGGCGCAGCGCGCGGCAACCGTTCTCACAGAGTTCGACACCCCCGCTAATCTCCTCAACGAAAAAACAAGCAATCTTTCGGATGAGCAGCGCCAAATCGTCGTAATCGCGCGCGTCCTCTGCAAAGGCGCGCGCTTGATTTTGTTTGACGATGCATTGAGCGTGCTCAGTTTTCAACGACAGACGAAAATGATGGCGCGTATCAAGCAGCTCGCGGCGCAGGGCGTCGCGCTCATCATTGCGAGTGAAAATCTTGAACATTTGTTTTCGGTCACAGACCGCATCCTCGTTCTCTACGAAGGGCGCGCGGTCACGGAACGGCGCACCACCGATTGCACGCCGCGCGAAATTGTGGAATTAATGGTGGGCGCGCTGCATCACGAACAAGTGACGCCCATCATCTGGGCGCTGGAAAGTTATCACGCCGCGCAGCAGCAAGCGGAAGAATTACGCAACACACAAGCGACGTTGCGCGAAAATCTCGCGGCGCAAGATTCATTGAATCGCCAACTGATCGAACGACAGCGCGAACAGCTCGCGGCATTGGACCGCTTGAACATTGCTTTGCAAGACGCGCACCGCCGCCTGTTGACCGAACGCGAACAGGAACGCAAACACATTGCGCGTGAATTGCACGATCAGGCGATTCAGGATTTGTTGAGTTTCAATTATCGGCTCGAAGAAGCCGAAGGCAATTCGTCCAACATGGCTCAGCAAGAGGAACTCGCCGCGATTCGCAGAGGCATCCGCCAAGTGGTAGGCGAGTTGCGCGAGGTGTGCAGTGATCTGCGTCCTCCGACGATTGACGCGCACGGGCTTTCCTCCGCCCTTCGCTCGTATGCCCAAGAGTGGGCAGAGCAAAGCGGCGTGGAGCTGATCATGGAAATTGACCCGCGACTGGGGCGACTGCCCGAAGCGATTGAGCTTTCCGTTTTTCGCATTGTGCAAGAAGGGCTGAACAATATCCGCAAACACGCCTCCGCGCGGCACGCGTGGCTCGCGGTGCAGCGCGCGCAATCCACCGCGTTGCTCGTTCGCATTGCGGATGATGGACGCGGGATGCGCGCCGCGCCGAATCTCGCCGCGCTTTCGGCGCGCAAACATTTTGGCTTGCTCAACATCAGCGAACGCGTCGCGCTTCTCGGCGGCACGATGCAATTTGAATCGCCGAATGGAGGAGGGCTCGCGCTGCACATCGAAATTCCGAGTCCCTCGCCGTCGTGAGGCAGACACGGATTGTGCGTCAGAGTTTTGGATTCTATGCTTTAGCAGGTTCCGAACTTGACCAACGGACCGACTAAAGTCTAAAATCCAATTGCCCAACATGACCCAAAATTGTGACTCTCACTCGGCAGACGCGGAAAAATTGGTTCGCTTGACGATGTGTGCTATAATTTTTGTCACCGTTGGCGAACAGAGTAGCTCATGGACAAAGCAACGTTGCAGCGTCTCTATTTGGATGAAAAACTTTCTGCCCGCCAAATCGCGAATCGGTTGGGCGAATCGGAATCAAAGGTTGTTTATTGGATTGACAAGCACAAAATTCCGAAGCGGTCATTGAGTGACGCGATTTATCATCGGCATAACGGTGCCACTGATCCATTCAACATTAAAACGGATTTGTCGCCTGAGGAGGAAAAGCTAAAGGCATTTGCACTGGCTTTGTGGATAACTGAAGGCAGCCCAAAAAGATACGATCAAGTTTACACATCAAATAGTAACCCTGACATAATTGGGTTGTTCGTCGGATTTCTTGAGAAAGTTTGTCGTGTCGAAAAAAGTAAAATTCGATTGCGAATCCTTTATTATCCAAATATGGATATGAAAGTGGATGAAGTTATCGAGTTTTGGCAACAAGTTACAGGATTAGAGCGAAATCAAATTGCTTACGATCTCTATAAGCCGGAACACAACTATCGCACAAAATCGAAATATGGAACAGCCACTGTCACAGTGAGTAACATCAAATTGCAGAAACAAATGGCAAAGTGGCTTCAAGAACTTTACGATGAAATAGATTGAATCATGGGCGGTTGGCTCAGTTGGCTAGAGCACTTCCTCGACACGGAAGGGGTCATAGGTTCAAATCCTATACCGCCCACCTTATAAAAATCAACGTAATCAGCCAGACGAGTAGATTCAGTCACATTCTTAGCGAGATGGGGTCGTCACGCACCGATACAACGGAGTTTTCGGTATTCTGTTGTATCGGTATTTTTGTATCGGTGCGTGAAGGGTGCAAGCCCTGTCGAATTGTGACGAATCGAAAACCACTGGCGAGTTGTTTAACTGAAGCGGCGCTACAAGACAGCGCGGATAGGTTGAACCGGAGAAAACCGTTATCTCAAATGAAGTGGCGTGAGTGTTTTTTATCGCGTCAGCTGGGTGGAACCACGGGTTTGGTAATTTGCCGCTCGTCCCAATTTGGGATGAGCGGTTTTTTTGTTGGGAACATCATCGAATTGAATTCGACGCCTAAACAAAGCGATGAAAAAAACAAAGCGGCGGCGAACAATGCCATGTTTCAAGCACGCCCCTGTTCAGCCTCAAAAGGGTTCAAATACGAACGACATTCAAAAACTTTTTCGGCAATGCGCTGGATTGCCAATCGCTTTGCGATTTGAACTTTTTTCAGACGGCAATTTGCAATTGCTGGGATTTGCAACGCGGGAGAATCTATGCGAATCGTCATGAAATTCGGCGGCACCTCTGTCGGCAGCGCGGAACGCATCGCGCAGGCGACGGAGATTGTGCGCGGTGAAGTGAACAAAAAAAATAATGTTGTCGTCGTCTTGAGCGCAATGAGCGGCGTCACCAATACATTGCTCGGCGCGTTAAAAGACGCGGCGAATGGCAACATGGGCAAACTGTTGCAGACGCGCGACGAGCTGCTGAAAAAACATCTCGACGTGATCAACGCGCTGGTAAAGAATCCAACCGCCCGCGAACAATTGACCGCGACGACGACGAGCGCGCTGGATCGCTTTGAAGATTTGTGCAGCAGCATTTATGTGTTGGGCGAAATCACGGCGCGTGCAACCGACGCGGTTGGGAGTTTGGGCGAACGCTTGATTGTTCCGATTGCGGCACAGGCGTTCAATGACGCGGGCATCAAAGCGCAATGGATTGCGGCGAACGAATTGATTGTGACGGATGAAAATTTCGTGTCCGCGAGTCCGCTGATGGAGGAAACGCGCGTTCAGACGCGCGCGAAAATTTTGCCGATTCTTGAAACTGGAAATGTTGCGGTGACGACAGGTTTCATCGGCGCGACGAAAAAAGGAATTATTACGACGCTTGGGCGCGGCGGCAGTGATTACACAGCGACGATTGTTGGCGCGGCGATTGATGCAGATGAAGTGCAGATTTGGACGGATGTGAATGGCGTAATGACCACCGATCCGCGCATCGTCCCCGAAGCAATTACGCTGCCCGAAATATCGTATGGCGAGGCGGCGGAACTTTCGTACTTTGGCGCAAAGGTGATTCATCCCAAAACGATTCTGCCTGTCGCCGCAAAAAATACGCCGATTCGGATCCTCAATTCGTTCGAGCCGACGCATCCCGGCACGCTCATTGTGCGCGAACCGAAAGGGAACGGCTCGCCGATTCGCGGCATCACGGCGATTCGCAATGTCTCACTCGTGACGGTGGAAGGACGTGGGATGCAAGGGGTGGTGGGGATGGCAGCGCGCGTGTTTTCGTCGGTGGCGCGCAACCACATCAGCGTCTTGATGTTTTCGCAATCGTCATCGGAACAAAACATCTGTCTCGTCATCGAATCATCGGGCGCGCCGAACGCGGTGAGTGAACTCGAACGCGAATTTCAATCCGAAATCCGCGCGCAAAATATCGAGCGCGTGTGGGCGCAAGACAAAATCGTAATTATCGCCATTGTCGGCAGCGCGATCAAAACAACACCAGGCATCGCGGCGCAAGTCTTTACCGCGCTCGCGGAAAAAAATATCAACGTCATTGCCATCGCGCAAGGTTCGTCGGAATATAATCTCTCACTCGTGGTGGACGAGAACGAGGCGGATAACGCGGTACGGGCGATTCATCGGTCGATCGTAAAAAAGTAAAGAGTAAAAAGTAAAGAGTAAAAAGTAAAGAGCGCTTGTCATTGCGAGGAGTGCCCTTCTGCGACGAAGCAATCTCACACGCGGGTCAGACCGAGATTGCTTCGTCCCTCGCAATGACAATGGAGAAATCAACATGAACAAAATTCCCGTCGCCATTTTGGGCGCAACAGGTTTGGTAGGACAACGCTTGATTACGCTGTTGCACTCTCATGCGTGGTTTGAAATCGCGGAACTCGCGGCGAGCGACAATTCCGTTGGCAAAAAATATGGCGAGGCGGCGAAATGGCAGTTGCCGTTTGAAATCCCCGAACACATTTACGAAATGAATGTGCTGCCGTGTGATCCCGCGCGTGTGCAAGCGCCCCTCGTTTTTTCCGCGCTGCCCACAGACATTGCAGGGGAATTGGAAATCGCGTTTGCGAAACGCGGCGCGATTGTTTCCAGCAACGCGTCGCCGCATCGGATGGACGCCGATGTGCCGCTGGTGATTCCCGAAGTGAACGCGGAACATCTCGCGCTGGCAGAAGTGTTCAAGCAAAAAAATGCGTGTGAGGGTTATATCTTGTGCAACGGCAACTGCACGACGATTCATCTCGCGCTCGGACTCGCGCCGTTACACAAACGTTTCGGCTTGAAAAAAGTTTTAGTGACTTCGATGCAAGCATTATCGGGCGCGGGGTATCCTGGCGTGCCGTCGCTCGACATTATTGATAACGTTGTTCCGTACATTGGCGGGGAAGAAGAAAAAGTGGAGACCGAGCCGTTGAAATTTTTGGGAACGTTAAAGGGAAATGCGGGAAATCGGAAAATTGAATACGCGGACATTCGCATCAGCGCGAGTTGCAATCGTGTTGCGACGCGCGATGGACATTTTGAAACAGTGAGCGTTGAATTTATTGACAAGCCGAGCGCGGGTGACATTATCGCCGCGTTCGATGAATTTCGCGGCTTGCCGCAAGAATTGAATCTGCCCCTCGCGCCCAAGCGTCCCATTGTCTATCGCCGCGAAAAAGATCGTCCGCAAGTGAAATTGGATCGGGACGCGGAAAAAGGGATGGCGACGATCATTGGGCGTTTGCGCGAATGTCAAGTGTTGGATTACAAATTTGCGCTGCTCGGACACAATACATTGCGCGGCGCGGCGGGCGCGACGGTGTTGAATGCGGAATTGTTGTATGCAAAGGGGATGTTGGGGGAGGGAGTGATGGAGAGAGGGAGAGAGGGAGTGAAGGGGTGAGTGGTTCAGTAATCAGTTATCAGTAGGGCAGTCATCAGCGATTTACGATTGGCGATACGCGATACGCGATACGCGATACGCTATTCGCGATTGGCGATACGCGATACGCTATTCGCGATAAGCGATACGCGAACTTGTGCTAAAATCCCTTCACCATTCCCTCGAAATAAAATTGGTGCTGGATGAATCGTGACGCTCGCATCTAACCACGTCATTCGTCACCCGTCACCTTCCAAGGAGTAATTGTGGCAATTATTGATTTGTATCATTACGCACGGAGTGAAGACCTCGACACGATTTCCGATGAGGGTATCAAAGTCGGCAGCAAGTTTTTCATGTTCGATGTCGCTTCGCGCAACAATGCCGCGTACTTGTGGCGTTATCCCGATGAAGATGTGATGGGCTATGACGAAAATCCGCGCTATGTGCTGCTGCGCGCCAAAATTGACACGGCGAAAATAAAAATCGCGCCAATGGATTTGATCAGCGCGGCGTATGTGAATCACATTGGACGCGGGCAGCCGAAAAATCCTGACATTGCCGCGAAATTGATCGCCGCGTACGAAAAAAGTCAAGTGCCGTTGTATGAATACGAACACGGCAAATTTCGTACCCCCGAAGTTTTGGTCGAGGGGGGGGTGGACGCCGACGATATTGCAGTGGTGAAACAACCCGAATCGCAAGGACGCGGCGAAGGCAATCGGCGCGCGTATCAATCCAAATTCGCGGAACACATGATTCGGCTGCTCGGCATCCAAAAAACGCAAATGAAATTGAACGAGCTCACCGAAGCAGCCGTGAATCGCGGCGCAGCAGTCCGCGTCGCAAAACACGACGACGCGACGGCGTATTTGGAAACGTACATGATTTTGGAAACGGGCGAGTTTTTTACGATTGAGAAAGAGGATTGAGGAATTTTTGATTTTGGATTTGTGATTTTTGATTTCCTTCGTGAGGCATAGATTCATCTGCTTAACGCAAAATCATAAATCATCAATCATAAATCGAAAATTTCGGAGACATTTATGGCAAACAACAACGACGATCCGCTCCGTCCCCTCCGCCATTCCGCCGCGCACATCATGGCGGAAGCGGTGATGGACATTTTTCCCGGCACAAAATTTGGGATTGGACCCGCGATTGAAAATGGGTTCTATTACGATTTTCTTTTGCCGCGCCCCGCAACGCCCGAAGATTTTCCCGCGATTGAAAATCGGATGCGCGAAATCATGCGCGGCAAATTCAAATTTGATCACAGCACGCAATCGGTGGCAGAAGCGCGCGAAAATTTTCGTGACCAACCCTTCAAGCTGGAACTGATCGAAGCGATTGCGAAAGGTGAATTGGGTTTGCATGGTGAGGGTAGTGACCCGCTCGCCGTAGCGGGCATGGCGGACGCCGCGGGCATGGCGGACGCCGCGAGCATGGCGGACGCCGCGGGCAAACGCGCGACGGATCAAGTCTCGATTTATCAACATGACACTTTCACCGATTTGTGCGCGGGACCGCATGTCCATAACACGGCAGAGGTTCCCGCCGACGCGTTCAAGTTGTTGAGCATCGCGGGCGCGTATTGGCGCGGCAGTGAAAAAAATCCACAGCTCACGCGCATTTACGGCACGGCGTGGCAATCCAAAAAAGAATTGGACGAGTATTTGTGGAAATTGGAGGAAGCGAAAAAACGCGATCATCGCAAACTCGGCAAAGAGCTCGAGCTGTTTATCGTGTCCGATGAAGTGGGTTCGGGGCTGCCGATCTGGCTGCCCAAAGGCGCGGTGGCGCGGCGCATCCTCGAAAATTACATTATCGAAAATCAAGTCGCGCGCGGCTATCAGCATGTCTATTCGCCGCACATGGGCAAAAAGCAATTGTGGATTACGAGCGGACATTGGGATTTGTACGGCGACAAAATGTACGCGCCGATGGATATTGACGGCGTGGATTATCTCGTCAAGCCGATGAATTGTCCGATGCACATGATGGTTTATAAAAACGCGCTGCGCTCGTACAAAGATTTGCCGATTCGTATAGCTGAAAATGCGACAGTGTACCGCCGCGAAAGTTCGGGTGAATTAGCTGGACTGTTGCGCGTGCGCGGGTTCACGCAAGACGACGCGCACATTTTCGTCCGTCCCGATCAGATTCAAGAGGAATTTTTGAACGTCCTCGATCAAACAATGGAACAGTTTCACACATTGGGCTTTAGCGATTTTGAAGCGTGGGTCTCGGTGCGCGATCCGAAAAACAAAACAAAATATCTCGGCGATGATGAAACGTGGACGAACGCGGAGGACGCCATCAAAGCCGCGCTCGATTCGCGCGACATGGAATACATCGTCGCGGAGGGCGAAGCGAAATTTTACGGACCCGCGCTTGACATCATGATCAAGGACGCGTTGGGACGCAAATGGCAATGCACGACGATTCAAGTGGACTTTCAACTGCCGCGTCGTTTTGAACTCGAATACATTGACGCGGAGGGCAAGCCGCAAACGCCCGTCGTGGTGCATCGCGCGCCGCTCGGTTCGATGGAGCGTTTTTTTGGCGTCCTCATCGAGCATTACGGCGGCGCGTTTCCGTTATGGCTCGCGCCTGTGCAAGCAAAAATTATTCCGATTGCGGATCGGCACGTCGAGTACGCGCGCCAAGTTGAAAAGAAATTGCAAGCGCAAGGATTCCGCGTGGAAGTGGACGCGCGCAATGAACGCATGAACGCAAAAATCCGCGACGCGCAGTTAATGAAAATTCCGTACATGCTCGTCGTCGGCGACAAGGAAGCGGACGCGGGCGCGGTGTCGGTGCGCTTGCGAACAAACAAAGATTTGAAGGCGATGCCGTTGGAAGATTTTGTTGCAATGGCGAAACGGTTGGTGGAGAGTAGGGGAATGGAATTGGAATAGGACGCGTTGCCCGATCATTGCGTATGAAAATCCCAAACGCGGAACGCGCGGAAATTGATATTCGCAAATTACGTGATTATTGCCTCAATCGCGATCATGAAGAAGGCAAACACAAGGCGCGGCTATTTGTCGCCGCGTTTGGTATGACGACTCAGCACGCCGATGAATTACGAGAAATTCTTGTGCAAGTTGTGAAAACAGGCGATGCGGTTTTGGGACGACGCGATGGATACGGGCAACGGTATGTGATTGATTTTGCAATGGAATGGCGCGGCAAGCGCGCGACGGTTCGAAGTGGTTGGATCATAGAGCATGGCTCGGAGACCCCGCGCTTGACGTCATGTTATCCGTTGTGAAAGGAAAAGACTATGAAGAATGAAATCAATCTGCTAGATGTTGTCGCACTCACTGCTGATCTCCCCGAATACAATTTGTGGCACGGACAAGTGGGCACGATTGTCGAGATTCTCGCGCAGGGCGAGGCATTTGAGGTTGAGTTCAGCGATCGTGAGGGGCGAACCTATGAATCACTCGGATTGCGTCCCAATCAATTTATGGTTTTGCATTTCGAGCCAACCGCGTTACCGCCCTCCAAGACACCCGTACCCGTGTAGAAGGCGTTCTTTAACGCGTGGTGGAAAGTAGAAAGAAGGTGTGCTATGTTCCAAGTGATGCTCGAAATGGATGAAGCATGGGCGGCAGATGAGCCGCATCATGTCGCGGGAAATTTTGATTGCGAGATTGCGGTGTCGCCCATCCTTGCGCTGCGGTGCGCGCGCACATTTCTTGCGGGCTATGTAACGCTGATGACCAATGTGGGAACGCCTACACTGGTTCTGCGCACCCATCCAGTCTGGCGAATCCCCGCGTATTTTGTTTATCCGCAGCTGGGCGATGTTGGATCGCTTGGCACTGTCGAAGTGGACGCGCAGACCGGAGAGGTGACACCCACTATGTATGAACAGATCCCAGCCATGAAGGAGCGCGCCAATGCCATTGCTACCCGTCTTGCACCAAGAACAGTCGCAACGGTCTGATTGTCTTGCCGCGTGTGCCGCAATGGTGTTGAACTACCTCGACGTTTCGGCGGACTATGATGAACTTATTGATCTCTTACAAGTAGGCGAGTTCGGCGCGTCCTATCGTAATCTACCTTATCTTGAAAAGTTAGGCGTACAGGTTTTGCTTGCGCGCGGTGACATGGAAACCTTGCGCGCTTGTCTCGCGCGCGAATCGCCGCCAATCGCTTTCGTCAATACAGGGGAACTGTGGTATTGGAATGAAGCAACGGGTCATGCTGTTGTAGTTGTGGGGATTGAAGGGAATCAAATTTTTGTCAATGATCCCGCTTTTGCCGATGCGCCTCAGAAAATTTCGGTAGATGAATTTATGTTGGCGTGGACTGATATGAATCAGTTTTATGGACTAATCGAAAAAGAGGAATGAGCGCACTCGCGAAAAGGAATGTGAAACCATGGGCAAGGATTTCAATCCTTTATTGGCAATGTTGGCCATAGTTGTCTTTGCTGCGGCAGTGATAAGTTGGGTAGGCGGCATAATAGGAATGTATTGGAACTGGGCGAGCAGTTTTTCGATTACCCCATTTCCTAACTTGAATGGTGTCTTGGTTTCCACGGCGATACTCCTCGGCATAGGCGTCGGGCTCATTACTCTATCAGGGCTTTCGCTTAGTTGTCATTTCGAGCGGTTTTGCGAGAAATCTCGCTGGGCAAAACGAGATTTCTCGCTCCGCTCGAAATGACAAGCGAAAGTCCTGTCTATATATGATCGCGCTCGCGCCTGGAATTGCTGTCCAAGCTGGACGTAATCTACTCAATTCTCAGCAGGATAAACCCTTCTCGCATGAAACAATTCAGGGAATAGCCTGTAGTTTCTGGACACTATTGGGATTTGTGCTTGTTGTGATACCTTTGCTATTGCTTGGCTGTTGGTGGTTTGGGAATTGGATACTTGCTAGGTGAAATTCTCCACAATGAACAATCTGAAATAAGCCCTGAAAGAATATCGGAGGACATTTGACCAAAACCTTTCTAATCACCGGCGGCGCGGGCTTTCTCGGCATCAATCTCGCGCGCATGTTGCTAGCGAAAGGCGACAAGGTGATTTCGTATGACCTTGCGCCGTTCGATTATCCCGACTGCAAAGAGCAGGTGACCGATGTGCGCGGCGATATTCGCAATCTGGAACAGTTGAACGCGGCAATGCGCGGCGTGGAGGTGGTGATTCATGCGGCGGCGGCGCTGCCGTTGTACACGCCGCAAGATATTTATACGACGGATGTGGATGGCACGCGCAATGTTTTGCAGGCGGCGAAAGAAAATAAAGTTGACCGCGCGATTCATGTTTCCAGTACAGCGGTGTACGGGATTCCCGATCATCATCCGCTCGTCGAAACGGATCGGATGGTGGGTGTCGGACCGTATGGTGAAGCCAAAGTGAAAGCGGAAGAGGTAGTGCAACAATTCCGCGCGCAAGGATTGTGCGTTCCTGTGCTGCGTCCCAAATCGTTTATCGGACCTGAACGGCTCGGCGTGTTTGCAATGTTGTACGAGTGGGCGAACGAAGGAAAAAATTTCCCCGTGCTGGGCAGCGGCAACAACCCGTACCAATATCTCGCCGTCGAAGATTTGTGCGATGCGATTTATGCGTGCGCGACGCTGCCGTGCGAATCGGTGAATGACACCTTTAACGTTGGCGCGAAAGAATTTGGCACGCCGAAATCCGATTTTCAAGCGGTGCTGGACTATGCCGGACACGGCAAAAAAATTGTGCCAATTCCCGAAGGACCCGCAATTTTTGCGCTGAAAGGATTGTCCGCCGTTAGACTCTCGCCGCTGTATCCGTGGATTTATGAAACGGTGGGCAAAGAATCGTTTGTCTCGATTGACAAGGCGCAAAAAACGATTGGATTCAATCCGAAATACTCGAACAAAGACGCGTTGATTCGCAACTATCAATGGTACGTGACGAACATGGAAAAATTCAAAAACGCGTTAGGCGTCTCCCATCGCGTGCCGTGGAAACAAGGGGCGTTGAGTTTGGCTAAAGTGTTTTTTTGAAATCAAAAAATTCGCGTGTGAAAAGATGCCACGCACTTCTTTTGTAGCGCCAAAAAATTTTGCCCTATACAATCACACTAAAATTTTTTATAATGGCTTTGTGTTTCGCTCTGCCCTCGCACGTAATCTCAACCCTGCCGTTCTCGTTCCCGCGCTCACATCGGGCTTGATTGCGGGCGTCCTCGCGGTTATTTTGCAACTCTCGTTTGCGGCACTGATCTTTGGCGGCGATCTTTCGTCACAACTCGGCAAAGGCATTGGGCTTGCCTTATTTAGCGGTTTCGTCCTCGCCCTCGTCGTGGCGCTGACAAGTTCGTTCCCCGTTTCGGTTGCGTGTCCCCAAGACAGCCCCGCCGCGATTCTTGCCATCCTCACCGTCTCCATTTCTGCGACGTTATCCGAAAGTCGCACCACCTCTGCTACATTTGCTACGGTGATTGCCGCGCTCGCGTTGACAACGATGTTGACGGGCGCGTCCTTTTTTGGACTCGGTTGGTTTCGTTTAGGCAGCTTTGTGCGTTTCATTCCCTATCCCGTTGTTGGCGGATTTCTCGCAGGCACCGGGTGGCTGTTGATGCAGGGGGGGGTGAATGTAATGACGGGCGCGCAGTTGACACCCGAATGGATTTTCTTGTTGTCGCAGCCGAGTGTGATTGCGCGCTGGCTGCCGGGCGTGGGGTTGGCGATTGTGTTATTGCTGGTGTTGCGGAGATGGACACACGCACTCATTACACCCATAATTATTTTGCTGGGCATTCTCATTTTTTACCTCGCGCTCAACGCGACGGGCTTGACGATCGAACAAGCGCGGGATCGCAGTTGGATGCTCGGACCCTTTCCCAAAGAAAGTCTATTTCAATTTTTGACGCCCAACGCGTTTCTTGGTGCAGATTGGGATGCGTTGCTGCGACAGGTGGACAAGCTCGCGGCGATTTTGATCGTCAGTGTGATCGCGTTGCTGCTGAATGCAAGCGGGATCGAATTAGCAGTACAGCGGGATCTCGATTTCAATCGCGAACTCAAAGCGGCGGGACTCGCCAATTTTCTTGCGGGTCTTGCAGCGGGATTCCCCGGCTATCACATGCTCGGCGCGTCAACGCTTTCGTACAAACTCGGCGCGCGTTCGCGCGTGACGGGCATCACTGCGGCGGTGTTGGTTGGCTTTACCTTGTTGTTCGGCGCGTCATTATTGGAATATGTGCCGCGTCCGGTGCTTGGCGGGCTTTTGGTTTTTCTCGGCATCTCGTTTCTCGTCGAATGGTTGTATGACGCATATTTCAAATTGCCGCGCATTGATTACGCGTTGATCGTGGTGATCCTCGCGGTGATTGCAGTGTTTGGTTTTTTGCCCGGTGTCGCCGCGGGCGTTGTGATTGCGATGCTCATGTTCATTGTCAATTACAGCCGCATTCATCCCGTCAAACACGCGTTGACGGGCGAGACCTTTCGCAGCACGGTAGATCGTTCGCCCAACGAACGCGCACATTTGCGCGCGCGCGGCGAGCAGTTATGGATTTTGCAATTGCAGGAATTTATTTTTTTTGGCACCGCGCAGCATCTCTTGGATCAAATTCGCGCGCGTGTGTTGGACACACAGCGCGCTCCTTTGCAATTTATCGTCCTCGATTTTCGCCGCGTGCCGGGTCTGGATTCGTCCGCCGTCGCGAGTTTTTTACGCATGCGGCAATTGACGCACGCGCAGCAGATTCAATTGATCTTGACGAATCTGAAAAGCGAAATTCGAGAGCAACTGGAACGCGGCGGTTTTAGGAACATCCAGTATTTTCCGTCAATGGATCACGGCGTCGAATGGTGCGAAGATCAAATTCTGGTAACCCATGAATCCGCGCAAAATCCCGAACGCGTTGCGTTTCACGCGCAACTCGCGCAATTTTTACCGCACGCGCACGATGCCCCGCGCGTCGAAAAGTATCTTGAACGCATCGAGGTTCCCATCAACACTATTCTTTTACACCAGGGTGATGCAGCGGACGCGTTGTATTTTATCGAACAAGGCGAAGTGAGCGTGCAATTGCAACTCCCCGATGGAAAAGAGGTGCGCTTGCGGACGATTCATCATGGCACCGTCGTCGGCGAAGTGGCAATGTATTTGGGCGGCGTGCGAACCGCGTCGGTGGTGACGCGCGAGCCGACGACTGCGTATCGTTTTACAATGAACGCGATCCGTGAGATGGAACAGAATGATCCCGACCTTGCAGCTGCATTGCACAAATGGATCGCGGGCGTCATGGCGGAACGGCTCGCGGACAATGTGCGAACGTTGGAAGCGGTGATGGACTAATGTAGAGACGTTTCGGTGAAACGTCTCCCTCTGTTTGACGAATCCCCCCCGCTATGCTATATTCTCGTCTCGCCGCGCCCCTTGCGGCGTCATTTTATTTTTCATTCAGGAGCATCACATAAGCGACCGCCTTAGAGTAAATGAACAAATTCGCGCCCGCGAAATTCGCGTGATTGACGATGCCTCGGGCAAACAGCTCGGCATCCTCACTCCCCGTGAAGCGATTGCAATGGCGCGTGAACGCAATCTCGATCTCGTCGAAGTCGCGCCGAACGCGAATCCGCCCGTTTGCCGGATCATGGATTACGGCAAGTTTCAATACGAACGGACGAAAAAAGAGCGTGAAGCGCGCAAAGCCCAAAAGGTGATTGAGGTCAAAGAGATTCGCATCCGTCCCAAAACGGCAATGTATCACGTCGGTTTCAAATTGAACCGCGTGCGCGATTGGCTCAAACGGGGCACCAAGGTCAAAATTCGTATTCTCTTTCGCGCGCGTGAAATCACGCACTCAAATCTGGGACGCGAAACGCTCGAACAAATCGCGGGCGACATGGCGGACATTGCCACCGTCGAACAAGCGCCGTTGATGGACGGGAAAAGTCTGGTGATGCTTTTGGGACCGGGCGCGCAAAAGGGCGGCGCAGATGCTGCACGACGCGCGATTCGATTTGCCAAGTCGCGTCCGCCCGCCGATCACGCGGCGGCGCTCGCGGCGATGCCTGCTTCGACGAGTGTGGTGGAAGCGGACGAGGAAGCTGAAGCAACAGAAATCGCGACAACTGAAACCGTCGCGTAAAAATTTTGTAGGGGCTGTGAAATACGCGTGCATGGCACGCATAGACACGCCTCATTTGGGGCGTGTCTTGTTGTGTGGCGAAATTGTTGTGAACCATTTGTAGCATCGCTGCAAAAATTTTTTTCACCTTCCCTCGCCCACAGTCCAAGATTCAAGAGGAAGGAATCATGCCAAAACTCAAAACTCACAAGTCCACTGCCAAGCGTTTCAAACGCACCGGCACGGGCAAACTTATGCGGCAGAACATGCCCAAAGGTCACTTGCGCCGACGCCATTCCAATCGCAACAATCGCAAACTCGATCGTTATACCGAAGTGGTGTTGCACGAACAGAAAAAGAAAATTGATACACTGGCGCCGTATATCTAAAGAGTAAAGAGTAAAAAGTAAAAAGTGAAAAGTGAATTGAATTAACCAAAGGGTTACTCTTTACTTTTTACTCTTTACGTATCATCACAACTCGGGTGGCGTGAGGATGCCTTCCCGACGTTTCAAGGAGAATCAAAAATGCCTCGCGTAAAACGTGGAGTGACCGCGCGTGCGCGTCACAAAAAAGTACTCAAACAAACCAAAGGGCAAATCGGCTCGCGTCATCTGTTGTATCGCCGCGCGCATGAAGCCCTGACTCATTCGCTCTTTTATCACGATCGTGATCGCCATGATCGCAAAGGCGAATTTCGCCGCCTCTGGATTGCGCGCATTAACGCCGCCGCGCGCGAAGAAGGCACAACCTACAATCAACTCATGCACGGCTTGAAACTCGCGGGCGTTGACGTGAATCGCAAAATTCTGGCAGACCTCGCGGTGCGTGACGCGGGCGCGTTCAAGACGTTAGTGGACGTGGCGAACCAAGCGCGCACACCGCAGCCACAGCCAACACCAATACCCAGCGAATAATTTTGTAGGGGCAGGGCTTGTGCCTGCCCCTTTTTCTTTTTCCCATGATCACCAGTCCCTCCAACGAAAAAATAAAATTCGCACATTCACTCGCGCGCAAAAAAGAACGTGCCGCCGCGCAGCAATTTTTGTTGGAGGGCGCGCGTTTGATTCAAGAAGCAGTGAGCGCAGGATCACATCCCGCGCTTACGTTTTATGAACGCGCCGCGTTCCAAGCGGATGCGCGCTTGCGCGCGCTCATTGTCGCGTGGGAAAAAGAAAAACGCGAAGTGTACGAGGTGAATGCCCAAGTGATGCGCGCGTTGTCTGACACCGAAACACCGCAAGGCATCGCCGCCGTTTTTCCCTTGCCCCAAATCTCCCCCCCCTCCAATCCGCGCCTCACGCTCATTTTGGATCGCGTACGCGACCCGGGCAATCTCGGCACGATGCTGCGAACCGCGTGGGCGGCGAATGTAAATTCCATTTTGCTCGCGCCGGAAACGGCAGACGCGTTCAATCCCAAAGTCGTGCGCGCGGCGATGGGCGCGCACTTTCATTTACACATCGCGTCCGCGTCGTGGGAGGAAATCGCGCAGCAGTTGAAAAATATCCCGCGCATCTATTTGTCCGACGCGGCGAGTGCAACGAGTTACACGCGCGCCGATTGGTCTGCGCCGTGCGCGTTGATTGTCGGCGGTGAAGCGGAAGGGGCGAGCGAAGAGGCGCGAAAAATTTCCACCGCGACGCTTTCGATTCCAATGCCAGGGAATGCGGAATCATTGAACGCGGCAGTGGCAACGGGAATATTATTGTTTGAGGCGGTTAGAAAAAACCCAATGTAAAAATGCGATTTCAATTTTCGGAGAAAATTGAAATCGCATTTTTACATCTCACCCTCGCTTTGCTATAATCCCGCGCAATGCCCGACATCCCCGACCCACTCAAACCCTATCGGCTTTATGTCGCGATGTTTGTCATAAACCTCGCGGTGGTGATTGGCGTAATTTTTTTGCTTCGCCGCGACGAACCGCGCGAAATCGTGGTGACACAACCACCAACCCGCGCAGCTACGAGTGTAGCGAAAAAAACGGTGACACAAATTTCCGTCAGCATTAGCGGCGCGGTGAATCAACCCGGCACGCTTCAACTTGACAGCGACGCGCGTTTGGCAGACGCGCTGCAAAAAGCTGGCGTAAAACCTGAAGCGGATTTGAGCAAGTTGAGTCTCACGCTGGCGTTACATGACGGCGACAAAATTAATGTGCCAAGCCGCGCGACAAATGTGCCATCCGCCAACAATCTCTCCGCGTCAACAGCAACCCCCGTCGCGCAAAATTCACCCCCGCCCGCGTTCACTGAAAAAATAAATCTCAATACCGCAACGTTGGAACAACTTGACTCCCTCCCCGGCATCGGTCCCGCCATCGCACAGCGCATCCTCGACTATCGCGCGGAAAAAGGCGCGTTCAAATCTGTTGAAGAATTGAAGGAGGTGCGCGGCATCGGGGATGTGTTGTTTGATGATGTGAAAGACCGCGTGACTGTCGAATAGGATGGTGAACCCGCGCGCGGCGCATGGAACTCCCGCGTATGCAATTTATGTTTGCGAAGGCAAATTCGTTGCCAATGGATTGGGAAAACGGATAAGCGGATGTGCGAGTCCCCTATCCGTTTATCCGCTCACCTATCCGTTGGCAATCCGTTTCGCGCGCGCGCGTGTTACCACTCACGGAGGAAGACCCGATGCAAAAATTTTTCAATCGCTCGATGCCATTGAGCGCGTTCATGCTCTTGCTCCTCGCCGCCATCGCCTGCACCGCGCGCGCGACCTACACCCCGCCGCGCCCACCTCCGCCATTCCCGCGCCAACATCATCCGCCGTAAATGTGAATTTGCGCGCGGGCTTGACCTCGCGCTGGTTGATGGATTGGGACGCACGGGCGCGCCAGACATGGTACTTGACGCCGCAAGGTTCGCTCATTATGCCGATGGATATTTTTCTCGCGCTCAAAACGGCGGATGGCGCGCGGTTATTTTCCTCACGCGAACATCTTGCAAGTTACGGCTGGGTGTATCTGCCCGAAAGTGACGCTGCCGCGCTCACCATGTTCGGTCTGCCCGCGGGCTTTGTGCAAGAACCGAATCCCGATAACAACAACGTAATGACATTCGGTCTCACCTGTGCAGCTTGTCACACGGGCGAGTTGATTGTCAGTAATGTGCGTTATGTGGTGGACGGTTCGCAGCCGCTGCAAAACATTCAGAATTGGGATATTGACATCGCAGCGGCGCTTGGCGCAACCGCGCGCGAGGATAGACGTTTGCGCGAGATGCAGCAAGCGATTGCGGCGCGTAATCCACAATCGCCCTACGCGAATAATTTCGCGCAAATGAAAACAGATTTGGATGCGGTGTTTCAATATCAGGAGGCGCGCGCGAAACGCAATACCGCGATCGTGGATTATGGCTGGGGACGCTTGGACGCGTTCACGAAAATTTTTGATGAGGTGATTGTTCACGATGCCGAAATGAATCAAAAGGACGCGCAGGGAAATTATATCAACGCGCGTCCGCCTGCCTCGCCGATTAGTTTGCCGTACTTGTGGAGCGTGCCAGACTTGGAATGTGTGCAAACGAATTGTGTTGCCGAAGATCCGATGGTTCGGAATCTGGGCGAGACATTGGGCGTGTATGGCACGTTCCGCTTGCGCGTGCTGCCCAATGCGCCCAAGTTGGATTTCAACGATTTGGAGGCGTTGGCAACGGCGGGCGATTTGCTGAATTTTTCCGCGAACCCAAATAACCTGTTTGACCTCGAACATCAACTCGTGTCTCTCCCTGTTCCCAAATGGCAAAATGAATTTGGCGCGCAGAGATTTACAGCAACGCGGCGTATAACGTAGAGGGAAAAATGCATTCGTGCGCGAGTTGTCACGTTTACGCGGACCGCGCGAATCCCGCGAATCTCACGCCCCCGAATAGCACGGGGCATCAATTTTTCAAGGTGACGCGTTGGGCTCCAACCATCACGGGAACGGACACCGCGTTTCTGGACAATGAAAATCTCCGCACCGTTACAGGATTGCCACCGCTGCTTGATGGCGCGTATGACGCGCTCGTGTTTGAAAATCAGCCGCTGCTCCAACGTTTCACCAATCGCGACAAAAAATACGCGCTCGATTTTCTCGGTTTAACGACAGGGTTGGCGATGAAAAAATGGTGCAAGGTGAACAACATTAGCGCGGTGGAACAAGCGCGTTACATGGAATATCACGCGCTCACAAGTCCTGATGATGTGCATCGTTCCAAGGCGCGCCACTTGAACGGCATCGCGTTCATCGCGCCGTATCTGCACAATGGTTCGATTCCTAGCAGTCTGTCGGAGAGGAATCACTGACTGAGTTCCCGCCGACAAAACAGAACGAATCCACCTTAAAAACTTGGGCGGGTAGCACATGCCACCCTCATACTTGAACAATTTTGCTG
>Ga0247727_10001982_pt1 | contig 47379 bp, 33 predicted proteins | sample WisWelCaveWW1625_FD_202498 | JGI IMG/M metagenome (GOLD analysis project Ga0247727, IMG submission 202498) | Biofilm microbial communities from Wishing Well Cave, Virginia, United States - WW16-25 | ecosystem: Environmental > Aquatic > Deep subsurface > Groundwater > Cave microbial mat | place...
CAATTTCGAGAAAGGACATCACGATGAAAGCTGCTGTGACTTGTCTGTCGGCCCTGATCGTCACCGCCGGAATGTACGCCGCAGGTTCGCCGCCCGTGCCGCCCGCGGACACTTTCCAGGTGGACCCGGTGCACTCGAGCATGATGTTCCGCGTCAAACACATGGGCGTCGCGAATTTCTACGGGCGATTCAACAGCATCGCAGGCAGCTTCAGCCTCGACGACGACGCGAGCAAGAATTCGTTTCAGGTCGAAATTCAGACGGGCAGCGTGGACACTGCCCAAAAGAAACGCGACGACCACTTGAAAAGCCCGGACTTTTTCAATGCCGTGCAATTCCCGAAGATCACGTTCAAGAGCGTGGAGGTGAAAAAGAGCGGCGACGCGTTCGACGTGACCGGCGACCTGTCGCTGCACGGCGTGACCAAAGCGGTGACGGCGAAGGTGACGAGGACCGGCACGGGCAACATGCGCGGTCGGCAAATCGCCGGAGTCGAGGCGGTCCTGACGATCAAGCGGAGCGATTTCGGAATGACCTTCTCGCTCGACAGCCTTGGCGACGAAGTGTACATCGTGATCAGCCTGGAAGGCGGGAAGCAATAACGGCTCGCCGCGAGCGCCATGTTCACGCTGCGTGACATCTTGCTCGGCGTCGCCCTGCCGGCATTGATTTCGGCCGCCATTGTAGTCATCGGCTGCGTCGTGGCCTGGTCGCGTGCGAGGCGAGCCGGCGACGCATCGGCAGCCGAAGCGCTGGCCGGCAACGGTTCGATGCGCGACGACTGTTGCGGACCGCTGGCCGTCGGCGTCGGTTTCGCCGCGGGATTCGCTGCACTGCTCGGCTTGCCGCCGGTGCCGCCCGTCGATTCGACCGATTGGCTTTTCGGACTGTCGATACTACTCACGGTATCCGGAATTGTCGATTCGTGGTGGCGACTGCCGTCGTGGGGCCGCTGGATCAACTTTCTATTCGACGCTGCGCTGGCCGTCGCGCTGCTCGCTTGGCCGATCGTGCGGAACTCCGAGAATCCCACGTACGAGATCGGCATACTTTCGGCAGTCGTGGTCGCGCTCGTGGTTTCGTGGATTGGCATCGAGAGGATCGCGGGCACTGAACGTGGCTGGCCGGCGGTCGAAGTTTGCTGTGCCACCGGATTGGTCGCGATCACGTTGATGACGTCGGGCAGCAAGAAGCTCGGCCAAGTAGGCGGGCTGCTCGCGGCGGCGATCGCTCCGTTCGCCGTCGTCGCGCTTGTCTCGCGGAAAAACGCACTCGGCCGCGGCACGATTCCGCTCGTGATGTTGCTCGTCGCCGGGCTGTTGCTCTGCGGCAAGTCGTTCGCGAGCCTGACCACACTCAACGTTGCACTGCTCTGGACCGGCCTCGTTGCGTCGCAGGTCAGGCGACTGCCGCCCGTGAACCGGTTGAGCGAATGGAAGCAGTGTGCGATCGGTCTCGCGGCGGTTCTCGTTTTTGCCGGCACGGCCGCGGCACTGGCCGCCATCGAATTCGCGCGTTCGATGTCCGACTACGGCTACTGAACTGAGATCACGTGAACAGGTCCGAGTCCGTCTGCCGCAGTCTCGTCATGAAGTCCGACCAGACGAGCGGCAGCGCCTTGAGACTCATCAGTTCGCGCTGGGTCGCGCGCGCAACTTCGGGCGCGATCGGTTTCGCGGCGATGCCGGTCGCGCGCGACGCCCCGGCGACGACTAGGTGGCGCTGGCACATCATTTCAAGCAGCATCATCAGGAACACGGCCTGCTGAATCGTGTCGCCGCGCGTGATCGCGCCGTGATTCGGCAGGATGACCGCGTGGTATTTCCGCAAAGCTTCGGCGAACGGTCGCACGCGGTCTTCACTCGACGCAAGCCCGGAATAGTCTTCTTCAACGATGCCGACGGTGCCCGCCAGAAAGCAGCTCTCCTGATCGTAAACATCCGGCACGCTGCGCAGCGTGCTCATCGTCACAACGGCCGGCGGGTGCGTGTGCGCCAACGGGTTAAACTCGTCAGCATTACTGGCCGCACTATGCGATAGACCGTGCGCAGGCCGTCCTTGATCTTCGTCAGTTCCTCGGTCCGTGCCGCCGCCCCTTCGATATGAGAAATCACCACTTCGGGTCCTGCCGCCGCCCGCTCGACCCGCGCGATCGCCGCATCGGTTCAAGAAACCACCCACTCAGACCGCACGGCGGCCTCTTTGGTTCCTGAAACCATCGCTTTGGACCGCGCGGGCACCTCCTCGGGCCTCGCGGACGCCTCATCGAAAAGCGTGGACGCCTCTTCGGACTCCGCGGACGCCTTGAGGTCTCCCACGAACGCCGCTTCGGACCCCGCAGACGCCGCTAGGTCCACCGCGAATACCTCTTCGGACTCCGCGGACGCCTTCAGGTCTCCCGCAAACGCGGCTTCGGACTCCGCGAATGCCTCTTCGGCCACCGCAGACGCCTCTTCGTGTCCCACAATTGCTACATAATTAAGGAGTTACGTCAAAACGACCTATTTGGGACAGTTCAGGCGTGGTCGCGGTGCCAAGTTGACAGCCAGTTCGACTGACGCCTGGATGCAGTCGCTGGTGACGAGGCGGTCAGGCGTGGCGAAATCGGCTGGGATGCCGGGCGCGGTGACGGGTTCGGCCGCCTCGATGCGGCGGGCGACGGTGAGGTTGAGGTCGAGGAGTTGGGCCAGGAGGTCGCGGGTGGCCCGGCGTCTTGTTCGGAGAACGCGTATCTAATGTAATTAGAGTTAGCGGTTCAAATTACACTTTCCGACGCGTACTCGAATGACTCGGAAACTCCAAGCTGCCATCGGCCACTACGGTGCAGAGGCCAAAGCGAAACTCCACAACGCTGCCGCTTCTGGAGAACCGGAAGATCAACTCCGCGCGCCGCTCGAAGGACTCATCGACGATCTGGCCGAACTCTGTGGCTTTCCTGGGAAGTCGGTGGCGGCGGTTGGCGAGTCCTCGATTGCCGACCTCAAGACCCGTCCGGACTACGCGATCACGCTGCGCAACGCGCTTGTCGGATTTATCGAGATCAAGGCGCCCGGTAAGGGAGCCGATCCGCGCAAGTTTCGCGGCCACGATAAGGAACAATGGGAAAAACTCCAATCGCTGCCAAATCTGCTCTACACCGACGGCAACCAGTTCGGCCTTTACCGTAGCGGCCAGTTGGAAGGAGCGGTTGTGTCTCTCAAGGGAGATGTCGAAACATCGGGTTCGGCCCTTGATGCTCCGCCCGAATTGCTCGGCCTATTCGACAACTTTCTTCGGTGGGAGCCGATCCCGCCGACGAGCGCAAAGGAACTGGCGAAAGTCGCGGCCCGCCTTTGCCGATTGCTCCGCCATGAGGTGACCGAACAACTGGAACTCCAGAGTCCGGCGCTCACCGCGTTGGCCGCCGACTGGCGGAAACTGCTCTTCCCCGAGGCGAACAACGCTCAATTCGCCGATGGCTACGCCCAGGCCGTTACCTTCGGTTTGCTCATGGCTCGCGCGCGGGAAATCCGGTTGAGTACCGGCCTAGATCAAGCCGCCAAGCAACTCGGGCAGACGAACTCGCTAATTGGCGCCGCGCTCCGGCTTCTGACCGACGACGCGGACAATCAGAACACGTTGAAGACCTCCCTCGGCACGCTCACGCGCGTCCTCGATGCCGTGAACTGGCATTCGATCAGCAAGGGGAACCCCGATGCTTGGCTCTACTTCTACGAAGATTTCCTGGAGGTCTACGACAACGACTTGCGAAAGATGACCGGCTCGTATTACACGCCGCCGGAAGTCGTCGGGTCGATGGTTCGGCTCGTCGATGACGTTCTTCGCAGCCGCTTCGGACAATCCTCCGGTCTGGCTTCCCCGGCTGTCACGGTCGCCGATCCGGCCGTCGGCACGGGGACTTTCCTACTCGGCGTTCTTGCCCGGATCGCCGCGACCATCGAATCCGACGAAGGGCCGGGAGCCGTGCCGGAAGCCATCGGCGCGGCGGTGAAACGGCTCATCGCCTTCGAGATGCAACTCGGGCCGTTCGCCGTCGCTCAACTTCGCATTTATGCGGAACTCTTCCACCTCATCGGCAAAGTGCCGAAAACGCCCCCGCGCATGTTCGTGACGGACACTCTCGCAAACCCTTACATCGAGATGGAACTCCTCGGCTCGTGGTACGGCCCCATCGCCGAATCCCGCCGACAAGCGAACGAGATCAAGCGCGAAGAGCCGATTACGGTCGTGATCGGCAATCCGCCCTACAAGGAAAAAGCGAAAGGGCGCGGCGGCTGGATTGAAGCAGGCGACGCCGCACGAGGAAAGGACGCCCCGCTCGACGCCTGGATGCCGCCCCGCGAATGGGGTGTCGGGGCGCACGCGAAACACCTCCGCAACCTCTACATCTTTTTCTGGCGGTGGGCGACCTGGAAAGTGTTCGACCACGATCCCCAGCATAACACCGGCGTCGTCTGCTTCATCACAGTGGCTGGTTTCCTCAACGGCCCCGGTTTCCAGAAGATGCGCGACTACCTGCGCCGCACCGCCAATGCGATCTGGGTCATCGACTGCTCTCCGGAAGGCCATCAGCCTGAAGTCAACACGCGCATCTTCCAGGGCGTGCAGCAGCCGGTTTGCATTGTACTTGTGTCGCGCTCCGCGCAGTGCGTCCCGAACACGCCGGCCACCGTTCGGTACTGCTCCTTGCCGGAAGGACGCCGCGAAGACAAGTTCGCCGCCCTCGCCCTGCTCACACTCGACGGCGACGGTTGGGTCGACTGCCCGACCGACTCGCGCGCCGCGTTCCTGCCCGCCGCGACGGGCGCGTGGGCCACTTATCCCCCTCTCGAAGATCTCTTTGCCTATGACGGCTCTGGCGTCATGCCCGGCCGGACCTGGATCATCGCCCCGGATGCCGACTCGTTGCTCCGCCGCTGGCAGAAGCTCATCAATGTGAAGCCCGAGCAAAAGGAAGAACTGTTCGTCCCGCATTTGAACAAAGGCAAGTTGGGCGACAGGTTTGTGAATCGTGTGGTGGCGAAAGGGTTACCCGGTTACACGGACAATCCAAAGCCCATCGCCGAGGACCGAGGCGATTGTCTTGCACCGACTCGCTACGGCTTCCGTTCATTCGACCGGCAGTGGATCATCCCGGACAACCGTCTCATCAATCGGCCCAACCCGGAACTGTGGCGGGCACATTCGGAGAAGCAGATTTACTTTACGGCATTCTTCGCAGAATCGCCGTCTTCCGGGCCTGCGCTGACGTTCACGAGCCTAATACCAGATTTGCACCATTACAAAGGTTCCTTCGGCGGTCGTGTCTTTCCGCTCTGGCGCGACGCTGCGGCCAGTGAGCCTAACTTGCCGCCGAAGCTGCTCGGCTTTCTGGAGACGAAGTACAAAACACCGGCGACTGCCGCGGACATGATGGCGTACATCGCCGCTGTTGCCGCACACCCGGCATACACGGCTCGCTTTCAGGATGATCTCGCTCAACCCGGCCTGCGGATACCGCTGACGGCGAACGGCAAACTGTTTGCCGAGGCGGTGGAACTCGGCCGTACGATCATCTGGCTGCACACGTTTGGCGAACGATTTACGGACCCGAAAAATGGCCGGCCTGCCCAGCCGCCGCGACTGGCGAAGGACAAGGCCCCGCGCATTCCCGCCGCCGGCGCGATCCCACAAGACCCGGACGCCATGCCCGATGAGATCGACTATGACGCGAGCAAGCAACGGCTTCTCGTTGGGGCCGGGTACATCGAAAACGTGTCGCCCCAGGTTTGGGAATACGAGGTATCGGGCAAGCAAGTGCTGACACAATGGTTCAGCTACCGCAAGCGGAACCGAGAGAAACCGCCCATGGGCGATAAGCGACCGCCATCGGAGCTTTGCAAGATTCAACCCGAGACTTGGCTCGCGGAATACACGACGGAATTGCTCAACGTCCTGCACGTTCTCGGCCGGCTCGTCGAATTGGAGGAAGCCCAGGCGGACCTACTCGTGAAAGTCTGCTCGGCCCCCACCATTTCAGCAGACGAACTGCAAGCCAACGAGGCGCTGACCGTGCCAGACGCCTGGCGGAAAAAACTGATGGATGGCTCATCCAGCCTTTTCCCCACCGATGACTCACGGTAAGACGGCGAACAAACGGGTCGCGAGGGCCGGGAGTCTTTGTTAGCAGGCGATGTGTCGTTCGGTTCGTTTCGTCGTCATGCCTCGACGCAGACGGTTCGCCAGCGGCGGCTTCGTGTACCACGTGTTGAACCGAGCCGTGGCACGCGATCGTCGTTTTCGAAAGCCAGCCGACTAATCCCGGCGCGCCGAGATTTGAAGACGCTCAGGAGGATCGCATTTACTTGCGACGCGGACGCGACGACACGCACGATCATCTACGAGCTGGACGACGACGCGGGTGGCCTCTTTGCGATTGATGCTTGAACATCTGCCTCAGCGTCGGATGGGCGATAGCCGTTGAAGTCTTCGTGCCCACTACTTCCTGTTCGAGAGTCAAAAGCACATCCCGGTCGCGGCGACGAAGGCGCTCGACCAGGCCCACTGGAAATTGAAGCCGCCGATGCGGCCGTCTACGTCGAGGATTTCGCCGACGAGGTAGAGGCCGGGGCAGCGACGCGATTGCATGGTGGCCGGATCGATCTCGTCGAGCGGCACGCCGCCGGCCGTGACTTCGGCGTAGTTGTAGCCGCGACTGTCGCGTACCGAGAGTGGCCAATCGACGAGTGCTGTCACCAGCCGCCGCCGCGCGTCGCGCGGTAACTGGCCGATCGCAAGTTGCGGCGCGATGCCGACGCGCGTGGCGATTGATTCGGCGACTCGTGCGGGCACGACTGCGGCGAGCGCGTTGTGGACGGCGACGCGCGGTTGGCTGACCGCGAGGTCTACGAGACGCCGGTCGGCGGTTTCGGAGTTATCGTCCGGCAGCATGTTGATCGACAGCGTCACAGCGCGGTTCGTTTGCCGCGCGGCGTGCCAGTGGCGCGAGGCGTCGAGCACGACCGGGCCGCTCACGCCGAAATGCGTCCAGAGCAGCGACCCGCGCAGCCGGTGCGGCTTCGCGTCCTCGACGCGCACGGACAATTCCACCTCGTGCGACACGCCCGACAGCGGCACGTGGAAATCGCCGTCGAGAACCAGCGGCACAAGTGCGGGTGTGCGCGGCGCGAGCGAGTGGCCGAGCGACTCGGCGAGTTGATATCCCGCGCCGTCGCTGCCGGTCTTCGGCACCGACAGGCCGCCCGTGGCCAGCACGACGCGCCGCGCGGCGACGACGCCGTGGGACGTCGTCAATTGAAATGGCAGCTCGCGTTCCGCGTGGTGGACGACTTCCGTCACGCGATGCCCGGTGAGAATCTCAACGCCGCGCTGCGTTGCCTCGTTCAGCAACGCGTCGAGCACTGTGCGAGCGCGGTTCGTGTCGGGAAACATTTTCCCCTCCGGCTCGACATGCAGCGCGACGCCGATCTCACGGAAGAACTCGACGGTCCGTTCGGCGGGAAACGCGGCGAGCACGCGGCGGATCGCGTGGCGGCTGCCGCCGGAGAAATCATCGGCCGCGACGACGTCGTTCGTAACGTTGCACCGGCCGCCGCCGGAAATGAGTATCTTCGCGCCAAGTTTCTTGGCGCCGTCGATTACGACGATTCTGCGTGGCCGGCCGCCGCGCGTGGCGTCGTGCCGCGCCGCGAATATGGCCGTCGCCAGGCCAGCCGCGCCGCCGCCGACAATCGCTACATCGGCCGATCGAGAATTGTGAGAGGTTTGCATTCCGAAGATAGGAACATCGTGGACAGGAAGATCGAGAGAATCTCATCACACAGTCGCCGACACGCTCCGTCTCATTTTCTTGTCGGCCATTTTCTTGTCGGCATTATTCGTGAGCTTCGCCGCGCCCCGGTCCTTGACGCGGATCATGAATTTGAGTCCCGACCACGTTTGATCGACCGCGCAGACCTTCACGTCCACGAGGCCCGCGGCGAGGCCAACCTCGCGCACGACGTTTTCCGATAAATCGGTGGCGACGCCGGACGACTTCTTCGGCCACGACGCCCAAAGGCTGCCGGCCGGTTCGAGCCGCCGGGCCGCCGCGCGAAAACCTTTTTCGAGCGCCGCGCGGCTGATCGCGAACAAGACGATCAAATCGAACGCGCGGCCGCCGCCAAGCTGCGCGACGATGTTCACGTCAGCGGGCAACTCGCCCAACGCGCGGCGAAAATCCGCCGGCTCGTTCAGAAACGCGACGCGCGAGCCGGCCTTGATTCCCAGCTTCTGCGGCAGCGGCGTACCGGAATAGCCGGCGAGCGGCTCGGACCGAGAATTGTCGCGGCTGGATTTCGTCCGCGTGGCCGCGACAGCCGGGCTTGTTCGTGCTTGCAACACGCCTGCGTCGGGCGCGACGAACGGGCGAATCCGCTTGAGCAGCTTGAGCAATTCAGTTCGTGAACAAAACGTCGCGCCGGAAAACTTTGCGCGAGTGGCCGCGACCTTGTCCGGCTCGCCGCCGACGAAAATCACCGGCAGTCCACGCAGCCGCTTCGATTCCGTCGTGACGTTCGCAACGGTCCGGCCGTGCGACGGCAGTCGATCGAGCGAAATCACGAGCGCGTCAGGCGGGCCTTCCTTCAGTAGCCGCCACGCCTCTTCGCCGGTGTTCCAGTGAAGATCGACGCCGTGGCCGGCGTCACGCAGCTCGCGGACTGTCTCGAGCGCCTCGTCCTTGTTCCAGTGCACGTAGAAAACGCGAGCCATCGCCCGGCCTCCGTCAATCGGTGTAGACAAACTCGTTGAGGTTCAAGATCGTTCTGCAGAGTTGCTCCAGCGCCAGCCAGCGGGCGTCGTTTGTGGCGGCTGTAACGTCGGATTTCGCCGTGATCGAGTCGCGCGCGGTCTCGGCTAATTCCGCTTCGAGAAAGCGACGCAGCATTTTTCTCTCGGAATCACGCGGCGGCCGGCACAGAGCGAGCGCGAACAGCCGGTCGATCTGACGGTCCGGGTCGTCGCCCACTTCGCGAACGAGCCGCGCTGCGATGTGGCGAGCTTGCGCGTTCACGAAGTCGCCGTTGAACAGCGACAGGGCCTGCGGGGCCACGGTCGTGACCTGTCGCCGCGCCGACGAGCGAGTCGTGTCGCAGAGGTCGAGGACTTCGAGCATCGGCACGACCATCGCTCGTTTGATGAAGACGTAGATCGTGCGGCGCGAGGCCTCGCGGTCGTCGGACGGTTTCCAGATCTTGTCCGGGTCGCTGTTCCCTTCGAGCGCGGCCTTGGGCACGGGCGGCAGCATGCTCGGGCCGAACATCTTCGGATTGAGCTGGCCGCTCGCCGCGAGCATCGAGTCGCGGATCGCTTCGACTTCGAGCCGCCGGTAGTTTTGCCGCCAGAGCAGCCGGTTCTCTGGGTCGGCGGTGCCGTACTCGGCGTTCCACTGTTTGCTCATGCGATACGTGTTCGAGGTCATGATGAGCCGGTGCAGTTTTTTGAGCGACCAACCGGCGTCGTGCACAAACCAATCGGCGAGCCAGTCGAGCAGTTCGGGGTGCGTGGGCGGATCGCCGGATCGGCCGAACTCGCTCGACGTGCGCACGAGTCCTTCGCCGAAGTGAAATTGCCAGACGCGATTGACGATGACGCGGGCGGTGAGTGGATTCTCTGGGCTGGCGATCCAGCGAGCGAGCGACAGGCGGCGGCGGGTCGTGCGTTCGTTGGGCGCGAGAAAGATCGGCTGCGCGGCGACGAGCACGGCCGGTACACCAGGCGCGACTTGCGGCCCCGGCCGCGACGCCTTGCCACGCAGCAGCAGATTCGTGACGGGGGGCTTCGGCGCCGGCTCGTGCATGAAATAGGCGCGCGGCACGCTCGCGCCGCTCGCGCGCAGTTCGTTGATTCGATTTTCGGCATTCGCAATCGTGTGACGGGTCTCGTCGGGCAGCGCGGCCAGCGATTCCGTATCGAGTTGTTTAGCAAACTTCGCTACGTGCTGCTTCTGTTCGTCGGTTCGTTTGGCCGGGTCGGTCCAGAATCCGACGAGCACGTCGGCGGGCAGCGTGCTTCGGCCGGAATCGAGAAACGGCCGCCGCGCGGCATCGCGCAGTTCGGCGATTTCGCGCGCGATCGCGGCAACGCGCCCGTCGCGTTCCGTCTGGGCCGCGATTTCGGCTCGCGTGCCGGCCGGCAAGTCCAGTTCCTGCCGGCCGTTTTGCGGTCGCACGAGCGCGTCGAACACCGCGACGAGCCGATAATAATCGTGCATCGTCAGCGGCTCGAACTTGTGGTTGTGGCAGCGGGCACAGCCGATCGACAGGCCGAGGAACACCTGCGCGGTCGTGCTCACGATGTCGTCGAGCTGATCGAAGCGATCCTCCTTCGGATCGGCCGGCTCGTCGTCCCAATGGCCAAGCCGATGAAAGCCGGTCGCGATCAGCGTCTCGGCGCTCGAGTCGGACAGCTCGTCGCCGGCGATTTGTTCGAGCACAAAACGATCGAACGGCTTGTCGTCGTTGAGCGACCGAATGACGTAGTCGCGAAATCGCCACACGTGCGGCTTGGTCGCGTCGCGTTCGTATCCATTCGTTTCGGCGTAGCGAACCAAATCGAGCCAGTGCCGCGCCCAGCGTTCGCCGTAGCTTGGCCGCGCGAGCAGTTCGCCGACCACCTCGTCGAGTGCCTCGGCCGACGGCTCGTTGAGGAATCGCGATTGCTCATCGAGCGTCGGTGGCAGACCAATAAGGTCGAGAAATACTCGACGCAGCAGCGCGGGCGCGTCGGCCGGCCGCGACGGTCGCCAGCCGTGCGCTTCGAGTTTCGTTAGCACGAACGCGTCGATCGGGTTTCGCACCGACGCTATGTCGCGCACTGCCGGAATGGCCGGACGGCGCACCGGCTGAAACGACCAGTGCTCGCGGTCCTGCGGCCGAACCAATGCGTCGAACGCGGCCAGTTCGCCCGACTCCTGCGCGGCCAAAGCCGCGCTGGCCAGCGCCGAGAGCAAAAACACGAACAAGTTCAGTTTGATCCAACTCATCGTACAGCCAAAGTGAATTCAGGGTTGCCCAGGGCGTCGCTGCGGCGGGCATTGTACCACGCCGCGCGCGAACGCTGAACGGGCCGCGCCGACCTGCGCGACGCCGTGCGGCGTTCGACACACCTGAAGCCTTGCGGCTGGCAAAGGCCGTCGCTACCGTGCCGGCTAGGAATCCACGACCCTTTCCGCGAGAACAACGCTGTGTCCACCTCAACGCTCACATCTTCACCGCAAGAGTGGGCCGCGCTGTATCGCCGCGATGACGGCGAGCAGCAGCCGATCAGCCCGGTCGAGCGCGAATTCGGCGTGGAGGCCGCCGGTCGGCGGCACGGTCTTGAAATTATTCGGTCGCTCGTCACCGCGCTCGGTGATCCGCAGTTACGGTTCCCGACGATTCACGTCGCGGGCAGCAAGGGCAAAGGCTCGACGGTCGCGATGCTCAGCCTAATCTTGCGCGCGGCGGGCTATCGCGTTGGCTCGTACACGTCGCCAAGTTTGACCCACTTCGGCGAACGAATCCAAGTGAACGGCGAGTCGATTTCGGACGCCCAGACCGAGCGGCATCTCGATCGCATTCAGCCGTTTGCGGACCGGTTGGCGGAGCGGCCGAAATTCTTCGAGGTGACGACGGCGATCGCGTTCGAGCACTTCGCGCAGCAAGCCGTGGACGTGGCCGTGATCGAAGTGGGAATCGGCGGCCGACTGGACGCGACGAACGTCGTGATGCCGGAACTTGCGATCATCACGTCGCTCGAGCTGGAGCACACGTACATCTTGGGCGACACGATCGAGGCGATCGCGCGCGAAAAGGCCGGGATCATCAAGCCGGGCGTCGCGACGTTGACCGCGGTCACGGACGCCGAGGCGATTGAGGCGATCGCCGACACGTGCGACGAGCGCGGCTCGCGGCTGTGGCGGATCGATCGCGACTTTGCGGTGCGCAAGATTCGCGGCGACACGAAACATCAGCGGATCGACGTCGAGTTGGGTCCGGAGTTGGGCGGCGTGCGGTTCGCCGATCTGGACGTCGGCTTGGCCGGCGACGCGCAGACAACCAATGCCGCACTGGCGGTCGCGGCAGCTCGTCTCGTTCGGCCGCGATTCAGCCGTGTGACGGATTCAGCCGTTCGACAGGGGCTTCGCGACGCTCGCTGGCCGGGCCGGCTTGAACTCGTCGACGGACGGCCGGCTGTCCTGCTCGACGTCGCCCACACGCCGGCGAGTGCCTGTCAAATGCGTCGCTACGTGGACCGGTTCTTCGGCGACGTGCCGAAGACGCTGGTCATCGGCATGCTGCGCGACAAGCGCGTCCATGAGGTCACGGCTCAACTTGCCGGCGCGTTCGACCAGATCATTGCCGCGCCTGTGAAGTGGTTTCGCACGCTCGAAGCAGATCCACTTGCGGCCGCGTTTCTGTCACACGGCGAATCGCCGCGGTCGGCCCCAACGATCGCCTCGGCCGTTGAACTGGCAATTCAATCAACCCCGCCGCATGGGCTGGTCGTGATTGCCGGCTCGCTGTTCGCAGTCGGCGAGGCGAAGCGGCGATTCGGGTGGTGAGCCATTCCGGCCACTCTTCCGCCTGCTGCCCACTCGGCGCTTGTGACCCGCCAATCAGCTTCTATAATGGAATTCACGCCGAAACGTGGGCCGCACTGTAGCCAGAGCGAACCAAACCGGGATGATCGAACGTCGCAGCGCGCATTTCTCAGGTCACGTGCAGGGTGTGGGGTTTCGCTACACGGCTCGGTCGGTCGCGCGGCGGTACGCGGTCGCGGGATTCGTCCAGAACCTTCCGGACGGTCGCGTCGTATTGGTAGCCGAGGGAGAGTGTTTCGAGTTGGACCGGTTCTTGAACGATCTCGGCGAGACGATGCAAGGTTACATTCGCGGTCGTCAAGTGGAGAGTGGTTTGGCCACGGGCGAGTTCAACGGCTTTGAGGTTCGTTTTTGAGAGAGTCGAATGAAGACGTACACGATCGCGATCACGACGGCCAAAGAGGCAATTCGGCAACCGATCTTTTTGGTGCTGCTCATTCTCGGCTGCCTGCTGATGTTGATTTTCCCGTTCTTGCCGTACTTCACGTTCGGCGAAGATTTGAAGATGCTCAAGGACGAGGGGCTGGCGACCATGCTGCTCACCGGCATGTTCCTCGCCCTGCTCACGGCCAGCAATACGATCGCGGAAGACATCGAGCATCGCACGGCGATCACGCTGCTCTCGAAACCGATCAACCGGCGGCAGTTCATCATCGGCAAGTTTCTGGGCATCATCCTCGCCGTCGCCTTGCTGTTTTTGATTCTCAGTTTGCTGTTTTGCGCAATGGTGTATTACAAGGTCGGCTACGACGCGCGCGAGGCGGCGAAACAGGCGCCGACGAGGGACGACCGGTGGCACGAGGTCGTACAAATTCTGCCCGGCATCGTGCTGACGTATTTTCAGGCGGTGGTGCTGACGGCGATCAGCGTGGCGATTTCCACGCGGCTGCCCATGCTGGTCAACATCGTGATTTGCCTGGCGGTTTACTTCCTCGGCCACTTGGCACCGGTGCTGGTGCGAGCGTCGGAGGGGAAATTTGAGCTGGTGAAATTCACGGCGCAGATGTTCGAGGTCGTGTTGCCGGCGCTGAAATTTTTCAACGTCAGTTCGGCGGTGGCCACCGGCGCGGAGATTCCTCTTAGTTACGTCGGCTGGAATTTGCTGTATTGTGTGTTGTACAGCACAATCGGAATTCTGCTCGCGCTGGTGCTGTTTGAGGACCGTGACTTGGCGTGATGTGTCGCGCCGAGCGGAGTCGAACGACCACCCGGGACCCGCAACAAGAAACGGAGTTCGGAACCTTCGTGTCTGATGTTGGGACCAGCCATGATTGACTGGGCGGCGTTCAAGCGAGCGCGAAGTTACCTTTCCGCACAACGCTTCCGCATCGTCGCGGCGGAATTGTGCGCCGCCGTCGGCGCTGTCTGCTTCGTCTTGATGGTCGTCATCCTTGCCTGGCTCGGCGAGTTGTTGTTCGCGCCGAAACACACGTTGGACCTGCTGGTCGTCCGCGCCTGCGAGCACTGGTACAGCCGCCCGCTCGCGTGGACATACGACGCGATTCCGGCACTTCAATCGGGCTTCATCTGCCTTGGCGTGCTTGTCGGCGCGATCGTCGTGCTGGCCGGCCTGCGGGCGCTTTGCCAATACGTGCAGGCGCTGCTCGTCGCGACGGCGGTCGTCGATGCCACGCACCGGGTGCGCCGCGCGATCTACCATCAGGCCTACCGGCTCGGCACGACGGAGGTATCGGGAATCGGCGCGGCGCCGGCGATCAACGTGTTTACGCGCGAGGCTGACTCGCTGCGCGACTGTCTGGTCGCATGGCTGGACTCCTGCGTGCGCGATCCGGTGAAGATCGTTCTACTGCTCGTGGTTGCGTTCACGTCGCACTGGGCGTTGGCGTCGCTGTTTCTTGTGTTGGCCGGCATGGGCGGGTACATGGCCGTTCGGCAAATCGAGCGTGCGCGGGCGCGTGTCGCGGCGGCCGTGCGCAGCGCCGCCGAGCGACTCGCGCTTTTGCAAGAGTCGCTCTTTCTCATCCGGCTCACGCGCGGCTACTTGATGGAAAACTCGTCGCAGACGCGATTCGAGCGCAATCTCGGCCAGTTCAGTTCCAGCGAGTCGCGCCAGTTGCGCAGCACGGCCGCGGTTACACCGGTCATCGAGTTTGTGATCGTGCTCTCCGTGACGCTGGTCGTCGGCCTGGCGAGCTTCAACCTGCTCCGCGACGCCCTGTCGCCGTCGTCCACCGTCGCGCTCTACGCGTCGCTCGTGAGTTTGTACTGGCCGGCGCGAACGCTTCTTAACCGGTACACGACAATCCGGAACGGGACGGACGCGGCCACGGCCATCTCGCTGTTCCTCGACCAGCGTGCTCAGTTCGGCGAAGTCGCCGGCGCGAGTTTCTTGACGCCGATGTCGAAAACGCTCGAATTCATCAACCTGCGAGTTCAGGAGCCGGGCCGGCCGCCCGCAATCGACGGCGTCAACTTGACGATTCGCGCCGGTACCAAAACGGCCATCATGGGCATGGACGACCGCGCGAAGCGGGCGCTCGTCTACCTCGTACCGCGGTTCCTCGATCCGACCGAAGGCCAGGTCCGCATTGACGGCCAGGACATCCGCGTCGTCACGCTCGAGAGCATCCGCGCCCAAGTCGCCCTGGTGCTGCAGAGCGAATTGGTGTTTTCGGGCACGGTCGCCGAGAACATCGGCTGCGGAGATCCCGGCTACGGCCTGCCGCACATCGTCGATGCGGCCAAGCTGTCTCACGTACACAACTTCGTGCAGCGGCTGCCAAAAGGCTATGACACGATCATCGGCGATCAAGGCGAGAGCCTGTCGATCGGCCAGCAGTTTCGCATCGCGCTGGCCCGCGCGATCCTGCGCGACCCGACGATCGCGATCATCGAAGAGCCGGCCGTGCACCTCGACGACGACACCAAAAACCTGCTCGACGACACGTTCGTCCGCTTCTGCCCCGGCCGCACAGTGCTGTTCCTGCCGCACCGCCTCTCGACGATTCGGTCGTGCGACCAGATCGTGCTGTTGCACGAAGGCAAGATCGAAACGATCGGCAACCACCGCGAGCTGACGCACTCCAGCGAGTTGTACCGGCACTTGCAGTACACCGAATTCAACGTGTTCGCGGCGGGATAACCCTCCTGCTTCACCGCGGCTGCTTCGGACGCACGGCCGTCCCCTCGTCCGCCTTGACAGCCCACGCTGCGCAGCGGTCTATTGGCACGGACGAATTGTCGGAGCCATCATGATTCGACGGATCGTGCTCGAAAATTACATGTCGCACGCCCACTCGGTCATCGAGCCGGCGGACGGGCTGACGGTGCTGATCGGGCCGAACAACTGCGGCAAGTCGGCGCTCGTCTCGGCGCTGCAGACGCTCGCGTGCAATCTCACCGGCGATTACATGGTGCGGCACGGCGAGCGCGAGACGTCGGTCACGGTCGAGACGGACGACGGCCACACGATCGCGTGGCGCCGCAAGGGCAGCACTGTGAGTTACGTCGTGGACGGCGAGGAGATTCACCGGCTGCGCGGCGGCACGCCAGAGCGGCTCGACGAATGGCTGCGACTGCCTCGCGTGAAATCGGAGGAAGGCGGCGACGATGAATTCGACATTCATTTCGGCACGCAAAAGGCACCAATCTTTCTGCTGAACGAATCGGAGCGGCGTGCCGCGATGTTCTTCGCCGCCTCGTCGGACGCCGCGAAACTGCTGCAAATGCAGAAGCGGCACTGCGAGAAGGTCAAGGACAGCAAGCGCGAGCGCGACGGCCTGGCGGAGGATCTCGTGCGGCTCGACGCGGAACTGCGGGCACTCGCGCCGATCGGCGACCTTGCGACGCGCCTGCAACTCGCGGAGCAACAGCACGAGTCGCTTTGCACGCTCGGCGAACAACTGGACCGCCTGTCGAGCGAGTTGAAGGCACTGGAGCGCGAGAGGGCCGACGTGGCGCGGCGTCAGGCCGAACTGGACGTGCTCGATCCACTCGATCGGCCGCCAGACTTCGCGGCCGTGGCACCGCTGGAATCACTGATCGAATCGACCGAGGCCGCCGGCCGGCGCGTGGCCGCGCGGTCGCACGAAATTGCAGTTCTGGCCCCACTGTGTGAACCGCCGGCACTGGCCGACGTTGCCGGCGTCGCCGGCTTGTGCGAAGCGCTGGCGGCCGAATCAGCATCCGGCATCGTGTCCGCCGCGCTCGTTGCGTCGCTCGCACGACTGCAATCGGTGCCCGAATTCGAGAATGCGGCGGCGCTCGAACAACTCGTCCGCAACTTGGACGATGAACGGCGCGGCTGCGGCCGGCAGGCCGCGCTCCACCGCACACTCGATCGTTTGCAGCCAACGCCGCAACTCGCCGCCACAATGCAGTTAGAGGACTTCGTCTGCGAGTTCGAGCGATTGGCCGAAGTCTCCGCGCGCGAAGCTCGGTCGCACCGCGCGCTGTCGAAGATGACGCTGCCGCCCGCGGAGGCGGACTGCTCGCCGCTCGCCCAAATTATCGGCCAATTAGAAGCTGAGCGCGTCCGCGTCGGCGATCAACTTGAGGCCGTCGGCAAGATCGAGCAAGCACGCGCCGCCGTTGAGCGGGAAATCCGCGCGTGGGCGCGGGACAACCCGATCTGCCGGACCTGCGGCGCGGCGATCGACGCCGAGCGGCTGATGGAGGGAGAGCACGCCCATGATTAAACCGAGCTACCGCGGCATCGCGGCGATCGGCGATCCGCATCTCGCCAGCCGCGTGCCCGGCTTTCGCAAGGACGAATACCCGACGGTCATGCTGCGCAAGCTGGACTGGTGCCTGAAATACGCGCGCGGCGAGGGGCTACTGCCATGCCTACTCGGCGATGTCTTTCACTGGCCGCGCGACAACGCGAACTGGCTGCTCGGTGCCCTCTTCGAGTTGATCGATCAGCCCGTGCTGGCGATCTGCGGCAATCACGACTGCGCGGAGAACACGCTGGGCGACGACGACTCGCTGTCGGTAATCGCCAAGAGCGGCCGGCTGCTGCTCGTCGATGAACGAGCGCCGTGGCGCGGCACGATGAACGGCCGGGCAGTCGTGATCGGCGGCACGTCGTGGGGGCAGCGCCTGCCAGACCAATTTGAACTCGACACGTTTCAGCTTGACGGTCCGCGCCGCGCCGCGCCCGGGCTCGTCGTGTGGCTCGTGCACGCCGACGTCAGTTTTCCCGGCTACGACGCCGGCCACGTAGAACCGCGGGCGATTCCTGGCATCGACCTGGTCATCAACGGCCACATTCACCGGCCACTGGCGGACGTCGTCGCCGGTGCCACGACTTGGTTGAATCCCGGAAACATCGCGCGTGTGAAGCGGGGCGACTCGACGCGCGAGTGCGTGCCGAGCTTGCTGCGAATCGACGTGGACGAGCACGGTTGGCGCGCGGCGCGAGTCGAGGTGCCGCACGAGCCGTTCGAGCAAGTGTTTCACGCGGAAGTGATCGCGGAGAAAATCGCAACCGACGAATCGGCCTTCGTGCACGGGCTGGCCGAACTCATGGCCCGCCGCACCGAAACCGGCGCGGGGCTCCGCGAGTTTCTGCAACAGAACCTGGCCCAGTTCGACGATCGCGTCGCTCACGAAATCATGACCCTTGCAGACGAGGTGCTTCAAGATGCCAACCACTAAAGACCGCGCCGGCAAAACGGCGGAACGGCAAGATATCGAACAGCTCAAGAGCCGCTACGCCGATTTGCACGTCAAGAAGATCCAAGCCGAGACAAAAAAACGCGAGAGCGAGGACCGGCTCGACGAGCTGAAGCGGCAGGCCCGCGAGCAGTTTGGCAGCGACGACCTCGACGAGTTGAAGCAGAAGCTCGCCGCACTCAAGACGGAGAATGAGCGGAAGCGGGCCGAGTATCAGCAACATTTGGACGGCATCGAGTCGGAGCTGGACCGGGTCGCGGCCGAGCACAAGGCCGCGATGAATGAGGACGCGGCGTCATGACCACTCGCCTGGCCAATCCGCCGACTGCGCCAAAAGCCGCGACGTCGCTGCGCGGACCGGAGGTCGCTCGCCGCAAGCTCGATCGGCTCGCCGGCACGCAGCAGGGTCTCGCCTCCGAGCGCGAGCGTGCCAACCGCCGGCTCGCCAAGTTGAACGAATATCTGGCAATCGCCGACGGCGTCGCCGCTGCGCTCGACAAATTGAGCGAGGATCTGTTCGGCGGCATCGTTCGCGTGCTCGAGGAGAACCTGACGCGGGCGCTGCAAGAAGTGCTGGAGCAGCCGATCACGCTCAAGGTGGATCGGCAGTACAAACGCGGCACGGCGACGATCGGATTCTACGTCGAACGCGCGGGGGAGAAGGAAGACATCATGCGCGGCCAGGGCGGCTCCGTCGCCAACGTGCTTTCGGTCGGGTTGCGCATGTTCGCGCTGGCGACGCTGCCCGCGCAGAAGCACCGGCGATTCTTGGTGCTCGACGAACAGGACTGCTGGCTGCGGCCGGACCTGGTGCCGCGACTGGTAAAAATCGTGCACGACGCCGGCCGGTCGCTCGGCTTTCAAGTGCTTTTGATCAGCCACCACGACGTTGCGGCGTTCGAGCAGTACGCGGACAAGATTTACAAACTCATCCCCGAGCCGGCCGGCGTGCGCGTGGTGGAATGGAGCAGCGACGCCTCGAAGTCCGACGCGGCAACGTGAGTCGCCCGAGCGTGTGAGCCGCGTGCTGCGCGATTACTCGACGTTTACCGTAAGCGGCGAGTCGATGTTGACGGTTTGTCCGCCCACTTGCACGGCGGCGCGGACGATGACGTTGGTGAAGCTGCCGTTGGCGGCGGCGGCCGCGGCGGTGATGACGAGTTTGCCGTCGGCGGCCTCGGCCGCGACGGTCACGGCCGGTGAGGTGACGTTGGCGGGCAATTGCACGAGCGAAAGTTGCACCGGGCCGGTGTAGCCGCCTTGCCGCGTGATCGTGGCGACGACTTCCGCGGTCGCGCCCTTTTTCACGGCGACGGGCGCCGGCTTCACGGTCATGCCGAGCGGGTCGGTGACCGTGACGGCAATCGCCGTGCTGATGTCGCCGACTTGGATGTTCTGCTTGTTCTTGCCTTCGGGATCTTTTGTGAACGGCACGGCGGGCGCGTTGCCGCGCAGCGCGATCGAGTAGGTGCCGACGGCGAGGTTCGGCGGCAGGTTATAAGTCACCTCGACTTCGTTCTGGTTGGCCGCGATCACGGCCGGTTGGTTGGGAACGTTGGGCATCGGGTTGACGACGAGGATGTTGGCGACCTGATCTTTGAAATCACCGCGTCGTGTGATCTGCAGTTTCACTTTTAGCGGCAGCCCGCGGCTGACGGTGGCCTTGTCCGGAGTGGCGACGACGCGATACGGCGCGCCCTCGCGCACGGCCAGCGGCAGCGACCGCGCGAGCCGCGACATCGCCTTGATCTGCTGGTTCGGATCGAACGCCCACGTGACCACGCCGGGCCGCGCCTCGCGCACGACCGGCTGGCCGCCGATCGTCGCCGTGCCCTTGATCGTGATCGTTGCGACGGAGGGCGCCGCATTGTCGGCGGCGCTGAACACCAGCGGCGCGTACGGTTGGCCGAGTTGTCCTGGCAGGCCCGGGCCCAACGTCACCGGCGGGCACGTCACACCCGCGGGCAGGCCGTCGGCCGTGATGGTGATTTCACCGTTGAAGCCGTCGCGGCGAATTGCGTACACGTCAATGTGCTGGTTGCCGCCCTGCCGCACGACGGTCGAGTCGGGCGGCTGGGCCGCCTGCGGGATTGCCGGAATTTGATGCATGGCGACGAGCCGGAAATCCGGCTGCTGCGGGCGAACGCGCAGCCGGTAAACGTAGCGTGCGTCGCCGCGTCCGTCGCCGTACAAATCGCGAATCGACAACTGATACTCGCCCTCGGCCAGTGCCGGCGACTGCGCGATCGGGTCGTCGTTATTCGTGGTGAATCGCAGGCCGATCGGGTTCGCCGCGTCGTCGTCGCCGTTGTTGATGATCTCGGCTCCGTCGCTCGCGCGGCGCAGCAGCAGAAACGGATCGGTCGGAAATCCCATGCGTTGCGAAATGACTTCGAAGACCCACACTTCGTTCGCCTTCGCCTTGAAGCTGTACCAATCGACGTCGCGCCGCGATTGAAATTGTCCGTAAATCTCGCACGGCGCCGTGATCGGCTGGGCCTTGTCCATCGTGTCGTTCGGTTCGGAACCGGCGATGAGCGGCAGCGAACTGATGCCGATGCGGACGCCGTTCGAACTGCCCTGCGGAGTCGCCAGTCGATACTCGAAACCGTCGGCCGTGCTCTCGTGCGGCTGCACCAGCCCCGAAAAACTGAGCCGTTGCAGCGCGAGTGGATCGTTCGGCACGGCAATCTGCACGGCGAGTTGTTCGAGCGGCCGGCCGTCAATCGAGACGCCCGCCGCCGGCTGGCCGCCGGGCAAGTTGCGGCCGAAAACCGCGAACTGGCCGTTCGTGCCGGGCGCCGCGATCGGCGGAACCACGTAATCGATGAACGGAAACGTGCCGATCGTTAGGCGGTAAAAATACTCCGGCGAACCGTCGTACACCTGGTCCGTCACGCCGACGATGTAATCGCCGTTTTCGGGAATCGTCACATCGAGGAACGGGTCGCGGTCGTGGAAGTCGTCGTTCGCGCCGATCAACTTGCCCTTCGCGCTCCATAGCGTGAGGCGGCCATTCAGCCGCGAGTCGATTCGGTGCGCGGCGCAGTCGAGCAGCACGCGCTGGCCCGCTCGGCCGCTGAATACGAAGTAGTCGATGTCGGTCGCGCCGTTGATCAGGCCGTTTACCGTGATGCTCGGCAGTTTGTCGGCGAGCACGCGGGTCGCGGTCAGTTGCGAGTTGTTCGGCTCGACCTCGTTCACTTCAACCATGTCGCCGACGACAAACGTGCGCGGATTCGAGATGCCGTAGCGTCCGATGACGCGTACGTCGTGCGGCCCGACCGGCGTTTCCGCGGCGATCGTGACTTTGAACTTCGCCGGCCCGGCGGGCGGCACCGGCACCGGCTTGCCGTCCTTCATCTCCTGAATGAATTCGGCTTTGATGCCCGGATGGTCGAAATAAAGCTGGTTCACGTCTTCCAGGTCGCCGCCTGCAACGGCGATTTCGACGGTCGTACCCTGTTTGCCGCCCGCCGGAAAGACTGAAAACAGCCGCGCGGTCGGCAGTTGGGCCGACGCTTCCGACGCGGCGACGCCACTCAGCACGACGGCAGCGACAATCGCCCGAAGCAGAATTCGAAGCATGGCAGATCCTCCAAAGCGAACGACGGGAAGCGACTCCTTCGCTTCGTCCTGGTTTGATCGTGAACGAACGCGGTTCGAGGCCGATGTCAGCGGCTCGCTCGGCGTCAACAAGGCGGGCAACTCAGCGGAAGCCAACTGCAATAGATCATAATCGGTGCAGCAGTCAAAGCAAGGTTGGCTTGCGACTGCGCGGGAGGAGAATTCTCGGAAAGACCTCGAACGCGGCACGCTCCGCGCGGAATTCACGGCGCGCGTCGCGTCGGGGCACGACATTCGCCATTCGACATTTGGCATCGTAGTCGGTAAATTCACGTGACCTGCTTTGTTCGACCTGGAGCGATGCCGATGTGGTCCCGATTAGTTTCCATCCTGCCGGTTTGTTTCGTTGCGGCGCTCGCCGCCAAACTCATTGCTTCGGGCCAGCAACCGCCGCTCGCCGCGCCGGCGCTCGAACGCCGTTGGGTGTATTGTGCGCTCAACCTGCAGGTGGACGAGAGCGTGCCGCGTCTGGAGCAGATCATGACGCGTGCCGCAGCGGCCGGTTACAACGGAGTGCTGCTGGCGGATTACAAATTCAACGTGCTCGATCGCGTGCCCGATCGCTACTTCGCGAACGTCGCCCGCGTGCGGAAGAAGGCGGCGGAACTGAAGCTCGAACTGATCCCGGCCGTGATGCCGGTCGGATATTCCGAGGGGCTGCTGAGCCACGACCCGAACCTCGCCGAGGGTCTGCCGGTGCGCGAGCAACTGCTCGTCGTGGACGGCAAGACGGCGCGGCTCGAGCCGGACCCGCCGGTCAAACTCGACGGCGGTCGCTTTGAGTCGGCGAAAGACAACAGTTTCGCCGGTTGGGATTTTCAGGACCTCGTCGGCAAGGCGAGTTTCATCGACTCGGATGTGAAACACGGCGGAGAGTCGTCGCTGCGCATGCACGACGTCAGCACGTCAGAACGTGCAGACAGCAACTGCCGCGTGATGAAGAGGCTAAAGGTCGCGCCGTTCCGGCAGTATCACGTTTCGGCGTGGATCAAAACGCGCGACTTTCAATCGCACGGCTCGGTCCGCTTGTTTGCGATCGGCGCCGACGGCCTCGTGCTGTCGCACTCGAACCTCGGCGTCAAAGAGTCGCAGGACTGGACGCAGCATCACGTGCTCTTGAACAGCCTGAACAACAGCGAATTCACGGTGTACTGCGGCGTGTGGGGCGGCAAGCAGGGAACGCTGTGGCTCGACGACGTGCAGATCGAAGAGTCGGCGTTCGTGAATCTGCTGCGCCGACCCGGCTGCCCGCTGTCGGTCGCGATGGACGGCGGCGGATCGAAACTGCGCGAAGGCAACGACTTCGCGAAACTGGCCGACCCGAAAATGGGCCAAACACCGTGGCCGGGCGGCTTCGACGTCTATCACGAGCCGCCGCAGCTCCAAGTCAAAGACTCCAGCGCGCTCCGCGACGGCGCGCGGCTGCGCGTGAGCTACTATCACGCGGTCACGATCTACGACGCGCAAGTGCCGTGCTGCCTCAGCGAGCCAAAGGTGTTCGAGGTGCTGGCGAATCAGGTCGCGGGCGTGCAGCGGCTCCTGGAACCGCGCGGGTTCATGATGAGTCACGATGAGATTCGCGTGGCCGGCTGGTGCGGTACGTGCCAAAGTGCGGAGTCGAAACGCACGTGCGGCCAGTTGCTCGCCGAGAACGCACGACGCTGCGTCGAGATTATTCGCAAGACAGATCCGCAGGCCGAAGTTTTCGTTTGGTCCGACATGTTCGACCCCGCGCACAACGCCGTGGACAAGTTCTACCTCGTGAACGGCCCGCTCGCCGGCTCGTGGGAGGGACTGCCGAAAGACGTGACGGAGGCAGCAAAAAGAGCCTGCCGTTCTTCGCCGGCCGCGGTCACCGCCAAATCTTGGCCGGCTACTACGACGGTTCGCCGGCCGCCATTGCCGATTGGCTGCGCGACGCCGGCGCCGAATCAAACGTGGTCGGCGTCATGTACACGACTTGGCAACAAAAATACGACGACCTCGAAGCCTTCGCCATCGCCGCGTGGGGCGGTGCCGGCAAGTAATTGAAAGAGACGTACCTGGTACACCGCGTCTTCAGGGAGATTTCGCCGATGAACATGTCACACGTCAGCCGCCGTCGTTTTCTCGAAACTGTGGGCCGCTTCAGTGCCGGTGGCCTCGTCGCGACCGCCCCGGCTGAGACGGCACGCGGGTACATGGCCAACGACACGATCGAAGTTGCGTGCCTCGGCACCGGCGGGCGCTGCCGGGCGCTGATGAAGTCGCTCGCGACGGTGCCCGGCGTGCGGCTCGCAGCGGTCGCCGATATCTGGGACGTTCATTTGGCCGAAGGCCGCAAGCTCGCCGACGCGAAGGCGATCGCGACGAAAGAATATCGCGAGCTGCTCGATCGCAAGGACATCAACGCCGTGTTGATCGGCAGCCCGGATCACTGGCACGTGGCGATGACCGTCGATGCGTGCGGAGCGGGCAAGGACGTGTACGTCGAAAAGCCGCTCACGCACGACCTCAAGGAGGGTCATGCGGTGATCGACGCGCAGAACAAGAACAATCGCATCGTTCAAGTCGGCACGCAGCAGCGGAGCATGACGCACATTCTGAAGGCGTACGAACTGCTCAAGGCCGGCCGCGTCGGCAGAGTTCACAAGGTGCACCTCACATGGAACCGCAATCATCCGGGCCGCATGGCGCGCGGTCCGCTCGGCGTCGATCCGAACACCGTGAATTGGCGGGCGTTCCTCGGTAGCGACCGCGGGCTGGCCCCGATGCAAAAGTTCGATGAATACCGTTTTCGAAATTGGCGCTGGTTCTGGGACTTTGGCGGCGGCATCTTCACCGACTTGATGGTGCACTGGATCGACGTGGCCCACTGGTTCCTCGGCCTGGAACACCCCACGGCCGCGACCGCGATCGGCCAGCACATCGCGGCAGCGGACGTCTGGGAAACGCCCGACACCGTGCAATGCCTGCTGCAGTATCCGAACAACATTCAGGCGTACTTCGAGGGCACGTTTTCCAACGCGCGCAACGGCGCGATGATCGAATTCATGGGCACGGAAGGCACGCTCTACATCGACCGCGGCTGCTATCGCGTCATTCCTGATCCGGGCAAAGGCGAAGTTGAAGAAGTCGTCCTCGGCACGAACCCGCGCCGCGGCGCCGACTTCTACGACAAGCCCGACGGCGAACTGCTGCACCTTACGAACTGGATCGAATGCGTTCGTTCGCGCCAGCGTCCCACGTGCCCCGCCGAAGCCGGCGTCAGCGCCGCCTCCGCCGCGCACATGGCGAATCGCGCGCTGCGGAGCGGCAAAGTCGAAAAGTGGAACGCGTGAACCGCGCCGCGCAAGTGCGGTGCGAAAACGAACGCTTCAAATTCTTCTGACGACAGGAATCGCTCATGGCCTACTGGCTCTTCAAAGAAGAACCGTCCCATTACTCGTTCGACAATCTCGTGCGGGACAAGAAGACCGTCTGGGACGGCGTCGAGAACAGCCTGGCGCTGATTCATCTGAGGAAGGCGACGAAGGGCGATCGCGTTTTTTATTATCACACGGGCGACGAGAAAGCAGTCGTCGGAATCATGGAAGTGACCAAGGCGGCGACCGCGGACCCGAATCGCGATGATCCGAAACTCGTCGTCGTAAACGTAAAGCCGATCGCGCCGCTCGCTCGGCCCGTCACGCTGGCTGAGATCAAGGCGAACAAAAGATTCGCCGACTTCGCGCTCGTGAGGATTTCGCGGCTGTCTGTGATGCCCGTCACGCCGGAACAGTGGACGGAGATTGAGCGCCTGTCCAACTCGTAGCTGGCGGAGCGTGCCTGTCGAATCTACTCTCGCGCACACCACCACCGCGCGACCGGCCGCGCGGCGAAATAGAATACCACACCCGCCGCGAACATAATGCCGCCCGCGGCGACCAACCACGGCAATCGAAATTCGCCGGCGCAGACACACGTCGCGACCGTCAGCCCAACGAGCATCACGCCGGCGCTGGCAAGTTGCAAGTGCCGCAGCACGTCGATGAATCGCTGCTGTGCCTGAAGCTCAGCATTGTGTCCGTGCGCTCTGTCGCGTCGCCGCCGACTCATGTGATATCCTCATGCGGGCAGTTTTTCCAAAGGAACGCAATGCCATCGGTCAACGCACGCTCAAAGAGTCAAGTTCGCCGCGATAATTCGCTCGGTCAAGCGCCGCCGGCACGGTCGACGGGGCCGGCCGGATTCATGGCGCTCGTTGGGCTCGCCTTGTTTGCCACCCGCCTTTCCGCCCAAGAGTTTACCGTCGCCGCGTGGAACGTCGAGAACTTTTTCGACACCCGCAAGGACTCCGGCCACGCCGGCGAGCCCGTGCCGTCCGCCGATGATCTCAAAATCAAGATGACCAAAATCGCCGAAGTGATCAAGTACCTGAAGGCCGACGTCGTCGGTTTGATCGAGGTGGAGCACGTCGAGTTGCTGCGCACGCTCACGCGCGACCACCTTGCGGGAGAGGGCTACGAATATTTTGCCCTCATCGAACAGACCGACCCGCGCGGCATCGACTTGGGTGTGATCTCAAAGCTGCCGTTTGTCGCCTACAACTTCGACGTGGCCGGTCACACGCGCGGCATCCTCGTGTGCCGGTTCACCGTGCGCGGCGACCCGTTCTACGTGCTCGTCAATCACTGGAAGAGCCGCATCGGCGGCGGCGAAGACATTCGAGCCGCCTGCGCGAAACGGACGCTCGAGTTGACCAACGACGTGCTGCCGCGCTACGAGGGCCGCCGCGTGCCGACGCTCGTCATGGGCGACCTGAACGACGATGATGCAGACGAATCCGTGACGGCGCTGGAAATGGGCGGCATGACGAACACGCTCAAGCGACTCGATCGCGGCGCGCGCTGGAGCTATCCGTGGTATGATCAGTCAAAGAAACAAGTGCACTATCACACGTTCGATCACATCTTCGCAAATGCGGCGATGCTCGACCGGCAAGGCATCGACCTCGTGCCGGATTCCGCCCGCGTCGTTCGACCCGATTTTATGCGGCGCAAGCGGAAAATTGCCGGCGAAGAATTCGACTGGGTCGACGACAGTTTCGGCCAACACATCGGCTACTCGGACCACTTCCCCGTCGCGGTCAAAGTGCGCGCGGCGGAAGCGAAGCCGGACAACGGCCGATGATGGAATCAAGTCGGCCACGCCGGATTCAATTCAGAAATGCCGACGTTACGCCACGTGTTTCGGCACGGACGCGTCGGCGGTCAGCCGCTGCCCGCGCAGCACCTGGCCCCACTCCTGGCCGACGAAAATGATCGCGGCCAAATACGTCATTGGGTTTCTCGGGTTCGCGGCGAGCACCGGCCGGTTGCGCTCGAAGTAACGGTGCCCGACGAGTTGAAACGTCCAGCCGACGGCGAATAGCACGATCGCCGCTTGCCAGTGAAACACCAGCACGCCAAACGACGACAAGATCATCGGCACGCCAATCATGTGCGAGATCTTGCAGCCGAGCGTGCGGTGCTCGGCTCGGTAGTGCGACATGTGAGCCTGAAACGCGGTCATGAAATGCCTCCTCGGTTCGTCCCCGTGACGTGAATAGTCGGCGAGCGCTCTCCGTCCGGTCGAAGAACACCCTGCCCCTCCGTTCGTTTCGGAATTGAATCGCAGACTTGCATCCCTTGCCCCGGAGCGAACACCCCGGAGAAGCCTTGCTTAGATGGGCCTCGTGCCGTGCCGTCGTCAGCACTAATTCATTCTACGCCACGACTGCCCAATTGGCTTGACCGAGGTGCATGGAATTGTGGGCAGAAGTCGCCGTCTTGCAGAGACGCCGGCCGGTCGCCAAGAGACCCAGTCTATCTGACTTCGGTTTCCGCCGGAGAAACGTACAGGGAAATCGCCAGGATTGCCGCACGAACTGCCGACGGCACGCGGAATTCGGCCTGGCCGACGACGTTGTGTTATGCCGGCGACACGCACTGCCAAATACGTCACACGCCTTTGTGGAAATCCTGGATGTACTTCCACGCGTCCTCTGCCGTCTCGACGTAATGAACCAACTCGGCGTCGGCCGCGTCGATGACACCTTCGTTCACGAGGAATTGAAAGTTGATGACCTCGTCCCAGAATTCGCGGCCGAACAGCACGATTGGCAGCGGCGGCATCTTCTTGGTCTGCACGAGCGTGAGCGCCTCGAAGAGTTCATCGAGCGTGCCGAATCCGCCGGGAAAGATGACCAGCGCCTTGGCCCGCAGCAGAAAGTGCATCTTGCGAATCGCGAAGTAGCGAAACTGAAAACACAGTTCCGGCGTAATGTACACGTTGGGCTCCTGCTCGTGTGGCAGTGTAATGTTCAGGCCGATCGACTTGGCGCCGACGTCGCTGGCGCCGCGGTTGGCGGCCTCCATGATGCCCGGCCCGCCGCCGGTCACGATCACGAATTCGCAGCCTCCGCCGAGCTGGCATTGGCTCGACACGAGGGATCCAAATTTGCGCGCCTCGTCGTAGTACTTGGCCTTCGCGAACACACGCCGCGCGACGGCGAGTTGCGTCGCGAGGTTCTTGTCGCTCGGCCGCGCCTTAAGCCGCCTCTCCAGCGACTTGATCGTCTCGCGCGTGACCTCCACTGGCGTGACGCGCGTGCCGCCGAATACGACGATCGTCGAATGTACGCCGTGCTCGAATTGAATCAGTTCCGGCTTGAGCAGTTCCAACTGCAGCCGCACCGGCCGCAGCTCGTTGCGGTTCAGGAATTCGACATCCTCGTAGGCTTTGGCGTATGCCGCCGATTTCTTCAGCGCCGCCGTGCGCCGGTTCGCCGCGGAGTTTTCCATGTACGCTCCCGAGTGTCGTTAAGCTGACGATCAAGCACGGAGATTAGATCAGAAAGCAACGAAGGCACAAAGCAGAAGATCGCTCTTCGCTTTGTGCCTTGTGTCATGGGTTCGATCAAACTACGGAGACGGCCTTACGACACCGGCGGCGACTGCTCGACGCGGCGGATTTCTTCCTCCACGCCGCTGATCCCCTTCTTGAACTCGTTGACGCCCTTGCCCAGGCTGCGCATCACTTCGGGCAGCCGGTTACCGAAGAACAGCAAGGCGACCAATCCGACGACGATCATCTCATACGGGCCGATCATGACGTGTCCTCACTTTCTTCTGAAACGGTGCCGCAACCGCGACACGAATTTGGATGGAACTCTGGCGGGTGCCTCGTCCTCACCGATTACACAACAATTCTAACAGCCGGCCCGTCACGGGCAACGGCTGATTGTACCCATGAATTCAAGCTTGAATCCGAGCGATCAAAAAGCGGCGCGCACGGCAATTCATCGCGAGTCGTCAATGATCCAACGATAAAGCCAACCCACGATCGCGCCGATGGCGACCAGGATCCAGACACCCAACGCCATCTGTCGAAACGACCAGCGAGCCGCGAATAGCACGACATCAAGCCACATCGTTTTTCTCCAGCTTTCGCTGATTCGCCGCGGGCAACCGCCTGGTCCCGCGAGCCAGGGCCGACTCGTGCTCGTCGGGCCACGCGCCCAGCGACCTCGCGCCCAGAAGCAGCGAATTCGCTACAACGGACACGGAACTGAGGGCCATCGCAGCGGCGGCCACCATCGGCGGCAGCACACCAAATGCCGCCAGAGGAATCATGACGATATTGTAGAAAAAAGCCCAGAACAGATTGATCCGGATCGTGCGCAGCGTCGCGCGACTGAGCCGCACTGCGCGAGCGACTCCGCGCAGGTCGCCGGAGACGAGCACGAACTGCGCGGTCTCCATCGCGACGTCCGTGCCGCTGCCCAGCGCGATGCCGAGATCGGCCTCGGCCAGCGCCGGCGCGTCGTTGATGCCGTCGCCGACCATCGCGACGACGCAGTCCGCCGCACGCATCTTGCGAATCGCCGCCGCCTTCATTTCAGGCAGCACACCGGCCAGCACGTACTCGCGCCGAATGCCAACCGCCCGCGCGATCGTACCAGCCGTGCGCTCGTTGTCGCCCGTGATCATGTACACGTCGAGGCCGAGTCGATTCAACTCGGCAACCGCGCGGGCGCTCGTCGGCTTGACCTCGTCCGCCAGCGCGATGACGCCGAGCAGTTGTCCCGCGCGGGCGACGAATACGACCGTCTTGCCGTCCGACTTGAGCCGCGTCTCCTCCGCCTTGATCCTCAGGGAATCCGTGCCGACACTCGCGTCGCGCAGCAGTCGCTCGGTGCCGACGAGCACGTCCGCGCCGCCGAGTCGCCCGCGCACGCCGCGGCCCGGCACGGCCTCAAACGTCTCCGGCCGCTCCACGGCGAGGCCCCACAATCGCGCCCTTGCGACGATGGCCTGGGCGAGCGGGTGCTCGCTCTGCGACTCGAGCGACGCGGCCACGAGGATGAGTTCCTGTAGCTCGCCGCGTAGCATCGGAACCTCCACGATGTCGCTTCGTGCGTCGCGTTCTTCGGCCACGGACTGTCGCGTGCTGACCGGCCGATGATCGGGAATGGCAAGATTGAACGCGTGTGCGTCGTCGCGGTGCATCGCGTCCGTCACCGCGGGCTCGCCGCGCGTGATCGTGCCAGTCTTGTCCAGAACCACCGTGTTGACGGACCCCGCGCGTTCCAGCGCCACCGCATCTTTGATGAGAATGCCCGACCGAGCACCGCGGCCGCTGCCGACCATGATCGCCGTCGGCGTGGCCAGCCCCAGGGCGCACGGGCACGCGACGATCAGGACGGCCGTCATGCTCAACACGCCGCGAACCCACCAATCCGCATTCGTGTAGAACAACGCCCAGCCCAAAAACGTCGCGATGGCAATCACGAGCACGATCGGCACCAACACGCCGCTGACTCGGTCGGCCAGTCGCTCGATCGTGGCCTTCGATTCCTGGGCGCGGCGCACGACGCGGACGATTTGCTCGAGCGCCGTGTCGCGCCCGACGCGCGTGGCCTCGAAACGAATCGCGCCGTTCCGGTTCAGAGTGCCGCCGACCACCTCGTCGCCCGGCCACTTTTCGACCGGCATGCTCTCGCCCGTCAGCATCGATTCATTGACGGCCGAGTGCCCCGCGATCACACGGCCGTCCACCGGAATTCGCTCGCCCGGCCGCACGACGATCGTGTCGCCGCGTCGCACCTCGGCCGCCGGAATCTGCTGCTCCTCGTCACCACGCACGACCCGCGCGGTCGGCGGCGCCAGGTCGAGCAACTTCAGGATCGCCTCGGACGCCTTGCCCTTCGACCGCGCCTCGAGCCACCGGCCCAACGTGATTAGCGTCAGGATGATGGCCGAGTCGAGAAAATAGTGATAGCCGATCATCGTCGCACCGAACCACTCGGCGAGCACGAGGCCCGCCGTGCTGAAGCTGTACGCCACGGTCGTGCCAAGCGCGATCAGCGTGTCCATGTTCGCCGACAAATGGCGCAGACGCCGCCACGCGCCGACGTAGTACGGCCAGCCAAGCCCGAACTGCAACGGCGTCGCGACCGACAGCATGATCCAGCCGCTCATCGATTCATATTGGCTGATCGACGCCTTGAAAATCATCAGGCTCAAGAGCACTCCGAGCAGCAAGCGGTTTCGCCATCGTCGCGTTTCGGCCGCGCGGTCGCGTTCGTGCGCGCGGACGTGATCGACCGTGTCGCTCGCGAGCTCGGCCCGATAGCCCGCCCGCGCGACCGCGCGCAGCAGTTGCGATTCATCAACCGGCGGCGCGTCGGCCAACTCGACCACAGCCTGCTCCATCGCGAGATTCACTCGCACGCCGCGCACACCGCCGATCGCCGCGAGGGCGTCGTGAACGCGGCCCACGCAGCTCGCGCAGTGCATGCCGTGAATGTCGAGGTGTAGTTCGCGAGAGGCGATGGGGTGAGTAGTGAGTGGCGAGTGGTGAGCGGTCTTGGACGCTTCTCGATTCTGGCTCTCGACAGTAGCCCGACGCGCAAGCGAGGCATCAGAGCTTTCACCCTCGCTCGCGCTTCGGGCTACTGTCGCCGGCGACGGCACAAGTTCACTCGCGTCGTAGCCGACCGCGCGCACGCGCTCAGCCAGTTCGTGCTGCGCAACGGCCGCGACCGCGTCGTCTAACTCGACAGTGGCCCGCTGTTCGGCTAGGCTCACGTTTACGCGCCGCACGCCTGGGGCGGACTCGATCGCTCGCGTGACCGTGTCCACGCAACCCTGACAATGCATGCCTCGAATGGTTAGCTCGATCGTCGCCATCGAAGGCATTCTAACCGGGTTCGTGCCGCGCGATTTCAGATTCACACGAAAGGAGCCGCCGTGCTTCGTTCTCGAATTCCGCTGGCTGGACTCGTGGCAATTGTGATCGGCCTCTCCGCCGTCCCCGCGGAACCGCCGGCCGCGGCCGCACGATCGGACGACGCCGCCAAGTGGGTGGACTCCGCGTACGCGGCGCTCGCCGATTTGTACCACTACCTGCACTCGCACCCCGAACTTTCATATCACGAAATCGCAACGGCCCAGCGAATCGCTGCGGAATTGCGAAAAGCCGGCTGCGACGTGACCGAAGAAGTCGGCAAGACCGGCGTCGTCGGCCTGCTCAAAAACGGCGCCGGCCCGACCGTCATGATCCGCACCGATTTGGACGCGCTGCCGGTGACCGAGGCCACCGGCTTGCCCTACGCGAGCAAAGCGACGACGAAAGATGACGAAGGCAACACGGTCGGCGTGATGCACGCCTGCGGCCACGACGTGCATATGACCTGTTTGGTCGGCGTCGCGCGATTTCTCGCCGCACATCGCGACCAGTGGAAAGGCACCGCGATGTTCGTCGGCCAGCCAGCCGAGGAGCGTGGCGGCGGCGCGCAGGCGATGCTCAAGGACGGCCTGTTCGAGCGGTTCCAGAAACCGGACTTCGCGCTCGCGCTGCACTGCGACGCGACGATGCCGACCGGCCACGTTGGATTCACGCCCGGCTACATTTTGGCGAACGTCGATTCGATCGATGTGACGATTCGCGGCCGCGGCGGACACGGTTCGACGCCGAACGCGGCCATTGACCCAATCGTGATCGCCTGCAAATTCGTGCTCGACCTGCAGACCACGATCAGCCGCGAAAAAAGTCCGACCGAGCCGGGCGTCATCACGGTCGGCTCGATTCACGGCGGCACCAAACACAACATCATTCCCGACGAAGTGAAATTGCAGATCACCGTTCGATCGTACGCCGAGGAAACGCGCAAGTTGCTGCTAGACTCGATTGAGAACAAGGCGTTCGCCGCCGCGGCCTCTGCGCGGGCGCCCAAGCCGACCGTCACCGTCGCCGATCACACGCCGTCCACGTTTAATCATGTCGAACTGACCGAGCGGCTAGCCGGCGTCGCCCGCCGCGTGCTCGGCGGCGATCACGTCCTCAACCCGCCCGCGCGCATGGGCGGCGAAGACTTCAGCGAATACGGCCGCGCGGGCGTGCCAATCTGCATGTACTGGCTCGGCACCGTTTCGCCCGCGAAGATGGAGGCCGCGAAAAAAGGCGCGCCCCTGCCGTCGCTGCACTCCAGTCTGTACTTCCCCGACCCGGAGCCGTCCATCAAACTCGGAGTGCGCACGATGAGCACGCTCGCGCTCGAACTACTCAACAAGCCAACGAAGTTGCGCGCTGACTCTCCCTAACTCGACAATTTTCTCAGCGCGTTGGCCGTGATTCGCGACACCGCGTCATCGACCGGCAGCGAGCTGACGTAAGTGATTGACGCGGCGGAGAAGACGGCGCCGCGGCTGGGTGTTTCGTAGTAGATCATCTCGGCGCCGCCGGCGTCGCGGTTCTCGCCCTTCGCGAGAAGGTGCATGTTCTTCGGCGACGAAGGCGAAACTTTGTCGGTCTCGTGGCCCGACGCGCCGCCGGGGCAGCGCATGTGCAGACTGCGTTCGCCGAAGATGTCGCCCTTTTTCAGGCCGGTGCCGGCGAACGCCCAGTGCGATTCGTCCACCACGCGGAACGGGGCGCCGGTCATCGCGCCGGCGTCGGAGTAAACGACGCCGAGCAGGTTGGCCTCCGACTCCACGCGCAGATGGAACCGGCTCTCCAGACCGCGCCGCTGCATCTCGCGCTTGTCGCCGTTGCGCACGATCATCGTTTGCCGGTCGATGAATTCCACTTCGCAGTTGAGGCCGTTGCCGCCCAGGTACACGAGTTTGCCGCCGCGGTTCTGCACCCAATCTTTCAGACCGAAGTACATCTTGCGCGACCAATATTCCGGGTGCGGGCCGAGCACGAGCACCTGGTAGTCATCCAGCTTCAACTCGCCGAAGTGAAGCTGCGTTTCGCTGTACAGGTCGAAGTCGAAGCCCTCGCGTTCGAGCCAACCGTTCAGTCGCCATTCCGCCGGCGCGAGGTGGCAGGCGACGCGGCTCTCGATCGCGTCGGTGATCCTCTCGGCGAGGCGGATGTCGTTGATCGGCTCGGGCCGGTCGAACGAGAGCGAATCGTAGTCGTCGCGGTCGTAGAAAATGTATTCGGGGTCCGTGTAGCGGTCGAGATCCTGACGCGAGTTGACGGTCGGCGTGGGCGGGAACGTTGTCGCGTGAATGTAATTGGATCGGCCGCCGAAATTGTTGTACGCGTTCCAATTGATGTCGGACGCGAGCACGGCGATCTTCGCACGCGGCCGCGCCGGCGCGACGACCCACGGAAACGCGAACGCACGGCCCGACGCGGTGCTCGCGTGAAAATAGTACAGGCCGCCGCGGGCCGGCGCCTCGACGAACTGACGGTGGACCGGATTGTTGTAGCCGAACTTGTTCCATTCGACGCCCGACTGCGTGTAATCGCCGTCGGGCGTGATCTGCATCGTCGCGCGCGGACCGTGCTCGTCGTGCCAGCCGAGGCCGCGCACAAGTTCCTTCTCCCAACCGTACCGCCACAACTCCAACTTGTACGGCTCGACTGCGTGTACGCGAAACTCGGACTTCTCGCCGACCCGCACCGCCTTGGGCCACGCGTAGCCGAGCAGGCCGTCGGACAGCAAGCGAAAGTGCCACGGCCGGCCGGGATCGACCAACATGCCGACGCTCTTCGAGCCGAAGCCGGGCTTGAAAAGCGTCACTTTGTACGGACCCGGCGCGAGGTCCGCGTAGACCGCACCGGTCGCGCGCGAGCGGGCCTCGATCGAATCCGACTCGCTTTGGAATTCCAGCAGCACTTCCGGCAACGCGACGTAGCGTTCGTCGCTGACGTAACCGACCAGCATGAGAACCTCTCAATCTTTCGGCAGGTCTGTCGTGGCGAGCAAGGCCATGGTGGCCCACGCGGTCGTGGAGAGCCGCTGAGCGTAACTCGTGGCACCGGGTGGGCGAGTCGTCTCCGGCCAACTTCCGTCGGCCGATTGGCTGGCGATCAAAAAGGCACGGCCGCGTGCGAGCATCTTTGGCACTTCGGTCCGTTCCGTCAACGGGGCAAGAGCAACGAGCACCAGCGCGGTGTCGAAGATTTCGGGCGGCGACCTGACAAACGGCCCCCAGCCGCCGTCGCGCGACTGAGCCTTCACGAGCAACTCGACGCAGCGAACGCGGCATTCGCGCGACTCGATCGTGTCGTCGCCTGTCGATTCGGCGATCAGTTGCGCCGCGGCTTCGAGCACGTTTCGCGTCGGTAGCTCGGCGAGCCAGCGGCGGGCTTTGCCAAGCGGCTCGCGAAATCGCTCGGTGCCGGCATCGCGCAGCACGCGCGCCGCAATCGCCGTCGCGAGCGGCCGGCCGTACGTGGCCGGCGAACCGACCGTGCCCGCCGGATCGACGTGCCACGAGCCGTCGGCGTCTTGACGTTCTACAACCAATTCGGCCGCGCGAACGAGTACCGAGCGATCATTGATCGCTCCGGACTCAATGCCCGCGGCGAGCGCGGCCGCAAACTGAATCCGTGCAAGCCGCTTGTCTTTGAACGGACTCTCGTCGTCCTTCTGGTCCCAGTCGTCAGGCCGCACGAGCCATTGGGTGGTATCGTCGAGCGCGGCGGCGGAAATCGACCGGCCGCGCGACCGCGCCGCGAAAAGCGCGCGGGCGCCGTCGCCGTTGTTGTGACACGAATAGCAGCGATTCTCCTTCGGCCACGCCGGCACCTCGCGCGTCAGAAACGCCAGCGCCTTCGTCTCCGCTGGCTCGTCGCCAAAATCAATCACGCCAAACTCAACGTCATTTGCACAGCGACCAAATCCCGACGCCCCGGCGAGGCTCACACCGGACACGGCGCCGAGAAGACACACCAGGACCAGCGTCGGCACTTTGCCACGGCGAAATCGCCGCAAATAATCCACGCCGGCAAGCACGCTGAGCACCGCCGTCGCGGCTAGGAGGAATCCCTGCACTCGTTCGAGGTACAGCAGACTCACGAAGAATCCGAATTGAGCGGCCGTCGTCACCTTGCCGAGCCAACTGGGCGGCATCTCGCGCACGGCGGACCACTCGTGCTTCATGACTACGCCGGCCACGCCCGCCAGCACCGCCAAATCGCGGAACCCGACGAGCGCCGCCTGCCACGCGGCCAGCTCGTTCTGCATCAGCATCGTCGCCAGCACGCTGAACACGAATAGCTTGTCGGCCACGGGATCGAGAATCTGCCCGGTCACGCTGGTCGCGCGAAACGCACGGCTGATCGTGCCGTCAAGCAGGTCCGTCACCGCCGCGGCCACGACGAAACTCAGCCGCCAACTCGCCGGAACGAATGGGAAACTCAAACCCAACACGACCCGAGCAAGCGACAGCAGGTTCGGAATCAGCGACACGGCGCGAAATCGGGCCGGCGGTGGCCCGACGTTCAATTCCACAGTCGGTTTCGTTTGGTCCATGACTCAGGTCGTCGATCCGTTGTCCAGCGGCATCGCCGGCGCCGCGTTCCCGCTCAAATGAAAATCGATCACAAGCGGCAAGTGATCCGATGCGATCTTGGCCAGCGGCGTTCGCACCATGCACGCGTGACGAATCACAATCTCGCCGCGAATGAACGCCTTATCAAGCGATCCGATCGCCAGGTACGCCGGAAACGACCGGTATCGCGACGGCGGCGCCGTGATCTGATGAAAGCCGTAGTGCCGAAAAACCTTGTCACCCAGCTTGTTCCGCCAGTCGTTGAAGTCTCCAGCGATGATCGTCGGCAAGTGGGCCGACTCATGAAAAAGATGATGACCGAGCAATTGGTTCACTTGCCAGCGTCGTTCGGCTTCGGCCAGGCCCAAGTGCCAGTTGACGAGATGCAGCGAGCCCTCCGGCGTGTCGATCGTGACGATCTGGGCGCCGCGCGGCTTCTTGCCATTGTGCCGCAACGAAACCTGGTGCTGCGTCGGAAACGGCCAGCGCGACAGCAGACAATTTCCGTAGCCGCCGCTCCGCAGGCGCACGTTGAATTGGAATAAGTGCGTTTCGAGCTTGAAGTATTCCGTCAGCAGGTTCGGCTGATCGTGGAAGTGCGAACGGCCCGACTCGCGCGCGACTTCCTGCAAGCACATGATGTCCGGATTCTGCTCCTCGATCACCTGAATGATTCGCTCCAGGCGATACCGGCGATCGCGGCCGCCAATGCCCTTGTGAATGTTGTAGCTGAGTAGTCGCATGGCCGGGTCGCGATTCGGAGCGTGGCGTTGCCAGTCAGCCGCCGCGGATTCTATTGTATGCATCAGTGTGGCGAGCAACAGGTTTTTGGACAGAGCGGCGAAAACAATCGGACCGAATCAGTCTCGGAGACTGCGACGTGTTACAAGCACTTGTGGTATTTGTGGACGTGGATACGCAAGTGGATTTTTTGATTCCGTCGGGGCGGCTGTTCGTGCCCGGCGCGACGGAGATCGTGGAAAACCTTCGGCGGCTGACCGAGTTCGCGCGGCGGCGCACTATTCTGATCATCGCGTCGGCGTGCGCGCATCGCGCGGACGACAATGAATTTCAACTTTTCCCGCCGCACTGCATGCGCGGCACGCCCGGTCAGCGCCGCATCGCGGAAACGGAACATGCCAGCGCGGCGATCATCGGCGTCGCACCGGATGCCGACGCGGCGGCGAAGTTCGAGCGGGCCAGGGCCGTCGTGCTTGAGAAGGAAAAGTTTGACTTCTTCTCGAACCCGAACGCGGAGCAAGTCATTGCCGCCGTGCCGGACGCGGAATTTGTCGTGTACGGCGTGGCCACGGATTTCTGCGTGAAGGCGGCGGTCATTGGGCTGCGCGATCGCGGCCGGCGAGTCGCGGTCGTGCGCGACGCGATCCGGCCGGTGGACGCGAAGCAGGGCGAGGCGGCGATCGCTGAATTCACGCGACGCGGCGTGCGGCTCGTGACGGCAGCCGAGGTGTGCCGAGACTCGTGATTAGACCGCCTTCACGCGGGTTCGCCATGCGAGCGTGCCGATACCGGCGAGCACGAGGATCGCACCGACCGGGCCGCCGGGCAGCAAGAAGAGCCACGCCACCCCGACCACAACCGCGAGCCACGGCCAGCCGCGACGCAGCACCGGCGCTACTGCCGGCCGAGTCACCGTGTGCGTGAACGTGGCGGCAATCGCCATACAAAGCACGGCCCACGCCACGCTGACTGACCAATCCGTCAAGTCGCGGTGCCGCGCGTCGAGCACCAGCTTCGGCTCGCCCAACACCTTCGAGAAATGATACGGCTGACCGACGGGCGTCACGCTAATGTCGAGCGACAGATTTCCCGCGCGGGCCGCGGCGCCCGGTTGGCCGGCGAGGAATAAACCGAATCCCAACTCATCGCCGTTTACATCGCCCATCGCAACGTTGAGCCCGGTGCCGTCGCGGACGTCCTTGATCAGAGTCCTCCCAGCGACACTTGCTTCCGGCCGATTTGCTTCCTGAACCTGTCGCCCACCACTCGCCATGCCCTGCCCTTGGGGCGCCGGTGCCGCACCGAGTCCGCCCCCTCCGCCGCCCATGCCGCCGCCCGCGCCGCCAGAGACCTGAAGCTTTCGCTTCAGGTCGAGTTCCAGATTCACTGCCTCCTTCCGAACCGCCTCATTTTGTACTTGCAGCTTGTCTAGGTGTTCGGCCGCTTTAGATCGCAACTTGCCGCGACGCTCTTCGAGTTCTTCCGCCAAGCCCGCGATCTCCTTCTTGCCAGCCGGCTTGTTCGCGGCAAGCGCGAGATCGTCGTCGTGGTCGTTGTACAGGAGGTTGAGCGTTTGGGCGTTCTTTTCAGCGGCCCGGGCCGGCTCATCGTAGAGTTGGAAGTAGTCCTCGGTTCGCACAGAATCCTTTTCACCCTGCGGCGCCGCGGCGGCCGCGCGAGTCATGTCCAGCCGCGAGATTTCCGCCTGAAGTTTCTGAGCCTGTTGTTTGACCTCGCCCCATTGTTCCTTGCCCGACACGCGGCCGAGCTGAATGATGTTGCCGCCCCGGTCGGTTGGGCAGAGAAACATTTCAATCTGCTTGGAGACCGGCGCCGTGTTCGCCGGGGCCGCGGCCGATCTCCGCCAGTCTTGGCGATTGAAGAATGCGTTTTCAGGCGCCGCCACGTGCGTCACCGGATTGTTGAACGCGCCGAGCGCGCCGGAAATCTGTATCAAATTGTCGCACGCGATCACTTGCGTGTTCCGACTCTGTGAAAACTTCGCCGCGTTCAGCAGGTCGTTCGCCTCCTCGAAGAACGACAAGTTGCGAGCGATGACGATGTCGCCCGCCTCGACGCGCGTCATGTTGCTCGGCTTCTCCTTCATTTTGACCGCGTACTCGTCGGGCATGTACACGGTCCAGATCGTTCGCGCGACGGGCACGTCGCCGGTGAACTCCGGGGCCGGCGGCGCGACGTGAGTCCAGCGATTGAGCTTGCCGCCGAGCGATCCGGAGTAGACCAGCACGACCTGCGCGGAGAAGCTGCCGGCGGACATTTTCTCCAGCGGCAGCAGCGTGACCAGTTTGCCGCCGCGCTGCACGATCGCCGGCCGCGCCGGCTGACCGGCCACGTACAGGCCCCAAATCGTGCTGCCCGGCGGCATCACGACTTCGAGGAATTGCTGCGTGCGGTTGGTCACGACGTAGGCCGCCTGCGTGCGGTAGTTGCCGTCGCGATCGATCACGGTCACGAGGTCGGCGAGGTTCACGCTCGCGGCCAGTCCCTTCTCGCGCGGCCGCTCGCGCCGCTGCCAAGCGAGCGACCCGGCCGAGTCCGTCACCTTGTGCGCCGACACAGCCCGCTTACGCAAGTCCGGCGCGAGGCCGACCGGCACGTCCGCGATCGGCAGCGACGTTGCGCCCCGCGTCGCCGATTCCGCTAGCTCGGTCGCCGAGCGATTCTCCAAGATCACGAAACTCTCCGGCGACTCGACGTCGAGCGGCACGATGAACGGCGCCAGCACCGTGCCGTCCACGGGCAGCGGCAATACCTGAGTGAGCCGCAGTTGATAGCTGCCGCGCACCGGCTGTTGCAGCGTCACGGTCCACGTGCGGCGGCCATCCGGCCCGGCCGACGGGCTTTTCTGGCGAACGCCGTCGCCGCGAATCTCGACGTCGCCGAGCCAATCCGGCGTCGTGAAGCGGAACTGACCGCGGCCCGCTTGCTCGACTTTGAAATCGATCAGGCTCAAGTACGCGACCGATCCTTCGCGCACGCTCACCGTGGTCGCGACCGTCGCCGCGAGCTTAGACGACGCGGTGGTGAGTTTGATCGCGAGTCCGTTGGGCGGCGCGTCATATTCGAAGGCGAACTTGGCGGCCGCGCGGCTCTGCGCCTTGAGCAGCGGCGACAGTTTCGACGGCACGATCGGCCGGGCGCCGGCCAGCGTGTCCTCGCCGCCGATCAAGTCGTCGTCGAGGAAGACGCCAATCTGACCCTGCTCGGACGCGGCGCCTTCCGGCGCGACGCGGGGCAGCACGAGCTTCGTCTCCCGCGCATCGCGCACGATCGTCCCTTCGATGCCGACGGCCACGCTGCCGAGCGTCGGCCCGGCGAGTTCGACCGCGAGCCGCTGCTCGGAGTTGTTTCGGTCCACGAACCAATCGGCCCCGGCCGGCACACTGACACGCGACACGCGCAGGCCCGCCGGCAGCCGAAATCGCAGACTCGCCACCGGCGCCTCTTTGATCTCCGCCTCCAAGCCGCTGCGCAGCACCACGTCGCGCGTCGTCACGGCGATCGCCGTCTGACCGCGCACCACGACCCGCGGCTGACGGCGCGTGATCTCCAACTCCATCGCCCACGGCCGCGCCGTGTACCGATAGGCCGCGAGCAGATCGCACGAATTCTCTTCACTGACCGGCACCGTGAGCGTCTCGCGGTTGATCTGATTGAGGCCGGACGCGGCGGTGACTTGCACGCGAAACTGGCCGCTGCAGCCGATCGCCACGCCGCCCGTCTCGCGCGACACGCCGATCGGCACGAGCGTCCGCACCGGCACGCGGCCGAACGGGGCCTGACCGAGCAGCAGCGCGTCGATCGTCAGATTCGTGCCGGCGGTCACGTCGCTCTTGAGCGTCACGATCAATCGCGTCGCGTCGCCCTGCCTGGCCGGCTCGCCGTTGGGTTTTGCGTCGGCCTCGATCGACCAGTTTGCGACTTCCGGGCCGGTCACGGCACGCACGCCGACGCCCGCGGGCACGGTGAAATACAGTTCGCGCACGCCGCCCTGTTGCACGCGGTAGTTCCAGAGCGATTTCAGATGGATGCCGGAATCTTGCACATCGACGAGCACGGCTTGATCGACGTTGACGAGCGCCCCGCCGCGTGCTTCGAGCCGCCGCGGCTGCCAGCGCACGGCCAGCTCGCCCGCGCCGCCGATCGGCAACGTGACGACCGAATGCTCCTCTCCCTTCTGGCCCTCGACTCTCGACTCTCGGCCCTCGACCTTTTCCACGCGCCAGCCGCCGGCCGCGCCGTCGATCTTCACGTCGAGGTCCTTCGCGGGCAGCTTGATTCGCAACACGCCGGCCGCGGCCGGACGCAGCGGCAGCGCGAGCCGGCCGGTCTCGCCGAGTCGTGTCACCGGCACGCTGAAGCGCACGTCGATCACGTGTACGCCGGCCTTTTCGATGTAGACGCCGAGTCCGCCGGCGCTGGCGTCGCCGCCGGGCATCGGCACGCCGCCGTTCGCCGCGCCTTTCGGCACTGGGGCGCCGTTCGCCGCGGCTTTCGCCGCCGCCGGCGGTTTCGCCGCGATCACTTCCGCCCGCTCTTCGAGTGCCGCGGCCTCGCCGTCCACCGTGATGCTTTCGAGACCGACCGAGCCGAGCGGCACGCCGACGCGCGTCCACTGATCGCGAAACGTGTACACGACGAGCCGGCCCGCGAAGTGCGCCTCGTCGCCGGAAATCTCGCCCTCATACTCGGCCTGCGCGACGAGTGCCGGGTGGCTCGGCGGCGCTTCGATTCGCTCCTTCGGATGCGCCGCGTTCCACAGTCGCAGGAATTCGTCGTACGGCAGATACACTTGCGTGCTCTTGCGCGGGTCGCCTTCGGCGGGGTTGTAGGGGACGATGAGCGTCAGAGTACGTTGATCGTTGAGCGTTGAGGGTTGAGCGGCGGGGGGCTGTTGCTGAGCGGCGGCGGAGTTGGCGAGGGCGAGCAGGATCGCGGTCGTGGCCGTCGCGGCGGTGAGTCGAGGCAGCGACAGGCGGACTCGGCTGGCCAGCGCGACCGCGCCCCAGAGCGCGATGCCCAGCACGGCGCCGAGGAACAGGCCGTCGAACGCCGGCGTCCACGCGAGCGGCACGAGACCGGACAGACCGAGCGGCAGCGCCAGCCCGAACGCGGCCCACACCGCTCGTGCCGGCCACGAACGCCGACGCACCAGCCACGCCACGAGCACGACCGCCGCGCTCACCAGCCACTGAAGCGTCGTCGCGAACGAATCGTCTTGCAGCTTGAGCACCAGATCGCCGGCCCCCGCCTGCCGCGTGAACGCGACCGCCCGGCGGCCCTGCGTGTTCATGTCCACGGTCAGCGACAGCCGCGCCCGCGCGGGCTTGCCCGTGCGCGTGGCACCTTGCGCTTGCGGATCCATAAGCATGTCGGAACCGCCCTCGTGCCACAATCTGACGTTTAGACCGCCCGCGTGCATTCGATCTTCTCCCTGTTCGTCGGCCGGTCTACTTTCGACGCCAAATGGCACCGTAGCTTTATCGACCGCGAGCATTGAGTCGAGGAATTGCTTCGTTTGTTCCGCTTTCGCTTTTGCGGTGGCGTTGGCCGTTCGAGCGTCCATGCTCTTCGTCAATTGGCGAAGCCCCTCGCCGTCGTCGTCTGCCTTCGCCGCCGCGTCGCTGAGTCGCTGTACGGGCTCCGCTGCGGCTGCCGGTGTCGGCATGCTCTCGCGAGATTCAGCGGCCAGGTTTGACCGCGACGAATCAGATTCCCCTCCAAAATCGTCTTCGTCGGTGATCTCTTTACCTGCCGCCGTGGCGATGTAGCCGAAGATGCGAGTGTCCACATTCTTCGAGATTACCCGCACGGTTCCGTCGCCCATGGTGAACTGGCTGCCGCCGGAATGCACACTCGAGAACCCGCTAGATTGCATGTTGCCTGTGACGGGCCGGGCCGTGGCCCAACCGCCGGATGCCCACGGCCCACCGTTCTCCCCTTCACCGATCATGAGCGTGAGCGCAGTGCCATCGCGAATTTCACGAATGGACAGCCCGCGATCGTACCCAAAGATGCCGCGTTGCGCGTGGCCGGCCGGCAGTGTCGCCGCGTTGGCGCCGAAGCCGGTGATCGCGACGTAGGACGTAACCGGGAATCCACCTTGTAATCGTGTACCGTCCGCGCTTGGGCACCTCAACGCCTCCAACGGCGTGCGAGCGGCAGTCGCGTTACGCGGGTCGTCCCAGGGCAAGTCGAGACGAAATTGCGCGTACAAGCGTTCTTCTTCCAAGAATGGCAGCAGTGCCACGATCCAACTCAGTTGCCGCTCGGGCGGCACGTTGTGCGGACCGATCGTCGCTGGCGGGAACTGGCCGTACCGATCGTGGTAGTTGTGCAACGCGATGCCAATCTGCTTGAGGTTATTCTTACATTGCGTTCGACGCGCCGCTTCGCGAGCCATGTTAGTGGCGGGCAACAAGAGCGCGATGAGGACACAAATCGTCACGAGCACGACCACTACCGTGACGAGGTTGCGCGCCTGCGCGAGCATCCAAGCGAGAGCGCCGGCAGCTATCGCTCCGGCGAGCAACGTGAGCTTGAAGCTGACGTCTCTCACACTGTCCTGTGCAATCACGTCACCCAGGCGGGCAATCAGGCTGGGTCTCGTCGGTTCGACGACCGGTTCAAAGTCGCCGTCGGTCGCGACGAGCACGCTGCCGTCGGGCAGATGAACGTTCCACGTGAGGGCCATCGTGGTCATGCCGAGTTCCGGTGCGGCTTGACGCACGGTCTGGGGCAAGAACCGCTGCACGCCGCCGGCCGCGGCGAGCGGCTCGATCGGTGTCTCATAGACGAGCACGATCTCGCGCTGTTCGCCCGCCGCACCGGCCGCGCTCGAGCCGGCCGGCAGCGGAATGATGCGCTGGTCGCCGACGCGTCGCACTTCGATCGGCTGGCCGTCGAGCGTCACGGACCAGAGGTCGGCGGCCTTCGGCAGCGTCACCGGCAGATGCTGCACGCCCAAACTGCGTAGCACGTACTTCGCGCGGTGCCGCATCACGCCCTCGCGGCCCACGATGCTCGTGATCTCCGCCGCGTCCACCACCGCGGCCAGCACCGCCTGCGGTTCGTGCCGCGTGCCGCCCAGCGTGAGCCGGAACGGCAGACGCTCGTATTGATACGCCGCGACGATCCGTTCGGCCGGCAGGTACGCGGCCGAGCCGGGCAAGTCGGCCGGATCGACTTCGAGCAGCCCGTCCGTCGAATGTTCGACCTCCTGATCGCTCGCCGCCTCGATCGCGATGTAGCCATTCTGCCGCGTGACATCGCGAAAAGAAAGTACGGGTAGCGAAATCGGCGTTGTGCCCGAATTACCCTTCATTTCATGCTTAATCTGCGTCATAGGCTCTGTCCAGGCGGACATTGTGGCCGTCCGCATCTCCAATGGGACAGACCAAATCTCCATGCGGCCGGACCATTTTGACGTGTATTCCGTCCGGTTAGAGGCGCGGCCAGTCCCAGTCCAAATTGGCTCGTAGGGCATTGCCGTGGGGACCGGCCGATTATCAAACCTGACCGAGGCGATCGATAATTGTTCGTTCCGACTGGCCACGCGGTCTGTCCCGATCGCCACGCGGTCGGTCCCCATGGCCGCGCCGGCAGGCACCTGGTTGCCTTTTTTCGACACTTCGGAGGCTGGAACCTTGCCGTCTGACCGCCGTTCGGTGCCGTTGATCGACAGTTCAAAACTCACCGTGAGCAGCAACTGTCCGGTCACCGGCTGGTCAAGCACGATGGTCCACAGGTTGATGGCGTCGCTGCCTGGCGGATCGGCCGGCACGGCGACGTGTTGCTGTTCGATCACGCGGGCGGCGGTGCCGAGCGGCGTGATTTGGATTTTGTCGCCGACGGCGGCGGGCAGCGTGAATCGGAACGTGCGCGTCTGGCCGCCCGTGAGCCGCAGATCGGCCTGATAGAAAACGTTCAGCTTCTCGCGGCCGAGCCGCGCGAACGCGAGCGTCTCGACGGAAATCTTCGCCGGCCGGCTGTGTACTTGAACGAGGCCGGCGAGCTTCGCCCCTTCTTGATAACGGTAGTGCAGTGCCGTGCGATCGGCGTTTTGCGCGAGTTGCACGGGATTCACATTCGCGCTGGGCGGCTGCACCGCTCGCGCCGCCGTGGCCGCGGCGATCGGTTCGAGGTCGGTGGACAGGCCCGACAGCCGCAGCTCGATGTCGCCCGACGCCTCGATCAGCAGACGGCCCTCGATCTCGCTGGCCCCGACGAGTCGCACCTCCGGCAGGGCGATTTCGGAGATCGTCTGATCGCCGGCGAGCCATCCGGCCGGATTGAGTTCGGCCGAGAGCGTGACTTCGAGCGATCCGCCGGGCGCGAGCGGCTGGGCGAGATCGAATCGGATCACTTGCTTGGCGGGCTTGTCGGCCGCGTCGGCCGCGGGCGCGGCCGCTTGGTCCCACGCGACCGGTTTGCCGCCGGCCACGACGCCAGTCACGATCCATTCGCGCGGCAACTCGATCGCGACGTCGAAGATCGGCGCGTAACGCGGTTCGAGCGTCACGGCCGCACGCAGCGCGAGGCCCGATCGGCTCACGTCCACGAGCGTGCCGATCGACGCGAGCAGTTCGCGGCCACGCGGCGTGGTGACGAGCGACAGCTTGTACGCCTCTTGCCAATAAGCGAACGTGCGGCGCGACGGCGCGACGTCGGGCACTGGCGGAGCCGGCATTGCTCCGGGCGCGGCCGGCTTCGGCGCGGCCTTTGGTAGCTGCGCGATGCGGCGGATGCCCTCCGTCTCCGTCACCTCGACGCGCAGTTCCGCGGCCGGGTCGATCGTGACCTGGCCGACGTGCGACGCCGCGCCGACGACCACGAGCTGCGGCAGCGTCCACGCTTCGCCGACCGGGACCGCCGCCAGCCCGCGGATGTGTACGACGCGGTTCCCCTGAAACGGCTGGCGAAATTCCGCCGTCACTTCCGAGCCGCCCGCGTCCGCCTCGCGAATCGTCCACCGCGCGAGTTCCGCCGATTCGACCGCCGTGATGTCGAGGCCGGCAGGCAGGCGAAACGTCACGCGATCGAGCGGCCGCGAGTACACGTCGAGCGACACGTCGGCCTGCCAGCGCAGGCCCGCCGGCTCGATCGCCGCGCGGACGTTGCCCCGCGCGAACAAGAGCGACAGCCGGTTGCCCGCGCCGCTCTTGTCGGAGATCAACAGCGGCAACTGGCGCGATTGGCCGACCGGCACGCGGAACGTCTGAACGCCGCCGTCGTCGTCGCCGCTCGGTTTCACGCGAATGCCCTCGGCCTGCAACTCCTTGCCGGCCGGCAGGCGCAGCGTGAATTGCGACGCGGGCACGGGCGGCAGCGTGAGCGTCACGGCCAGATCGCCTTCGCTGCGCGCGAGCGGCGCGGACATCTTCAGCACCAGTTCGCGCCGGCCCTCCTCGCGCAGCACGAGGTACAGGCCGCCGTCGTCCGCGCGGCCGAATCGAGCGTGCGCGTCGCCGATCATCGCCGACTCGATCGCCAGCCCACCGAACGGCAGCTCGACGATCTGCCAGCCCGGCTCCAGCTTCACGACTTGAATGCGGCCGGTGATCTTCAGTTCGTGCTCGGCCAACTCCGCCTCGTAGACGGCCGCGGGCAGCACCGCGGACACGGGCGGCGCGGGCGGCCGGTCCGCCGCGTGCGCCGTTTCCCACAGGTCCATGAACTCGGTGCGCTGCAGCAGCATGCCCTTTGAATTCGCGCCGAAGATGACTTCCAATTCGTCGGCCGGGATGTACACGTTCCGCGTGCGCGGCGGGCCGTCTTTGATCTGGGCCATCGCGGGGCTGGTCAGCCAACTCAACAGAACGAGCAGGCCGAGCGCGGCGATGCACTGACCTCTGCTCACTGACCTCTGACCTCTGACTTCTGACCTCTGACCTCTCTTCGTTCTACTTGCCTTCATGGCTGCCTCCTTCGCTGCCG
>Ga0247727_10001983_pt1 | contig 47356 bp, 31 predicted proteins | sample WisWelCaveWW1625_FD_202498 | JGI IMG/M metagenome (GOLD analysis project Ga0247727, IMG submission 202498) | Biofilm microbial communities from Wishing Well Cave, Virginia, United States - WW16-25 | ecosystem: Environmental > Aquatic > Deep subsurface > Groundwater > Cave microbial mat | place...
CGGAATCAAGGCCAGGATCAGGCCCGGATCATAGAGCGCGTTGGCCCATCCCACTGAAGTGAATTCCGCCATCACAAGCAGGGCGACGTGAACGCCGAGCAGCAACCATTCGATGAACGATGGCAAAGGCGTCACGCCGATAGTGTCCAGCGGGCCGATACGTCGGCGGTTCAACCACAGCCCCAGGCCGAGGCACGCGCCCATCACCGCGCCAAACGTCGTCTCCATCCAGTTCCACCAGTTCATCACCGGATCGAGTTGCATCCAGATTCCTGACTTGAACAGTTCCGGATTCCATGCATGAAACGCCTGGAGCGATTGGCCGATGGGAAATCCCAGCCCGCCCAACGCGCCCCAGAGGGCCAGATTGCGCGCGAGCCGGTCGCGCCGAATCCAGCCCGCCCAAATCCACGCGCCGAACAGCGCCAAGAGCAGCCCGCCCCAGTGTTCGCGACGCGGTTTGAGCTGGGCCACGTCCGCATCGGGCTGCCAGCGCCAGTCGGCGGAAAAATAAATGCGCGGCAGAAGTTTGTGGGCCGGATCGAAAGGCGAATTCAACAGCCACGTCCCGGCCGCGCCGAGCGCGATCATGCCCAGCATCAGACCCAATATTTCCCGCGAGCGGTAGCGGACGCCGCCGAGGCCCATCCCAAGGAACAAGCCGGCGAAGCCAATCCAGATCGCTCCCTTGATTGCGAGGCCGAGCATTCCCCAGCGCAACGCTTCCCAGTTGCCAATCAGGGGAGCGATCTGAGTCAGGCCGATTGTTTGTCCGTAAGTCATAGTCCCGCCGAAGCCCATGGCAATCGTCCCGAACGCCATCGCGCGGGCTGCCGGCAACAACGCTGCGGGCGGGCACAGGATGAACACCAGCGCCAGACTCACCAGCAGGCCGGCAATCATCGCCCCCGTCTCATGGCCGTATTGTCCGCGGATGCCCCAGCCCATCCCGCCGGCCAGCCCGGCGAACAAGACGGGTTGCCAGAGTGGCGGATGGGAGATTTGCGCAGCAATGTGCTGGACGGGCTGAGTTGTCGGGTTCGTCACACGATTATCAAGGCAGCGATGAAGTCGTTTCAACGGTGCCAGATTTGTTGGCCCTTCGTCTAACACTGTCCCTCCGAACCACTCAAGAGCTAAACAGCGTGAGCCGCATCGCGATCAAAGATTTCGCACGGTCAGTGGCCGGTCGCGCTGCATTCCCATGTTGCGACGTGACGAGCCACTGTTACAGTTGGGTCATGTTGATCCGGCGTTGTCGTGTCGGGCTGATGTTGAGCCTGCTGTTGTTCTTGTTGAGCCGCTCCGGCCACGCCCAGGTCAGCAAAGGCAATTTCATCCTCCTCACGCGGGGCCTGCAAGTGCAGGGCATGTGCGCCAACTACGACCCGTTCCACCTCGACACTTACTCGAACGCGAATTACACCTCGATCCATTGGCTCTGGAACTCCACGCCCTCGGCCATGGGCGATCCGCCGGGCTTCCCCTGGTCGCGCTGGGTGGCCGCTGAAACCAACCTCCCGCCGCAAGGCGACGAGAACCTGTATCTCAGCCAGCTCGTCTCGCTTCAATTGAGCCATGAAGCGGGCGACGAGTGGGAACTCAATGATCCCGTCGTCCGCGACCGCGCCGTCAACTGGTTCAACGCCATCCGCAACGACTGGCCCGACACGATTCTGTATCTGAACAGCTATGGCGGGCAGGTTGGCGACGCGCAACTCGGCGACTTCATCACGCGCGCGCGGCCCGACATGATTTGCTTCGACACCTATCCGTGGAAAACCGACGGCTCGGGCACTTCGCCAGGCGACACGCCGATCCACTGGTACGGGGACATCCGCCGCTACCGCGAACACGCCCGGGCCAACAACATCCCGCTCGCCACCTACCCCCAGACCTACCACTCCGTCACCGACGCCACCCGTGATCCGTCGCCTTCGGAACTGCGCCTGACGCATTTCGCCGCGCTGGCCTTCAACGCCAAGGTGCTGATTGACTTCACCTACAACACCGGCGCGTCGTCCTTTTTCGACAACGCGGCGGGCGGCGACAACTCCCCGAACGCGCTCTACGACGAAAAGGCCGACTGCTCCATCCGTGCGCGGAATCTCGGCAAGGCGCTGGTGCGGCTCAAGCCGATTGACGACGTGGTGTTCCCGGATTTGCACACCACGAGCATGATGTTCCTGCGGGGGCGCGCGCCGGGCGGCGCGATCAATCCCATTCCCATCGGCTTCCTCGCAGACCCGGAAGCGCCCAACGGCTACACCGATTGGGTTTCCGACCGCAACGATCCCTGGCTGCGCGGCTGGGTGGTGACGAACAAGGCCGGCATCAAGAACGGCGGCACGAACGGCGACGTCGTCATCTCCTGGTTCAAACCACTCGATGAAACTTTCGACGGGCCGACTTACAGCAACCAGATTTATTTCATGGTGCTAAATGGACTTACGGCGCCCGACGGCACCGCTGCCGACTGCTTGCAGGAAATCAAACTGAATTTCGCCAACAGTTTCAGCGCGTTGGAAATGCTCGACCCGCTTACGGGTCTGGTCACGACCAACACGCTGCCCATCGTCAGCACCCGACGGCAACTCGTGCTGAATCTGAACGGCGGCGACGCGGCGTTGTTCAAGATTTCCAACGGCGCGCCGTTCGTTGGCGTCCCGCCGATCACGCCACGCCTGAGTCTCGCAATGCAAGGCGGTAGCCCAACGCTGACGCTTCAAGGCGCCATCGGTTCGCGTTACCAATTGGAGCGCGCGGACTCAGTGCCGAACAGCAATTGGACTGTGTTGACGAACCTGGTGTTGCCGACATCGCCGTACGTGCTTACAGATTCAAGCCCGCCAAGCAACGGGCGGGGCTTCTATCGGGCGGTCGCGATCCCTTGACCGGCGGTTGGAGTGTCGCAAGAGCCGCAACCAAAGGAGCGCGGACAGCCTTGTCCGCGAGTTTCGATCGCGCAGATGAGGACTCGCGGATAAGGCTGTCCGCGCTCCGCAAGACCATTTGTGACTCTTCGCTGGCTTCGGTGAAACCGATGTCCTCCTTTCCACGGTGATTGTGCCGCTTTCTCCCTCCTCCCCCGCCGAGGGGGAGAGGGCCGGGGTGAGGGGGTGCGCGGTACGCTTAGGCAAGCACTCCGGGAATCGAAACACGGCCCGCCCCTCACCCTGACTCTCTCTCCTTCCGAAGGAGAGAAGTAGCTTTCGATGGCTCTCCAACATCGGTTGGTTCCACTGGGATTCCCGAAGCACAACTTCCGGCTTGCCCGGCCCGCTGCGGATGGAGAAGTTTCGCCATGCACCAAACCACGCGCCGCGAGTTTCTGAAACGCGGTGGAGCGGGCGTCGCCGGGATTTCGCTGATGACACCGCGGCTCATCGCCCACGGGACAAGAGCCGGCACGGATTCAGCGGCCGCACTGCCGCCGCACAAACCCATGGTCGTTCCCGGCCTGCATGGCTACGCCGAACAAAGCGTGGTGGCCGGAGAGACGATGCAGTTTCGCATCAGTGCCGGCGTGCCGTATCGGTTGGGAATTTACCGACTCGGACTGGATCCGGAATCACCCGCTCAGGATGTAATGCTGCACCAGTTTGCGGAATCGCCGGCCCTTCAGCAGGCGATTCATCCCGGCTCGTACGTCACGGTGGAGAAGAACCTCAGCGGCCCGCTCAAGGCCCTCACGCTCGAATGCTGGGTGCGGCGTTGGAAGGTCAGGGAATACTCCGGCATCATCACGCAATACGATTTCGATGGCCCGAAGGAATTCGGACTGTTCGCTGGCGCCGGCGGCGCGCTCTCGTTTTGTATCGGCGACACTGTGAACGTGGAGGACGCGCGGCATCAACTTTCATCCAAAGCGGGTTTGATCGGCGAACGTTGGCATCACGTTGTCGCGGTCTGGGACGGACGTCATCGCGCGCTTTTTCTCAAAGGCCGGCTGGTCGCCAAGTGGCCGTGTGAAACCACACTGGCCGCCGGCAAATCGCCGCTGCGGCTTGCCGCGGCGGGCGAGGGCGGGATGGCGGCCCGATTTCTGGACGCGGACCTGGCCATGCCGGCGATTTACCGCCGTGCCCTGACGCCGGAAGAAATCGCCGCGCGCCATTTGGAGAGGGCGCAGTTGCCCGCCCGCGGCCGGGAGGTCGCCGCGTGCTGGAAGTTCGACGAGGATCGGGGCGACCGGGTGGCCGACGCGTCCAGCAGGGCCCGCGACGGGCGGATCATCAACCACGCGACATGGATGATCCCCGGGCCGGGTTTTGACGCCGAGGTAATTCGCTTCGCTTCCTACGAGCCGCGCAAGGACGCCTCGCGCGGCCACGCGTTGCGATTCGCGTCCGACGATCTTTACGATTGCCGCTGGGGTGTAACGCACCGCTTCACCGTCCCGCCAGACGCCCGGCCGGGATTTTACGTGGGCCGGGTCGCCTACGAATGGGAAGGCAAGCCGCACCTTTATCACATGATGTTCATTGTCCGGAAGCGTGCGCGGAAGCGGAAGGCGCCGATACTCCTGCTGGCCGCGACGAACACCTGGCGGGCTTACAGTTCGGCGGCTTTTCCCAAACCACAGGCGCAATTGAAGCGCAACGTCGGCACCGGCGGACAGCCGAATTCGCCCAACGAACCACCCGCCTTTTCGTTCTATCGCCGGCACGCGGCGGGGCAGGGGGGATATCAAATCGGTTTGCAGATGCCGTTTGTGGGTGCCGACCCGTATTTGCTTTACGGTAAGGAATACAGCCACCTCGCGCGTGCAGACCGTTTCGCGCAGGTCTGGATGGAAAAGGCCGGCTACGATTACGATGTCATCAGCGATCTTGACCTGCATCGCGATCCAGCGGTCTTGTGCGGTTACCGGGCGGTAATCATCAACGGCCACAGCGAATACTGGTCGCTGCCGGCGTGCGACGGATTGGAAGCCTACTTGCGCCGCGGCGGCCACGTGGTGGTGCTCTCCGGCAACACGATGCTCTGGCGCGTGTCGTTCAACCCGGAGTGCTCGGTCATCGAGTGCCGCAAGGTGGACGCGCCCGGCGAACAAATGAAACCGCACGAGCGTGCCGAGTGCTGGCATTCGCACGACGGCTTGCGCGGCGGAATGTTTCGCGAGTGCGGGCCGCCGAGCTACCGGCTGGTCGGGCTGGACATGCTCGGCTTCACCGACGAGGCCGGCTTGGGTCCCTACGTGGTCGAACGGGCGGAGCATTTCCTATTTCACCAGCCCGAGGAAACGGGATTGAAGGCCGGCGACGAGTTCGGCCAGGGCGACGGCGGAACGTTCCCGCGCGCCAACGGGCATGAAGTGGACATCCGCATGTCCACCTTCGCCGCGTTGCAGCAGAAACCTTCGCCACCGGGCGCGAGCGTGCCGACCGACCCGCCCGGCATGGTGCGTCTGGCCAACGGCATCACCCGCTGGAACTTGGCGGGCACGGCGTTCGATTATTTCTTCAGGCCGATCAAACCCCCGACGCCGCAGGGCGCGGAGATGATCTTTTGGGAACGCCCCGAGGGCGGCACTGTTTTCAACGCGGGGGCGATTGCCGCCGGCTGGGCGATAAACAGCGACCCGAGATTTCAAACGCTCATGCGCAACGTGCTGGCGCATTTCGGCGTGCCGCGGCCTGGAAAAAGGGTTTGACCGGCGCGGACGCCGCGCTTAAACCGGGGACGACTCAGGGGAGTTGTGTGCGGACGCGGATTGGCCTGGCAATGCCATGATTGTTCCGAATCACATCACTCACGCCACGGCGAAGCGGTACGAGCGTGTGGCCGCCAAGATTGGCAGGCCCCAGGAACTTGACTTCTTTCCTGGAGCGGCGTTCGCGCGCACCGGCCAGTTCGTCCACAAGTTGATCCCGCTGAAAAATCTCGAACAACGCGTGAAGCTGATTCGTTTTCGCAAGGCGCTCCACAACGCGGAACAGAACAAATGAAAACCGTTAACCGGTTAATGAACTTTTCCCGCGCGGCGTTGATCGCATCACTCGCCCTGACGCTGTGCGGCTGCACCTCGTATCTCAAGCGCAAACAACTGGAGGCGGTGGCTCGCGATTGGTGCCAGGTCGTGCGCGCCAGCCAGGTGTTGCCCGTGTATCCGCTCACGGAGGACCTCCAGGTCGGGGATATTTTTCTCGTGACCAGGCCTGTCGGGCAGGAGGCCAGTCTGTACTCGGGCAAGGGATTCCTTCCGCTGGACCAACAGTTGGGCCGGCTGCATGACCTGGATTTCCAGAGCTTTTACGAAAAGTCGTTCGGCATCGGCGACCACACGAACACACCGCATCACTGGCAGTTTCCCGGCGGAAAACCCCGCTCGCGCGACACGGCGGCGGCGCCCGCCGACGCGCCAGTGCGGCATCGCACGGCCACCGCCTGGACAAACGCGCCACGCGCGGCGTTTCCCAGCTACAGTTTCAAGGTCAAGAGTGGCAGCGGACTGAAGCTCGCCCTGCCGGTCCAGGGCGTGCCCATCGGCTTGAATTTCCTCCAAGCCGGCAGTGCCTCGGGCAGCATCACGATTGCTGACGCCTATGTCTATGGCGTGGCGCACGACCAACTGGCGGAGAAGGTCCGACTGTGGGCCGGCGACCCGGACCGGCAAGAGATGTTCTTCGCGATGCGCCGCGAGGCGGGCCGACCGCTCTATGTCCGCGTCGTCAACCGCGTCTATCTCACCGGCAGCGTGGTGGTGTCGCTCCAGAGTGCGCAGAGCCGTGGCGGCGAATTGAGCGCGGGCAAATCGCAGGAAGTCCGGCTGCTCGAAGAAGGGGACGAGGACGCGGCGAAGAGCCACGCGGCGATTCTTGAACTGCTGAACAAGAAGGTCGAGGAGTCGCTGCCCGGCGGCACGGTGAAGTTCGCCCAGGCCTCCAGCCGCGCGGTGACGATGAACGAAATCTTCGACCGTCCGGTGGCGATCGGTTATCTGGCGTTCGATTTTCCCATCCTTGAAGACGGCACGCTTGGGGCGCCGGTTTCCACGTTGGAACGGTTGAAGTCGAGAAGCTCGCCCGAGGTGAGGCTCGGTGAACTCTCGCCGCAGCAGGTGGATTACAACATTCTCGTTTCCGCCGTGGCATCCAAGAAGGACGACACGGAGGCGAAGATCTACGACGATGCGGCGCTGGCCGCCGGGGACGAGTTCAAGAAACTGTACGAGCAGGCCAAAGCCGGCGCTGCGGCGGACCGGGCTTTCAGCAACGCCCGCCGCGAGTGGCTGCGCGTTCGCGCCGACGCCGCGGACCGGCTGACCCGCGCGCTGCGCACGGCCTGGGAACAAAACCTGGGAACCCCCTGACACCATGAGCAACCTCGCGAAAGGCCAGGACTACGACGAGGAAGATTTCCCTCGCAACTGGTCCAATGACGAGCGGGTGCAGCACATCAATGATCTGCTGGCCGACCCCGGCAACAAATCCGTGGAGCTGTTGCTGCGCGGCGGACGGATCGTCGTGCGGGTGTGGTTTGTGGATCACCTCGCGTGAGGGGTTGACCCAGCCCGCGTTCAGTTGCCATGCACGCTTGAAACGCAAATCCATCTCCAGTCATGCAAACCAAGGCGATTCATCCCATCATCTATGTCCGCGGCTACGCGATGACCCAGGGCGAGATCGAGGAAACCGTGGCCGATCCGTACATGGGCTTCAATCTTGGCTCGTGCAAGACCCGCACGCTCTGGGACGGCACGGTCAAAAGGTTTTTCTTCGAATCGCCGCTGGTCCGCTTGATGAAGCAATTCGATTACGACGACGTGTACGAGGAGGGGATGGATCAGGTGGTGGACGAACGCGCCCAGAGCAAGTCCGTGCCGTACCGCAGCATCATCATCTGCCGTTACTATGAACCGTCCTTGCGCGATCTCGGCACGGGGACGAAGCCGGACATCCGGACGTTCGCGCAAGGGTTGGGCGATCTGATCCTGGGCCTGCGGCGGCGCATCTATCCGCAGGGCGCGCAAACCGTGATCACGCCGGCGGAAACTGCGCGCGGCAAATTGCCCTATGAGTCGTTTCGTGTGTACCTGGTCGCCCACTCGATGGGAGGCCTGGTCTGCCGGGCGTTCCTGCAAAATCCGAAGCTGGGCACCGACGAGGCGCGCGCGCTGGTGGACAAGCTTTTCACCTACGCCACGCCGCACAACGGGATCGAGATGCGGGGCCTCGGCAATGTGCCGGAGTGGCTGTCACTTTTCGGCATCAACACCTTCAACCGCGACGAGATGGCGAAATTCCTCGGGTTGAAGAAAACCGACCGCGACGGCGAGGCGGTGGACATCGTCACGCGATTCGACCCGGACCGCGTGTTCAATCTGGTGGGCACGAATCCGGGCGACTACAAGGCCGGCGCCGGGCTTTCGAGTTTTGGCGTCGGCGAAACGAGCGACGGCCTGGTGCGGATCGAGAATGCCACCACGCGGGGCCGGACGAACGGAGGTTTCCGCCCGTCGCCCAATGCGTTCGTTCATCGCAGTCACTCCGGCCACTTTGGGATCGTCAACAGCGAGGAGGGCTACCAGAACCTGGTCCGCTTTCTCTTTGGCGACGTGCGCGTGGATGGCTTTTTGGACATTGACGAACTGACGTTACCGCCCGCCGTCCAGGCGGAGTACGACGCCGGGAAGAAGGTGCGCGCTTCGTACCTGTTCGAGGCCGTGGTGAGCATCCGCGGCAAGCAATGGCAGTTGCACCGGCGCACGTTGAACGAGAACAGCGCCATCTTCCGGCGGTTCGACGATTTGTTCCCCAAGCCGGGCACGGCGGGAGCGGGTCGCGCGCCGGATCGAAACCAAAGCCCGCTGCTGTTCAATGTGTTCATGGATCAGGCGCAGAGCCAGACCGGCCGCACCTTGGCGTTCGCCGTGGACCTGTGCGTGCGCGTGCCCGAGTACGAGGTGGCCGGCCGGCTCTTCCTCAAGAACCATTTCGAGGGCGGATTTCTTTTCCGCGATTTGTTGACGCTCGAAGCCACGCCGGCAACGGAGAAGGACGGATGGAGACTGGAATATCAGTTTGCGAGCCAGCGGGGCGCACCAGCGCAGCCCGCGCGGGCGGTATCCACGGCAGCGTCGGTGACGTTCGAGATTCCCGTCGAGCAACTGCAACCGCCCGGCATCCGCGCCAAACTCCGCATCGTTGCCAGCGCCTGGAACCGCTGATGTCGGGTGCGAGGACCGGCACTGACGTTGTTTCCCCGGATGAGGCTTTCCATGTTGCATTGCAATCACGGTCCCATTTGTGAAAAGCAGACAGGGACGAACCGCAGCCCGTCCCTGTCGTTGTTACCGGAATACTCCGATGGCGTCACGGCGCGCGGACGCGATAGAACCGCATGTATTCGTCCGGCTCGGGGTCGTTGACCGTCATGACGCTGCCGTCGCCAATCACCGTCGCCAGCGGTTGCCAGACGGCTTCGTCGAGCGCGTTCTTGTATTCGAGCTGATACCCGACGCCCACCTGTGTCGGGAACGCCAGGCTGACCAAGTTGGGCGTGGCGTTGAAGCCCGTGACGACGCCGGGATCAGCATTCACCACGGTCACGTCGAACGAGCAGGTGGTTTCGTTGCCGCTGGCATCCGTCACTGTGCAATTCACGGTGGTCGTGCCGGGGACGAAAGTCGCGCCCGGTGGCGTGGTGTATTCCACCATGACGTTGGTGTCGCAGAGGTCGGAGAATTGCAATTGATACGACAGCTCTGCGCCATCAGGCTGGGTCTTGATCAGGGTGACGTTGGAAGGACAAACAATCTGCGGCGTCATGCTGTCGGCAACCGTAACCGCGAACTCGACTTCGTTGGTGTTGCCCGAGCCGTCCCAAGCGGTGCAACGCACAATCGTCGTGCCGGGCGGGAATACCCTGCCCGAGGGCGGATTGCAGACCAGCATGGGCGACGGGTCCGCGAGATCGGACGCCGTGACGTTGTAGTTCACAATTGCGCCGAGTGGACTGGTGCATTCGACGGTGCGATCCGACGCGCCTTGGATCGCCGGCGCGGTCGTGTCCACGACGGTCACGGTGAACGTGTTGGAACTGGTCGTATTCCCGTTGCTGGCTTCGCAAGTAACGAGGTGCGTTCCCAGCGGGAGCGTTGTGCCGGGTGACGGCGTGCAATTCACTGTCAGTTGCCCGCCGCACAGGTTTTGCACGGTCACGGGGTACTGCACCGGCGCGCCTTGCGGCGAGACGGCCTCCACCACCAGGTTTGATTGCGGGTTGAAGACCAGGCAGGGCAGGGTGACCCAGACTGCTTCGCCCAGTTCCGCGATTGGCTCCTGCGGCTGCCACGCGTTGTTCTGGAACAGGTATTCGACATGCAGTTGGCCAGGGAACTGGCGTGTCACCATCGTGCCATTTTGCGGCGCGTAGCCGAGAATGTCCTTGAACGCGGCTCGGCCCGGCAGTTGCCTTCCGACCAGTGTCGCCTCGTCGCGTCTCAGCGAAAGGCTTCGCGGTGGATACGGCGGCAGGCCCCGGACTTCAACCTCGAATGGCTGTGACGAAGGATTGTAGAGCACCGCGCCATAGCCGGACATGAACATCATGGTCCCCGGCCACCAGCCACCGGCAAACGGATCGTACACCTCGGTTTCCACCCCGTTGGATTTGGTGATGGACACCTCCGTGAAGTCAGGCACATTGGGCAACAATTCAGTGATGGATACGCTGTTGCCGCTGTTCATCAATTGGGGTGTGAAGGTCGTTTCCCCCGGCGGGAAGAACTGCGTGTAGCTCGGCATGTCACCGTTCGCCAGCAGCCGCAGGTCAAACGTCATGTCGCCCCCGCCGGCGGTGGATTGATGCACTTCGGCGGCGAGCACGTTGGTGCCGGGCCGCAGCAGGTGCGGCTGAATCTGTGCCGCGAGCACGCGAGTGCCGTCGTCCTGCGCTGTGACTTGCGCGGGTGTGCTGTTGGAAATGTTCCCGTAGGGCATGTTGTCGCGCATCACTTCGTAGCCATTCAGGTAAACCACTACGCCATCGTCCCGGCGCAGGAAGAGCATCAAGTTGGTGACCTCATAGACATTCGTCACCACGAAGCTCTGACGGAAGTAAGCCGTTTTGAACTGATTGGTCGAGATGATGGGCGTCTCCTCGCGATTGTCGCCGTAGCCGAACTCGCCGAGGCCGCGCTTCCACAAACTGTCGTCGTAATACGGCTGGTTCCAGTCCGGTCCCGGATAATAGCCCCAATCCCAATAGTTCCAGACGGACCACCAGTGGATGTACCAGAAGCAGAACGGCCACCAGTAACACCGCCCCGGTGCGCCACCTGCGCCCCCCTTGCCGCTGTCGCCGCCCGTACCGAGTGCGCCGCCTTTGCCGTAATTCGGGTTGATGTTGCCCACGCCACCAGCGCCGCCCGCGCCGCCCGCGCCACCGGCACCGGGGATTCCACCGACACCGGCCGCACCGCCAGCCCCACCTGCGCCACCCGCGCCGCCCGGCCTGAATGCGCTCGGTCCGGCATCAGCTTCGAGCCGCGCGGCCGCATTGGTGTACAAATAAGTGCTGGCGATTACCACTTTTCCTGTGTTGCCGCCGACGCCGTCGGCTGGTGCGCCGTTGGCGGACAGGGTCGCGTTGGAAAGCGCCACTGTCCGGGATAAAAGCACGATGGACCCACCGGCGCCGCCACTTCCACCCGGGGCCGGGCCGGCAAGAATTGCCGAAGCGTCAATCGTTCCGCCGTCAATCGTAATGGAGCCGGTGCTCGACCACGTGCGCAGCATCACCGCCCCACCGCCGGGTGTCCCGACAGCGCCGGCCAATCCGGGCCAACCATTCTGTCCGGCTCCACCGCTGCCACCGAACAGTCCGCCTGCGCCCGGTTTCCCCGCCTTGCCCGGTTTCCCGGATGCTGCAGCCGTGGTGGTCGAACGATACATCCGGGCATTCTCCCCGCGCTTCCCATCGGCGCCTTCCGCGCCGTTTAGTCCGTCTTGGCCCGATTCGAAGAAACCGCCGCCGCCACCCCCGCCACCGCCGCCGCCGCCAGCGCCGCCGCCACCGCCGCCGCCGCCGCCGCCGCCACCACCACCACCGCCACCACCACCACCACCGCCGCCACCACCACCACCGCTGCCGCCTCCGGCGCCGCCACCGCCGCCGGAGCCTTGACCGCCAGCGCCGCCGCCGCCACCGCCACCCGATCCACCGCCGCCACTACCTGCGTAGAGCACCAAGTCCGCGGCCACAGGGCCGAGTATCACTCCGTGATGAGGCGCGGCATTCGATCCGCCCCAACCATGGAAGCCTGCGCTACCATTCTTTCCCGCATCGCCAAATGCCCCGGCAAATCCCATCATCCCCGCAGCGCCGTTGAAACCGGGAAGCCCCATTCCGCCGAGCAAGCCTGCACCACCCTTTCCGCCATCCGCGCCTTTCTCGCCATCTTGACCTTTGTCCCCATCATTCCCCGCTGTGCCTGGGAAACAGGGCTCTCCGCCGGAACCACTCGTCCCAAACATTCCGCCAAGCCCACCCGCACCGCCCTCGCCTGCAGTTCCACCCGCGCCACCCGCTCCACCTAGACCGCCCGGGCCTCCAGGGCCACCGAGACCGCCGAATCCACCGAACGCGCCGCCGGGAGCGCCAAGTCCACCTTTGCCCCGATTGCCGCCATTGCCGCCCCATCCGCCGAGAGCACCACCAAAAGCCTTCTCACCCGCACCACCGGCGCCTCCGAATTGCCCATTGCCACCTTTCAAGCCGGCCCAACCAGGACCGCCGTTGGAACCTTTTTGGCCCGGGGAACCCGCTTTTCCGGGTTTGCCAGCGATGCCGGCCGAGCCAGCGCCGCCGTTCCCGCCTTTCTTGCCATTGATTCCTTTCGTGCCGGTGTCGGTGCCGTCCGTACCGCGTGTCATCGGTGGTCCACCGAGACCCTTACCGAGACCGCCCGAGCCTGCCCCGCCATCGGCGCCGACTCCGTCTGCGCCGTCCGCTCCGATTTTTCCCGGCCCGCCGCCGGCGCCGCCGCCGCCGCCGACCTTGGCGCCGGCGCCCGGCAAGCCACCGTTCGCAACCGAATTCCCCAGGCCGCCCAAGCCACTCAGCCCAAACCCACCCCCGCGTCCGGCACCGAGTTCCCCCGGCAAAACTTGGATGACTTTCGTGAGATGAATGCTATCGCACGCCTCAATCACCATCGGATTTGTGCCGATGGCCGAAACTGAGCCGGTGATGACCAGGCTCGGGAAGGAAAACACCGCCACAGGACCGGTCGGCGTCTGTTCGAGCCGCGCGCTCATGGTGGCGCCCGCAGGCACAGCCGACGTCGGCGCCGTCAGCGTTGTCGTGTTGAACGTGCCGCCGGCGATGACGTAAGCGGGCGATGAACTTGAGCAGACCGGGTTGGCGGCATTGACGCTCCACGGCCAGTCATTTGTGGTCATGGGATACGGCACATACTGGCCGGGCGCGGTTGCCACAACGGCAGGGCAGATCGCGAGCCTGAGGAGCATTCGCCAACAGGCGCTGCGCCACGTTGGGTGCGACCTGGCGTTCTGATCATTCATTTGCGGGAATTCATTTCGACGTGAGGAGGACTCTGTTTTCATAACTGCATTCGCTTCGGGCTTTTCGATCCGGTTGGGGTCGTTCGTTTGCCCTGGCGGGGTGAGTTGGCCGCGGCCACACAGCATTTTTCGCAGACCATTTCCTCATCCCCGCCCAGGGCGCCGCCCGCACGAGCGGGAGGCAGTATTTGTTTTCACTTCCTACTTCAACGCGCGGAGCGGACGATTACAGGAAAAGTGAAACGACTTGAGCCAGGTCGGACATTGGAGGAACTCGAAGGCTTGTGGGCTGTGGAGTGCTGGCAGCGCCGACGATCGCTTTGAAGAAGGCTTCCTACGTTTTTACGGTGCCAAACTCGCCGCCTTGCGCCTCGCTGTCGCTGCTGCATTGATTCTCCAGAACCGGGAGGCACAGGCAACCGGGATATCCTCGCCACGAAGGGTCACGCCATCCCGCGCACGAATTCACGGCGAATGCCCTGCCAGTGCCAGCGAATGTGGGAGTCCCGGAGGAGGCAAACCAGGTGCAACACCATCCGGCCATAGCGCGATTTAGCGAGCGCGGTTTGCATGGCGGAAGGCTTTCGTGGCGACGGCTGCCGCGAAGGGCGAGACCAGATGGAGCCGCAAACGGGAAGGGCGGCAGCCGTCGCAAATCTTGAGTGAGGCCCTGGAGTGGCCCCGAGGGCCCGGCGAGAGGAACCGCAAGGCCGGCACGAAAGCCACGGCCTGCCAGGCACAGTCGAGGCGGAGGCAGGGAGGTTTGGCGGTCACACGGTCGGGTTGTCTTGCCGGTTGTTTCATGGTCGTTGCTTTCTACTGTTTAGTTCACCGAACGGGCTGAATCATTACAGCAAAGCTCCGGGAATTGCGTCCCGGGTAACCGTCCTGCGAACTGGGGAAGCTCCTTCCGATTGGATCAAATCCAGGTCAACCAGGAGAGATTCTGGCAGAAGTGCGCCGCGTCCCGTTGAGATCGGCGCGGGCGGAATGGCAAGGTTTGGATAACCCCGGATCACCTGTGAGGGTGTCCGGATTCAGCCAGGACGGCTCACGCGCTCAAGGTCGCGATGAGGTGGCGCACTTCGCTGTCCACTTCGGCGGCTCCGCCGACCGTGGGACGGACAGCGTCGCGCACGAGCTGCTTGAAGCGCGTCCGCAGGCGATGCACCGCCACCGCCACCGTGCTGCTGGTCATGCCCAGCCGCGCCGCTGCATCCGCGTAACCGCCATGACGGGTCTCATCGGTGAGGAATCCGCTGAGGGTTTCGAAAACCTCGGACTTGCTTGCGTCGGCGTATTCCCCGCGCAACTGCGCCGTGGTCTGGTCCAGCACCGTGCGCGCCCACCGCCGTTCGAAGATTTCCTCCGGCGAAAGGCCCGTGGCGAGCTCCGATTGCAGGCGGCTTTCGGCCAGTTCCACGTCCAGGCTGATGTGCGCCTGGCCGCCGCCGCGTTTCTGCCGCGTGGCGTGCTTGTGCGCGTTGATGAGAAACCGCTTCACCGCGACCAGCAGAAACGAGCGGAACTTGCCACGCTCGCGATCCACGGCGCCGAGGTAGTTTTTCCCGATCAGCAGCCGGAAGAATTCCTGCGTGAGGTCTTCGGCTTCGTGCGGATCTTTGACACTATGCCGGATGTAGGCGTAGAGCGGAAACCAGTAGAGGCGGCAGAGATGTTCCAGCGCCTCGCGCGCGCCGGGCGACTCCTGCTCGCGCGCGAGCATCACTTCGGTCCAGGGCGTGGTGACGAAGCGGCGCGCCTCCAGGCCGGGCGTCTCGCCGCTCTCGTCGAAGGGGTTCATGCCGTGCGCGTCGCAGTTTTGTCCAGGGCGGCTTGCAGCGCCAGCAAATCCGCGCGCATCGCGGCGGCGGAGGCGTAGCGATCTGCCGGATCAGTCTCACAAGCGGTGAGCAGGATTTCGTGCAACCGCAGGAACGCGCCGGAGTCCTGGCCAGTGGCAAGGTCTTCCGGGAACTCGGGGAACCGCGCGCATTCGCTGCCGGTGGCAGCTTGGTAAAGCGTTTTGCCCAAAGCATAAACATCCGCCGCCGCCATGGCCGCTCCTTCGGGGGCGAGAAATCCGGACGTGCCGATGCGCGTGGCGTCACGGGCATCGGCAGTCATGGTGGTGACCAGGCCAATATCCGCGAGCTTTGGCTGGCCGTTCACGAAGATGATGTTGGCCGGCTTGAGGTCGCGGTGAAGGAGTTGGTGTTTGTGGAGATGCTCCAGCGCCGAGGTAAGATCGAGCGCGAGTTGCAAACAGTCGCGCGCAGGAAGGCGGCCCAGCCGTGCGATCTCGCCCGCCAGGGTTTTCGGACGGTAACGATCCGGATGGATGCGTTGTCCGGATGTCTCATCGTCCGCCGCTTCCATGATGTAGTAGAAGTAACCGCCGAGCTCATTGCGGCCCACGTGGAGGATGTGGACCAGGCCCGGGTGGGAACGGGAGATGGGAGCGAAATTCGTCATGCCCTGAAATTCGCGCTCGAAGGGTTCGGCAGTCGGAAACCTCTTACGGTGGATGATCTTCACCGCGCGGAAGCCGCCAATGGCGTCCTGCGCGAGCCAGACTTCGCCGTAGGCGCCGCGGCCAATGGCTCGCAGCAGCGTGTGGTCGGGGATCAATCGTGGCCGGCTTACGCGCTGGACATAGCTGAAAAGCGACCAGGCCAGCGCGAACGGTATTTGCACACCCGCCACCACGAGCCACGGAAACCAGATGCGTTGGCTGGCAAAGAGTGCGAAGGCGCCCGCGCACACCACTGCTCCACCTGCCGCCGCGCCGCCCAGCGCCGGCAGTGGGCGCGGCAGCGCCAGGCCGAAGCCGAACACGATGCCACACACAACGAACAGCACCGCCTCGGCCAACCCGGGCAGTTTCTCCAGCCAGTCGCCGCGCAGCAAATTGAGGAGGACGGTGGCCTGGATTTCGACACCGCTGTGCCGATAACCCGTCCAACGCGTGAGCGGGGTGGCGTATTCGTCACCTTGCGTGGCGCCGCGAGACGTGACCATCTGGCTCCGGCCAACGAAAACAATTCTGTTTGAGAAGACGTCCGGCGGCAGTGCGCTGGTTTGAAGCGCCTGGTAGTAATGGACGTGCCGGATGGTGTGCGGCGAACCGTAGTAATTGATCCACCGATAGCGGCCGCGGTCCGCCAGTGTGACGCCAAGCACTTCCGCCGCTTTCCACGCCAGGTGCGTTTGCGTGATCTGGGTCCGCGGGTATTCAGGATGCCGGCGCAGCGCGCCGTCTGGATCTTTAGGCAATTCCACGATGCCCCAGGGCGCGACTGAAGCAAATCGTTCAATGAGCTGCAGTTCTTCGCGTGAACCGCCGATCTCGCCGAGTTCTTCAAAGTGCCGCAAGCTGCCCGCCAGAATGACCTTGCCGCTGGCGCGTTGCAGCGCCGACGCGAACAACTCGTCCACTTTTGGGTCGGGCCATGGGTCCGCGAAGGCGATGTCGAAAACCACCGCCCGTGCGCCACGGGCCAGGACGGTATCCAGCAGTTGCGCGTGTAACGAGCGATCCCACAGTTTTTCCGGCCGCTGACTCAGTTCTCGATGGGATTCCTCGTCCATCGCTACGATGATGACGTTGGTGATGGAGATGGAAGGTCTGACCAGAGCCAGCGTGTCGAAACTGCGGTAGTGCAGAGGCTTCAGGTTTGCGCCGGCAACTTTTTCATCGAAGGTGGCTGCCACCCAAAAAGCCAGCCCGAGCAAGGCGGTCAGCACCGCTCCCCAAACGGCGGCCCTCTGGCGCGACGCGATTTCGGCAGCGCGCTTCACTACGGGGTGGAGTTCGTGTTGATCCCCACGGAATAAAATCGCTGGCCGTCTGCGAGCGCGTTGAAATTCGTGTAACCGACCACCCAGTCGCGATTCGTGGCCGGCACCGTCAATTCAACCGGCCAGCCCGGTCTGGGCGCGGCCAGATTCGTGAACGACTGAAGGTAGTTGTCGGCCCAATACGGACCGGCCATTTCGAATCGGTAGGTGCCGTTCGTGCGATTGAAAGTCGCTTTGCGGATGGTTTCGCCCACTTCCAGCCGCACCGTGCCCGCGGCGCCGCCGACGCCGTCCACCGCGATGTAATAATCCGTCCGCGCCTGCGCCGGAAAATAGAAACGGCTCGTCACGACGTCATAGCCGCCGTCGTTGTTGCAATCCACCGGCATTGGCAAATCGTTGGTGTTGCCGCTCCAGGTATAAACTGCCGCCACCGTGTCGAACGTGCTGCCCTCGGTGGACACCTTCGTCAATTCCTGCCGCGGCGAATAATAGACCACCCACATCGAATGGCTGGCCGGCACGCCGCAATGCGCGGACTCCCACGAATCCGCCGACGCGCCGTAGGTCGTGAACAAGAGCGGCACACCGTGATACATGACGGTTGGCGGGGGCGAGGACGACGGCGCGGCGTTGGTCAGGCTGGTGAGCACGTCGGTCGCTTCCTCGCGCGGAATCGGCGTATCGCCTTCGAGCGTGAGGCGCACCTGCAAATGCGCCCGCTTGCTCGTCGCCATGCCGGCGACGTTGGTGACGACCGCGTGATACAGGCCGACCTCGGGGCGTTGCACGTTGGTAAGGATCAACACCTGGCTGACCGCGCCCGGAATCGGCACATCGTTGCGATACCACTGGTAGGACCGGGGCAGCGTGCCCGTGACGCCGACGAAGTATTGTACCAGGGTGGCGAAGCGGGCGACTTGACTGACCGGTTGCACCACTATGGCCGGGGGCGTGGCAACGTCGCACCGAGCCAGGATGCTCGTGACCGAGCCGAGGTGATTGGTCACTTCCACGTAGTAAAAGCCGGTGTCGCCCAGGAGTGCGTTTGAGATCGTCAGCATCGGCGTGTCCGCCCCGGAAATCCGCGTGTCGTTGGTCAATGCGCTGGTTTTGAACCACTGATAATAGAGCGGCGGCGAGCCTGAAGCGACGACACTGAACGTGATGTTGCCGCCGGGAGGAACCACGGTGTTCGTCGGTTGCTCGCAGATCGCGGGATCGGGAACCAGGAGAAACGCATTGGTGCTCTGGTCAAATCCGTTCGTGCTGGTGACGGCCACGAAAAACATGTCCCCGTCATTTGCAGGCTGGACGTTCGTGATGGTCAGGGAGGAATTGGTCTGCGACGAAACCACGCCGTCGGTAACCGGGATGCCGTTGGAAAACCAGTGGAAGTTGATCGGCGGCGTGCCCGTGACCTCGACGTAGAAGATTGCGTTGCTGCCGATGCACACGGACTGATCCACAGGCTCGACGACGATGTTTGGCGGTGTTTGGCCACTCACCGGCGCCATGCCGGAGGCCCACAAGCAAAGGGCCAGCGCGATTGGGCCGCAGCGCAGCACGTCGAACCGCAGGCACCTGGCCTCCATGAACCAGGTGAGCCGCACGGTCCGGGATCCCAACTCCCGGTGTCCGTTTCGAACTCCAGGGCGGTTTTGAACCGGGCTGGCGCCGGTGGCGATTGCTGCCGCAGTTGCCTTGATGAGCGGGAGATTCATAGGCGGATTCGGTTGTAAGGCCGCTTCTGCCATACGCCGGCAGGAATTGCGAGCGCAAATTTCAAGGCGCGCCCGGGGAAGGCCTCGGTTGGTAATCGCATCATGGGGATTCAGAAGTTGAATTTGAAGCTGACCAGCAGGGTGCGCTCGCGCGGAAGTTCCGCGTGGAGATTCAGCGGGTTCAGCCGGTAATCCCGACCCGGGAGATTAAGCCCGCCCACCCGCAGTTCCGCGCGCCGCTTGGCAAAGCGGTAGCCGGCAAACACGTTGAATTGCCAGAAGTCTTCGTCCGGCAGGTCGCGATTGTCTTGCGCAAACCACAGCGCCTGCGCCTCCGCGAAGAAGCCACACGGATGCGAGTACCGCGCCGACAAATCCAGTTCGTGCAGCACGGCCGCGTCCTCTTGAACCGCGTAAGGCACGCGCGAGAGTGGCAAGTCACCGGCTTGCAGGTCGGCGATCACTTCCGTCATGCGCTGGCTCAAGTCCGCCTGGCTCACGCGATATCGCGCGCCAATGGCCCAGTCCCGGCCCAGCAATTGGTTGACGTTTACCGTCAGCGACTTTTCCTCGAACTCGAGCCGTTGCGGTGTTCCCGAGGTAACGACCAATGACGAGGAGGCCGGAGAATCAAACACGCCGACGATCCGCGAGCCGCCGGATCTCAACCATTCCACGCCCACGCCGATATACGTCGCGGTCGGTAACCGCCACGAGACATCCAGGCCGGCGGTTTCGAATTCCGTTCCCGCCACCAGGCCGCCGACGGATTCCGGGATCAGGCTGCGGAATGCCTGGTTGAAGCCGGCCACGTGCGTCGGTTCCAGCCGCACGCTGTTGTCGTAATAGAGGCCCCCAAGCGAGCGCGTGTAACTGGCGCGCAGCAGCGTGTTGGTGGCCGGCAGCCAGATCACTCCGGCCTTGGGTGACACCTGGTCCCTTTCGGAGTGGCGATTGGTGATGGGCGGCAAATCAGTGTTTTCCGGGAACGAAAGCCGGTCGTAGCTCACGCCGCCGATCAACCAGAGTTTGTCGAGCAACTCCCAGTGGTCATACACGTAGAGCACGGCGCGGCGGAGTTGCGTGTCCACCTGCTGTGCATCCGGCGGATAGGAGAGGTTCCCGAACGTGGGCGGCAACTTTGCCAGTTCCGCGTCCGAAGTGTTGTCGCCATCCTGGAAACGACCGCCCACGATCAACGTGTTGTCGGCGCAGTGCCAGATGTGCTGCAATTCCGCCGAGTAGGCGACGAATACCGACCGTTGGCGGTTGCTGAAATGACTCCACGGTTCCGGAACGTCGTCGTAAACCCCGAGATAGTCCCGGCGCAACGTCGGGACGAACGTATCCGGATCCCGCAATTGGAAATCGTCGTGCAGCCGGCCCAGCAGCAGCAACGTGTGCGACCCGGGACCCCAGGTGCGGTGGTAGCCGGCAAAGAGATTCGGCTCCTGGGACTCCTTGACGCGGAGCAACGGATCGGCGCTGGTCTGGGAATAATACTGCCGCAGGTCGCCGGACTCGAACTCCGTGTCCACCGCCTGCACAAACACGGTGTCCTGCGGACTCAATGGGAACCGGACGGCGGCGGACAAGGTGAGCTGTTCGGAGTCGTTGTTCGGCCGCTGGCCGTTCAGCGAGGCATAGTAGGCATCGAGCGCGTAATCGAAGTTCCCGAACGTTCCGTATTGCGCGGCGCGTTGCCGCCAATCGCCCGTGCTCCGATACTCGGTGCCCGCGCTGACCCCAAAGCCGTCGCGCTGGAACAACCGCGAGTATTCCTGCTGCGAGACGTAGGAGGAAAGCGCCCCGCCGCCCACCGGCGCGAGCAATTGCGCCAACAGGTATTCGCTGAAGATCACCGTCTCGTAGCGCAGATTGACGGGAGTGACCTCACCGCGCTGGGCGTAGCTGTTCGCCAGAAAGAGATGGGCTGAATGGTTCGCGTAATCGCTGCCGACGGCGCGCGCGGCCTCGCGCACGCTGTGATCGAACAAGCCGGCATCCTGATACACCGCCGCCAGATTCGCCTGCCGCACGGCGCGGTCCTGGTCCAGCAGCAGCCGCGAGCGGTAAAGCTGGCGGTTGTCGTTCAACGCTTGCGAGCGCTCCAGGTCGCGGATGGCATCGTTGACGCGATTGTCCTGCTGGTTGAGCAGCGCCGAGTAAAGCCAGGCTGTCGGGTCGAGTGGATCGAGTTCCCTGGCGCGGTCGAGTTCGCGTGCCGCGTGCGAGTCGTCGCCAACCTGGTCGAAGGCCTTGCCCAGATAACTCCTCAACAGCGCGCGGTTCGGCTCCAGCGACGCGGCGAGGAGCAAGTCCATCATGCCTTCGCGCGTGTCTCCCTGACGAATCCGGCACAGACCGCGCCCGAGCCACGCGTTGGCTAGGTGTCCATCCACAGCCATGGCTTCCTCGAACCTCGCCACTGCCGGCCCGATACGATTCTGCGCGGCAAGCAAAAAGCCCTTCACCGCCAAGGCCTGGGCATGTCGTGGGGCCAGTTGCGCCGCACGGTCCACGGCGGCTGAGGCGCGGTCAGTCCTTCCGAAGCCGAACTCCAGTTCCGCGACGCGCGCCCAGGCGAACGCAAACTCCGGTGCTTGATCCACCGCTTGCCGCGCCGAGGCGAGCGCCGAGGCCAGGTCGAAGCGGGATTGATGATGATAGGATTCGGCCAACATGATGGAAGCAGATGTGCCGCTCGTGCCTGTGGTGGCGGCGGGCATCGGTTGCGCCTTTACAGCGGCGATCAAAGTGCGCAGCCCCGTTGCGAGCTGGGTGGCGCGGTAGTCCGTGCCGGTCAGCGACTTCATCAATCCTTCGGCGCCCCGCCCCTCGCCGACTCCTAGCAACAGCGCGGCCAGATAGATTCTTTCGTGATCGGAATTTGGCTGGCGGGATTGTGGATACTTTGCCAGCGCGGCGAGCAAATCGCCCTGCCGGTAACCGGCGAGAGAATCGGCAAGCGCGTTCCGTTCGTCCGCGCTTAACTGAAGTTCATCCAGGTGCAGAACCGCCGGGTAATAGAGACACCACTGGATCACGTTCACCGCCTCCAAGGCCGCCGTCCGCATGGGCGCGCGACCGGGCTGGACCAACGCCGCGTCCCCGCTCTTCATGTCAACACCGCCCAGCGCGTTCGTCAAAGCCACCTCGCCCTCCAGCAGGCGCAACGTGGTCGCGCCGTCTTCAGTGACTTCGAGATTGAATTCCGTGCCGCGGATCACCGGCGAGGCCGTCGGTGTGCGGAAGTAGTACTCGCCCGGTTTGTCGCGATGAAACAAATGCAACAGGCCGCGCAGCAGCGAGAAGCCGGTCCTGCGATCCTCGGGCCGGAGCAATTCGAGATGCGCGTTCGGGCCCAGCTCGACGATGGTCAGGTCGGAGAGCCGGAGGGTGGCGCGGCTGCGATTCTGCGTGCGGATCTGATCGCCGGCATTCAGCCGGCGGTAGGGCAGTTGTGTCGAGGCGAGATCCCAAGCCGGTTGCCCGCCGCGCGCCACTTCCACGGTGCCCTGGATCACGACGATTTCGACGGCGTTGGTGATTATGGGCGAAGTGCCCGCGTGAGCCGTCGTGGCTGCGATGGAGATTCCGGTTGCCAACAGTCCCCGGAAGGAGGGAAGCCACCGCGCCGCTGCACGAGATGTGAGCATGGTTTTCTGGCTGTGTGGCGCGGCTAATGTATTGGAACCTCGCCGTTGACGCAAATCCCAATTCGGCGCCGCTTACGGGTTCGGGCGAGAGCTGGACACCCGTTGGCTCGCCACCAGCGCAATCATGGGGAAAAATGTTTTGACCCCGAAAACCGAAGTTGCGCGTAGCTGCGACGCCTCCGTCGCCGCAGCTTCGGTTTATGGTTGAAATCAGGCACGATCCACGCCAAAAGCCGCTCTGACTTTGGGATGAGGGATTCCGCGGCCCACTGAGGCAACGTAGTACGGCGCAAACGATCGAATTCCATTCGTCATGGTCGTGGCTCGCGCTTCCACCATCAACCGTTGCGTTTGATGCGATAGAAGCGCGCGGGGTGGTTGGTGAGCGCGCCTGCGTCAAGATGATTCGTGGCGACCAGGCGCGAGCCGGGCAACAGGATGGGCGGGGCGATGTCGCCGAATGAATTGGTGGACAGGAGATTCGAGGCGGCCTGGATCACGTAATTGCTCCCGCCCTTGCCCTGCCAATGAATCCGCACGCTGGCGCCCTCCGGCACGACGCTCAGGATTTGCGGCGGCGGCGCGGGCGCGGCCACGGAATAAACGACGGCGTTGCGATACAACTGCATGAAATCGCCCTCGTTGACGAAATAGGGGTTGCGTTCGTAAGGCACCTGAATGCCCACCACTCGGCCCGCCCCGACATCCTTGTACCCAGTCACAGGAAGCCCGTCATCAAACACGGCCACCAGAACGGCGTTCGAGTTGGGCTGGATGTGACAGGCGTAATAGGTGGTCAAGGTGTTGACATTCGTCATCAGCGGATGGCCGGGGATGAGGTTGGTGCCGAGCGAGCTTATTCTGACGGCGTTCGAACCTCGGGTAAAGGGGTTGTTCTCCGGCAGTGCCAGCCGGCCATAGTCCGTGGGCCAGCCACCGGTGCTGTAGTAGGCGAAGCCGCAGGTCACACCACCGCCGTCGCGGGCAAAATCCGCGACGAGATCTCCCCAAGCCGAGGAATTGGGGAGTGGATTGAAATGAGGTGCGGCCACCACAGCGTCGTAACCGGAGAGAGCCGATGCGCTGGGTGTGTTGGACCAATGGATCGCGTTGACCGTGCTGAAATCGGGAAACGACCACAGAACGACCTGCAGCGAGAAGCCATTGTCGTCATCATTGCTGATGATCAGCACGCGGAGACTGCCTTGGGCGAGGAGTTGCAACTCGACCGTGATAATGCACATCAGGATTGCGTGCAGGCGTTTCATGGCAGATCACCTGTGGGACTGGTCCATTTATGGCTCCTTTACAGCCGCATCCATAATGTGTGTTTCTTTTCCTAATTCGGGATATTCGATCTGTGGTTTGGCCGTGCGACACGAAGCCAACGCTGCAAGCTGCAACACGGACGTGGTTTTGCGTATTCGCATAACAGGCTACCTCACGGGTTGAGGACGTGCTCCATGCCCGATAGTCTTTGTGCCTGCATGACAATCCAGATCAAGGGTCGCGAACTTCTTCCTCAAATCGCAGAATATTGAACAGATTCTTCTTCGGCTCAAATTCCATGTTCCGATCAAGCGAAGTCGGGTTCAGGTAGTAGGTGAAATACAATTTTGCTGTTTTTGTTCCTTGTACTCGCACTTTAATCGGGCCAAGTAATTTACCGTAGAGCGCATCTCTCAAATGCTTGTTCTCGTCATATTCAGCGCGGACACGGAAAAAGAAATTGGTGGACGATGTGGAATTTGTCTCCCAAATGCCACTCTTGCTGTATTTGTAACCTAGGACAACATCGTTTATCGCATAACCATCCGCAGGTGCGCTCCTTGGAAAGTGAAGTTCACTTTCCGGCGCCAATTCCGAAGGCAAAATCGCGCTCAAGCCATTCCCCTCTCCCGGCAGTTTGGCGGTCAATTGCCAATCGAAATCGAAATTACCTCTAATTTCGCGCTGAAGTGTAAACTCAATATCACTTATCAACCCCTTACCGTGAGGCGACACCCAATCGCCTGCCATCAGATCATATCCAACGGGACTCGCAACAACCGGCAAGATGAGGCTTTCGAGCTTCTTCGCGTACATGGGTATTGGCGATCCTTTTTTTCTCAACTTCAACTCAACAACCTGATGCCACGGAATCCATTTACCCTCTTTGTGCTTGCCCAAGCGGATTTCTTTACGGCTGACATAATACCCCTCTTTTTCGGCACCAACTCCACACAAACCAAGCGTCTGGCTGCTGGCTATGAAGATTCCTTTTTCGTCTGTCACACCCTTGGACCAAGTGGATTCTTGGCCCTCGAACGGATTATTGGTTTTCAGTTTGCGAAACCAAGCAGATGCGGGAGCATTTGAGATCGCTAGCCCAGTTTCATCGGTAACGCGCGCTTCGATTCTTACTTCGGGATATTCCATCTGTGCTTCAGACGTCAGACACGCAACCATAATGACCAGCAGATATATTTTTTTCATTCTAGTTCTCCAAGGTTGACGATTGATTCAAAAAGTTTGTGATTGAACGGATATGCGACATTTTTGCAATCACTGTGCAACCAATCAATATCCAGTCCTCGGCTTGACGGCCAACCCGTTTGCAGGGTTTGCATGTCGGTTGATTCAGCAAAACCAAAAACGTCCCCCATTGCGTTCGCCCCGACGCCATAAGTTCTTGCTGGAATAGCCCTGGCAAGAAGATCGTAGTAGTACTGCTGGGCAAAGTTTTGCGCCGTTGCGTCATTGCTTGAGAACAAATCCGTCGGAGATTTACGAAAAAACGGTTGCGTCACGAGTTGGCTCGCTGGAGTGCCATGAACACTTGCCGGGTCTGGTCGTTGCCAAACTGGTTGTCCGCCCTGCCCTGGCGGTATCCACGTTCCGTAGTCAGTTTGATTGAACGCCCAACCACCGATGGTGCTACCTAAGAATTCGCCGGGCATCCTCCCCTTCAACTTCTCCTGACATCCCCAGGAAAAACTGATTGCATCCAAGATATCCGCCAAATCATTTCCCTTGTCATGCGGAATGTTCGCCATCACTTCCTCTCCAGAGGAGTAAAAATTGAATACTTGCGTATCCCGCCAATCGGTGAAAACCCCGCGCCACGTCAGCTTGGAACGAGGATCAATCGGGGCGGTCGGGTCGGGGTTGACAAAAATCTTATACCATTCGCTGGCAAACAAACGGTCATCGTCTGGACTGGGAAAGCCGATGTAATAATCATCCCAATTGTTGTTCACCATGCCCACGTTTTTCACCAAGCCCGGATTAAAAGCCTCCATCGCCACCGCGCCATCAATCATAAAGTATTTTGCGGCAGTGCCGGCATTCAGCGTTATGGTGGCACTGGCGAGCATATTGCCCAAGCTGTGGCCGGCAATGACCGTTTCGCCGGACAGACCATTCAGAAAGGTTGCTAGTACAGGGGCGGTTTCAAAGGCGTGAAGGGGTCAGTCCCGCACATTTATACTTTCCCGTTTATCGGGCGTGCGCGGCCCGGCGCAGTTGGTTGGCCACATGGCCGGCGGTGCCCATCGCCAAACTTTCCGCGATCCACGCCAGCGACATCGTCGTCTCCGCGCGCAGACGTTGAGCCATCTCCAGCTTCTCCGCGTCGCCCTTGCGCCGACGTGCCAACTCGCTGGCGGACCACCGTCGCCGCCGCAGTTCTTCCCGCACGATGCGCTGCGCCCGCTCCGCCGCCGACTCCGTCCGCGGTTGGGCTGTATGCTGGCTGCTGCTTTGTTGATGCACCTGTTCGAGCAGTTCTTTCCGAAAAGCTGCGTCCCCCAGACACCACCCGCGCCGTAATTGCTTGATCTCGGTGCCGGCTTCCTGCGCGCGCCGTGCTTCCATCACTCGCTCAAATTCGGCCCGGCCCGCCGGACTGTCCTTGGGGATGCCCATCTCGCCCAACAACCGGTCCACGCGTAACCAGGCCGCGCGCCGCCCTGGGGGCCTGAGATACTCGCCGTAACTGCTCCAGACATACCCGGAAAGTTTCTGCTCCGGCGCCAGCAGTTTGGCGCGCACCGGATTCAAATGCACGTAGTCGCACACCGTGCGCAGATAGCCATTGCCGCTGCCGTCCACGATCAACGACTTGTAGCGCCCGCTGAACAGATGACCAAAAAGCTTGTGCCGGCGGTTGAAGCGCGAGGTGTAAGTGCCCAGAAACCATTTCATGCCCGCCACCAGATTCGCCTGCGGGGTTTCCACCACCAGGTGAAAATGATTTCCCATGAGGCAGTAGGCGTGAACCTGCCAGCCCGTTTTGGCGCAAGCTTCGGAGAGCGTTTCGAGAAAGCGTTTGCGGTCGGCGTCGTCGCGGAAAATTGGCTCCCGGCGGTCGCCACGATTCATCAAGTGGTAAATCGCGCCGGGATATTGGATGCGCAACTGCCGGGCCACGGGAGCAGAATGAAATCGTCCCCGCAGCACGTCAACAGTATAAATGTGCGGGACTGACCCCTTTCCGACGTAGTTGGTTGGTGGTGCCGCTGCCTCGACTTGGAGTCTCGCGCCAAGTTGAGCGACGGCGGCGAGAATGAGGATTGTGAGAGGGCAAGAGGAAGGTGTCGTTTTCATAAGCCACAGTTTGCTCGCGCACGTTGGTCAGGATGCGCCGTGTACGACATTGCGTTTGTCTCCCGGTGAGTTCGCCGCGTCAAGCGATTTTTGGCGATTGCCTGCCGTTTTTTGCCTTCGGATGGGGTCTGGCGATTTGATTTGAAGCCGGCGCTGCCGTGGCAGGGCCTTCCGCCGTAGAATTGTTTTGAAATCAGGCCCGGTTCCCGCCACCATCCGCGTTCGCTTTGGGTTGAAGTTCAAGCTTCAGCTTGTCCGGCGGCTTGAGCGAGCCACGAGCAGGCCAATGGCCGGATTCCAACCACGCAGGCATGAAACGCACGCACCATTGCAACGAATTGCGTCCGGCCCACGTCGGACAGTCCGTGACTCTCACGGGGTGGGTCCATTCACGGCGCGACTTGGGCGGGGTCATTTTCCTCGACGTCCGCGACCGCGAGGGCCGCACCCAGACGGTTTTCGATCCCTCTGACCTGCCGCCGGAGGTTTTCAAGCGCGCCGAATCTTTGCGCAGCGAATGGGTCATAGCTGTGGCGGGCAAGGTCCGCCAACGGCCCGCGGGAACAAACAATTCCAAGATCGCCACCGGTGAAGTCGAAGTCATGGCTTCTTCTTTGGAGGTTTTGAACGTCGCCGACGTGCTGCCGTTTCCGGTGGATGACGCCGAGGCCGCGAGCAAGGTGAACGAGGAGTTGCGCCTCAAGTTTCGTTACCTCGATTTGCGCCGGCCTGAGATGGCGCGCAATCTGCGGCTGCGGTCCAAGGTCGCCACCGCCACCCGCGTGTTCATGGACGAACAGGGATTTCTGGACGTGGAGACACCCATTCTCTTCAAGTCCACCCCCGAGGGCGCGCGCGAGTTCATCGTGCCGAACCGGCGCGAGCCGGGGACGTTTTACGCGCTGCCGCAATCGCCGCAGCAGTTCAAGCAAATCCTCATGGTCGCCGGCGTCGAGCGTTACTATCAGCTCGCCCGGTGCTTCCGCGACGAAGACCAGCGCGCGGACCGGCAGCTTGAGTTCACGCAGATTGACATCGAGATGAGTTTCATCGAGCGCGAGGACGTTTACGCGTTGATCGAAGGTTTGCTGAAGCGCGTCTGGAAAGTCGCGCTCAACATGGACGTGCCGACGCCGTTCCGGCGGCTCACGTTTCGCGAGGCGCTGGACCGCTACGGAATTGACAAGCCGGACACGCGCTTCGGGATGGAAATCACCGACTTCACGGAGGAATTCCGCGCCAGCGGATTCAAGGTGTTCAGCGGCGCGGTCGCGAACGGCGGCGTGGTCAAGGCCATCAACGCCAAGGGCCTGGCCTGCGCGACACAGGGACAGATCGAGGCGATGACCGAAACCGCGAAGAGTTCTGGCGCGAAGGGACTGGCTTTCATCAAAGTCGAGGGCGGCGAATGGAAATCACCCATAGTGAAATTCTTCAGCGACGCTGAGAAGTCCGCGCTGACGAACAAGCTCAAGATCGAGGAAGGCGATTTGATTCTATTCGCGGCGGACCATTGGCTCGTGGCGTGCGAGATTCTCGGGCGCATCCGCCTCTACGCTGCCGAGGTGCTCCGGCAGGCCGGCAAGCTGGCGATTGATCCGGGCCGTTTCGACTTTCTCTGGGTGGTGGACTTCCCGCTGCTCAGTTTTGACAAGGAGAACAACCGCTGGTATTCGAGCCATCACCCGTTCACCGCACCGGTGGCGGAGGACGTTCCGTTTCTCAAGACCGATCCAAAAAAAGTCCGCGGCCAGCATTACGACATCGTGGTGAACGGCACGGAACTCGGCGGCGGCTCGATTCGAATCCACCAACCGGACGTGCAAAAGACCGTGTTCGAGGAAGTGCTCCAAATTCCGCCGGACATGGTCAAGGCGCGGTTCGGCTACCTGCTCGAGGCATTCCGCTTCGGCGCGCCTCCGCATGGCGGCATCGCGCTCGGCTTCGATCGTCTGATCGCGATTCTCTGCGGCACTCCCAGCATCCGCGACGTGATCGCTTTTCCGAAAACCGCAAAGGGAACGTGTTTGATGACCGATTCACCCGCCGGCGTCGAGCCGAAGCAACTGCGCGAACTGCATCTGGAGTTGAAGGCAGCGAAGAAGTGATAGCGCCGCCGCTTCTTGTTGCGCAGGGTTCATGGCGTTTGGGGACGCGCTGAACCGGAGATCGTCGCCCAGCTCAGAGCCGGGCCGAAATAAACTGGCCGAGTTTCACCGCATCCGCGTTGAACAAGCGGATGCCTTCGGCGGTTTTTTCCGTGGCCATTGCGTTTTCGTTGAGCAGCCAGCGGAATTTCACTTCATCAATTTGCAGGCGCTCGATTTTGCTGTCCTTCGCCATGGCGGGCCTGAGTTTGCGCTCGATGGGCGCGGTGTCGGATTTCAATTCACCGAGGAGTTGCGGACTGATCGTCAGCAAATCGCAGCCTGCCAGTTCGAGGATTTCGCCCTTATTGCGGAAGCTCGCGCCCATCACTTCGGTTTCGTGGCCGAACTTTTTGTAGTAGGTGTAGATCTCCCTGACCGAGAGCACGCCGGGGTCGTCCGCCGGGGCAAATTCCTTGCCGGTGTTTTTCTTGAACCAATCGAGGATGCGTCCGACGAACGGCGAGACGAGCGTCGCCTTCGCCTCGGCACACGCGACCGCCTGCGCCAGGGAGAACAACAGCGTCATGTTGCAGTTGATGCCTTCGCGTTGGAGAATCTCTGCGGCGCGAATGCCCTCCCACGTCGAGGCGATCTTGATGAGGATGCGCTCACGTCCGACGCCCTGTCGGGCATACAATTCGATGAATCGCCGGGCCTTGTTCACCAGGGCATCGCGGTCGAAAGAGAAGTTCGCGTCAGTTTCGGTGGAGACGCGGCCAGGAATGATTTTCAGAATCTCGACGCCGAACAGAATGAGCAAATCGTCCACGACCCGGCTCAACAGTGCCTGACCGCTCGCGCCTGACTTCCGATTGTCGGCGATGGCCTTGTCCACGAGCCACCGGTACTCAGGCATCTGGGCCGCTTTGAGGATGAGCGATGGATTGGTGGTTGCGTCGCGCGGCGCGTACTGCCTGAGCGTGGCGAAGTCGCCGCTGTCCGCGACGACGGTCGTGAACTCCTTGAGTTGTTCGAGCTGGGTCAATCCGACGGCGGATTTGATTGCGGGCATTTCAGCGACGGTGCTCATAAGATTCTTGGAACCGCTATTCGTCATGAAGATGCATTGCGAGGGGGCGAATGGCAATCGCCGTGTTGTCTGGAAACAAAGTGCTCGCCATCCCCGCCCGGCTCGTGTGTGATCCGCAAAACCCATGAATGCTTTGACCTGCCGTCCCCGCGTGCTCGGACTGGCGGGGCTGCTATTGGCCGGCGTGGTGGCCGCGGGGCAGTCACGGCCCAACGTCGTGTTCCTGCTCGCTGACGACCTTGGCTATGCGGACGTCGGTTGTTACGGCGCACCGGACATCCGCACGCCGCACTTGGACCGGCTCGCGCGCGAGGGCGTTCGCCTGACGGATTTCTATGCCAACGGCCCGGTTTGCACACCCACGCGCTGCGGGCTGATGACGGGCCGCTACCAGCAGCGCATCGGCGGGCTGGAATGGGCGATTCCTCCCGGGCGCAAAGACCTCGGCCTGCCCGCGTCGGAAAAAACCATCGCCCAAATGCTGCGCGAAGCCGGCTATGCCACGGCGCTGTCAGGCAAGTGGCATCTCGGCTACACCGGGGACCGCGCTCCGAACGCCCACGGCTTTGACCGGTTCTTCGGACTCCTGAGCGGCAACCATGATTACTTCACGCACCGCGAAAACAATGGCGAGCCGGACCTGTTCCTCGACACCAAACCCGTGGTGATCGAAGGCTACTCGACCCACCTCATCAAGCAACACGCGCTGGAATTCCTCCGGGAGATGAGGCCTAAACCGTTTTTCCTCTACGTGGCCTTCAACGCGCCGCATTGGCCAAATCAAGGGCCTGACGATGCCGCGAAGGAGATTACCGCCAAGAGTTGGAGTCTGGGGACGCGCGAAACCTACGTGAAGATGGTCGAAGCCATGGATGCCAGCATCGGGGAAATCCTCGCGGCCGTGGATCAACACGGGCTGGCAACCAACACCCTCGTTGTTTTCACCAGCGACAACGGCGGCGACAAGTTTTCCCTGAACAAGCCGCTCGCCAAAGGTAAGGGGAATCTCTGGGAGGGTGGCATTCGGGTTCCGTGCCTCGCGCGCTGGCCGGGAAGGATCCCAGCCGGCGCCGTCTCCAAACAGGTTGGCATCACGATGGATTGGTCGGCAACGATCCTCGCTCTCGCGGGGGCGAAACCGCCGAAGGGCCGTCCACTCGACGGCAAGGACCTGCTGCCGGTGTTGACCGGCGCGCGTCGCGGCTTCAAGCGGACGCTCTACTGGCGGCGCGTCGGCGCGGATTTCCGGGAGACGCACCGCGCGGTTCGCGACGGAAACTGGAAGTTCATTGATGAGCCGAACGGAAGGCAATACCTCTACAACCTCGCCACTGACATTGGCGAGCAAATCAATCTGGCCGAATCGGAAAAAGTAAAGAGCGCACGAATGCGGCGGCTGTTGGACGGTTGGGAGCGCCAGATGGATCCGCCCTTGTATCGCGTCTCCCCGAAACCGGAAAAGTGAGGGAAGCGGTGGAGGAATGCGGCGCGCCTCGCCGGGCGGGCGGGCGATTGACTCGTTGACGCCCGGTCGCAACATCACCGCACAGAGCGCGAAAAACCGGTTACATGCCCACTCATTACCTTGCTTGCGACCTCGGCGCGGAGAGCGGCCGGCTCATGCTCGGCACACTCGACAGCGGAAGAATCACTTTGGAGGAACTGCACCGCTTTCCCAATGATCCAGTCAAGGTTGACGATGCACTGCATTGGAACATGGACGGGCTGTTCGCTGGGCTGCGCGCCGGATTGAAGAAGGCGGCATCGCTCAAACTGCCCATCTCCAGCCTCAGCACGGATTCGTGGGGCGTGGACTACGTTCTCTACGACGGGCAGGGCAGGATCATGCCGCCGGTCTGGCATTATCGGGATGCCCGCACGGCCCGCGGCGTCGCGAACGTCCGGGCGCGCGTAAACTGGCCGGCGATCTACGCCGAAACCGGCATCCAGTTCATGGCGCTCAACACCATCTACCAACTGGCCGCCGAGCCGCTCGAACGACTCGCGAAGGCGAAACGGATTCTGCTCATTGGCGACGCGTTCAATCATCACTGTTGCGGCGTGGCAATGAACGAAGTATCGCTCGCCAGCACCACGCAGCTATACAATCCGCGAACCAAGACCTGGTCCGCAAAACTCCTTCGTGCGCTCGGACTGCGGCGCGGTTTGTTCGGGCCAATCGTTGCGTCCGGGACGAGGCTGGGCAGACTGAAGAAAGAGCTCGCGGATGAAACTGGCCTGCCGCGGTTCGAAATCATCGCGTCGTGTTCGCACGACACGGGCGCGGCGGTGGCCGCCGTGCCGGCCAGCGGCAGGAATTGGGCCTACCTCAGTTCCGGCACCTGGTCGCTCATGGGCGTCGAGCGCTCGCGTCCGGTCATCACCAGCCGGGGACGGAGACTGAACTTCACGAACGAGATCGGTTTTGGTGACACGGCACGGTTGCTGAAGAACATCGTCGGATTGTGGCTGGTTCAGGAGTGCCGGCGCGATTGGGCTGAGCGGGGAAAGGCATTCGACTACGCCACGCTGACGCGGCTTGCCGCCGCTGCCAGGCCATTCGCCTCGCTGGTCAATCCCGCTGATCCACAGTTTGCCAGTCCCGGCGAGTTCCCGGCCAGGATCGCCGCCTTTTGCAAGGAAACGAGTCAGCCTGCGCCGCGAACGCCAGGCGCTTTTGTGCGCTGCGCATTCGAGAGTCTCGCGATGAATTACCGCGTTGTGTTTCGGCAGCTCGAACAGCTCATCGGGCGGCGGATCGAGCGCCTCCACATCGTCGGCGGTGGAAGCAAAAACGCGCTGCTGAACCAATTCGCGGCAAACGCGCTTCAAGTCCCTGTCATTGCCGGCCCCGCGGAGTGTACGGCGCTGGGTAACATCCTGGTGCAAGCCATCGCGCTCGGCCATCTGCCTTCGCTCGCCGCCGCGCGCGCGGTCGTGCGTCATTCGTTCGAGTTGACGACGGTCCAACCGCAGGCCGCGGGGATATGGGATGCGGCATTCACCCGGTTCGAGAAGCTCGTCGAGTAGCGCGTGCTTCGCGCTTGGGACTGGCACCCACGGGAAATCCCGCGTGAGCATTCTCCGCCTGCGTTGTCCATACCACTGAAGCCCGCCGACCGTGCTGACTGCGGGCGGCCAGCGAGGTGGGGCGGGGAAACGAAAGCGTGGAACTATGACGAGTTATGCATACGAAGCCGTGAACGCCGCGGGCGCGAGCATCCGCGGAACGATGGATGTCGCCAGCCAGAGCGAGGCGTTGAAGCGTATCAAGGAGATGGGCCTCTATCCCACGCGCGTCGCGGAGCGGCAACGCGCGACTGGCTCGCGACCCGCCGCGCGCGCCCGGCCCATCGAGCGGCTCAAGCGCGTGGCCCTGGCGCTGCCCGCCGGGCGGGTGAAGCCGGCGGCGTTGACGGTCTTCACGCGCCAGCTTGCGACGCTGGTGGACGCGGGCCTGCCGCTCCTGCGCGGCCTCAGGATTCTCGAGCAACAGGAAACCAACCGCGCGCTCAAACGCATCCTCGGCGAAGTCGGCACCGCCATTGAAAGCGGCAATACGCTTTCCGAGGCGCTGATGGCCCATCCGAAAGTCTTCAACCGGCTGTTTGTGAACATGGTCCGGGCCGGCGAAACGAGCGGCGCGTTGGAGGTGGTGTTACAACGGCTCGCCGAGTTCATGGAGAAGGCCCAAAAGATCAAGAACAAGGTCAAGTCCGCGATGTTCTATCCGGTCGCGGTGATGTTCGTGGCCACGGCAATTCTGGGGTTGATGCTGGTTTATATCCTGCCTCGCTTTCAGCAGGTCTTCAACGGATTACTCAACGGTGCGGCCATGCCGCCCTTCACCACCTTTATCCTCCGTCTGAGTGACCTCGCGCGGCACCATGCGCTCGTAGTGGCCGGCGTGCTCGTGGTGCTGGCCGTTTGCTTCACGCTGGCGCGCCGCACGCCGTGGGGGCGGTTGAGCCTCGACCAATTCAAACTCAAGATGCCCATACTCGGCGCCGTGTTCCGGAAAGTGGCGATATCGCGGTTCGCCCGCACGCTCGGCACGTTGCTGGGCAGCGGCGTGCCAGTGTTGCAGGCGCTCACCATCGTGAAGGAAACGACCGGCAACGTGGTCGTCGGCCGCGTCGTCACCTCGATTCACGATTGCGTCAAGGAAGGCGAGCCAATCACCGCCCCGTTGCGGGCCTCAAGCGTGTTCCCCCCGATGGTGGTGGGCATGGTGGACGTGGGCGAACAAACCGGCGCGCTCCCCGACATGCTGCTGAAGATCGCCGACAACTACGACGACGAAGTGGACAACGCCGTCAACTCCATGACCTCGCTGCTCGAACCGATCCTGATTGTGTTCCTGGCCGTGGTGGTCGGCAGCATTGTGATCGCGATGTTTCTGCCGATTCTGGCGATCGTGAACAACGGGTTCGACGGACAGAACGCGGACAGGGCCGATGGGTGACAAGTATCACTACACCAACACCACCGATCTGGGTGGGGCGAGCGTCCTCGCGAGCCGGCTCGTCAGCAGCCTCGCCCCACCTCAATACACCAGCACGAGCACCGCCGCCTTCTCCGCCGCCTCCACCAAGCTGTAACCGCGAAATACGCAAAATATGCGAAAGAATTCCTTCTCTTCGTGTTCGCGTATTCCGCGTATTTCGCGGTTCAAAATCAGTAAACCAAAACCAAGACGGCAGCTAGTTCAGCCGCTCTGACGACTTCCTCAAACTTCCGCTCCTTCGTCTCCGGCTCCTTCAACTTCGCCGCCACTTCCGGCACGGACTCCAGGAAACTCAGCAGGTAGCTGCTCTTGATGGCGTAATTCACGTTCTCTGGCAACGCCCCGCTCGCGGCCAGCGCCGCCCGCGCGCTCAACTTGGCCGCCACCACCCCCACCACGTTGCCCCGCTCGTCCACCAACGCCCCGCCAAAGTTTGGGAGGGTCATCGCGCTGCGATGACCGGACGCCGCAGCGCGGCGTCCCTACCCACGCTGATCTGGAAATACCGCGCGTCATCCCCCGCGCCGGACAGCGACGCGATCTCGCCCTTGGCCAGCTTGGGCGCGAACCCTTGCAAGCCGATGTTGGGAAAACGGAGCGCGGATGGTCCCCGTCCGCAGCGGCCTAGAAAGCATGTGAAGTCCGGCAACTCCGACGCACTCTGGCCGATGGACGCGCTGCGGGCCGGGACGTCCCGCGCGCCGCCACCGTGCCGCCCAGCTTTACCCCGCGACTCGCCGCCACCGGCAACGCCGCGAACCGCCCCTCCGCCTTGAGCAACGCCAGATCATTGGCCGCATCCACCTTCACCACCTTGGCGGAAATCAAACCCGCGCTCGTGACCAAACGAACCTGCGTGGCATAGCCGACCACTTATCTGTTTGTAACGGCCGCCGAATCTTCCGAAATGGTCGCTTGACGGAAACTCATCCCAGAATAATCTCACGCACGTGAACACGGGTAAAAACCGCTTCGCCACTTCTTGTTCGGATTCACAAAGCACATTCCTGTCATGCCGCGTAAGCTGGCTCATAAACGAGCGGAATTGTTGTTTATCAATCATCGGTTGCCTCGTTCTTTTGTGTGCATCTTGTGCGACGCAGAAGTCGGCCACGAAAGCACGTGCTTTGGAGGCAGGAGGAGACTTCAAAGGCGCGTATGACAGCGTCGTGGCAGAACTACGCACGTCTCCAAAGAGCAAAAGCTTGCTCGAACAAAAAGCCCGACTCGCTGAGCTTTACGCACAGGACCTCCTGAAAAAGGAGTCTGGCCTTTCAACCAACAATCTGGTTGAGCGAATTCAGCTACTTCGGTTAGCGGCGCAATTGGAACCAACGAGCCGTGATGGAATCACTGCTTCACTTCGCGCCTTGGAGGAGCGAAGTGCTGAGATTCATAGGCGGGCGGACGCATTGATTGCGTCGACAAATGTGGTCGAGATTGTTTCTGGCGCGGAAGGCCTCTCCGATTATGTCAAAGCGGACTCCGACCTCCACAAGAAGCTAATTGAAAACGGAGCTTTGATTTCCCGCGTGGCGAATCTGCTTACTGAGCTTGCACGAGGGGAGCACCTTCGCGAGACGCGGAAGATAGCACTTCGGTGTGAGCAGGTCTGGCGCGAGGAAAGCGTCAAACAAGTGCGTGGCCAGATTGAAGCACGGCTCGAGTACGCTGGCGTGAAGGCAGTGATTCCACCCGCGCCTGCCGACGCCTCGTTGGGAAGCCAGGCGGTTTCTTGTCTAATCGGGGCGCTTTTGGCTCCCGGCAGCAGTGAGGGTGTTCAGGCGTATCGGCAGGCCAGCAAGCGATTACAGGAGGGCTTTCTTCCCGTTGCGAAGGTTCATGTGCAGGGAGCGCTGTCGAAAGATCAAAGGGGCGCCTTGGAGGCGGCGATCTTGCGGTTAACGGCTGACGCGAGCTTTCGTTTTGTCTCTTCCACCGACACGAACATCTCTGACCTGATCCTCGTTATCGGTGTGACAGATGCGGCGTACAAACTTAACGGAGAAAATCGCTTGGTTTATTCGAAGTTTTCCGCAGGCAGCACCCAGGTTCCGAATCCGACTTATGATTCAATGGCGGTTCAATACCAGCAGATGGTCGAGAATGCCAGATCTGCAGAGTACGCGTATGCTTCTAATCCAAACATCTTCAATGCGATCATCCTCGGAAAAGTGAGACGCAACGTGAATGATGCAGCGGCCCTTCTAGCCAGCACGCCCCGCTTCCGAGATGTTCCCGTTTACCAGGATTATCAGGTCAAGCAGCGAGATCTTCTCGCCGAGTGTCGGTTTCAAGCCGAGGCTCGAATGTTCGAGGGCATTTCTGGTAGCAACTTGTGTCGCATGCCGATTGAGGATAAGGAACAATTTCGCTTTACGGAGACAAGCGACGCACATCCGAGCGACGTGAACGGTCACGCCAATAAGAGGGTGCCGCAAGATTGGGCTGAGGATTGCCTCCAAAAGTTTCTGAACAATCGCTTGGGTGACGTGGCGCGCAAAGTAGTCGGGCTTTATGACGAAGCCGTCCTAACTCGCGCGGTTGAGACAATAGCCCGGGGCCGTGAACAGCTGGGAGTTGAACTGGCCTTGGCGTGGGCAATGAGTTCCGAGGACAGCCGGGCAAATCAGCGAGGTCAGGTCCAAAGTTGGTTCGCCACAACAGACTTGCGCGACCTTCATAACAGTTTCCACAAAGCTTGTTTCGGAGACGATGGCGCATCTCTGGATGGGTTCTGGACGAACATGGTGAACGGAGTCATGACCCACCTTGCGGGAATTGTCTCCCAACGGAACCAAAAGGCTGCCGAAGCGGTATCAAGGGCGAATCCGATTGCATTGCGGCAAAGTCAGACTGTTTTGGCGCGGCCGACTGAAGACGCGTCCAGTCGGTTGTTGTCCGATACCACGAAACCCTCGACGCCAAGAGCACATGCGACCCCGTCAATCGCTGCTGCGCTTCGAGCAACAGTAACCGTGTTTACCGACCGAGGCTCAGGTTCCGGGTTCGTTATTTCGACAAACGGTTTCGTTGTGTCGAACCACCATGTGATTGACGATGCCAAGCGCGTGCTAGTTGCAGGTCCTGACGGGAAAAAGACCCTCGCTTCCGTTGCTGATTTTAATGCCTCCCGCGACTTGGCAGTCCTGAAAGTTGCCGAGGGAAATTGGTCCGCCGTTCAATTAGGCGATGTCGACGGCGTCGGAATTGGCGAAACGGTTTTCGCGATTGGCTCTCCCGGTGGGTCAGAGGACACTGTTCTTGAACAGACGGTCACACGCGGGGTTGTCAGCGGCATACGTGGTTTTCCAAGTGAGGCAAACCCCAATATCAACGTTGAGTACATACAGACGGATGCGGCCATCAATCGAGGAAACAGCGGTGGCCCATTGGTCAACGAGGCAGGAAAAGTCATCGGCGTGAACAACCAGAAGCTCATTGGTCGCGGAGTAGAAGGATTGAGTTTCGCGATCTCGGTTAGTGAACTGAAAAAACTTTTCTTCCGCTACTTGGACGAATGATCGTTGTCGAACACTTCTGAATCGTTTGGCGTGTTTCGCGTTTGGGGCAAATTCTCGCCCGGGGCCGTCAAGACGCGGAGACGCGAAGAAGCACTCCAGTTTTCCCTGCGCCTTCTGCCTTCATCCGCTTTCACCTGATTTCGGCGGGACAAGTCTGATTCCAGCGCGACGAGTCGGATTTCGGCGGGACCGGTGGCGTTGAATTCCCCGTTGCCGCCCCCTCAAAGCGGTGCTAAAGACACGCGCACTCCAGACGCTTCGCGACTGCCGGGCGTCCACGAACTTCGCGAAGCGTCTGGAGTGCGGGCGTGTTTACCGCCGCTTTCCCCCGGCGCGGTGCGGAGACGCAAAGAAGCACTCCAGTTTTCCCTGCGCCTTCTGCCTTCATCCGCTTTCACCTGATTTCGGCGGGACAAGTCTGATTCCAGCGCGACGAGTCGGATTTCGGCGGGACCGGTGGCGTTGAAAAATCCGCCGGGCGGTTTTACAGACCGAGGCAGTGGCGGACGGTGTTCTCAACTTTTTGCAGCGTGGCCCCGGAAACTTTTCCGGCGGGCGCACCAGCGAACCGCGCGGGATCGAGCGAGCGGAGTTGGAAGCAGAGGAAGATCGTTTCCATCGGCAGGCCGCTTTCGGCGGACGGGATGCGGACGTTGGTGGGATAATCGCGCGCCACATTTTCGCCTTTCGTGCCGATGACGACAGTGACGACGAGGGGCAGCTTGTTGATGGCGTTGACGGAGAGAACCAAAACCGGCCTCCGTCCCGCTTGTTCCCGGCCTTGCACCGGGTTGAGGTCCACCAGGTAAATGTCACCGCGCTCGATGGCCATCAGATTTTGCCAAGACCGTCAGATTCAGCGGCGGCAAACTCGGCATTGATGGAACGAACCTCGCGCTGGATTTGCGGGTCTTCCGCCATTGCGGCCAGTTGATTGAAGACGTCGTCCGCGTCGTTGTCCCAAACCTTCGTCAAGGATTCCTCGGAAAGTTTGAGCCACGCCTCGCGCTCGGGGTCAGTTTCGATGGTCACCCGCACGCGGGATTTCTCTGGGAGCGACAACGGACGCGGCAACACGAGTTTGCCGTGTTCATAAATGGCGTCAACGGTCGTTGTCATGGCCGGAAATTATCGCCCGACGGACTGGTTTGCAAGCCGCGATTCGAGATCGTCTCCCGAAAGCGATGCTGAGGCCTTCGCACTCTCGCGCACGGAGCGACTGCCGCGACGATCAGGCTTCTCCCAACCGCGCGAAGCGTTTGGACGTCTGCCCGTTCACCGCCGCTTTCGGCCGCCACGCGTCTTACCGGACAAGCTCGAACGCAAACCCCTTCAAATATTCCGTCTCCGGAATCATCGGGATGATCGGATGATCGGGCGATTGCGTGTAGGCCGCCACGCGGCGCAACACGTGGCGCGTGTCGTAGGCGGCGGAGAGCACCGTGTCCTGGAACAGGCCCGCGTTCACGTGATGCGAACAACAAAACGTCGCCAGCGTGCCGCCGGGCCGGAGCAGCTTGAGCGCGCGGAGATGGATTTCCTTGTAACCGCGCAGCGCATCCGGCACGGCGGCACGGTTGCGCGTGAACGACGGCGGGTCGAGCACGATGAGATCGAAGCGCGGAATCACTTTTTCATGTGGGTTGACGACAGTCTTGGCCTTGAGCCAGTCGAACACGTTCACAGCTTCGGCCGAAACCAGCTCTTTCAACCCGTTCGCTTCTGCGTTGCGCAGCGAAGCCGTCACGGCGTCCGCGCTTTGATCCAGCATGTGGACGTGCGCCGCGCCCGCCCGGGCCGCGTGCAGGCCGAACCCACCGAGAAAGCTGAAGCAATCGAGCACCTGCGCCTCCTTGGCGAACTGTGCCACGGCCTGATAATTCACCTGTTGGTCGAGATACAACCCGGTCTTGTGGCCGCCAAGCAGTTCGGTTTCGAACTTCAAACCGTTCAGACTCACAGTGACAGCAGGAGCGCGGACAGCCATGTCCGCGGGTTCCATGGGCGAGGCGCCCGCGGACAAGGCTGTCCGCGCTCCAAGCTCCCCGAATTCACCCGACAGCACACCGCTCACTTCCTCCATGCCTTCGAACTTCCGCGAGGCCACGTCGCTGCGTTCCAGGATGGCGCGCGGGGAAAAGATGTTCTGGAGTGCGGCGGCGATCTTGTGCTTCCGTTTTTCCATGCCGAGCGCGGAAATCTGGACCACCAATACGTCCTCGTACTTGTCCACGATCAGCCCGCTGAGGAAATCGCCCTCGGCACTGACGACGCGGAATGAGGTCGCGTTGGGCAGATGGCGTTGCCGCACCGCGAGAGCCGCGCGGATGCGTTGCTCGAAGAAGGTTTCGTCAAACTCGACGCGCTCCGGCGAGAGCAGGCGGACATTGATTTTGGATTTCGAGTTGAAAAAGCCCACACCGAGGAATCGTTGTCGGTGATCCTTGACCTGCACGAGTTCACCGTCGCCGGCCTGTGCCGTGAGGCGATGGATCGAGGAGTGATAGACCCAGGGATGTCCGGCCACGATGCGGTCAGCCTCGCCGGGCTTGAGCAGGACAGTTGGCAGCGTTTCCATAGTTTGTAAACAGTTTTTCCGGAGCGCCTGTCTTCGCCCCGGCGCGCGTTTGGTGCGCGCGTCTTAACTCGCCGGGTCGGAGACCGGCGCTCCGGGCGTGACGCACATGAAACCAGAAATCAGGCTGGCCAGAAAGCAAATGTTTCCATCGTGACAGCGGCCCGCTCAGCGGCTACAACTCGCGGACCGTTCGAACCAACGGTGGTCCGATGAAAACCTTGATTGCAACCGCCACGCTGTCGTTCGCCATGCTCACCACCGCGCCAGCCGAAAACCCCTCGCTCGCCCCCGATCTCCTCATTCTGAACGCCGCTGTCCGCACGATGGACGACGCGCAACCGAAGGCCGAGGCGATTGCGATTGCCGGCAACCGCATTGTGGCCGTGGGTGCTTCGCAGCAATTGCGCCCGCTCGCCGGGCCGAAGACGCGCCTCGTGGACGCCCGAGGAAAGTCCGTTTTGCCCGGCTTCAACGATTCCCACGTTCACTGGCTCAGTGGCGGCTTTTCGATCACGAACGTGGATTTGCGCGATGCGGCATCGCCGGCGGAGTTCTCCCGGCGCATCGGGGATTACACGAAGAAGCTGCCCAAAGGCCGGTGGATTCTCGGCGGCGATTGGGATCACGAAAAATGGCCCGGCACGCCGCTGCCGACGAAGGAGCTGGTGGATGCCGTGACGCCGGACCATCCGGTGTTCGTCAACCGCACCGACGGCCACATGGCGCTGGCGAACTCTGCCGCGCTCCGGCTTGCCAAGGTGACTCGCGACACCAAGGACGTGCCGGGCGGGCTGATCGTCCGCGACACGAAGGGCGAGCCGACGGGCATTTTGAAGGACGCCGCGATGAACCTGGTCGAGTTAGTCATTCCACCACGCTCGTGGGACGAGAACCACGCCGCCGCGCTGGCGGCCACGGAATTTGCCGCCCGGCTTGGCGTGACGAGCATCCAGGACATGTCCGCCGGCGATGACGTGGGGCTTTACCAGTACATGCTCGAACACGGAGAGTTGAAGACGCGCATTTACGCGGTGCGCTCCATCGTCTCGTGGGATGTGTTGGGAAAAGCCGGCGTCCGCGCGGCGTTCGGGAACGATTGGTTGCGCATCGGATCGCTGAAAGGATTCGCCGACGGCAGTCTTGGCTCAATGACGGCGTTTTTTTTCGAGCCGTTCAGTGACGCGCCGGGCAACCGGGGGTTGCTGTTCGATCAGATGCTGCCCGAAGGGATCATGCTCCGGCGCGTGGAGGGCGCCGACAAGTCCGGCTTGCAGGTGATGATCCACGCCATCGGTGACGAGGCGAACAAGATCATTCTGGACCTCTTCCAGGAAGCAGCCGCGAAGAACGGCGCGCGCGACCGGCGGTTCCGCATCGAGCACGCGCAACACCTCCGGCCCGGCGAAATCAAGCGTTTCGGGTCACAGCGCGTGATCGCCTCGATGCAACCGTATCATTGCGCGGACGATGGCCGCTGGTGCGACAAGCGCATCGGCCCGGAGCGCGCGAAGGGGACGTATGCCTTCCGCTCGCTGCTCGACTCGGGGGCCGTGCTGGCCTTGGGCACGGACTGGACGGTCGCGCCGCTGAATCCGATGGAAACGCTCAAGGCCGCCGTCACGCGTCAGACGCTCGATGGCAAGCATCGGGATGGCTGGGTGCCGGAGCAGAAGATTTCGCTGGAGGAAGCCATCCGGGCTTACACGGCTGGCTCGGCTTACGCGGAGTTTCAGGACAGGGTGAAGGGCAGCCTCACGCCCGGCAAGCTGGCCGACCTCGTGATGCTCGACCGCGACATTTTCAAGGTGGACCCCAGCGCGGTGGATCAAGTGAAGGTGGACTTGACCATTGTGGATGGCCGGGTGGTTTACGAACGGAAGTAGCCGCTGACGCGATGAGCCTGTGAGGATGCTGGGGGCACCAGCAACGTGCCTGTTCCACCCGCGACCGAATGCGCGGCGACTTTACTTGAGAGCGCACGGCTTGTTCGGATCGGTGAGGATTTTTGAAGGCTCTGCCAAGGAGCATTCTTGAGTTTGACAAGCGGGGACGAAAAGGGGTATGAATCCAGTGAATTGCTTGGTTAACTTCACATGCAGATACGACGATGAACCGAAGATACGCGCCGAAGAACATTGGGTTTACACTGATTGAATTGTTGGTGGTCATTGCCATCATCGCAATCCTGGCGGCAATGCTGCTGCCCGCGCTCTCGAGGGCCAAGGGCAAGGCGCAACGCATCAAATGCGTTAACAACCTCAAGCAATTGCAGCTTTGCTGGATCATGTACGCGGACGACTACAACGATTTTTGTCCACCGAACAATCCCGGCGGCATCCCCAATGGCCCGCCCGGCACCGAGGCTTGGATTTACGGCGACGTCCGCATTGACCTGAACACCACCAATATCCAGGCCGGCGTGCTGTTCCGTTACAATAAATCCGCCGCCATCTATGTCTGCCCGTCTGACCGGTTCACGCTGACTCGAGGCGGAGTGACCGCTTCAACCACCCGGAGTTTTTCGATGGTCAACGCGATGCCTCCGGCCGGAAGGAAATACTCGACCATCGTGGATCCGCGGCCCGCCAAGGCATTGGTGTTTATGGACGAGGACGACCGTCTGAATAACCCGGGCAACGGAATCAACGACGGCAACATCGGCCTGCGCAACTATCCGATCACGGAGTGGGGCGATTCTCCCGGAAGGCGGCACGATAATGGCGTGACGATTTCCATGGTTGACGGCCATTCGGAATACTGGAAGTGGAGATCCAACCGAAGATTCTTCGCCCGCGGCTCCGTCCGGTCGGACGAGATGCGAGACCTGCTTAGGATTCAGACTGGGTTACCGAATTTCCCGGACAAATAACCGCTCCATTCCAGCTGAACAATTGGAGTTGGCAGCGGTGATCGCGGATTCCGCCGCGCCCGGCACCTCGGGCAAACCACCTCCTGGGTAGGGCGGTTATCTCTCGCTTCATCTGGCCAGTTTCTGCGGCGCGAACTTGTGCGGCAGCGTGTCCGGCACGACGGCAACTTGCGTCGTGAACTTAAAGGGCGTCTGGCCCGGAAACGTAAACTCCATGAGGAAGGCGGTCCAACCCTTCTGCGGCGGCGGCACTTTTGCCACGTAAATCCCTCCGCCTTGATCGTCCAGTCTGCTGCTTTCCCATTTCGGGCCGAGCGTCTCCACTCGGAAGTCACGGGCGTCGGGATTGGTGGCCTGCCAGAGTTTGACCTCGGCAGGCTGATCCTTGGCGGTGGCCCGGAGTGAACCGTCCGGCTGGAGTTTCCACGAAAACTCCGGCAGGGGACGCGCCTCAAGGATCGCCGAGTAACACGCCTGCAGCGTCAGGTAGGCGTCCGATCCCTTGAGCGAATGGTCGGCGTTCGGAACGTAACGCAGATACTTCACGCCAGGCAGATCGTCGAAATAATACTGGGAAGAGTCCGGCAGGAAAAACTGGTCACCGCAGGCGTTGACAATGAACTTGGGCATCGTGAACCGCTGCCGATAGGAGTAAGGCTCTTCGATTTGCATCAAGGCCCGGTATTCCGGCGTCCCGGTCCAATCCATGATGCGGAACGCCGTGTAATCGCCGATGGACGGCGCCCAGAACCCGTAGGCGGCGTAGTGGTGCATCATGGACGGCTCGATGTTCAGCACGTCAATCACGAACGGGATGATCGCCACCACCCGCTTGTCCACGGCGGCGGTCGTCCAGGTCGTCCAACCCCGTTTCGAACCGCCGGCAACGACGAACCCGTCCACCTTCGTGTTGCCTCCCTCCACACTGCCGCAAAATGAAGTTACCGTGTCCATGGCCCGCACCGCGGCCTTGGTCATGGGCAGCCGCGCCGGCCATTTCGCGCCGCCGGTGCGGAGGAACTTGTCCCACGAGTAGGCGATCAATGAGTCCTCCTTGCGCTCAATCGCCTCGCCCGTGAACACCAGCGGTTGATTGGGCACCATCCGCAACTCGGCGAGGATGGACTTCGAGGCGATGGCGATTTCAACCAGGTTGTCGTCGGCGGACTTCGGCGGTTTGCCGTCGTTGCCGCCGCCACCGATGAAGAGCAGCGATTTCGAGTGCGCCACCGTGTCGGGCTTCACAACCGTCATCCAGTGTTTCCACAGCGGGCGGTCCACCTCGTTGGTTGTCAGCCAGGCCTGCGAAGTCATTTCCAAGATGAACGTCGTCTGGCCCTTGCCGGGGATGCGGTCAACGACGTGAAAAGTGTAGTTGGGGTCCGGCGCCGCCACGTACTCATCGAGCGCTGTGCGGACTGGTTGCGCCGGAGCGGATTTGGCCGCCTGCGCATTCGGCGTGGGAACAGGTTCGGTGTTCGAGCAGCCGGCGGCCACGAGCACACACGCCAGGGAGCAAAGAATCCGGCGAAGTTGCAAATCGAGTTTCTTCATAATTTCAGGGGTGACAATGCGCGCAAAATGTCATTCCAATTCCAAACAGGCGCGAGAGAGGTAGCGATTCCACGCGCGAAGTCAAACCATTCCCGCTTCTTGACAGGGAGTCTCGAAATCCGTCGTAGCGGCGGTCTGTTGCCGCCGCGGCGCAGGAAATCCAAAAGTCGGGCGCCAGAGCGCGCCGCTACAGGGCAAACACGAACCTTGAAGGCTGCTTCAGTCGAGTCATGCCCCATCCAATGGCAGCGCGCCTACCGGCCCAACATCCATCGCACGGCCTCAGTGACCAGGATGCCGACAAACGTTCCGATGACATAACCCCACAACCCTGCCAGCAAACCCGGCACCACCAGATTCGACCAGCCGCGCGATATAGCCATGGCCATGGCCGAGGCGGGTCCACCCAGCGTGGCGTTGGAGCTTAACAACAACTCCTCCAGATTCAGGCGGAGCCATTTTCCTGCCAGTAGCACGAACGCGAGATTCGTCACGGCAATGACCAGGCAGAAGAGAAACAGCACCGGGACGTTTCGCACCACTTCCATGAAGTCAGCCCGCAACCCAATGACGGTGAAAAACAAATACAGCAGGAACATCCCGACCTCATCTCCGCCTTGGATTCTTTCCATGTTCCTGTGAAAGACCGTCGCGAGTCCGACGGTCAGAATGGTGATCAGCACGAACGGATTGGCAAAGATGGAGGCCACCAGTTTGTTTTCCACCCGGGCCTTCAAGAAGTTCGTCACCAGCACCGCCATGGCCGCGATGGAGACCGCTATCGCCAGACCCTTGGCGATATCCAGCAGGGCAATTTCCTTCCGGCACCAGTGTCGGGCCGCCAACGCCCGCACGTCCTCCTTGTCCCCATCGAGGGAATGCGGATGCGGAAAATGTCGGCGAAAGAACATGCTGGCCGCCAGGCTCAACTGCACGACGAAGAATCCGGCCATGATAAAATTATCCGCCACCAACAACGGGTTCGTCAGCGATGACGGGACCTTGTAGCTTTCCGCCACGGCGACAAAATTCACTCCGCCGCCGACGTAGCTGGCAGTCATGACGCCGCTGACTTCCGTCACCAGGGCGAATCTTCCCCGAAACAGGAGGCCCGCCAGCACGCCGCCGATCATGCTGCCCAAGGTGGCCAGGTGAAACGGAATGAGCATTTTGCCGGTTTCGCCCCAGATGCGCACCAGGTTGGCGCGCAGCAGGAGCAAGGGCACGGCGATTCGCACCAGATAACCGTCCACGATGTCGTAGTGCGGCGATTCCACGGGCATGAATTTGAAATTGGAAAGCCCCATGCCCACCAGCAACGCCACCACCGGTCCGCTCAGGTTCGCGGCCCACCGGTATTTCTGCTCGAGATAAATGGCGACCGCCGCGCCGCTGATGATCGAGGCCCAGATGGGCCACGCATTGTCCGGAGCGATCAGCGGGCTCATGGAATCTGTCTCATCTCAGAGTGGCACATCGGCGCCGCGTGACTGATTTGGTGGCCGTTTGGATTCGCGGCGACTCCGGAGCAAAATGCACGTTGCCCTGGGAGTGACGAGGTTCGTGCATCGCGCGACGCTAGCGAACGGCGCAAGTTCGTTCAAGCGAAGTTTGGCCAACGTGACGCCGGACTGGCCGCTTTGCGACCTGGTCCTTTTCTTACCTGTTTGAATCGATTCCCGGGTTGACAAGCTCAAGGCAACGTGTCATGGCCCTCGGCGACATAGCTGCGGCAGTCGCATCCATGACCGAAGGCGATCCGGGCGTTCAGAGTGAAAAAACCTCCCACAACGCCCTTGGTTGACCGGGACAGCGCCACGAGGCGGGCAAGGCGTTTGGAT
>Ga0247727_10001984_pt1 | contig 47340 bp, 51 predicted proteins | sample WisWelCaveWW1625_FD_202498 | JGI IMG/M metagenome (GOLD analysis project Ga0247727, IMG submission 202498) | Biofilm microbial communities from Wishing Well Cave, Virginia, United States - WW16-25 | ecosystem: Environmental > Aquatic > Deep subsurface > Groundwater > Cave microbial mat | place...
CGGTTACGCTAGGATCGGTGAAATTGTCGATAAACAGCAGGTCAACTTGTGTCCCGCTGACAACGCTGACCACTTCGTAATTGAAATCCTCCACCGACGATGTGACTTGATCACCCACAGCAAATCCCGTCGTGGACGCCACTGTGATGCGGCGCGTCGGGAATAGCGTCTGTAATATTGTCACCGTGAGCGACGTGCTCGAACCGAATGCAGTCACCGTCATTTCCCGCCCAAGAATGCGAAACAACTTACCAACATGGCCAGCCACGAACGGCGAGCCACCGGCCGCTGTCAACGTCACTCCAGCCCCGCTCGTCGCCGAGGGCTGTACGGTAATCCCCTTGGTGGCGTTGAATCGGTAATACGGCTGGCCGCTGGAGCCGTCTTGTCGTGTTTCAAAAGCCAGATCGGCAATCGTGAATGTCGATCCTGTCCATTTTAATTCTTGTGGCGCGAAATTGCGGTGAGTCACCAACACGCGGTCATTTTCCACCGCCATTTGCATCGCCGTCAGTTCCGTCGCCGTCCAATCGCCCCCACCGGGGCTCGCGGCCAACGATTCGCCTTCGGTGAAAATATCCACCACACCGCCAGTGCGGAAAGACAACAAGCGCTTATCGCCGGCGCGGCTGACGAATTCCTTCAACCGCGCCGCCCCGCTCAATGCCGCAACTCGCGCCAAACCGGGACGGCGGCGAAAACCACCGCCATTGGTCAAGATCACATTGCGCATGCGCTTGGCTGTGACCAGCCACAGATCGGCATCGGCGCGGCGCTCGTATTGGGGATCCGCTTCGCCGCCCTCGAAAGAGAAGTGAACCTTGTTCCGTGGGCGCGCCATCACACCCGCCTAGGCTGACGTGCAAACCACGCCCGCAATAAAGGCGCCTGCGCAAACCGCTTCGGCGGCTTCTGGCGGCGATCACGCCCAGCGGCGCGATCCAGCTTGGCGGCGGCGATTTCGCGAATCTCAAGCGAGCGGATGCGCTCCTCGAACGCCCCGAGTAATCGCCCGAATAATTCTTCCTGAACGGCGCCGGCAAAATCCCCCGGCCAGCGCTCCTCGCTTGATCGCCAATTGTGGATCGCCAGCAATGGCCCAAGCGCGTTGCTGTAAATCAACGCCTCGGTCATCTCGTAATCGATCGGAACGCCGCTTTCCTCGTCAAGCAGATCGCGCAAATTGAGGGCGCCCGCAGGAAGTTCGTAGATGTAGAGCCAAGGCGCCGGCGCCGCCGTCACAGTGCGCGAAATGCTGCGCCAGCGGGTGGCGAAAGACCACGCGTGGCGACAGATCATTTCCTCGACAATTGTCTCATACATCGCCTCCGCGGCGGTCATTTCGTCGGTGTCTTCGCCGAGCACAGCCGGCGCTTCCGCGCCCAGACGCACCAGCGCCGCCTTCACAATTGCAATCTTCGTGGCCATTCAAACACCAAAAACCGGAGCGTTGGATCACAGCGCCCCGGCCAAAGTCGTTCCAGAGAGGCAAAGCCTATTCCTCGGAACGCGACGGCTTTCCTCGCTTCAGCGATTCCATCGCGCCAAGTCTATCGCTGATCAATTGCAGGCCGGCGTCATGTTCCGCCACATTTGCGGTGATTGCCGCCAACCGGTCGATCAACCCCTTAACCAGCACAACAAGGTCTTGGTTGCCAACTTTCTCCGATTCTGTCGCTTGCACTTTGGCGCGCGCCGCCCGACGCAGCTGCGCCGCTTCTACAGCCGCTTTGGCAGCCACATCAAGCGGCTCATAATTGATCGCCGGCTCGCCGCCATACTCAATCACCGCCCCAGCCTCAAGCAACGCATCATTGACATAGGATCGCTTGGTCAAACGGTACTGCGCCATGAAGACTCCTCAAAACACCACATAACCACGGGGATAATAGCGTTGCGCGTCAATCGCGGGCGTAATGAAAGCCCGCACCTTGCCAGCGGTCATCGGCCCGGTCGCCACGGTCCAGTTAAGGCCGATAAAACGCTGCGTGATCTTGTTGATCTGAATCCGTGTCTTGAACAGTTCAAAACCAATTATTAGTGACGCCTTGCCGGTGACGGCCATCAACTGTTGTAGAGTGGTCGGCGAAGAGAGCGCAGCGTTGTCATCATCCACAAGGTCAACCGTGAGCGTGGCGGCGCCAGCGGCGGTGAATGCCTCGGTGACCACGCCGACGAGATACAAATCATCCGCCAAGCCAATGTCACGATTGACCGTCGTGAGGTCATACGTGTCAGTGGATACTCGCGTGGATGTGATGGCGTTATCCCAGTCGAACCGAGCCTGTTTATCGATAATCATACTGTCCTCTTAAACCACAACCGCTTCTGTGTTGACTAGAGCATCGGCACGGAGAATTGGGATGCCGTCGAACATCATGATCCGCTTCCCCTCTACGTTCTCATACGTCAAATTGTTCGACACCCGCTCCAAAATCCCTTGCCGCAGCGCCGACGTGATGGTTTTGTTGGCAAACCAATATTGGCGCCCCGAGCCCATCGGCTCTTCCACCCGCTCACTGAGCTGGATCATGAAGGTGATAAGCGCCTTCTGATTGTTGACCACAGTGCGCACATCAGACACATCGATGTTGGCAATTCGGCCAGCAGCTCGCCAATCGCGCAACGTCAGCCCCGCTTGCCATGCGTATTTTGTCATGAGCACGGTGTAACGTGAGCCGTCAGTTTCTTGGCGCACCTGGCGGCCCAAATCCTGCGGCTTAAGCCCAGCTGTCGTGCCCTTCGGATAAATCCCATGCAGCGAACTGGGACCAAAGCCGAGCAGCCAAATCGACGTGTTATCAGCGCCCGCGCCGGCGGCGGTGATTACATTCTCCGCCGTCTGCGACGTAGCTGCAACCAGCGTATTATAGCGCGGCGCCAGTCCATGGAACCGTTCTGGGGTTATGGTGACGTTGCCATAGAAGAAGGTGCTCGCCATCATTTGGCTCATGCCCTCGATGTGAGCGGCATCTTCTTGCATTCGCCACGTATCGCGATCGTCGCCAGCCAATTCATATTCTAGCTCGTCGACCTCGCCGAAATCCTCCAGATTGCCCGCCGAATCGCGCACGGCGGCCACCACGCCCTTGGTGGGCTGAACACCCTGATAGAGCGCGCGCCAAGTGGGCGTTGGCAGGCCGACCCGAATCTTAGTCTTATGACCAGCGCCGTCGTTGCACTCGATCCAGGGCATTACCTGCAACAGCGGATTCTTCTGGTTTAGAATCTCGACCAACATCTGATCGGTTTTGCTCATCGCAATATCAATCAGAGTCGCGAAGTTTGTGCCTACCGTAGCCATTAGGTATTCCCGCTGTTCATGCCCTCAAAGAACACTCTTCCGGGCGAGCCATCTGCCGGCGTGACCGTGGTTATGGGCGCAGCTCCAGGGCCAGCCGCCAGCTTTGCCAGCGCTTCGATGATCTCGACTTGCTCCGCGGTCACCCAGGTTGTTGAAAACGCCTCGGCCCGCTTTTCACCAACCGCGCGCGTGACGAACGCCTTGGCCGCATCGTGGCGTTCCTGCCACTTATTGCCCAGCTTCTTGCGTTCGCCGTCGAGCGCCGCCTTCGCCGCCTTGAATTGCGCGACGTGCTGGGCGGCATAGGCGCCGGCCACCGCTGAAATCATTGGCTGCGTAGCCTTGTGCTCAACGAACACCTTGGAAATAGCCCCTAACATCGGATCGTCGCGGTTGATCACCCATGCGGCGTCCGGGTCTGGATCGAGGTCTTCCGGCAACGACCAGTCGATATCCTCGGGCTTAGCCACGTAGGAGGATTTTAGGTCGGAATAGGCCTTGAGCTGCGGCAACAGCGCATCAAACTTCACGCCCGTCTTGGCATCCCAATAATCATCCGGCAGCCCATCCGGGCGAACCGGGGCTGTTGGACCTGCGCCTTCATCTAGCGGGTCGATCTCGTCGGTCACGCTCTCGCGGTTCCTCGCCTAAAGCCAATAATTGGTCGAAGAACCTCTTTCGCGCCTCTATCTCCCTCAACGCACTCTCAGGGGCATCTGGCGAAACCGCCCGCCCATAGCTATGGGCCAGCATCCAATCGAGCAAAACCTGCCCATCCTTGGTGGCGAATACACTGAGGGCCGCCTTGCGCAACTCAGTGGGCTCCTTGGCGGTCTCACCCCGAAGCCGCCGCAGCCGCGCGATCGGGTCGGCGCCGAAGCGGCTCAATCTGGCCTGTCTCATGCCATCTCCTGCGGGGCTTGCTGAGCTTGCTGGCCTTGCTGGCCTTGCTGGGCCATTTCGGAGGCTTGGGCTATGAGCTGGGCCAATTCCTCTTCGCTGCGCAGCACCACGATTTCATCACCGATTTCCTCCTGCATGGCGGCGATGGTCGCCCGCCCGTCAATCACCATCTGCGCCTGCTGGGCCAGGACAGGATTGGCCGCCGACGCCATCAGCCGCTCCGCCTTGGCTAATTTCTCGAATGATCGCGCCTTGGCTTGCGGGCTTTGCGGCTTGAGCATGATCGCATGCGATCCAAGCTTGATTGGCGGGAACAGCCCATGTTGGGTGCGTAGCCATTGGTGACCGCGGACAATCGGGATCACCCACTCACGGATCACCTTGCCGCGCGGTATCTCAAAGCGCTGCTGCGCGCGGGCGCTCTCATCAGCCCATTGCGTCGCCGTTGGCGGGGTGTCGCCGCGTTGCTCCGGCTTGTCCTGGTAGAGCGCGCGCTTGATCAGCATGCGCAAATCCTCGGTCTTGTAGAACGCTGCGTTGAACTCACCCTCACCGCCGAGCTTCTTCACATCGAAGCCTTCGCCGAGCTGCACCCAATCTCCAGAATTTATGCCCTGTTCCAAATTGGCGCCGCCGTCTGGGTCCGAATAGGCCATAGGCGGGTCAACGACGTTGTGCATCTGCCCGAGGGTGAGAGCATGCAGTTCCAGCAACACCCTCGCCGGCGCGCAGGCCCACCACGCCGGCCCGACGCCATAGGCCGATTGATGCTCAGTGCGCCAACGTGACACGTAGAGCGATTCCGCGCCGTCCTGGTCGAACACCGCTTCGTAAACGGTATGTTTCTCAAGCATGACCACGCGCCGCCAATAAGTCTGACCTGGTTTGACCCAGAGCTTGTGCCAGCCATCGCAGAGCCGGAACGTAGCGTCTTGCCTAGCGTTCGTGAATCGGCGCTGAAGTTCCGCCGGCAGTTTGGTCAGATCAATCCAGGCGCCGTAATTGGCGATGAAGTGGCGCTTCTCGATCTGGCCTTCGGTAAAGCGGCCGTCGGTCGCTCCGTCCGGTCCCCTCTCGCACAGCAATTGCGAAACCGGGATCGGCTCGTAACAAACCGGCTGAACGGCGCCGTAATCACGGCGCTGGATCGCCATCGTGCCCGCCGCCAGCTCGTGGTAGCACTCGTCGGCGGCGTCATAGAATGACGAGTCCTCCATATCGTCCCAAAACCACGCCACCGCGCCCGATAGCTGATCTGCGATCGCTCGGCGCTGAGCCGGCGGCAGCACCACGGTCGGGACGTGCTTTACCCACGGTTCATGCGGCGGCGTGAACGTCGCCATCATGTCGGACGCGAAGTCGTCCAGCGTTTCCGGCAGGGTTTGATCGAGGATGTCCTGGATTTCATCCTCGGTCATCGGCGTTACGCGCTCTACGTCGATGCGTGAGCGCTGCGGCATGCCGAGCCGGTAAACCTCATTGACAAACCCCGCCCGCAAAGTGCGGTCGCGCCGCATCTTTTCCAGCCGGCGCTTCAATTCCGCATCGGCGGTGTCTGGTTCGCCGCTTGCCATCTGTCACAACAACCGAAAGCCGCCGCCGCCAAAGCCGCCGCCAAAACCACCGCCGCCGCCGCCTGGGACATACCCCAACGGAAAACTCGCCGATCCGGTAGCCCCCGAGATCGACACAGCGCCCGGCGGCGCGCCCGGCGCCGCAAGTCCAGCCAACACCTTACGAGCGCCAAATAAACGCATCACCCGGCGAGTACGGCGGGTCATTAACTGACGGCCAGCAGCGGCTTCATCGGCATCGGCGCGGGCTTGGGCTACCTTCATGCGCTGTTCTTCAGCTAAACGGATTTCCGTCTGTTGGGCGGTTTCACGCGGAGCTTTTGGAGATTTCACGAATTGCGCCTATGATGCCGCTTGCGACAGCGCACGGTCTGGCGACGGCGTGGGAGGCTCAACGCACCGCCCAATGTGGATTTTGTTCATCGTCTTCTTCCTGGACGAGGGGACCTACCCCTATTCCTACCCTACCGGCGCGTGGCGCTATGAGACACTGGCTGCATGCGAGGAGGCGCTTGAGCAAAGGCGGGGCGGCGGACCGCCGGATGGCTGGGATAGACGAGTGCGTTTCGTTGCTGGTCAGTGCGTCACTCCAGAGGATCAGTCGAACCGTCCCGCCGGGGGGTGAATTGCACCAAGGTCTGATCGCCGGCCATGTGACTGTAGAGCTCTGCTACAGTGCGAGGATGGCTGTAATCTATATCGTCGCCAGCAGCATTCCGGTGGAAAAACACCCCCAGATTATTCCTCACCTGGTCGCCTGTAAAATACCTGGTCGCCGATGCGCCCCTGGCGCTCACGCCATAATAGGCGCGGAGCAGATTCACGCCAGACTGATCACCAAAGTGCATAACGTAGAGATCCCCGAAAGTGGCCGATCGCCCCACGCGCGGGGCCAGCTCGCGCTCGAACACACCATGATTCCGCCGTCCATACTCCCCCGCCATGATCGCCGACCAGCGTTCGTCCCCGCGCAAGCTCAAGGTTTCTTCATCGCTCATCGTGGGCGGCCAGCCGTAACGCGGCCCCATGCCGCGCATATACGCAATCCAGGTATCCGGGACGAATTGCGTGAGACCGAAGGCTTGTGAGGTTGAGGCGGCGGCGTTTGGATCGCCGCTGCTTTCCCTGCTCACCACATGCTCCAGATAGGCCAGCGGGGCGCCAGACATGCCAGCCACGTCGGCCAGCACTTCCGGCAACGGACGGTCCTCGTCTGGCGAATAGAGTCGCAAACGCAAATCGCGACGCTCCAATGTCCCGGCGTAGCCTATGGCTTCCGGTCTCCCAGGACGCTCTCGACTAAGTGGGATATCTTCCACTCGCATGCTGTGGGTCCGATTATAATTGTGCACCTGCACCATCCCCTCACCGAATATCCGCGATAGTGACGGTCCAGACTTGTAGATGCGGGAGTAGCGATCAGCAGAGCGGATGGTCGATGCATGGAGAGGCGGCGGCGGTCTATGCGATGGATCACGAAAGTCAGAAGATATCCGGCCTCCACGATTAGTGAAAGCAGCAAAGCCTTCGCTTCGCGATACCGGGTAACCGCGCGGACGGAGAATGCCAAGGCGCTCCAGCCGTTGCGCGCCGGTCTCACGCGGAGAAGGCTCGAATGGATGCGGTTTACGCGGCATTGGCAAAGGCCTCCCTCGCGCCGCCGCGGCACAGATCGCGCCACAGGCCGATTGGCCGCAGCGCCGCTGACTTGGCGCCGACCAAGTGAATCACTGCGACCGTACACCACAAGCCGATCTGCAACCAGAACCGCGGCGCGGGCCGAACCTCTACTTGCAGCACCCGCATACCGCTGACGTGTCGCATGTGCGTCAGCCATTGATCGAATTGCGCCGGCGGCAGCGACAAGATCGTAACGCCGCCGCGATTCACATCGTAGAGCAGCCAACGCTCGCCGCCCACGTCGTACGCGAACGCCATGCAGTGCCAGAAGCCGCGCGGACTCAGCCAATCGACCACATAACGGCGCGGCAGATCGCCGCCGCCGCCGAGAAAGCCAACAAACCATTTGGCGATTGGATGATGTTCTCCATCATTCATTTGACGCTCGCCCAATAGTGCTGCGCCGCCGCCAATTGTCCAAGCATCAAGCAGCGTAGCGTTGACGGGCTGTCTGGAATAATATTGAAGCCGTCGATTTCGCCGCCCACAGTAATGTAGCGCACACATAGCGCCGAGATGCCGTCCGCCTCCAGCCTTGCTTGCAAGTCGGCGACCCAGCCTAAAACCTCTTGTCTGGCGCACTCTCTTTCCGGGAACAACGAAACCACATTCATCGTGAAAACCTCCGACCTACGGTGAACAGCCGCCGCTTCTTCGGGGCGGCATTCTGGATGCGCGCCTTCTGCACGCCGGCGGGTTGGATAATCTCGCGCGCCTCGCCGCCGCCCCATAATGCATAACACGTCGCCTCAAACACATGCGAATCGGCGTTCTTCACAATGTCCTCCACCAGCTTGAGGCCGTCCGCCGTCTTCACCCGCCGTATCTGGGCGCCGCCGCCAAGCGCCGCAATAAGCCGCTTGCAACGCGGATGCACCATCAATCTTGGACGCCCATTGTGTTCGGTGGCGAGCAGCCGGCGAATCGTTTCAAGCCGTAATTGCGGCTTGTCCTTGAGCGCCGGGGGCCGCATGGCGACGCCGTGGGCGTTATAGATTTGGAACGGGGTGCGCGAATCGGTGGAGCCGCCGCGCCATCCACCCTGCGGATCGCCCCATGCGGCATAGCCGCCGCGACCCTCGATCACCCACGGGAAGCGCGCGGCTATTACTTGACGCACCTGCGGCGCGAATTCATCCGTCGTGGTGTTCGTCGCCGTCAACTCGTCGAACACAATCCAGCTGCCGGCGATGTTTTGCAGGAACACGCATGCCGGGGTCAAGCCATGATCGGCGCCGATCACAATGCCGGCGCCGTCGAACGGCTCCACCGCTTCGCGGCACACATGCCGCTCGCGCCGATATTGCGGCGTGGCTGGGGCGCCGACCTTAACCCGCACCACTCGGCCGAGAAGATCGCGATCGATTTCGTCCTTGGTTTTGCCGCCGGTCAATTCGATGTAGCGGTGCGGGCGCGGCGGCGTCTGGCCCAACGCCTTTGCTTCACGCTCCAAGCGATCCATCTCCACAGTAGAGCGCGCGCCATCGCGCATGTGCTCCACATTCTCGGCCTCCGGGCTAACCTCGTACCCGCGTACATTTTGCCCATCTGGCGTCATAATCTCCAGTAGCGCCGGCGCTTGGCGGAAGAATTGCACGCCAGCCGGCTTGATAAATTGCATCGCCTCTTCCAATGGCATATCCAAAGGCAACGGCACATCGCCGCGCATCCGTAGAATCCAGTGGTCATCGGTGAACGGCGCGTTGTTATCCGCCACGAGAAACTGCGTCAGCCCTTCACCTGGCGTCAAGACGTGCGCCAGATCAATGCGGCGCGGATAGCGCCCGGTGCGCGAGGCGATCTCAAACACCAGCCGGCGCGGAAAAAACTGACACTCGTTGATCCATGCTCCGGTAAACTCCTTTGACCGCAGCGAGCGGATCGTGTCGTCGCGGTCATCAAGAAACGACTCGAACACGATCTCCGCTTCTGCATCGCGAAACTTCATTGAGAAGGTGTAGGGCTCGGTATCGCGAAACTTGCCATACACTTCCGGCTTGAACCAATTCAGGAAAGTCTCGACGGTGCTTCCGCGCAAATCCGGGTAACTATTCCTAGTCACCAGCCAACGCGAGCGGCGCTTGCCGTCCCTCATCCGGGGCATCGTGCAAATACCCACGTAGATCGCCATCGCACAAGCGGTGGACTTGCCCGATTCAATCGGCCCCTCGATAAACCTGATCGGCGACTTGGAGCGCAGGAAATCCGCTATCGTTGGCCCGGACGGGCGATAGATGGCCATGCCGCTTTAAGCCATGACCTCACCGGCAATACCAGAGCGAACGATGCTCGCCGCGCCGGCGTCGCCGCGCCAAGTTTGGGTTTCTCCACCCGTAGCGTTGCCTTGCTCCAGCCAGACCAGGGTATGCCAGCCGGCGCCGGGGTAACCGGAATAGCGCGTCCACATCTGCTTGAAGTCGGCGCTGGTGGCGCCGACCTGGCCCTGATAATTCGCGCCGATCGCCGCCGGCGTGGTGGTCGAATCGAGACCGATAGCGACGTAGCATGGCCGCACCGTCGCAGTCGAATTCGACACTTGCGCCACCGCCATGGCGGTGGCCGCGTCTTCATCGAAGCCGCGCACCATTCCCAGTTGATTTGTTGTCGCCGCATTGGCCTGTCGGAACGCCGTCGTCGAGTAAGTCCAGGTGTCCGTCGTATCGGTGATATTGAGGTTGCGCGGGCGTCTGTTATACATGTTCCACAGCGCGCAATTGGCGAACGAGTTTTCGGTCTGCCCATCGGCAGTGGCGCGCATAGTGCCAACGTAAGTCGCGAAATTGGCGGTGATGGTGGAGGTGTCGCTGACGCCAGAGCCCCATCGCAGCACGATCGAGCCGGTGTTGACGTAAAGCCCGCGCACTTTGGCGACGGCGTCGGCGCGCGTGGTGTCATTGGTCCAAGCTGGGCCAGTGCCCAGCTTCATGGTTTCGCCGTCCATGAACACGAACAGGTCGAAATTTTTGCCGCTCTGGTGGTAGCCGGCATGGCCAGCGTTATTGTCCAACGCCAGCGAGAGCTGCGCGAACACCCGATGCACCGTGCCCAGCGCGCCCCGAATCGGGACCACATCGCCAGCGTCTAGCGCATAAAAAACGGTCGTGGCGGCGACGATCGAACCGACCGTCACCGAAACGCCGGAAGTCAGACTCAAACGCCCTTGCGGAAAATTGAGCCGACCCTCGCCGCCCAGCGCCGGATCGGCGCCGGCCAGATACGCCCCGCCGGAGCGACGCACGCCGGGAAGTGAGCCGGGGAAAAATGTCTCGCCGCCGGCGCCGGGATCGATGCAGCCGTTGCTCTCGGCGATGTAGCGCACCCCAGTCGCGCCAGACCCCGCATAGATGATTCCGGTGTAATTTACCGAGCCGCCTTGATCGGCCAGCACCCATGACCCGGAATAGGCGGGCGTCGCTTCCGTGGTGCAGGTAATGCCGGAGGTCGCGCCCATAAAGGCGCCATTCTCGGCCAGCATATGATACGCAGCGGCGCCGCTATCGGTGTAGCTGACGCTATGAGAGTGGCGCGCCCCCGCGCCGGCCGCCGAGACCTTCGCCCGCGTGCAAGCGGTATACTTCACCAGGGCGCCGGCCTCGATCCAGCACGGCCCGTCCACCAGCACGCCATTGGCGGCGCTTCCGGTCGCCCCAACCGACATGTAAGCGTAGGTGAAGCTCGCGCCGGCGCGCCCATACCAGCCTTGGCGTCCCGCCGCGCTCGGGGCGATGATGCAAGTGGTGGAATCGTCGGCGGCGCCGCGAAACACCACCGATTGCGGCCCGCGATTGCCGGTGATTGGCCCGTACGCATCGAACGTCTCGGTGAATGTGCCGGTGAGCCGAACCGTGACCACCCAATCGCCGTCGAGGTCGAGATTTTCCTGGATATAGTCCCAAGCTTTTTGCCGCGTGGCCCATGGCAGCGCCAGACTGCCATTGCCGGTCGTGTCGTTGCCAGTGGCGACATTGACGTAAAAAGTCTCGTTGCTCGTCAGCACGCGCAAGCCCCGCGCAACGTCGGCCATCCAGTCCGCCAGCGTGCGTGAGACGGTCCCGCCTGTGGGCGTAACAGTCCGCGATTGCAGCGAGCCGGTAGTCTCGCTGCGCTCAATGCGCAGGCGATTGTCCTGAACCTCCATCACCAGCCGGCTCACTTCGGCGTTGAAGGCGCCGATGTCGAACGGACCCTGTGAGTAATCCAGCGTGCGGGTCATTGGCGTGTCGCGCCATATTTTGACGTTGGCCGCTGTAACCGAGGCAACCAGCGTCACCGTCCCGGTCGGGTAGCCCGACAAGGTGCCGGAATCAGGAGTGAATGAAAATGCCGTCGCCGCCAGCTCGACATTGTTCACCGAAACGTGGACGGCCCCGGTAACGCTAATTGGGAGCGGGAACGGAACCGCCAGCGGTCCAGTCCCAGTGACGGAAGCATATTCGACATAGGCATCGTCGTCGGGAATCGGCAGTGCGGCGCTGGCCATAGCCGGCAGATTGGACTTGCGCTATCGACAGGCGCGACGCACTAGCGGCGCCGGCGGCGCAGGTTGGGGATAAAAACCGGGGGCGGGGCGGGGGGTGGGGCAGCGCCAATACGCGACAGCAACAGCGACATGCTAGTACGCCGCAATTTCGGCCCACACGACAGTGACGCCGAGCGCCCAGGTCAGGGTCGCCGGCCAGATCACCGCCCCGTTCTTGATCACGAAGCCCTCGTTGGCCGCCAGCACCAGCGGATGCTGTTCGATGCCGTCCTGTTCGAGTAGGTCAATGCGATCGATCAGCGTCAAATTATGGGTTACGGTGATGGCCCCGGTGCCAATGCCGATGGTGGCGTTGCCAATGCCTTGACTATCGAGCACCTTGGTGCCGGCCCCAAGCGCCGCCGTGGTGGCGATGCGGGCCTCCCCCAACAGCGTGGTGCCCATCGATGTGCGGTCTTTCTGGTTGTTGCCGGTCAGCGTCGCCGTCGCCCCGCCAGTGCCGGCGACCGTGAACGCACGCGCGACCGCCGCCTCCAGCGTCACCGCCGCCGCCGCTGTCGCCGCCGCGATCGCCCCAGCCGAGATCATGATCTTCTGGATCGCGCACAGCCGGGTGGCGTCAGTCCAGCGGAATTGGAACAGCTCCGCATTCGCCGCCAAGGCCGCAGCAATCGTGCCGGTCGCCATTGATAGCCGGTAATGCCCGAGCGCCCCCGTATCCAGCGGCGCGTTGCGCACCCGCAGCGCCCGGTACGATGTGCCGTCAACTTCGGCGACATTGCCGCCATTGCCCTGAATCTGCACCGCCATTGCGTTCGCTTCCTAATTCCAGACCCAGGCCAGCGTCCACTGCCCATACACCATCGGCAGGGCGCCGCCGACGCTCGGGTTGAGATCGCCCGGTCCCTTGAAATTGTTGCCGACTGTGGTGTGCGCGACGAGTATCCGGCCAATGCCAGGCGGCGCCAGCGGCGCGCTCAGCCGGTTGTCGCTGAAGGCGAAGATGGTGAACCCCACCCCGGCGACGATAGCGGCGGCAAACACCCTCAACGGCTCAACCATATGCTCGTCGGCGCTGTGCTCGGCGGTTGCCTCTGGACGTATCCACGCCTCCACCAGCGAGCCGGCGATAATGTCGGCCTGCCCGACAATAGCGACGCTGGCGTCGCCCTTGCCGGGAAACGCGCCGAAATTGACAATGGCCGTACCCTGCGCGCCCATGCTCAGCGCCCCCGCTTCACCCGGCAAGCCGTTGCCGCAACGCCGCCAAATCGCGCTGCACCTGCTCGAATTCCGCATTTATGGCCGCAGTCGCCGCCTCGCGCTCGGCCAGAATAGCCTTCTGCTTGTCGGCTTGCCCGGCAATCTTGATGACCTCAGCGTTCAGAACCGCGACCCGGCGCTTGCCGTCCTCGGTCGCCGTCACCGCTTCCTCCATCGCTTTGTTGATCAGAGCCTCCGCACGCTTCTCAACATCGGCGAACAGCGCTTCGCCCCGCGCCTTGGCGTCCGTCAAAATCTGTTCAGCCTTGGCCTTGGCCTGCTTGGCCTCGGCGCCAGCGGCGGCGGTCTCGGCCCGCACCGTCTCCAAATCGCGGTCGGCTGCGCCAATGGCGGCCTCGATATTGGCCAGCTTCGCCAAATCGTCCTTGAGATCGCGCAGGCCTTCGGTGAACTGGATCAACCGGCCAATGTCGCGTAACACCTGCGCTCGATCCTTCATTGCGACACCAACAAAAGTGAAACCGTGATCCCAGTCGAATCGCCAGTCACCACCGGACGAATGTCCAGCACCGGCTCCAATACCCCCTCAACCCGAACCGTCCCAGCCGCGAACGTCAGCGGATTCCCTTGCGGATCATTCAAAACCCGGAAATTAACCCCGTCAAGCGAGCCCTGAAGGCTCGTCGATCCAGTCCCGTGAGTGCCCTCAACCTGCACCGCCCGGTCGGTCCAGGCGGCATATTTGCGGTCCAGCGGCGTCGCCGTGTCAGCCGAAGTCAGCGGCGTCCACGTCACCAGCCGCACCTTGCCGCCAAGGTAGGCCTCCTCGATCACCGTAATTGTCGGAGTAATGGTCGCCATGACGATTAATCTCCGAGACCGCTAAACCAACAACAACGCACCACTTGCCAGCGGCTGAACAGCGCCTGTTGCTCGATCAGCCGCCGCCACGTGGGCGCCGCAGCCAGCGCACCACGTCACCCGATTGAGCGCGTCCAGCCGCAAATCCCAATGCTCGCACTCAGGGCACAATGCGCCGGGCGGCTTGGCGCCGGGCAGATTGTCGTCCATGGACATTAACGCGCCCACCAATTTGGCGTCGGCTCTTCCTGCACTTCCTGAACTTTCTTAGCTTGCGGCGCTTGGGGGCGGCGCCGAGAGGACACAAACCGCATCCGCCAAATCATTCATCGACCGCAAGGTCAACCGCGCCAGTTCGCAAGGCTGCGCCGCGCCAGTCGCCATACCGCTCGTCCGGCTCACCACTTCATAAAGCTCAACCCCGAAGCCGGCATTGGCGCGACCAGCATAGCGCAGATAATAATGGGGGTATGCAACACCGAGACGATCCAATTCACTCATCAGGAAACCCGATAAAAGGCGCGGCGCCAAAACGATTGTCACGCGAAAGGCGCCCCAGCGCCCGAATCGCCGCATGCACGCCAGCATCGTCCGCACTCAAGGAATCAGCCGGATCAACCGGAACAGTCGGAGCGGCAGCCGTGGATGACGGCGGCGGGTAAGGCGGGCGCTCAGCAGCTTGAGGCGGCCGATCCGGAACGGCAGGCGTAGCCGCAGGATCACCACCATCATCGCCTAGGATTAGATCATCACCATCCATAGCCAGCTCCACTCACCGCCAGTCCGGGTAGTACAATATCCCATCCCCGCTCGCCGAGTTCAATACCTCAACCGCCGACACACCAGCGACAGAACCAGCCGAAATCGCAATATTCACCGCCGCCAAACCACCAACAACGTCGCCGCCACGCAAAATCGCCATGCGCACATCCTCGTTCAACGGTTCCGACGCCGCCGCCGCCAAACTCTCATGGTCGCGCCAAACCCGAATAACCCAACCACCAACCGATAGCCGGGTCATCGATTCAAAAACCGGATTCGTCATCCAACCAAACTAAAATAAGTCATGCGGAAATCAAGGAACTCCTTTTGTTCTCGAGCATAGAAAAATATGCATAAAGCAGGCCTCGAGCTGCATATGCCACAAAATTGTGGGTGGGATAGATGACACACGGCGCGCGAACTCGGTTTTGCCCCCACCCCCTACCGTTTTCGCGAGCCTTTTCGCCAGGTGATGCGCGATTTGATCGCCTCGCCCCATCGATATGTCTCATGCTGTCAAAGACTTAGGCTGTTTCTACCGCTGTTTACTCAACAGCGGTGGGCGCCCGCGCGGGCGATGGGCTCAACGCAGGCCGCTGGACATCAATCGCCGCCGCATTCGGGAAACGATCTCCAACCAGCGGCGCCCATTTATTCGCTAGATGAGCTTCGAGGCGCCGTGTCGCTAGCGCCTCGCCCGAGGAATTGATGGATTGGATCCACCTCCCACTTAAGGCGGAGAATGCCGTAGCGGCTGCATCTCCAGGCTCACCAACATTTGGCTATCGCTTGTGCCACCGCTCATCATCTCCTTATCCAGCATGGCTATGATGCGATCGGCTAGGGCTGCGGGGAAGGCGGATCGCTGCGATAACGCGGCGCGCATGTGTCGCAGGAGCGCGGCTCTTGCCCTTGCTCGAGCGATTGGCAAGAGTTCTTGCAGCTTTGGCTCTTGCTCGCACCATTGGTCGAAGGTTTCGCGGCTGATTCCCCATTGCGAGATGACCTCGTCGAGAAATTGGCCTTCCGTTGACCACTCCATGAGATCGTCGAGGATCGTTTCATCGTAGCTGCGCCGGTGATGCTCTAGCCGCTTGGCTCTTCCTTCGTGCTCATAGGCGGCCAGCTTGGCGCGCAATTGGGTGACTTCATCCTGGAGGACGCGGTTGCGTTCCTTGGTGCCTGGCATGCCAGCCATGGTGATCATTCCTTGCAACTAGTGGGTGTTGTTTTGTGTTTCGGGCGCCGAGTTTTGATTCTCGGCTCGCGCAGAGTCAAGTCCTGTTAGACTGAAGCTCTATACTTGATAGACCTGCTTATCTGACCGAGGTTCCGGTAAGCTCGCTGTTGGCTCGCTTCCTCGGCCTCATCGCTTCGCTCTTCGGCACCGGATGGCCTTGCGGCCTTTCTCGGCTCTCTGATGGAGATGTTGATATCATGCTCAATTGGATGGTCAGTGAGTACTATATGGGGTGTGGCCTCTGCGCGCTTGTCAAGAGAAATCGACTAGTGGTTGAGTTTGTTGCAGATTTGCGCGGTGATTCGCTTGCGCTCTGCGGTGTTGCGCTACCTCATAGAGAAAGTGGAAGCGCCCGATTCTGTTGAAGCTGTATTGTAGCTGTGTCACTGTGTCGCATGCTGATACAGCTTGCAGCTATTGCATTTTTGGCTAGATAGCTGTATGGTTGCGGTATTGTCCCAGTCGCTGGGCGTTCCGAACCATCCCCGCCGGTCGCAGGCATCAAAGCGCGGGGCACTCGGTCAGGGACTTGAGAGTCACTACGGCGCGTACCGGCGCCAGGTGTCAAGGCGGACCTGATGAGCGGGCTTCTGTTGTGTAGCCCGTGCTAGCGAGGCGGGGTTCCTAAATCGAAACGACGCCTTCGCCGTGATGAGCGGCTTCCTGTGTGTCGTCGGTGCGCGCCTGGCCTTGCGCACCCTGATGAGAATGGCCTGGAGACGGAACCAAGACCGAGTATGTGGCGGCGAAAGCCGCGTCGGAAGTCTGGTATTCGGTGAAAACGCCGAGTGTGTTTCTGGAATTTGACTTGCCGATGGACTCGTCGATGTTTTCGCGAGCGAACGTTAAGAACTACGCGCAGCTGCGCCGCATCGCTGAAGACTACGGCACGTCAATTCTGCGCACCCCGTATCGTCGAGGCTAACCCCCCGCGAGCGCAACAAGAAAGCGGAACCGCAACGCGAAAACATCTTCGCCAGGGCAGGCCTTCACGGGCCTGCCCTTTTTTATGCGCGCATTCCAGCGCGCGGAGGATCTCTAACATGACTCAGATAAACATGGCGCTGCCGGTCTGGCAGTCGCGGATCCTGTTCCTGGCCGGGCTTGCGGCCCTGGGGGCAGCTGAGTTGGGGGCAGGTGTGTACGCCTATCAATCGGCTGCTAGGGCGCAGCTTGTTTACGGCGTGCCAATCGACGCTGTGCTAAAAACGGTGATCTCGATCGCCGCCGGGCTTGGTGTCGCGCTTGGCGCCAGCGTTTCCGCTTGGCTTTGGCGGACAGGGCGCAAGGGCCTGCGAAAACAGGCGCTCCTTGCGATCTGCATGACGGCTTGGGCATTGATGATCTCGGTTGGCAATTTGTCCGGCTACTTTGCTTGGACAAGGGCGCAATACGCTGCGGAAACCACGCGCGAATCGGCGGTCTACCAGATCGCCTTGGAGCGCGTCCGCGGCGGCGCTTATGTGCCGAACGAGGATCGACGTTTAGTCTCACATGGCGCAGCGCCAAGCGATGCTGAGCGCGAGTTCGGCGATGTTGGCAAATCGTTCGGCGTTCACCTGCTCATCCTGGGGTTTGCGGCTGCCTATCGGCTGCCTGCCCCACACCAGAAGAAACGCGCCAAGCCGATCAAACGCGTCAGAGGAACCCCGAACCTAAGAGCGGTGCTGTAACCGCATAAACATGGCGCCGGCGGAGCAATCCGCCGGCGCTTTTCGCCATCGCCCACTCCTGGATGGGTCATCGTGTTCCCTCCTTAGCCTGGATCAGCAGCAGCAACGCAGCTCTCTCGCCAATCTCTATTTCGAGTTCCGCAAAGCGCTCGTATAACCACTCGCCGGGAGAGCCACCGCGTTCGCGGGCTTCAATCGGCGCGGCCGCAAAGCGAATCGATCTCTTCGTTGACCCACGCCAATGCGATGCTCAGGTCGGCGTCGGTCATGTGCCGCGCCGGGGTGTGTCTAATGCTCCTGTTCATTTCCGAGCTTTCGCTTCCGATAGTCAGGCGCATCGTCCGGCACGCTTTACACCAACAGGTCACGGCTCATTCTCCATCATGGCGCGGGCGAGCGCGCGGGCATGTACGTCCGCGCAATCCATTCCGAGAGCGCGAACGGGATTTTCGCGATGCGCGCGCTGGCGGCTTTGCGGCGCGGCGATTTGCTTGGCAGTACGCACAAATTGGCGTCGAACCATTCCGCGCCCGCGCCCGCGCCCTTGCGGCCTTCGGCCTTGGATTGCCCGCCTTGGCGCGACGGGCAATCGGGATCGCGGAACCAGTCACTGTGGTGTTTGCGGCCTTCGCCGACATGCCGCGCCACGCTCTCGCTTTGAAAGCTCTTGCGCGAGCCGTCGAAGCGGAAGCCGGGGTTTTTATGGCTGGCAAGCGTTTTCGGCATCAGCGCCGGCACGTCTCCCCATAGGTAATAACTGCCGAAGTTCCACGCCGCGCGGCCAACCCAGGGCGAGGCTCCGCGCACGTTCTCGACAACCATGGGAATTTTCCGTCCCGCTGCGGCGCTCGCCTCGCGCTGAATGCGGAAGCAGGCGTCAAACAGCGCCGTCAGTTCCGAGCGCCTGCGCGAGCCTCTGTAGCCAGCGGGAAATTCGTCGAGCCCGCGCAAGGCCCGCGCGATCTGCTTGGCGCGCTTCCACGGCATCGCCATATAGGAAAATTCGTGGCAAGGCGGGCTAGCGACGATCAAAGCCGCGTCCGCGAATTGCGCGCCGTCGAGCGTGAGCACGTCTTGCAGCACGAGCTTGGCCGGGTAGCGCTCCTCGCCGTATGCGTGCGCCTCGATGTCGTAGCCAGTCACGTCATAGCCGATGTCGAGCAGGCCGTCAGTCCAGCCGCCAAGGCCACAGAACAAATCTATGGCGCGCGGCGCGTCCAGCACGCGAAGGGGAGCACGCGGGGTCATGGGGCAAGATCGATGGCGGCGAAGCATACCGTGGCGCAGCCCTCGCCGTGGAGTTTCTCGCACTTCGTGGCGAAACCAAAGCACTCGCCGCACCACATGCCATCGATCTTATCGCAGTAGTAGGTGATATTCTTCTCCTGACCGGCGCCAACGGGGTTTCCGCAGCGGGAACATTGTTCGGGGATTGGTGCGGCGTCGGAGGGAGCGTTGTTCATGCGAGCTTTCCAAACACGAGGCGTATGCAGTGACACTCTCTTCTGTCGTGCAGCGCATGAGGGCAACTAGTGCACCCAACACGCCTACGGCGCAGGTCGTTTGCGATCCAGCGACGGAGTGTCGCCAGCACTCTGCGGACGCTCATTCCGGCCCGCCCAGCGCCCTCGGCATAGCGGCGACTCATTGCTCCGCCTCCATTTTCGCTTCGTTGATGCGCCACGTATCGGACAGGTTAGCGCGCAGCGGCATCACCAACCCGTCGCCGCCGGCAAACAGAAAATGCATCGGCCTGTGTTTAGGGAACGCTGTCGGCAAGCGCAGTTCCGGCAGCGCCCAAATTAGCCGTATATAGTGCTGTGAGTAGGCGACGCCGCCAAAGCTCCAACCAACCTGAATATCGTCGTCCACTCGTCCAACGCCGTCGCAGCAGAAACAATCCCCCCAATCTTCGAACTTCCCAGCCCCAGAGCATTCTTCGCATGCGCGCTCATTTAGGGCCGGCAAGACAATCGCGGGCGCGGGTCTGTGTCCGGCAACGCCATAGCGCTGAAACAACTGGCCCGCATCCGGCGCTAGCTTCTGCTCGGCCACGCCGGCGCGCGCTGGCACGCGCACCATCACCGTGCCATCGGACGCGAACATGTGTCCAGCGCGCGTCCACGGCGCCAGGAGATAGAACCTCACTTTGTCTTTGGAGCAAAACGGCGTCAGGTCCATTGTTGGGGTGCTCATGGCTCGCGAAACCTCCCATCACGCGGGATGAAGTTCAAGTAACAGTGACCAACTTTGCCTTGCACATCCTGGAATTTCGATTTCCACGTCATGATCTTGGTGCGGGTAGAGCCAGGCAACGGCTCCTTGGTTTCCTTGTCCAGGTCTGGATCGCGATGGATGCTCACCCCGAGCGACGGTTTGTTGAAGAAGTGCGATGAGCCAGCGATATCGTAAGGACCCGGCGGCCTCCATACGCCGTCACGATTGCTCTCCAACTTTTTCGGATGCGCAATGATCGCGACGTGGGCCTTCAAACTACGCGCCAGCCGGTTGAATCGGGTCAACGAGCGACCGATAAAATCGTGCTCACTTTCGCCGCGTTCGCGTGACTGCGATATCTCTCCCCACGGATCCACAACAACAAAGCGGCATTGGTGGCGGATAATCGCGGTCTGTGCGGCGTGCAGCACCCAGTCCATCGTGGGCTCGATCTCCTCCAGTTGCGATCCAGCATCAGCATAGCCGTGCGGGTCGATAGCGATAATGTGGTCTTCAATCCATTTCTCTGCGGTCTCTATTTCCTCCGCGGTCCATGGCCCACCAGCGTTAGGCCAGCCGCCGCGGGGGCGGCCGATCAAATAATGCAAAGCGCTGCGTTTGTAGTCGCGGTTGAATGTCTCCTCGAACGACGCTACCGCCGCACGCATCTCTAACTTTTCGCACAAGGTCCACGTTACTTGCTTGAGTAATTGGGTTTTACCGTGCATGGGGATGCCAGTCCACACGCTGGTATAGCCTGGCATGATGCCGACCCGCTTATCCCATGCGGGCGACAAGCCAGTGCGCCACACGACTGGATCGCCATCCGATCCGGGCGGATAATCCGACAACTTGCGCACGCCAGCGACATTCACCCAGCGCGCGGCCTCGACGCATTGACGCAAGCGCGCTGCGCCGAAGCGCACCAGCACGTCGTTGGCGTCTTTGCATCCGTCCGGGTAGGGCACGAACTTGCACCGTGCTGGACCAAGCAGCGTTGAGAGGTCTTCGTTCAGCGCATAGCCTGGCGCGTCGGCGTCCATGGCCAGGATGATTCGTCCCACGCGATCCAGTGTGGCTAGGACTTCTTCGATGAACTTGTAGCGCCGTCCGGTGTTTTCGGCCTGCGGCTTGGCTGGCGCCCCGCCGGGCACGCTGACCGTCCGCTGGAACCCTGCTTGGATGAGCGCTAGCGCGTCCAACTCACCCTCGGTAACAATAAGCGGCATATCGGCCAAGCCAACGTCGTTTAGCACCGACTCATTCCAGAAGATTTGCGCGCCGCCCTTGTCTTGGGCGAAGGCCTTCTCATCGAGGCGCCGATACTTGCGATTCACCACTCGGTCGGCTCGATAGTATGGGATTGCGATCCAGTCACCGTCAGTAACGCCAGCGGGAGATCGGCTTTCCAGCCCGTAGCGCTGTGCTAAGTCCTGATCCAGACCACGATCCTCGATCCACTCGCGGGCGTTGGCGCTCAGCACTCTGTCCCTCCACGGTAAAAACGCACGTCCACGCACAATTGTTGCAATAGACCTTCACGTTCTCATGCACGTCCACGCTCAGGCACTTGGCGCGCTTCTTGGTGCGGGTGGCGGAACACTTGGGGCAGGTGGTGTAATAATGCCCTGGACCCCAAGCCCGCAGCACAATGCCGCTGTGCATCGCTTGGGTGATGGGGCTCATGAGGTTGGCCACAGCGGTTCGTCAGGGAATGCCTTAGCGTCTGCTCTCAGCACGCGAAGCACCGCATCCTCGGTTATGTTCAGATCGCGCGCGATGCGTTTGGCGTCTCGTCCTTTCGAGTATAGCAACAGGATTTTCAGATCGCGTAAGTCGGCGGGACACAATTTCATCCGTGCTTCTCCTGTTTCGTGCGGACGTTGGCCCACTTGCGCGCGCCATTGCGGTCCAGCTGCTGGAGCAGTTGGCCGGCGCGGAATAACCGCGCGCATATCGGGGCGATAGCGGATGGGCTCGCGCTTAGTCGCTTGGCCAAACTCTGTGTGGTGGCTGGCCCAAATGTGCGTAGCGCGCGCTCAACCCGCAGCGTTAGCGTAAATGCTGGTCGCAGTGTTCTTCGCTTCATTGGGATGGGTTTACTCATGCTCAGCTCCGCTAGCGTTTCTCTTCCATTTGAACGTGCGAACCTCGCCGGAGCGGTAGTCGCTTACATCGCCTGGCAATACCTCAATAAGGTCAGCGTTAGCCATCTCCCGCAGCGCTGCGGACGTGACGCCTATATTTAGCGCCAGCGCGTCGGCCACGGTGCGTGTTGTGACAGCGCCAGCGGCGCACGACAAAAACTCAAAAATTAATTGGCGCTTGCTGCCTGGTTTCAATTTCATTCTGGACTCCTTTCGTGCGCTAACTGGAGATCAATCATCGAAAAGTCGTCGTCGTCCCACCACACTTCTGAGTGCGCCGCCGAGCCGTTGCCGGTTGTCTCTGTGGGCGGCGATCGCCCGCAGGCCGCGAGGTAGCTCCTGGGCTCAATTACAGAACTACACACCGCCACGCAGACCGCGCGCGCCAGCGCGTCTTGGCCAATCTCACTGGCGCGCTTACCGAGGAACGCACGGGCGCTGGCCTCGCCGCCGCCGTGCAGGCACAGCAAGCGGACCCCGGCGCCGAAGATTGTATCGCGGAGGAAATCCGCGCGGAGTTCGCGGTGCAAGTGGAAATCGAAGCTGGCTTGTGTCTTGGTCATCACACGATGCTCCACACCTGAATCGAGATTGCCGCCGCGCAGAGGCTCCATTGCTTGCTGACGCGGGCATCTATAACCTGCGCATCGTCGCAGATCACACCTGCCCACACGGTTTCTCGTTTGATCACCAGCGGAAGCAAGGCGTCCTCCGCCGCTTTCAGAATATTACTGGAGTCTGGGCGCTGCACATGGTGCGTGCGCGGCTTGCCGCGTGCGCTCACAGGGAGCGCAAAGAAGGCGAGCACCGATAGCGCAACTGGGCCTTGGAGCGGTTCACGATCGCCCCATTGCAGCTCCGCCGCCGTGCGCACAGCCCCAATATAAGCGCGCGTCACTTTATCGGTGTACGCGCGCCTGGAACGCGGATCAAACCGCGGGCGCCCTTGACCCTTCGGGGTAATTGGGATGAATAGGTCAAGCTCCAGCACGCGCTCATTAACGGCGCGTGCTTCTGCTAGCGTCACAGCGCGCGCTCTACGGCGTCAGCCGCCAACTCAAATCGCTTGTAATACTTGTTCGCCAGCGCCAGAACCGCGTGCCAGCCGTTCATCCATGCCTGCCCCTCTGGGCTGCCGGGCTCATAAGGCGGGGAACATTCCTGGTGACAGATGGCTGCAAATCGTCCCCGACGACGCGCCTCCGCTTCGGTGTCGTTGACCATGCTCGACACGTAGGAATCGAACATTTCCAATTGCACCGGCGCGCCCACCGCGCGGTAGATCGCCGCTTGCCGCTCGGCCTTGGCTTGCCGCGCCTGCGGCGTTAGCTCGTATTCCTTGAGCGCCAATTTGACTTCCGTCCATGACACACCGTTTTGCGCGGCCTCCTTCGCCATCGTCGCCTCGCGCCGTTGCGCACTTTTGGTCTCCTCCCGCTTACCGAGCAGCAAATAAGTGTAGAGGGCAATCTCATCGTCCTGGGCCTGTGGTTTTGACACTGACAAACTCCTCCAGATCGCGCGGCGTGAAGTCGCTCCACGTCAGGGATACGCCTACGCTGTTGGCGTATTGAAGCAACCCGATCATGGCGTCATACGGGACTACGCCGCCAGTACCCTGCGGCGGCGCCATCCGCCAACGACGCACAGTGCTGTCGTCGCGGCCAATAGCGATTGCGACCGCTGACACACCGCCAAGGCGGGCGATAATGTCGGCGGCGGGTTGGTAGTGGGTTTCGCTCATGCCAGACCTGCGTGAGCTATTCTCACGGCAAAAGCAAGCGCCGCTATTGACGTTATCGTGAGAATAGCGCACGGTCACTTCACGGCCCACCCGCCAGGGCCGGCAGGGGTCAATTCCTATGCCCGTCCCCCCCGACCCCAAGGGGTTGGCCCCTGAGCTCATTTACCGGATCGATGTCCACCTGGAGCGAATGTACCGTGTAGGGGTAGGCGTTGGCGGCGATGGGTCGGACGATGGAGGAGGATCAAATCGCACGTCGGGAAGAGCCAGCGCTACTGCGCGGTCCATCAAGACCAACGCTCGACCGAGGCCCGCCAGCCACTCGTCGGAGCAGCGAGAACCGAACACGGTTTTTCCCCAGGCTTTTTCCGGCGATTCACACTTGGCGGAATAGCGATCGGCCCAGCCGACGCGCCAGTCCAATTCCTCACCGCTCATGCCGAGCGCAATCCGCTCAAAGCGTAGAAGCGTCGGCAAGTAGCTGGCGTGGCTGATAATTATTGGCGGACGCATGGGCCATCCTGGCGCAAGATGAGCCGCATATAAGGGAGCGGTTTCATGGTTTCCATAGAATTACTCACCCGGCCGGTGACTGCGGCGGGCTTCTACGACATGCCAGCCGCCGATTACCACGCCGATCCATGCCCCGATCCATCGCTGAATCATACGGTCTGTAAGTTGCTGATCGACCGCTCACCGGCTCACGCGCGCCACGCCCATCCGAGGCTTACGCCAAGTGCGGCTCATGCCGATAGCGCGGAAATGATTGTCATCGGCAAAGCGGCTCACGCGCTACTTTTGGGGCGCGGCTCAGCACTAGCGGTAATGGAATACGATGATTATCGGACAAAGGCGGCCAGGGATGCTCGCGCCGCCGCCTATGCTCAAGGCTTCACACCGATCAAGGCAATGGATTATGAGCGCGCCGCAGCGATGGCGACACGCGCGCATCCATATTTGATGGATTTGATGGTTGGTCCCGCCTGGCATGCCGAGATGGTCGCTATCGCCCGGCGTGAATCGCTATGGCTGCGCACCATGATTGATGCGAGCAGTGTCAACCTACGCAGGCTCGTGGATTATAAAACTACCACTCGTTCTTCCGCCCCCGCCGCCTGCGCAAACATGGTGCGCGGCTACGCGACGCAGCAGGCGTTCATCACCATGATCCTCGATATCTTGCACCCCGCCGGCGCTGGCCGCCGTGAGTTCACGTTCATGTTTCAAGAGCAAGAACCGCCCTATGCGGTCACGCTGCATCGATGCGATGCAGCGTTAATGGAGATTGCCAGCCGCCAAGTTGATCGCGCGGTGCTCAAATGGTCGATGTGCATGTCATTGAATAAATGGCCGGGCTATCCGCTTGGTCCGCATTTGGTGGGGCCGAAACCTTGGGAGATAGACGATGAGCTGGACCGTCAGCAGCAAGAGGCGGAGGGGGAATGACCTTAGCGTGGCACGACGGCGCATGATGGCTGACGAGTTCCAAGCCCGCGCCCCTAGCGATAATCCAGTGCCGCTGCTGATCGGCTTGGTCGGGCCGTCGTCGTCGGGCAAAACATTCTCAGCGCTACGGCTCGCGACCGGCGCCGTGCGTGTTCTCGGCGGCGCTATCCATGTGATTGACACCGAAGCGGAGCGGGCTCGCCATTACCGCTCGCTATTTCAATTCAAGCACGTGCCATTCGGCAAACCCTATTCGAGCTTACGCTATCTGGCGGCGATACAATCGCAGGTGCAGCAGGGCGCCAGCGTGATTATCGTTGACTCAATGTCGCACGAGCATGAGGGGCCGGGGGGTTACCTGGAAATGCAAAAGCTCGAATTGGATAAGCTCGCGGGCGACGATTGGCAAAAGCGCAAGGCCATGAACTTCATCGCATGGTCATACGCCGCCGCCCCGCGCCGCGCGCTAATAGGCGGTGTGACCGCGCTCAATGCCATGTTCATCTTCTGCTTCCGCGCCAAAGAAAAACTGATAATTGCCAGGGGCAAGGAGCCGGTGGATGGCGGCTGGCAACCGATTTCCGGCGACGAGTTTATCTTCGAGCAAACTGTGCGCGCGCTGTTGCCGCCGGCCTCGGATGGCGTACCCGATTGGAGCCCGCAGCGACCCGGCGAAGTGAGTGTGCCGAAACTGCCGGTCCAGTTCCGCGAATTGTTCAAGCCGGGCCAAGCCCTCTGCGAAAATCACGGCGAAGCATTGGCGCGCTGGGCGCGCGGTGCTACGTCAAATGCCTCGCCGCCACCTGTAGTGCTCCAGAGCAATGGCGGTGAACTGGCGGGTGCGCCTTCCCCTGCCGGCGCACCCGCCTATGTATTCACCCTTATCAACGGCCGTGGCGATCTGCGAACAACGAACAGCGCGGCGCAATGGTTACATGCGGTGATGACCATGCTCAAGAAGCCTTACGATACGGCGGAACGATTCTGGACCGACAATTATGACTACATAATCGCCGCGCGTGCTGCCGGCTTTGTGGACGAAACCGACGAGGCAACAGCGTTTTGGGAAGCACGAAGGCTGGACCAATGACTCCTATCGAACGCCTATATCACGGCTCACGCACACTGCCGCCGAAGCTGCAAGCGATGATCGCGCGCTACATTGAGGGCGCGGACGAAGGACGTGACGCAGTGAAACTCTTCCAAAACGGCGCGCGCTTGCTGAACGACATGTTCAAGCGAGCAGATGCGGGAGACAAGGAAGCGCTGGAGGCGATGCGTCGGGACCGAATTGACGGCTTCGCTATCGTAATAGCGGCGGAACTATTCGCCAGCGCGGCATTAGCTCTTGAGCGCGGGAGATGACCTAATGAAAGAGATTGCTACCCTGACAATTATGCGCGCGCAGCTGGACGCGAACAGCTTCTATATTGGCCCCGATGTGTCGGATTGGACCGGGCACATCGAAATTGCCGCAGACCTCGGCACCGTCTGGTTCACCGGCGCTATCAAGGCTCTTGGTAGGATCAGGTCGCTAGCTGGCTCGGGCATCTATGCTGGCGAGGGCATCGAAGCTGGCCGGGGCATCGAAGCTGGCGAGGGCATCGAAGCTGGCCGGGGTATCAAAGCTGGCTGGGGTATCAAAGCTGGCCGGGGCATCGAAGCTGGCTGGGGCATCGAAGCTGGCTCGGGCATCGAAGCTGGCCGGGGCATCGAAGCTGGCTCGGGCATCGAAGCTGGCCGGGGCATCGAAGCTGGCTGGGGCATCGAAGCTGGCGAGGGCATCGAAGCTGGCCGGGGCATCGAAGCTGGCGAGGGCATCGAAGCTGGCCGGGGCATCGAAGCTGGCGAGGGCATCGAAGCTGGCGAGGGCATCGAAGCTGGCTGGGGTATCAAAGCTGGCTGGTCCGTACAAGCAACATTTGTTGCCGTTCGGCTACGCATCTTCGTCGGGTTGTGTTCGTGGCGAGCGCCAACCAAGCACGAAATGCAGCTGCGCGCCGAGCTTCGGGAGGGCATGCTCGCCTACGGCGAGCATGTCGCCCCCGCGCCAATGTAGGCCTTCACATTTGCGACATAGTGACACCGCTACTATACAGCTACCAAGATTGTGATATATGGTAGCGGTATAGGAGCAAGACAGATGGCCCAATCTGGAAAGCAAATCACGATCCGCCTAAGCGAGGATCAAGTCGCCACGTTGCACGCGCTCACCCCGCGCTATGGGGGCCGCATCAAGGCAACAATCGTCGCCGGCCTGAGCACCCTCGCAGGTCAGACCGACATTAACCTCCCAGACGCGCTAGAACGCGCCGCAGCGCTGATTCGCCAGATGACACCACTAGAGCCACGGACATTCAATCCAGCGCCCACGGCCACCACAGCGCCGCCTAGCGCTATCTATCCGCCCGCAGCAGACCCCACGTCTCTCAATGACGCCGCCCGCCAGGCCGCCGCTCTTCGCTTCGCCAAGCCAACGCAACAACAGGTCAAGTGAACATGTTACAGACGATCGCCCATTACCGCGCCTCACCGCGATGGACCACGTTGCGGGAGCGCACCCGCCGATCCTACGAGGAGAAACTTCGGCAATTGCTCGCTTGGCACAAGGCCAAGCCGGTCAAACTGGCGACGCTCAGGCTGAGCGATGCGCTGGCATTCCTGGACACTTATGCTGATCGCCCATCGCAGCGCGAGCATTTACGGGCCATGCTGTCGGTGTTGATCACTGAAACGATCTTGATGGGGCGGCGGGAAACCAACCCGTTTGCTCGGCTAAAGTTCCGCCGTACCCGCGCGAAGAAGGCGGTAGTGTTGTGGACACGCGACGATGTGGCAGCTTATCAAACTACAGCCCAAGCCAATGGCTGGCCGGGCGGCGCCATCATGATTCGCACATTATGGGAAACCGCCGCCCGCCTGAGCGATGCGCTGCTCTGGCGCAAGGACATTCACTGGATCGACGCTGCGGCCGGATCGGCGATCGAGTACGAAACCTCCAAGGTTGGGGTGTACGGCTATGCGCCAATCTCGGCCGCGCTTGGCGCGGCAATCCGCGCCACCCCAGGTGAACATCTGGTGACTGACCGCTGCGGCCAGCCATACAGGCCAGTGATCGACGATGATCGGGTAACTACGGATTTCCGCTGGTTGCGGCGTGCTGTAATTAAATCTGGCGGACGCCACTTATTACTGCGCTGCTTGCGCCACTCGGCCGCGACGGACGCTATCGATCACGGCATGACGGCTGATCAGACCCGCGCCTTGACCACACACCAGACGGAAGCGGTGTTGGTCAGCACGTACGCTAAGCGCACGAGGAAGCAGGCGCGGCAAGTACAGGTCGCGCGGGGGATCATATGACAGGCAATCACTCATTCAAGCGATACCCCAGCCGCAAGCCGATCTGATCCAAGCCTTGGTTGCGCCCGCGGCCTATGATTTGCCCGTGACTCAGATGCTCAACCAACAGCGTCGCTTCCCACGGCCCAGGTAAATCGCGCACAACACCGAGCGATATGTGGAACAAATCGCGCGAGCCTAGCGATACGTGCTCACGAGTGGCGTCCTCGATATAACCAGAATGCAGCACATAGCCAAAGCTGGCCTCAAGCGCCCAATCGTCGGTCAGATCACGGCGCCATTGTAGTCCGCCGCCGGCGAAGCTGGTTTCCCCGGCGGTGTTTATTGACGCGACTAGATATGGGCTGGGCGACCCTATCCCATTGAGCAAATCTGGTGACTCAAGCACGACCTCCCATTCCGCATTCGGTCCAGCGCTCTTGCTGAGGGTATTGCAGCGCACTGCGCAATTGGTCATCCCCACCGACACGCGCTCGACCTCAAGATCTTCCGCCAAGGCCGTTGGCGCGGCGGATAGAGCCAAGAACGCCGTCAAGGCGGAAAGGCTATTCTTTTTCACGGTGCAGTTACTCCGCCACCAACGCCGCCCTGGCGAGCGCCAAGTGTTCCAGCGAGCGCTCAATCGATGGATTGGCCACGCATCCACGCCGCCGGCTGCTGAAAGGGAACACCAGACGCAAGATCACGTTGGGCTGGCAGGCCCGCGTTTGTCTGGCGGCTTCCCGCAATTCTTCCACTGCGCTGGCGCTAACGCTGGCTTGCGTCAGTACAGTGAGGCCGTCCGTAAGCTCTTCATGCGCCAAGATGAGAATGTTGCGGCCAACGATGATGGACCCGATAATCACGATATCGTCGGATCGGAGCAGGCTCTCGGCGCGGCGAATGTTCTCCAGGGCGTTCACTACTCGCAGGAAGTTGGCGACGTTTTGCACCTGGGTGGTGGTGAGGCTGATCTGCCCCACAGTCGTCGCCGCTGGCGACGTGTTGAACTCAACGGAATCATAGAACTCAACCGCTTCCTCTAGCGTGCTGATTGAATTGTTGTGAAAGAATGGGCCGGTGTCAGCGGCTTCCACCAGCGACGGCGTGTTGAACGTACCATCGCCGGGCCCGCGCCCACGCCCATCGTCCGGTTGCGGAACAGGCCGACCAAAGAGTTGGGCTGGAGTATTTTGTAACCGCTCAACGCCAGTGTTGAAATTGGCGTTGCCGAGCGGTCCCAGGATGGCCGGGTCCACGTCGGCGCCGGCGTTGTGGTGGCATGTCCCGCACTTAGCCTCACCCATGAACAAGGCCTGGCCGGCGGCGGCGGACACATTATGGAGAGGCAGGGGTAGCGCCAATTCGTCTGGACGCGACAGCGACAACATGAACGCTTCCAGCGCCCGCGCTTCTTGCTCGGTCGGCAGGCGGAAATCCACACCCTCCTGCCGCGCCAAGGTGCGCGTGAAATGCTGGCTCACCGCGCCCGCCGAGAACGAGCGGAGGCTGCCATCGCCGGGGCTGCCATCACCGCCGTGGCCGAGATGCGGTCCCTCGGAGCTGGCCACGGTGTGACGCAGCCCGAATAGCGACGGGACGGCCCGCAGGTTGAACCGGCTCAAATCCTCGAATCCGTCTAAATTCTCCTTGACCAGCAGATTCTCTCGCAATTGGGCCGATTCCTCCAACGTGGCCAAATCGGGGTTGGTCTCGGCCACGAACAAGGGGTCGGCGGCTGGCAGGCGGCGCACGGTCGCCCCCGTCAGTGAGTAATTGTCCTCGGCCCGGTGACAGCTTGAGCAGGTCCGCCCGTTGCCATCGAAGGTCTCTTCGAAGAACAATCGCTGGCCCTGGATGACCAATTGCTCAGGCGTGGGGTCAACCCCTGGGCCAGCGCAAGAACTCACCAGCACCGCTGCCAGCGCGATTACAGAGGCTTTGACGATCATGGTGTGGATCCTAGCCGAGTATTGGCGTCAAAGAGTGCGATGCGGGGGCGACCGGAGCCCACTGGGCCGGTAGCCTCAAGCGCCAGTTCGAGCTGCGTCACATTGGCGTTGGGGAAGCGCGACCGCAGCGCGGCGAAGGCGCCGACCACATGCGGGGTAGCCATCGACGTGCCGCTTAGGGCTTGGAACCCCCGCCCCGGAACCGATGATGTGATGGCCACGCCAGGGGCATGCAGATCGGTTTGCGGCCCGCAATTGGAGAAGCTGGCGATACGGTCGCGCTTATCCGTCGCGCCGATGGTGACAGCGCTGGAAATGCAGCCGGGAAAGCTGACAGAATCGCGCAACCCATCATTGCCGGAAGCAATTACCGTCGCCACCCCAGCCGAACGCAATTGATCGACCACCATTTTCATCGGCTCGGTATCGCAGAAGCCGCGCTCGCGCCCGCCGCCGAGGGAGAGATTCACCGCCGCGACCCGCTGGGAAGCGTTTTGTTGCAGCACGAAATCCAGCCCGCGGATGATATCGGACGTGAACGCGCCAGTGGATTGACCGAAGCGGCTGAACACCTGAACGGCGATGATATTGGCGTCTGGGGCTATGCCGGAGAAACTTTCGCCACGGCCGGCGGCGATACCTGCAACGTGGGTGCCGTGAAGGCATCCGGTGATCTGGCAGGGACGAGCAGCGCCAGGGCCGATCTGAGACGCCTCGCCGTTCGGGCATACCGATCTCGATTGCCCAGAAGTTGTCGAAAAACACGCTTCTGCATTCACGCGGCCGCTCAAGAACGGATGCGCCGCATCAACGCCGGTATCCAGAATGGCTACAGCCTGCCCGGCGCCGCGCCCACCCAGCTCCCAAAGCCGCGGCGCCTGCACCAGCGGCGCACTGTCGGATAGACTCATTTCCATCACGCGATCTTCGCTCCAACTGGCGAATGCCCAATGGTAATAGAGTGCGTCCACTAATTGCACTTCGGTCAGTTCGACAACAACAAACGGTAGGGTGCCGCCAAGCGGCGCGGCTTCAATCCCGTAGGATCGAAAGATGTTTTGCGCTTCTGCCAACGCAGCCGTCCTTGCGCCGGGCTCTCGTCGCGCTAAGCGGATAATCACCCGCACGCTGCCATGCGTCGCCGCGCTTTGCCGCAGTGCTTGCAATGTGTCAGCGGGAGACGCCGCCACAGCAGCGTTGTCTGACGCAACCGGCGCGCACCGCGGTCGCGCCGCGCACGCCCCTAGAATTGCGGCGATGGCGACAGTCGAAATCAGTGTACGAAGCATTGTGCCTCTCCTTTAAAAAAGCGACGCGCATATAGCACCGCCAGCGCGGTTTGCCAAAGCATGCGGCAGATCATGGGTTTAGTCGTCGTCGAACAGCGGTCCCTTGGCGGTGATCCGGCCCCACAGCACGACGAGCGCGCCAATGGCGTCAACGGCGGCAAGCAGCGCCTGCTCCAATTCTTGGCCGATCTCTTCACTGATCGGCGTCTCTTTCAGGAACATATTAACGATCAGGATAATCAAACCCCAAATCGTCTTGGACCCGAGTGCATTGCTTAATTGGCTCATGATGCAAAGCCTAGGCGCCGCGCCTGACCGACCAAAACGCACTATTGCGGTTGCGGCAACAGAGGGTCCTGATCCTCGTTCGCCAGATCAAGGGTCCGCAAATCAGGCGCTTGCAGCGGCCCGCCCGGCGGAAACCACATTCCCTGTTCGACGCGCGCCGCTCGTCTGGCGAAGTCCTCATCAGCCTCGGGATCGACCAAGCGCTGCATATTGTCCCAAAACAATCGATCTACCGCCAGATCGGTCGCCCATGTGCGCGGCACATATTGGCGCGCAGTCTTGATCCCCTGCCGGCCAAGCCGAGTGCGGTCCTCATGCAGTCCAAGCGCGGCGCCAGCCTCATCAATCGCGGCGCCGCCAAGGCCCAAGGTGCTAAAGAGCACATCGATGGTCGGGCCGAGAAAATGCGCGGCGCCCTGCGCGCGGCTCTCTGGATCGAATGCGCCCTGGAACAGGTCTTGGAAGAAGCCCAATGAGACGGTGCGCCAGAATACACGATCCCAGAACCTCCAATCGGTAATGTCGGGCGCTTCCTTGCCGTGCAGCAAATCGGCAACCACCGTGCCAATACCAACCAAAACCATGGACGGGAATAGAATGGACAATCCGTAATAGCGCGCCGCGCCGATCGTACTGCGCACGCTGACGCCTTCACGCCAGAATATGTGTGCTGCCCGTGCGCCATGATGCTGGAAATGTGAAATCGTATAGCTCTTGAGTTTCGACACGGAGCCGATGAGGGTGCCTACAATCGTGCCCGGACGAAACGGCAGGATGCGCGCTGAACGCGGCGTCCCGGAGACGGTCGCGAACTCGCCCTCCTCCTTGATCATCGACATGACGCGCAGCGCTACATCCAGGCCAGAGGTCAGGCCGGGACGCGCATCCGGCAATAAGGTCAGGAGCGACGTTGCCCCTATGTCACGGGGTCGCACGACGCGTAGACCAACACGCGAACGCGGCGTTGCCTGTACATAGGCCCAGGCGTTTTCATCGATGTTGTAGCGCTCCAGCATATCGCGAAACGCTGGCGGCAATTTGGAATACGCGGTCGCTTGGTGGCGAGTCAGCTCATGCAGCGCGCCCATGGTCCACATGGCGCGCGATCCCATGGTCATCGGCTTAAGCCCGCTGAAAGTGAAAGCGCGATCCACGATAAAGCGGCTGTACGGATGGCCGTGCAGGACAGCCATGTCTCGCGCCTCGGAAGTCATTGTGGACAAACCAGCGTCAATCTCGACGCCCAATTCAGCCAATTCCTGCTTGTTGGTGGATAAGCGCAGCGCATCCACCAGATCGCGCATCATGCCATTAACAGACACGGAGTTGAACGCGCGGGTCGCTGCTTGATTGACTAAATCGCTGGTAACATAGAGGGGTGTGAACGCGAGCTTGTTGGCGTAGACCAGATTGTTAATCGTGCCCTCAAACGCGGTCCATCCATCGTGCTCCGGTTTGCGCGCTTCGCCGGTGAAGTGACGCCACGAGTTTTGCACGCCCATGGCTTTGTCCTTGCCGTACTGCCGCCGCCCGGCAATGTTGCTAAATGGCGCCCCCACATCGTTGCGTGTGGGAAACAAGGCTGGTCGCCCAGCGCCCGCATCCCGCGCCGCTTTCATGATCAGGCCGCCCTCGTGGCCGTGACTTCCGGCAAGCCATTCGATTGTGCGCGCCGGATTAGGCCCAAGCCGCTGCATGGCGACGATATCGCCGTTGATTGAGCGCAGGTAGCCAGCCATGACCTCAAACACATGCTGATTACCGCCAAATTGCTTGTGGTATTGCTCCCAGGCGGCGGCGTTTTTGAACACGAAGAATCGCGGGTCGTTGCGGCGGCGCCAGAATGCCGTCCCCGCGCCGTCAACGTCGGCGTCACCGCCAATCCCACGCCACACTATCGTCTCGAATATCTCCTCTAGAGCGGCGTCATACTCCAGCGGTTTAAATGGTTGCCCAGTCAGCATGTTGACCATGCGCGTCATGTCGGTGGTGGCAAGAATGGTCTTACGCCATGCCGGGAACTTCGCGCGGTCTATTGAGATGCTGTCGTGTCGCTGCGGCTCAGCCCAGTCATCGCGCATCGCGGCGACGCCGCCAGCGCCATTGTATTGTTCGATCTTGCGCCGCGAGAGCGCGCGCCATGCGTCGGCAAACGCCTTGGCGGTCACGTCGCCGGTGTTTTCACCATGAAGTTCCCGGCGCAAGAGTGCGGCGCGCGTTGGATTGAGCCGTTGTCCACGAAACGCGGTGCGGCGGAACTCATGCGCGAGCTGCGATAAATCTGCTAAATCAAGCGCGGTGAGCGCCTGCGCATCGAAGTACATATGATTGATCAATTGCAGACCGTATTCGCCGATGTCAGCCTCGCCCTTATTGGGATGACGCGCAGCATCTGCCAAAATGCGGTTCTCCGCTTCAGTCTGCAATTGAGCGGAGCGCGCGCGTTCCGCCGCCATCTGTTTAAGCATACGGTCAAAGGCGTTATTGGCCTCGCGTTCGGCAAATGCCGCCGCGCCGGGCGTAGCGCCCAGACGCGCCATCTCATCGTTGAAGTTCATGGCGTACAGGAATTCGAGCCGCTTGCGATCCTGCTCGCCGAGACGCCCAGCCATAGCCTCGCGGCGCACACAGCGGATCAGGCTCATTTGCAATCCTTCAGATCGTCGATAATCCGGGCCAGGGTCTCTGCCTCCTCCCGCGTTTGCACTGACGGCGCATCACCAGCGCGGCGCCTTATGAACCGACGAGACTCCTGGCCCCTGGCGGGAAACTCCTCCCCGCTCAGCATGGCCCTATGGATCAACCCCGCTACCTGGTTCCGGTTTAATCCAGTACGCTCACTAATCTCCGAACCGCTCAGACCAGCATGTCGTAAGGCGATTGTTGTGGCGCGCTGTGTCGGGGATGTACGCGCAATATGCTGGAGAAGCATACCTAGCTTTTGCCGCGCTTGGCTAATGGTTACTATGAGAGAGGCCTTACTCGGATTGAACCCATGCTGCTCAGCGTAGACACTCAGCGCGCGTTGTATAAGTTGTGTACCGGTTTTTCCGCTAGCAAGCAGCCGCCTCGCTTCGCCCAACATTGATGGCCCACGGCGCTCAACAACAAGGAACGCACGTAGCTCCGCCTCATCCATACGCAAGGCTTGCGACAGCCGCGCCAAACCGCCCTCTACCGCCATTGCCCTGTGCACCGCGCTGCGGGTCTCCACGAGGTAATGGCGCACAGTTGCGGTGTTAATTGCCTGGCCATCTAACGACAACTCCGCCGCGATGGCGTCATTAGTCATTTGATCGTTGTACATCTCAATCAGATCGCGCGCCTCATAGTGTCTGGGTGTACGCACGCCAAACTCTCGCAAGGTGGCGCGCGCCACGAGCGCCTCCTGCTCCATGCGCCATTCGTCTAGTCTCGCTGTGTGGCGCGCGATGCCGCGGAAGACTTCAGTTGTCTCGCGGCCTTGCCGCGTACCGATCATTTGCAAGGTCCACCCAGTGCGCGGCCCGCGAAGCGGCCCGCTAAGCGCCCCGCCGCGACGCCTAACGACCGTTGAATCGCCCTTGTGGTATAACCGGTAGGCCTCCTCGTCTAACACGCGACGGTTAGCCAAAAATGTCCGTTGCGCGCGTGTTATGGTTGGTTCGCGCGCAGGCAAAGATGGGAACGTGACGCGCGGCCCATCTCGCCCGTTGCGCAATAACGAGCGCCGCGCGTCCACCAAGTCCGCCGCTGTTCGCACCCGCTTGCCCTTGAAGAAACCCTCTCGAAGCATTTGCGCGGCGACCTCGGTGGGGTTGAGATAGTCGCCGGTTGGCCCGCGCGAGTAGGAAAGCTCAATGATGCGAGTCGCTACCCGCGGCCCCTTACGTCCGGGGCGCAAGTGCTGGCGCCATGCTACGACGCTGGGCTCGCTGATGGCGGTGATGCTGGCGATGTGGGTGGGTCTGGCCACATCGCCGCGCATGAGCCGGTTGTCACTTTGTGCGTAGAAGCCGTCGCCTCTGGTGGACGCGCGGTTGGCGTCAACGCCGCGCGCCCAATACCCACTAGCGTCAATCTCCCGCGGTGCAGTCCGCGACACATGCCGCAACGCGCCCATGGTCAAATAACGCATGTCCTCAAACTCCAGCGTGTCGGCGAGGCGCATGCCAGGGAACGTCCGCCACAACCAAGCGCGGATGGAATTATATAAGCTCTTGAGTAAGCCGCGCAGGCCGTCGCCCATGGTCTCGTCAGCCGCGCCTTGAATCGCATAGGCCAGCGCTTCCTCGTTCAACTGACTATCCGGTGTGCGCGCCCGTTTGGCCGTTTCGTACCCGCTGGCAATGTCGGGGTCGGACTCGCGCAACTGCTCGACCCGCATCATCAATCGCTCAAAGCCCGCCGGCCCCAACATCTCTGGTAGACCAACATGGCCGCCCAGTTCGTGCAGTATGATTCCCTTGGCCTGAGACAACGGCGCAGTGTCGGCGACAACCCACGCCTGCCCGCCTTCCGCATAGCCGATGACATTGCCGAGCGATCGCGCCGTCATCCCTGCGTTCTTTTTGCGCAGCGCCTCAAAAACATCGTTGAACACCTTGTTACCGCGACTCGACGGCGCCGGGCCAGTGATGCGCCCATAAGCCGACTTGACAGCTTGATCGGTGGCCACACGTGGGTCGCCGCCAGCCGCCTTCAGCAGCGGCGTGCGCAATACAAACACACCACTGCGTGAAGTGGCGACAACACTATATCCGCGCGGAGGTTTTATGGTGGCGGCCATATGACGGTAAGCGCGGCCTAATTGCACCGTCACACCTTCAAAAAAGTAAACGTCACGCTTGGTGCGAGCCGCGTCATCCACTATGGCGCTCATCACAATCGACAGCGTATCGATCGCGTTGTGCGGGTCGGCGCCGTAATTGGCCATCATATCGTAACCACCGCGCGTTAGCTCGGCGAATATCACTTCTACTGGCGATTTGGCATCACCACTGACCGTTGGCGTCAACGCCGCCACCATGTCCTTGCCGGCGAGGTTGCGGAACCCATAAGCGGTGATCTCCGGATCATCGATCCTGACGGTGCGATCTTCAATTAGCGCCGCACGCTGTTTCGCGGTTCTCACACTGTCGAACAAGCGAGCGAACATGCCATCGAACGCGCTCTGCGGCAGGTCGTCCAGCGATTGCACGATAGTCAGACGGCCGTTATCCAACGCGCGCTTGCCGTAGCCTGGGAACAGCGCACGCGCGGCGGCATGCCATTGCGAGACGGTGCCGAGCGGCGGCGCCGGCGCTGCGTGTTGCCGGCCGCGCGCGAACATATCCTGCGGCGCTCCAAGCACGGCCTCGCGCATGGCAAGGGTAAGCGGTAGGGCGTGGACGGTTTCTTGAACAGTTGGAGTCACTGGAATGGTCGTCTCTCCGACCCTTGCCCCGTATTTCTTGCCAAGATCGTTGGCGATGTTGGGGATGATGCGATCGTAGAACGCGCGCATGCCTTCGCCGCCGATCTCGACATTTTCGTCAAGCCCACCCACCTTTTGCAGCGTGACATCGCCTACCGTGGCGCTTGATGCGTCACGCAAACGTTGCGCCATCTCCGCGCCAACGATGGCTTCAAGCGGCTGGCTTTCGGTAACATCGATGGGGCCGGCGGCATTGTTTCCGTTCTTTGAGCCGTAGATGTATTGGTGCCCGCTCGCCTCCGTGCGCAAGGTCAGCTCATCGACATGGCGCGCGAGGCCGGAACGCTCAATCTGGCGCTGCCCGCGCGTCCACGCAATCTGCTCAAACCCGTTCTCCGCAGCCCAGCGTATCATCCGCTTCATGGCTAGAGAGGCCCAAGCGTTGTTCTTGAATGGAGCGTCGGGGACGGAGTCAAGCTGGAAACGAAGCGCTACGGCATCAATGGCTTCCTGAGCGGAGCTGTCGAAGCTGGTGCTGGTGGAGCCTTGTTCATAACCTTGCGCATCACGCACAATCCATCGGCCAGCGCTTTGCGTAGCAGTCCATTCAGCAATTGCGGGGCGCCCATAGCCCCTTTTTCTCCCCGTCTGATGCCAGTCGCTCTGCACCTCTTCTATGAAGAGCGTGCGGCGTCCGCTTGCATCCATGCGCTCGTTGAAACGAACGTGGGCTAGGATGTTGGGTTGATCAAAGTGCGAGGAGTAGAAGTCGAGCGGCGTCAGCGATGGTTTGCGCGTGATGTTGTCTCGCTCTGGCAGTCGCAACAGCAGCTCGCGGTAGTTCTCCCCGCCGACGAGGGTGCGGCTGGACCAGCGTGTGCTGTCACCGTAACGCTCAACACGCACCTGATCTTGGAGACGGGCGATTTCCGGTTCTATTTCATTTAGACGCGTACGAATTTCGCCCCAATCCTGGCCTGAGGGAATACGCAGCCTACTCCGCTCTTCGATTAATGACAGTAGCGCCTGTTGCGAGACTGCATCTCCGCCGCCTCCCCCCAGCAGCGTTTCTTCCACTTGCAAGCCATGCGCGCGGATGAAACCGACCACCTCCTCGCGGGAAAGCGCGCCTTCGCTGGCTTTGAGGTAGTCCTCCAACCCCACCCAATGTAATTCTTCCTGCTTCACCCCACGCGCGTGCGAGATCGCATTCCACCAATCTGAACCGGGCATCGCATCGGTAAGCTTAGGCTCATCCTTGCCAATGCGAAGCGTCTCGGCTGTTCGCGCGACGGCTGAGCCCCACACGCTCGGTAATCCTGCTGTCGCAAACCGGGCGCCGCGCGGATCGGATGAACGCAACAAAGAGCGCAAGTCGAGCGACGTTGACTTAATATCCATCTTGTCCAGTCCGCGCTTGGTTAGCTCGGTTAGAGCATCCAAACGCGCACGCGCCATAGGCAATCTGGCGCTGTACTTTCCCATTTCACGCTCAAGTTGGGTGCGCGTCTGCACCCTGTAGCGTGCGATTGGAGAGAATGTTCGCGTCCATGCGCGCGAAAGCGCGGCTGGGGAAAACGGCGGCGGCAGAGCCTCCATTTCTCGCGCTAAGCGCTCCGTGTTCCAGGTGATGTTTCTGACATCACCCTCAGCATGAAAGAGAGACCACCCAAGCCCAGCCGCGCGATAGAATCGCTTCTCGCCCGAATGCTCAAACGATGCCATCAGTGCATCTATTTGCAGTCCGTATCGCGGAGCAATCTCGCTCACAACATCGGCAATCTGCGACTCATCCGGGATAGTGAGCGCCACTCCGTCCCGCGCGTCATAGATTTGGCTTCGCTTAACATCGAGGGTTGTTTCTGGCATGGCGCCGCGCCGCGCCGCAGCGTCCATGTCCTTGCGCGTCTGCACGTTGCGCGCTTCAACTTCCCCATGCTCGCGCTCATAGGCGAGCCACGCTTGGCGCGAGCCCGTATCCCATACGCTTGCGGGACCATCATCGCCTAGAACCTCTAGGGTATGTTGGACGGCTTCGCGTGCGTCTTCAAGCGCTTTGCGGCTGTTGTGCCCTATAGCGCCATGATGCGCGTCCAATTGCCTGAGTGCATCTTCGATATCAGCGAGGCGGCGCTGGCTATGGTAGGCGACGTGCCTCCAATTCGATCCCGCCGCCCATCCTTCGGCGCCTTGAATGAGATGCTGCACCTCATGCAGCGCAGCCGATAGAGCCTCCGATTCATCCTTGCCTTGCGCCCAAATCTTCTTGGTTGTAGCGTTGTATTCGCCCCGGCCGCCCCAACCGATCACGCCGGCAACTTCTTGATCCGCCAGCCATGGATATGCGCGGTAAAGGCCGGGGTGATCGATAATATCTCCCATCCTTCCTCTAAAACGTTGGATGGTGTCGTCAGGCCCTTTGGGAATGATATTTGGTTCTTCGCGCAACGCCTCTGTCTTGAATCTCGCCTTGCTATCGTCGATCTCCGCGCGCCACTCGCCGTCCAGCCCTTTGTAAACGCCGACGCCAAAATCATTCCATGAGCGTTCCCATACGTACGCCTCTGAACGTCTCGCCCATTGCTGGGCTTGGACGATGATGGGCGCCAGCGTCGACCGCTGACCAGCCATCGCGAAGAACCCACCTTGGCCCACTGCGCCGCCTGGGAACACCTCCCCGACAAACGCGCGCTCGAACTCCGCCCGCGTGCGCTCGCTGAAATCGCCAATGCCAAATTCGCGCTGGACTTTCGCCAGCTCAGGCAAGGTCGCGCTGGCGATAGCCTCACGCAGTTTCGCCTCATCGTCAAAGTCGAACGGATTGAACGGCGCCTTCACCGTCGCGCGCTGTTCGGCTATTTCAGCGAATGTCTCTGGCTCTGCCGCTTCTTCCGCTGCGCCAGCCTTTTCCTCTGATGGCGCACGCCGCAACCGCCGCCGCGCCGCTGCATCGAAATCATCCCCGCCGCGCGCCAATAACAGGGCGCCGCCGGCAAGCTCTGTCGGGTCCGGGTCCAGCTCCAGCGCTTCAGCGGCGTCCTCTATACGCTCCAGATCGGCCTCGCGCTGCATGCCGAGCGCATCGTCCGGAAGCGCTTCGCCAACCTCCCCGCGCATCGCCCGCTGCAACGCTTCCTCGGCGCGGGCTTGCAGAAACGCGCCATCGTCCAGATCGTGTGCGCCGCGAAGCATAGCGGAACGCGATTCCGCTTCCATGTCGTGGGCTACGATTTTATCGGGCGGCTGGGCTCGCGCTGGCGGGTCCACATAGAGGCCAAGCAGACCGCGCTCATCCAAGAGGCGCGTGATCTCATCGACGAATTGCTGTGCGGCGATGCGCGCGCTGGTCTTTTCCACAGCGGCGCGGGCGACGATTGTTCGCAGCGAATCGGCCACCGGCCCTGGCCGCGTCGCGAGCCGGTCCAGCTCCCGCAGCAGTGCGCTAACGGAGTCCACGCGGCGCTGGTTTTCGTCCGTCGCCAATATGTTGCCAGCGGCTTCCAGATCGTCGGCGTAGCGAGTAGCGGCGGCGAACGCGCGCTTATCCTCACGCAATATATTGCCAGCGAGGCGCAACACTTCGGCGCGCTCTTGCATGCCAGCCAGCACCAGCGGGTCATCGCCGAACAACGAGATTTGCGCCGCCTGTTGCCGCGCCGCTGGCGCCATCATGGCCTCGCGCACTATGAACGTCGCTTCACGGCCGTTAGCTGGTGAAGAATTATGAAACAGATCGACTAGCGCCGCATGTATCTCCGGGCGATCCGCCGCTACGTCGCCGATGATTGCGCCAAGACGCGGCGGGATCACACCAGCGCGCACTGCGGCGAAGGCCTCGTCCGACAAGCGCGCCAGCGCCCGCGCGGTGCGGAAATCATTGCTACGTTGCGGAATAGATGTGTCAATCAACTCCGGCGCTTCCCGCATCAGCATCGCGGTATCAATTGGATCGCCTGGGGTCTCGCGCAAATTCTTTTGCGCGGCGATGTGGCGGACTTCTTGTGCGGTCCAGCCGTCGGCTTCGCGGTATAGGTAGCCGTCGATCTCGATCTCGTCGCCGCCCTGCGATAGGCGTTGCGCCAAGGCGACGCGCTGATGCCCATCAGCGACGACACGGCTACCGTCAGCGCGTTCAAATACCACTAGTTTCCCGGCGCTTTGCCCATCCCACGATTCCACCCCTTGCAATCGATCGGTCTCGCCCTGCGCTCCGGCGCGTTTGTATTGGAATGTCTGCGGATCGAAACCGAGCGATCGCGCCGGAAAGCGTTGGAACGTGCGCGGCCTCGTCCGACCATTTAGGGTGACACTCTCGCGGCGCCCGACAGCTGGCGCTGGCGCCTCATCGGCTTGGCGAGCGGCGGCTTCAATAGTTCCGGGCCCTGCCTCGCGCACGCCGCGTTGCGGCGGACGTGTGGGGCGCTCTACATTGGCGTCCCGCAAATAGGCGTCGTTGGCGACGATATCGTCGACCAGCCCATCAAGGCCGAGTCCATCGATCGCGGATAGCGTCGCCAGATCGCGTTGCAGCGCCCCTACTACCAAGCTCTCCGCCTGGCCGGCCATCGCCGCACGCAGCGCCTCGCCGCTTCCTGGCTCATCCAGCCCTGGCCGAACGCGCGCCGACGTCGGCGATGTTTCCGCAGCGTCGCGAAGCGATACCCCGCGTCTAAACCCAGCGGGTGCGCCAATGGCGGCGCCAAAAACGCCGGCCAGCGCGAAATCAATAGCGATTTGCGAGGCTGGGTAATCCTCGCCCATGCGAATCGCATCGGCAAGAATAGCCGGCTCCACAATCGCTTGAGCCGCGACGTTGGCGGCGGCGCCATGCAGGGCGTGGGTTGCTACCCGCTCCAACAAGCCGGCGCCAACGCGAACCGGCGCCCCCCACCCAATCGCCGCCGCCGCTATTTGTTCGGGCGCTCCAGTCGATAAACCGCCGATCAACGCTCCTGGAAGGAGTAGCAAGCCACGCCCCACCTGAGACAAAAAATCACCCTCGCCTAGATAAGTGTGCAGCTCTTCGGTCGCTTGCAGGCGCATCTCCTCGGCGCGCACGATCATCCGGTCTGGCGATGCACGCTGTACTAGATTATTGAGATAATCGCGCGCTGGCCCCGCTTGTCGCCGCGATGGTCGCAGCAATTCAATCACGCTGGTCTGGAAAGCAAGAGCGATATCCAGATCCAGCTGATCATAGCCCGGAATCACGGTCGCCGACGTGTACCACGAGCGCGCCTGCGAGAGCCACAATACATCTTCAGGATTGGCGAGACGCTTACCAGTCATCTCCTGCAATTCATCGATCAGTTCGTCGTAGGCATCGACACGGGACACACGCACCGAGTCGGACGTGTAGCGGCGGCGGTATAACTGATAGCCAGTTAATTGGTCGTCGAACGCTCGCGTCAACCCGCCAGGCAATTGCATTGGAGCGTTAACATCCGCAGGATCGGGCGCCCACCAATCTGACGACGGACTGCTGTCCGGCCTAGGTTGGCCTGTCAGGGGACGCGCAAGATCGCCCATTTGTTGTTAGCGCCTCACCGCATCCGGACGACGCTCGAAAAGCGATCCGCGTAACAAATTGAAATCCAGGACGTATGGCGTGCGGCTATCGGTTTCAAAGTAAGTCTCCACCCCACCGATCTTGTCGCCCAAAAAGTAGCGCCCAGCGTCTCCGGTCCACACCAACCGCGCGTTCCGCCAATCTTGCAAGCGCCCATTGCGCGGAGGTTTACCGCCGCCAGCGCGCACATAATCATCCGCCGTCAACGACTCGCGGATGTTGAAAAATTGATCTTGGCGTATCCAATTGGGGGCGATTTGGCGATTGCCGCCGCGTAGCGTCACCACGCCGCCCCATCGCCGTCCGTCCCCAGCGACCATACCCAGCGCTGAATTCACGGCCGTTGGATAGACTGATCGCCACCGTGGCAATCGACCGGGGTCTTCCGCGACCATCCCCTCAAAGATCAGATCGGCGGCTGAAATTATTATCGCCGCTGTTTCCGGCGCTACATCCGGCGGCATGATGCGCGCTACTATGCGCCGATGTTCAGCCTCATCGCTTATCCCCGGAAGATTCGGCGGCGCGTACCCCTCCAGACCACGCAATCGCTGTGCTTCGGTAATATAGCGCGCCGTGTTGCGGGAGCGGACGCCGCCAAGCAGTAGAACAGTTCCGGTTTCCATCAATCCTGGAGCACCCGCAGTCGACATTTCGCTCAACATGGCGCGGGCGCGGTCGGTGTTACCGCCGTCGCCCTGCTGCGCGCTGCGCACGATGGAACCCACCAGCGCCAGCGCCGGCTCGCCGCCTTCGCGGATGATGCGGGCGCCATCTTGGCGCTCGGTTGGAGTGAAGTAACTGGGGGCGGCGGCGCCTATCTCGCGGGCGTAGCGTTCCGCATGACGGATGCGTGGGCCGAAATCCAGGCTCGGGCCAGAGAAGGCCGGAAGCAGCGGCGGCGCTTCATCGAAGTGCATCTGCGTCACATCGAGCGGGTCGCCGTTGCGCATAGCGTTCAGATATTGAATCCCCGCGCGCAAACGGATAGCTGCCTCGGGAGCGCCTTCACCGCCCGCTGTCGCTTCGGCTCGGAGGGCGTCCAGCCGCTGCTCAATTGTCCGAAACGGAAGCCCATGCAATTCGCGCCGCACGGAGAACTCCGCTTCGAGCGCCCGCAATTGGCGCACCATCGCCGGGGTGCCCACCGCCGCGACTCTGGCGCGGAACCCTTCCAAATCCGCCTCATCTGGCGACACAAACACGCGAGACAGCGCCTCCAATTCCAGCAACGAGTTGCGGACCTCTTCGCGTCCTTCCACCCTGGCGGCGCGCATCTCCGCTCTGAGCTCGCGCAAATCACGCAACCGCTCGCGCTCTAGCGCTGCTATGCGGCGGCGCCCCTCGCCAAAGAAAGCATCGCGCTGCGCCTCGCTCAGCACCAAGTCCGGATTGCGTGAGAATGTTTCCAGAAAGGCCACGGCGCGTTCGGCGCTCTCGGCAGTCTGCCCGCCGTCCTCGTAAATACCTTCCGCCGTGAAGGCCGCCGCATTGGCGCGATGGCGCGAGAGTGTGTTGTCGATACGGAGCCGCGCCTGCTCCGGTGAAATGCCGGCTAGCGGTTGCTGCACCGCCGCTTCGACCATGGCTGCGTATTCGCGCGCCCACGCCAGATACTCCGGGCTGGTCATGTCCGTGTAAGCGGAGCCGCGGGCCTCGGCGTAATCCAACGCCGAGTTTATGTCGTCGCCCACGCGCTCTATTGCGATGTTGCGGCGGCGTTGCCCAATACGATTGCGCGCCTCGCCGTATTCTCGATCCAGCAGCGCACCCACATAAGGCGCGAAATCCGGCGGCGCATTGGCCACGAATTCCGCTCTGGCCGCATCGAACGACTGATCGAATTGCGCCACATCGTCGCCAGCGGCGCTCTCCAACTCCAACGCACGAGCGCCGATATCAACACTGGCGCGGGCCGCCCACGATTGCAGCATCGCGTTGTTGTAGGCCTCATCCTCCGCCAACCACGATTGCCGCAAGTGCGCTGCACCGGCCTCCAAATCGCCGCGCGCTTCCGCTTCCGCCGCCCGATTGAGCAACGGCTGCAATCTCTGTTGAATCTCTTGCGCGCTTCGCCCGAGCGCGCGCCACATTTCGCTGGCGTCGGCGGCTGCCGGCGCCGCCGGAACGATGCTGGCTACGTTGGATGGGGCCTCAAAGAGGCCCGCGCGTCGGACTGCCACTCGTTCCTCCTGTTCGCGGTCTTGTGGTGGGGGTTCGCGGACGCGGCCTAATAACAAGTTTGCTCAGACGCATGCCTATATCGGCGACATCGCCAACCGCACCCAGATAGCCAGCCTGTTTGGCATACTGACCTTGCAAACCAGCGGCGGCGGCGGCGTTGTTGGCGGATATCCCGCGCAGCGTCGCTTCCGATATTTCGTTCGCACGAGCGCCGAGGCTTTCGCGGGTGAACGACTTAATAATGGCCGCCTGCGTCGGTGAATCGCCGATCAAATTCTTGCCGGCGCGCGCGGCCTCGATCGCCGCCAGATTGGCGTTTAGTTCGCGCAAACGGAGCGCGGAAACCTGGCGGGCTTGGAGATCGGCTTGGCGCGCTTCGTTTTCGTGCGAGCGCGCTTGCGCTGCATATGAGGCAGCGGCGGCGCGGCCCCCTTGGATTGAGCTATAAGCCGAAGCCGCCGATGCCGTTACGGCGGCTATCGCCACCCAATTCGAGGCAATAAACGAGCCGGCGGCTGCTACGGCCTGCATCAACGAACCTCCAGGGCGATTGAACGCACTTCCAGCGGTGCGGCCTCAATCTGCGTTAGCGCGAACGCAAAGTCACGCTTGCGCCCTAGATAGCGCGATTTGCGCCAACCCGTGCGCAGCGGCGGCGGTTGTGTCACGTCATCACTGACCCGGTACGCAGTGTAGCGCCTGCCATTGCCGTAAAACTGACCGGCGCGCAGCACATCAATCGCGGCCGAGGCAATTCGCTGCCATGTGTTTGCGCCCTCTTCCGCGTCCATCGGCGGCCACATCACTACGTCCGGCGCAAACCTGGCGCCGCCCTCGTAATCGCGCGCATCGGTGGGAGCGCCGGTCAACACGCCGCCGCCAGTTCCGACAAATTCACCCACATCGACGCGTCTGTTTTCGCTACCGCTCGTCACCCGCCAAACCAACGCCACGGTGCGATTGACGAACGCGGCGTTCGTCGGGGTCGTAGCGGCTGGATTGGTGAACAGCACGGAATTGTCCAGCAAACGATCCGCATCGAACCGCTCCAAGCTATAGGCGCTGGCGCGATTAACCACCGCATACACTTTCTTGCCGAACATCGCTGCGTCAACGAAAAGCCCACCCGTAGTGGTCCAGACCGTCGCCCCGGCCAGCTCCGAATCACGGCGATAATGGATCGCACACACGCCGCCATCGGCGTTCACCGCCAGCACATAGCGTTCCGGCCCCCACTCAGAGCCATCCACAAGCAGCAAGCGTGTTGGCGTAACGAGCAATTCCGACGCCATCGACAGAATCTCGGCGGCCCCCCAGACGCGGCGCAATTGGCCGCTTGGCGCCAACAGCATTAGACGGTCGCCCTGAGTCTCCGAAAACACCACACCCTCCGCCGCCAAAATTGGGTTGCAATCGCCGGCAGTTTCGGGGCCAATGCGTAAAAACTCGACGGTCGTCGGCGTCACCGGCGTATTCGGCCCCTCGCCGACATAGTACGATCCCACCTCGGTTAAGCTCAGCAATTGTTCGCTCGAAACGCAGTGGCGCACGCGCCGGCCAAGCGCATCGCCAGGCCCATCGATGATGGCTTCGTCGTCCAAACCCTCGCCGATATCAAAATCCCCCGGCGTCGCCAACACGGACAACGCATGGACTTCCGGCGCACCGGGAAAATCCAACAATACAAGGCGATTTTTGTGGAACATGCAGCCGCCAGGGAAACCGCGCACGCTTGATATCATCTGCTCATCCCATTGCGTGGTGGCGCCGTTGGCGCCGGCCGCGCCCACCGCCGAGATAGCGCTGGTGGCGGATGGCCCGACCAGATTGTTGGCGGTTACGCTAGGATCGGTGAAATTGTCGATAAACAGCAGGTCAACTTGTGTCCCGCTGACAACGCTGACCACTTCGTAATTGAAATCCTCCACCGACGATGTGACTTGATCACCCACAGCAAATCCGCTCATTGGCGCGCGGACCTAGGCCGAGCGAGAATTGCTGCCCGGCCGGGGAAGCGCCCTCGACACTCAACATCGTCAACGCCCCGCGCGCGGTCGCCAGCGTCA
>Ga0247727_10001985_pt1 | contig 47326 bp, 43 predicted proteins | sample WisWelCaveWW1625_FD_202498 | JGI IMG/M metagenome (GOLD analysis project Ga0247727, IMG submission 202498) | Biofilm microbial communities from Wishing Well Cave, Virginia, United States - WW16-25 | ecosystem: Environmental > Aquatic > Deep subsurface > Groundwater > Cave microbial mat | place...
GAAAACATTTTATCCTTGATCGCATGCTGCAGTTTTTGCGTCGTGCCCTCGAAGCCATTTATGGTGTGATCTCAATGGTTGAGTGCTCCAACATAAAACTTGCCAAACTGTGATCTACTGAGACTGGAAGTCTGCGCTACGTTTACCTCATCAACAAATACCCCAGCACCACAATCGCGCCGATCAGCAGCGAGACCGCATAGTTCTGCACGACGCCGGTTTGCCAGCGGCGCAAGATGTTCGCGGCGGCGAGGAAGGTTTGCGGCAGGCCGTTCACGAGGCCGTCGATGATCTTCACATCAAAAATTTTCCACAAAAAGCTTTCGGAGAGACGATGAATCGGGCGCACGACGAGCGCGTTGTAGAGTTCATCGACATAGTATTTGGCGGAGAGCAGCTTGTAGAAACCGCGAAAGCGTTGCATCAACTCGTCGGCCCTTGCGGGATGCTTCAAATAAATACTGCGCGCGAGCAAGATGCCGGCAACGGCAACGAGCACGGAGAGCGCCATCAAGCCGAGTTCCAAACTCAAACCGGCGTGCGCTTCTTCATGTCTGCCGGGCGGCGTGTAGCGCGTGAAAACCGGATCGAGAAATTCGCCGATCTTGTTGAAAGCGTGCGGCACACCGACATACCCGCCAATCACGGAGAGCACGGCGAGCACGATGAGCGGCACGGTCATGAGCTTCGGCGACTCGTGGACGTGATTCATGGCCTCGGGCGCGACGCGCGAGGTGCCGTAGAACGTGAGATAGATCATGCGGAACATGTAAAACGCAGTCATGCCCGCGGTGAGCAATGCGATCACATAAAACGCAAGCGAGCCGTGCGGGCTGGCATATGCTTGCAAGAGAATTTCATCTTTTGAAAAGAAGCCGGAGAGCAACGGCACACCGGCAATGGCGAGGCCGGCAATGAGCATGGTCGCGTGCGTGACGGGCAAATGTTTTTTGAGATCGCCCATCTTCATGATGTTGGTTTCGCCGCTGAGCGCGTGCATCACGCTGCCCGCGCCGAGGAAGAGCAAGGCTTTGAAGAACGCATGCGTCATCAAATGAAAAATGCCCGCGGCAAACGCGCCGACGCCGCACGCGAGGAACATATAACCAAGCTGGCTCACTGTGGAATACGCGAGCACTTTTTTAATATCGGTCGCGGTCAACGCCATCGAGCCGGCGAAGAGCGCAGTGAGCACGCCAATCGTAGCGACGACGGCGAGCGCGAGGGGTGCTTGCAAAAAGAACACGCTGCAACGCGCGACCATGTACACGCCGGCAGTTACCATCGTGGCCGCGTGAATCAAGGCCGAAACCGGAGTCGGGCCGGCCATGGCATCGGGCAGCCAAACGTAAAGAGGAATTTGCGCGGACTTGCCGGTTGCGCCGACGAAGAGGAGCAAGCAGATCGCAGTTGCAGTGGCGGGATTCAAACCCGCGGCCGCGCCGGCGAACACGGTGTCGAAATCAAGCGAACTGAAATTGGCGAAGATGAAAAATACGCCGAGCAGGAATCCGAAATCGCCGATGCGGTTGACGATGAAGGCTTTGCTTCCGGCTTGCGCGCAACTCATGCCCGTGCTCTCGTCGAACATGCGATCATAATAAAAGCCGATGAGCAAATACGAGCACAAACCCACGCCTTCCCAGCCGACAAACATGAGCAAAAAGTTGTTGCCCATGACGAGCAGCAACATGGCAAACGTGAAGAGATTGAGAAACGCGAAGAAGCGAAAGAAGCCGCGCTCGCCGTGCATGTAGCCGATGGAATAGACGTGAATCAAAAAGCCCACGCCGGTGACGACGAGCACCATCAACATCGAGAGCGCATCGAGGCGGAAGCTGATGTCGAGCGCGAAATTGCCGGTGGCCATCCAGCGATAGAGCGTTTGCACGAATACGCGGGACTCGGGCGCGAGGTTGAGCAGTTCGAAGAAAGCGAGGCCGCCGGCGATGAAACTCGCGAGCACTGCGCCCGCGGCAATGGCGCCAACGGCTTTCTCGCCAAGCCGATTGATAAAAGCGATGATGCCCGCGGCAATGAGCGCGTAGACGATACCGACGCCGAGAGCGAGCAACCATTCCACGCCACTTTGGTGCGCGATGAAAAGCGCGGCTAAAAAGATGATGAGCGCGGATCGAACTATCGCTTTGTCGGCAATTTTGCCCTCGCGTCGTAGGGCGAACAGGCCGTTGATCAGAAAACCGAGCAGAGGGAAGAAGGGTATGAGCCAGAGGTTGGTTTGCATGCTTGGTTATATCCAAAAGACGTTTGTAGTAGTGCCTTCTATTTCAAGCGAACTCTTTGCTAAAAAAGAGAGAACTTTTCCGGATAGAAAAACCCAGCGGATAAAATCTTTTCAGTTGGGTTTTTCTATCCGTTGGAGATTTTTTTTGAGGCCACGGCTCGTCCACGTTTGGGAGGCGATTACCGAATTTGAAAATCAAACTTCATGAGACAGGTGTTTCTCAATAAACATTGTGCGCCTGAAGGCGCGACTACGAACGTCTCACCATTTCATCAAATTCAATTCGTCCACAAACACGGTTTCGCGCACGCGGAAAATCGCGACCATGAGCGCGAGGCCGATGGCAACCTCTGCGGCGGCAACGACCATGACGAAGAAGACGAAGATTTGGCCTTCGATATTATTCAACTGCGCCGCGAAGGCAACGAAGGTGAGGTTCACGGCATTGAGCATCAACTCGACGGACATGAAGATGACGATGGCGTTGCGCCTGAGGAGCACGCCGGCCACGCCGATGGCGAACATGATCGCGCTGAGGATTAAGTAATGAGAGAGAGGCATAGATATTCCAAAAAGAAAAAAAGATAAATTGCAAAAGCGAATTCTGAAGCGGTTATTCCAATTTACGTTTCGCCAAGACGATTGCGCCGACCATTCCCACGAGCAGCAAGATTGACGCGACTTCGAAGGGAAAGAGATACGTTGTGAACAAGCTTCTGCCGATGACTTCGGTGCTGCCGACGAGCGAGTTTGCGTTTGGAATGTTATTGCTCACGCCGTTGTTCGCCGTGGCAGCAAAGAGGAGCGCGCCGAGTTCGACGATGAACGCGAGCACCAATATCACTCCAATGGCGCGACGCGTCACTTTGCCGGCCTCGCGCGCGGGATCGCGTTTGAGATTGAGCAGCATGATCACAAAAAGAAAGAGCACCATGATCGCGCCCGCGTAGACGATGACGTGCACGGCCGCCACGAACGGGGCATTGAGCAGCACAAAAAAGCCGGCGAACGCAAACAATGTGACGATGAGAAAGATGGCGCTATAAACCGGATTGCGGTGCAGCACCATCGCCACGCCGGAAGCCACGGCGATGAGGGCGAAAAGATAAAAGAGTATTTCATGCACGATCTTCAGGCTCTTGATTAGTCTGCTTTGAACCTGCAAATGCCGGTTCGCAGAGAAGTGGATGACTTGTATTGGAAGCGAGGTGCGCGATGATACGCGCGCGAGGAGAGAGCACGCGCGGAAAGAATTTCAATGTGCGTGCGCACAGCCGAGAAGGAGGTGAAAACGAAAAGCTCGCAGGCAATTTTCAAACATGCTAGTCGACACATTGAGCGGCCCAAACTCCCACAACCAAACCTGCTGAGAAACGATCGCTTCCTCTTCTTTACGAACGTAAAGTTAGAGGGGTTAAAGGATTATTAAAGCGCGTGCAATATACGATCTTTGCCTAAAAAGTCAAGCGCGATTTTCCTTTCCGCGTATGGCCTCAGATAATGATGCGCGCCGATCAAACCGTTATAAAGCTTCTCGTGTGGTGTGCGACTCACCAACGTCAGCATGGGCGCGGGAAAATGATAAAGGCGACGCCGAAGCGCGCGCTGGGCTTTGAATTCGTTTGCTGAAAAACTTCTTGCCTATGAAGCGCAGAATGTGAACTATGTGTCAGGCAAGAAGCGGCAGTTTATGCTTTATGAATTATCCAGGTGTAAGAAGAAGGAAGCAAAGTGATACTAAAAGTTGACCGCCTCACGCTGCGTGAAATTCGCATGCCGCTACGCGAGCCGTTCGCGATTTCTTCGGGCATGATGCACGAGCGCAGAATTTGTCTTTTGCAGCTTCGTCACGTCGAGGGCCTCGTCGCGTGGGCGGAATGCGTTGCGGATGAAATGCCGAACTATTCACCTGAAACCATCGACACCGCATGGCTTGCAATCAAAGAGTGGATTGCGCCGCGCGTGCTCGGCAAAACTTTTAACGGGCCGGAAGAGGTTTTCGCCGCGCTCGAAGAAAATTTTCGCGGGCATCGTATGGCAAAGGCTGCGGTGGAAATGGGCACGTGGGAGCTTGCCGCGCAATTGCAAAGAACCCCATTGGCAAAGTTGCTCGGCGGCACGCGCGCGAGTATCGCGACCGGCATCTCGCTCGGCATTCAAAAAAATCCCATGACGCTCGCGCAGAGAGCTAAAGCTGCGCACGCGGAGGGCTATCGCAAAATCAAAATTAAAATCAAGCCGGGCGCGGACGTGGAATACGTGCGCGCCGTGCGCGAGGCGTTGGGCGCGGAGGCGCATCTCATGGCCGATGCCAACAATGCTTATTCATTGAGCGATCTCGCGATCTTCAAACAGCTTGACGGGTTCAACCTCCTCATGATCGAGCAGCCGCTCGCATGGGACGACGTCGTCAAACATGCGACGCTGCAAGCGCAACTCAAAACGCCGCTTTGTTTGGATGAATCCATTACGGGTTTGGATAAAGCCGAAGATATGATCGCGCTCGGCAGCGGCCGGATTATCAACATCAAGCCCGGAAGAGTGGGCGGGTTCTCTTCTTCAAAGGCGATTCACGATTTCTGTATGCAACATAAAATTCCCGTGTGGTGCGGCGGGATGTTGGAAAGCGGCATCGGGCGCGCGCACAACGTCGCGCTCGCGTCGTTGCCGAATTTCGTTTTGCCCGGCGATCTCTCGCCCAGCGCGCGTTATTGGGAGCAGGATATCGTCACGCCGGAATGGACCATGGACGCGCAAGGCATGGTGAAGGTCCCGTTCGAAACGCCGGGCATGGGCGTGACCGTGAATCTAGACCGTATCGACAATCTCACCGTGCGTTCCGAGACCCTCGCGGCGCATTGAAGTGCGCGGGTGAAATTTTAATTAGGAATCCTAAAAACACCTTGACTCTGAATGCCGGCTTGATATATTGGTTAGGATTCCAAACCAATTACCCTTCACCCATTCACAGGAGATGCCCATGAGCAAAAAACTCGTTCTGTCCGGAATCAGCCTGCTGGCGTTGTTCGTGTCGGGCGCGGCGTTCGTCGCGCCCGGCAAGAGCGGCGCGGTCGTGGATTATCCCGAAGGCTATCGCGCATGGCCGCACGTCAAATCCATGGTGTTGCAACAAGGCCATCCGTTGTTCGACACCTTCGGCGGCCTGCACCACATTTACGCGAACGCCAAAGCGCTCGAAGCCATGAAAGCGGGCAAGCCGTATCCCGAGGGCGCGGTGCTCGTGTTCGATCTGTGTTGGATGCGAAATCCGAGAACTCTGCAATCGTCGAAGGCGCGCGCAAGGTGGTCGGTGTGATGCAAAAGGACGCAAAGAAGTTTGCTGAAACCGGCGGTTGGGGCTTCGAAGGTTTCAAGGGCGACACCAAAGAACGCGCGGTGACCGATGCCAAGAGCGCGTGCTTCGCTTGCCACGCCGGCCAAAAAGCGCAAGACTTCGTCTTTGCGACCTATCGCAAATGAAGCCAAAAGACGTGCGTTTGCAAGAGTTGGCCAAGTCTTACGCGCCGATTTCCATGCCGACCGTGGAAGACTTGAACGGCGAACAGCTTCAGGCTTTGGCCGGCTATCTTTTGCGGCATTAGCCCAATTCGCTTATATTGCGTGTGTACTCGAGAGCCGCGCGGCGGCATCGGCGCGGCTCTCGATTTTCTTCTGCAGCTCCTCTTCACACGGATACGGATCATGTCTTCTTCGTTTGACGTCAAGCAGCAACACCTCGAGGTCGAGAGTAAAATCGTCGCCGCCTTGGAAAGATTGTCGCAAGCCTTTCGGGTGTTGCTGTGGGAGAAAACCAAGTCCCACCAGCTCAGCCCTATTCAAGTGCAATTTTTGGTTTTTTTGCTCTATCACCCTTCCTCGCAATCCACGATTAGCCACTTGGCAAAAGAATACACGTTGACGCCCGCAACGGTGAGCGACGCCATCAGCACGCTCGAGGGGAAAAAACTCGTCGCGCGCGAACGCGGCGTCCATGATCGCCGGGTCGCCTATATCGCGCTCACGCAGGACGGCAAGAAAACCGCGCGCAAGCTCGCCTCTTGGGCGGAAGTCGTTCGCGCGAGCGTGGCGCAATTTCCCGCCGAAGAAAAACTCGTGGTCATGAAGTTTTTGATGCGGCTCATTGCGTCCCTGCAGCAAGCCGGCGTGATCACGCTCGCGCGCATGTGTGTGACGTGCAGATTCTTCCAACCTGAAACGCATCCCAATTCCCGCGCGCCGCACCATTGCGGCTTGATGAATAAACCTCTGGCCGAGACCGAGTTGCGCCTCGACTGTCCCGAGCACGATAGCGTCGCGCACGAATCGTAGCGCGGACTTCCAATCATGAATTGCAGCAACCTGCCCTTCTCAATCGCAACGCTTTTTTCGCAAACATTGCAAGCGCAACTTCTCGCGCTTCGTCACGATCTCCATCAACACCCGGAATTATCTTTTCAAGAACACCGCACCGCGATGCGGCTCTATGCGGAATTGGAGAAGCTGCGCCCGCTGCAACTCGAACGCGTCGCCGGCACAGGTGTCATCGCGCGCATCAAAGGGCGGGATTCCAATGCGCCACTCGTTGCGATTCGCGGCGATATCGATGCTTTGCCAATTCAAGAAGCGACGGAATTGCCTTGGGCTTCAACACATGCGGGCCTGATGCATGCCTGCGGCCACGACGTGCATGCGAGTTGGGCTATCGGCGCGGCGCATTTGCTGAGTGAAAACCCGGCGCATGGCGACGTGCTCATCGTCTTGCAGCCCGCAGAAGAGATTGGCAAAGGCGCGGAAGCTTTGTTAGAAAGTGGCGCGCTGCGCGATGTTGCCGCAATTTTCGGCGGACATGTTGATCGGCGTTTTGCCGTTGGTCAAGTCGTTGCCGAGGCCGGGCCGCTCGCAGCTTCTGCGGATACATTCGAGGTCGAGCTGATCGGCAGAGGGGCGCACGGCGCGCGTCCGCATGAGGCTTGCGATCCTATTGTGGGCGCAGGCGCAGTGATCAGCGCTTTGCAAACCATTGTCGCGCGGCGCTTGAACCCTGCGCATACCGGACGTTTCTATCGGAACGATCAACGCAGGCACGGCTGCGAACGTTATTCCCGAACGCGCAAAGCTGAACGGCACGTTGCGCGCAATGTCTGCGGACACGCGCGACCTGCTTCATTCTGAAGTTCGGCATGTGGCGGAAGCGATTGCCGCTGCGCATCATTTGCAGGCGCGCGTTGAAATCGCAATCGGCACGCCGGTGTTGATGAATGAAGCTTTGCCGAGCAGTTGGGCACAACGCGCAGTGCAAAATCTCATGGGTAACGAAGCGATTGTGCCGCTCGGCTTTCTGAATATGGCGGGAGAAGATTTTGCTTTTTATCTCGAAAAAATTCCCGGGGCTTTTTTGCGCATCGGCGCGCGCGAGCCGGGAGGTGAAGCCACGCCCGCGCATGCGCCGCATTTTTATCCTGCCGAAGAGAGTATTTTTATCGGCGCCGCCGTGCTCGCAGAGACGGCGCGCGTGGCGTCCGCGGCTTTATGCGATGAAAAGCCGCATTTGAAAATATAATCCTGATATTCGCGCACGAGCTCACCGACAACAACTCAAGAGAGGAATTATGAGCACAACCCTCAAACGCACACTGAACACGTGGGACTTGATGATGATCGCGATCGGAACCGTGATCGGCTCCGGCATTTTTATCGTTCCGGCCGTGGTGTTGCGCCAAACCGAAGGCAGCGCCGGCCTTGCCATGCTGGTATGGCTGATTGCAGGCATTTTATCCTTGCTCGGAGCTTTGACGTATGGCGAGCTGGGCGCCATGCGACCGGAAGCCGGCGGGCTTTATGTTTATATCCGCGAGAGCTTCGGCGCGTTGCCGGCGTTTCTTTATGGCTGGACCCTGTTCTTTGTGATGGCGAGCGGTTCGGTCGCAACGTTGGCCGTCGCTTTCGCTTCTTATTTGAATCAGCTCGTGCCGCTTTCACCGATGACGAGTCGCGTGAGCGCGATCCTCATGATTCTCGTGGTGACGGTGATCAACGTGCGCAGCACGCGCCAAAGCGCGAACGTGCAAAATTTGACGACGATGCTCAAAGTCGGCGTGATACTCGTGATGAGCACGTTGCTGCTCCTGCTCGGCAACAACGCAGCGGCGTTGAGCGGCAACCTTTGGCCGGCGGCATTTTCGCCGGATATTTTTTCTGCAATCGGCTTGGCGATGATCGGCGTGCTGTGGGCTTATGAAGGCTGGCAATATCTTACTTTCTCCGCGGGTGAAGCGCTCGATCCGCAACGCACGTTCGCGCGCAGTCTCGCCATTGCAACCGCGTTGCTCATTTTCATCTATCTTTTCGCCAACGCGGCCTACATGTACGCGCTCGGCATCGCAAGCGCAGCCCAATCGGATCGCGTTGCGGCAGAAGCGGTCAGCGCCGTGCTCGGTCCGGCTGCCGGGAAATTAATCGCGGTTGCCATTCTGATTTCCATGTTCAGCGCAGCCAACGGCGTGACGCTCACGGCCTCGCGCGTATTCTTCGCGATGTCGCGCGACGGCGTTTTCTTTCAGCGCCTCGCGGAAATTCATCCGCGCTTCGGCACGCCCGCGCTTTCCATCGTGTGGAGTTCGGTCATTGCGGTTGCGTTCGCGGCGACCGGCACGTACGAGCAACTGTTGACCTACGTGGTTTTCACGGGCTGGATTTTTTATGCGCTCGGTGCGATGAGCCTGTTCGTTTATCGCCGCAAGCAGCCCGAGGCGCATCGCCCGTTTCGAGTTCCGGGTTATCCTTTCACGCCGATCTTGTTCATACTCTCCGCGATTGCGCTCGTGGTGAATACGATCATCTCACAACCCGGGCGCGCGTTGGTGGGCATCGGAATCGTGCTGTTAGGAACGCCGGTTTTTTATGTTTGGAAGACGGGAAGAATGCGCGCGGTTAAAGGGGCGGAAGTATCGTGAAAGCAGGTTTCAATTAATTCTACAGAGATCTCATATAGCGTGGGCAGGCGCAAAAACATCGCGCGCCGGTGAATTTTCGGCCCGCTTACGTGGACTTCGCTTTTTTGATTGCAGCACGCGCCGCCATTAGGCTGGCGCTCGAAGCGCAGCCCTTCCTCAAAGAAAACTTCGGCCATGTTTGGAGGTTTTTCTATTCGTCACGGCGAGACGGCGCCGGAATCAGGGCGGGATAGATTCGTGGCAGTTGCGCGAGGCGTAGATGAAATTCTTTTGGCTCTTTTTTCGGGATACCACCAGGGATATTTTTTGTCGTCCAAAATCAAAAAGGCCTCACGATGCTCTTTGAGCGTCGCGCGAAAGCGGCGCAGGATCGGCAGATTTTCCCAGAAGAGCCGCTCGAGCTCTGCGAACACCGATTCCAAATCTTTTTGGTCGCGTTTTAAGCCAAAGAGGTATTGCGCGCCCAAATTTTTTCTTTCATCCAAAAGCAGCCGCAGGTGGTCGATCGCCGTCAGCGCGGAATGGACATTCAAGCCGTCCACTTCTTCGCGGCGATGCAATTGCAAAAGGCCGCGTTTTTTTTCGACGGTGATATTTGCATCCACCTCCTCGGCAGCATTTTTAATTTTTTGGCGCAACGCTTCATCTTGCCGGCAGGCTTGCAGAAAATTGAGCAATTGACGCCGGAACTGCTCTTTTTGTACGCCAAATTGCAGCCATTGGCCGTTGAGCTTCTCATATAGCGGCAAAAGCAAAGTGATGCCTTGCAAGCCTCGAACAGTGCGCTCAAAATCCGCCTTAAAGAGTAATAATCGACTATAAGTGTACGGCAACGAATAGGGATTCTCTCTCTCTCCGGTTAGACAAGAGAGCATCTCTTGATAATCATTTGCCATCGCTTCGACAAGCTTATTCAAGCCGTCAAACTCTTCGGCGCTGGTAATCTCTCTCGTAATCATAGGCTGTCATCGTCCCCAGTCACGTTTTGTCAACTTCTTATAATAAGCCAAAGCATCGCGTTTGAATTCAGCGTTACTCAGTGGTAGCTGCGAAGAATCGTAAATCGGACGAAAGCTCGTGATAATCCTCTGCAACAAGTGGTCTGTCACCACAAAAACGCCCCGCTCATCAATCGTACACTTCCGCCGTTCCACTCCGAAACGATCAGTTTGGAATTTGTGAACGCCAACGTATCCGCCCAGCGAATTCAATCTCGCCCTCTCGGTTTCTTGATGATACAAAATCTCTAACCTCGCGCGGGCTTCACGGCATTGGCGGTCTTTCTCCTCGCGGCTCATTCCGAACACGCCTTCCCAGCGCTCGTCGCCGTATTGATTATCGACGAGACAGACGCGCGTCTCGCATTTCTCTTTCAGCCTTGGAAATGGCAACGGCATCGTTTCTCCCCGCTCCTTTAGTTTCGTGCAAGCAAACTTAGCAAAACCGCCAACGCTTTTCCAACATAAATTTTTACTGTTACTGAAGGTCAAATGAGACTATCGCACCAAAATGAGTTTTCTGGTTTGAACTGTCTTGCCGGCTTTCAGACGATAGAAGTATATTCCACTCGCAAAACCGCCGGCGTCCCACGTGATTTTGTAGATTCCCGGCGCGTGTTTCTCATTCACCAAAGTCGCGACTTCATGCCCGAACAGGTCATATATTCTCAGGCTGACATCGCCGGCCGAGGGCAGATTATATTCAATCGTTGTGGAGGGATTAAAAGGGTTGGGATAGTTTTGCGCCAACACCAAAGACGAAGGCGCTTCCTCGGCAATATCTTTGACGGTAGTTGTCGATTCGACGGTGCGAAAAACACCGTTTCCCAAAGTGCCTGCGAAAAGATGTCCCTTGTCATCGAGGGTGAAAGAAAAAACAAAAGTATCTGACAAGCCGGAATGAAGCGGCGTCCAGCTCGCGCCCTCGTTTTTTGATTGAAAGACGCCATTGTATGTTGCGGCGTAAATGTGGCCGCTGGAATTGACGGCAAGAGAAAAGACCGAGGTGTTCGTCAAGCCGGTTTGCGCCCAATTTTCGCCGTTGTCTTTTGAGATAAAAACCCCGTCGCTATCGGACCCCGCGAAAATAAATCCGCGATCATCGATGGCCAAAGAAAAAATCCCGGCGTTCGGCAAGCCATTATTCATTTGCCTCCAATTATCACCGTCATTGGTGGAACGAAAAACGCCGGTGTAGGTGCCGGCAAAGGCTTCGCCGCTGTGATTGACTGCCAAGACGATGACGTCAAGACTATCCGGCAAACCGTTGTTCGCTGACGTCCAATCCTCTCCATTATTTTCCGAGCGAAAGATTCCGCTCTCAAAAGTTCCGGCAAGAATATACCGATTGGAATGAAGGGCAAAAGACGAAACAGAGGTCCGCGGCAGGCCGCGATTGATTGAAATCCAAGTATCGCCGTTATTGCCGGAACGATAAGCCCCTGTGCCTGTGCCTGCAAAAACATATCCGGTAGAACTGCTCTTGAGAGCGTTGATTGAGCTTCCTTGCAAGCCCACCAGCGTCCAATTCATGCCCTCGTCGCTTGATCGAAACACGCCGCTGCCGGCGCTGAAAGCGCTTACCAAATTTCTAGTGCCTGCAAAAAGATTTCCCTCGGAATTTATCGTCAACGAATAAACCGAGGTATTCACGAGAGCGAGCTGCGTCCAGGTTGCGTTAAGCGCATCGAAACGAAAAACTCCTTTGCCCAAAGTTCCTGCAAGGACGTTTCCATCGTTCGCGTTCGTGAAAGCCGTCACCACAGTTATACCCAAGCCGGCATTGCTTGGAATCCAAGTATTGCCATTGTCCGGTGATCGATAAACGCCTGAGTTCGTCGTGCTCGCGTAAATCTCCCCGCTTCTGCTGCTGAGAAGAGATATGACCGTGGCGTTATTCAAGCCAACACGCTCCAACGCTCCGCTGCTGATCGTATAGCGAAAGACCCCGAGATTCGTGCCGACAAAAAGCTGTCCGCTGTTGCCAACGGCAAGAGACGCGACGGGAGTATTCAGTAAACCTGCCAGAACCCAACTGTCGCCATTATTCATGGAAAGGAAAAGCCCGCCTAAAGTGCCGGCCCAAAGATGTCCACTATCATCAATGACAATAGCGTAGACGCTGAGATTCGTCAAGCCGCTATTGACGGCCTGCCAGCTTTCGCCGTTATCTGTAGAACGCAGGACTCCGCTTCCGCTCCCACCAAAAAGCACGTTGGAATTCGAAGCAAAAAGATGCCCCGCGCGATTGACTGCGTGAAAGAAAAGCGCGCGATCGGAACTGAGGAGAGTCCAATTGTTTCCATAATCTGATGAACGGTACGTCCTTCGTTCAGATCCGCCAAAAATAAGATCGGCGGTCGCCGCGAAGACATACGCATTGGGGCTGATGATAAGGGAGAGCACGACGGTTTTGGTTAAGCCCGATTGCTTCCAATACGCGTCGTCATTTGAGCGAAAAACTCCGCCAACGAGAGTGCCGACGAAAACTTGCCCCATGGAATCAGCAACAAGAGTCGTCACCTCGCCACCATATGGGCCGTTGGTCGGCTGCCAAAAGTCGGTCTGTGAAAAAGTTGAATCGAAGCTGAGTGACAAGCTAAGAGCAACCAACAGGACGAAAAAGGTATTTATTGCCTTCATGGCTTCTCCTTTGAGTTAGTCGGTTTTCAGAAATGACTCAGCTTCGGATAGATTTCGTCGAAAGTTTTTTGCTTCAGCTCATCCCGGCCCGATCATTTTCTCCGGCCTCACAACTTCATCGAACTTCTCGCCCGTCAAAATGCCGAGGCTGATCGCCGCGGCGCGCAGCGTGGTGTTCTCTTTGTGCGCGTGCTTCGCGATCTTCGCAGCGTGGTCATAGCCGATGTGCGGATTCAATGCGGTGACGAGCATGAGTGAATTGTCCAAATGCTTTTTGAGATTGAGCACGTTGGGTTCGATGCCGCTCGCACAATGCTCGTTGAAGCATTCGCACGAGTCGGCAAGCAAGCGAATGGATTGCAGCACGTTGTAGATGATGACGGGCTTGAATACGTTCAGCTCGAAATTGCCGGAAGCGCCGCCGATATTGATCGCCACGTCGTTGCCCATGACTTGCGCCGCAACCATGGTCATGGCCTCAGATTGCGTGGGATTGACTTTGCCCGGCATGATCGAGCTGCCCGGCTCGTTTTCGGGAATCGTGATTTCGCCGATGCCGCTGCGCGGACCCGAAGCGAGCCAGCGAATGTCATTCGCAATCTTCATCAGCGAGCACGCCAACGTTTTGAGCGCGCCGCTCGCCATCACCAACGCATCGTGCGCCGCGAGCGCTTCGAATTTGTTCTCCGCGCTGACGAACGGATAGCCGGTTAGCGCGCTAATCTTCGCTGCGGACTTCACGGCGAATTGCGGGTGCGTATTGAGTCCCGTGCCCACCGCAGTGCCGCCGAGCGCAAGTTCGTAGAGGTGCGGCAAAATCATTTCGAGGCGCTGCAAGCCATGATCGAGCTGCGCAACGTAACCGGAAAACTCCTGCCCGAGCGTGAGCGGCACCGCATCCATCAAATGCGTGCGCCCGATTTTGATGACGTCTTTGAAGGCTTCGGACTTCTTGGCGAGCGTATTGCGCAGTTGGCGCACCATTGGAATGAGGCGGCGATGAATTTCATGCGCCGCCGCAATGTGCATCGCGGTCGGAAATGTGTCGTTCGAAGACTGCGCTTTGTTCACGTCGTCGTTCGGATGAACCGGTTTCTTGCTGCCCATTTTGCCGCCCGCCATTTCAATCGCGCGATTTGAAATGACTTCATTCACGTTCATGTTCGTCTGCGTGCCGCTGCCGGTTTGCCACACCACGAGCGGAAAGTGCTCGTCCAATTTGCCGGAGATGACTTCGTCCGCGGCTTTCACAATCAAATCACATTTCTCCGCGGAGAGAAGTCCCAACTCTTTATTGACGAGCGCCGCGGCTTTCTTCAAAATGCCGAACGCCCACAGCAATTCGCGCGGCATGCGTTCGCTGCCGATTTTAAAATGATGCAGGGACCGCGCCGTCTGCGCGCCGTAATAGCGATCATTCGGAACTTGTATCTCGCCCATGCTGTCAGTTTCAATACGATAGTTCATGTGCTGCTCCGTAAAATGGCAATATCAGCGACACGTTGATTCGTTCAATAAATATGCGAAAGTAATGATCACGTGGAGGAAAAGCAAGCCGGAGTTGTCTGCAACAGCTTCGCTTGCCGCAGATTCGTGCAGGATGGTGGCGAGGAAGATAACGATTCGGAGGGTTTCATTCAAAAAGCAATTTTCCCTTTTGCACAATGTCCCTCCCATCGATCGTGATCGTGGGATTGACCACGATGCCGCGCACGAGTATTTCGGAAGGCCGCGCGGGCGTGGCGCGCCGCCCAAAACCCAAGTGCGCCGTGCCGAACACTTTTTCATCTTCTAATTCCGATTGCCCGAGCTTGGCGTTGTCATTCAAGCCCAAGCCGATTTCCACGCAAGAGCGGCCGGCGCTTGGTTTCGCAACGCCTTCGGGATTTTCCGCAGAAGTCCACGCGGAACGCAAACGCCGGCGCATAATATTCGCGTTCTTTGCGCCTTTGATCAACGTAAGCTTGCCGTCCACGATCTTCACTTGAATCGGCTGCGCGCTGAAGCCGCGCTCACCCGCAATGCCGTTCAGCAACACCTCGCCGGAAACGGAGCCGGCTTGCGTGGAAGAATATGCGCGGCCGCATGGCAAGCTTGCGCAAAACATTTCATTCTCCAACGGCATGACCTCTGCGTGGCCGCGGCGTTGCGCAATCGACATCTCCAACTCGAGGCCGGACTCATGGCGCAACGTCAAGTTGCGCCCGATGGTCAGAATATCCGCGAGCTTGCGGCAACGCTCGCGCATTTTTTTGAGATCGACATTCGCGCACCGCGCAATCGTCTCTTCTTCCAACTGCGGCCACACGACCACGCGGCTGCGCGTTTGATGCCGCAGCCAGTGCAAACTTTCCGCATCGATATAAGAAACGAGCAACACCACGCGCTCGACGTGCGTGATGAGATTGCGCGTGAGCGGAGAAATGAGTGGGTGCTTGTTGTGGTTGGGAATTTCAAGAAACAAAACTTCCACGCGCTCTTTCTCGGCTACTTTTCGAAAGATGTGCGCGGCAGACGCCAGTTTGGGTTGGGCCACCAACAATACGGTTTGCTTGGGCTGCGCGTCCAAGCCTTCGAACAGCGCAAGCTGCGCCGCTTTTTCTAGTCGGTTCATGCGAGGAGTAATGTCCCGGCTTCCATAATGAGACGGCCATCCACGCGCACGGTGGGTTGCAGTATCAGCCCATCGAGGTGGCTGGAGACGGCAACATTGCCGCCCATGGATTTGTTGTCACCGAGCGCAATGTGTACCGTGCCCATGACTTTTTCATCTTCTAAAATCACGCCGGTGATTTGCGCTTTGTCATTTGTGCCGATGCCAAGTTCGGCGATGTTGCGCCCTTCTTTGCCGACGGCATCCACGAGTTCATTCAGCTTCTTCGCTTCCGGGCCACCGGTGATCTCAATCGCATAACCGTCGCGCACGACGATGTGAACGTTGTTCTGCAATTTGCCGATGCCTGCAACCGCACCTTCGAACACGATCTTGCCTTGCGCGCGGCCCTCAATCGGCGCAAAGAACGTTTCACCCGCGGGCAAATTGCCTGAGTCGCCTGGATTGTGAACGAGGCCGGTATCGGGCTTGGGATAACGGTCGCCGCGCAGCACTTTGATGTCCGTGCCCGCCGGGCTGGTGACGTGTACTTCATTGCCGGTTTGCAGAATTTCAGAGAGACGGCGGCTGCGCGCGGCAATCGCATTGTAATCCGCGCTCAAGCAACGAATCATCATATCTTCAGTAATGCCCGGCAAGGTTGCGATGCGCGCGCCGCGTTTGCACGCTTCACGTCTGGCTTCAGTGTGCGTAACGGATTTGGTGGTGGGGCAGAGCACGACACTGCTCGCAGCCATGAGCGCCGCGACCGGCGCCGGCGGCTCTTCGCCGTTGCGCGAGCGCGGAATGATTTCGACCAACGTAGCTTCCGCGCCGAGTTCTTTCGCCACGTTCCACATGGCCACGCCGATATTGCGTTTGTTCTCATCCGTGATGATGGCAACGGTTTCGCCGGCAGAAACTTTCATGCAATCGCGCAACGCAATGCGCGCCGCGTTTTCGAGTTCAGCGGAAATTTGCGGAGCTGCGATGTTCGCCGGCGCGAGTGCGGCTTCAGGTTTGGCAACGCGCTTTGCCGGCGCAGCTTTCTTCTTCGCTACTTTGCTCGCAGCGGGCTTTTTTGCGGCGGTTTTTTTATTGGCGGATTGCTTGGGTGATTTGGGGGTTGGCATGAGTATTCTCGTTTATCGCGATTAGTGACTTGCTTGCACGTCAAAGAGAAGTCGCATCAATGAGCCTTATCAAACAATGACGGCCCTTGCGCCTCTCGATACGATTCATTCAAAACAAACCGGGGCTTGTATCTATCTGGTCGCACGATAAAACCCTTTTGCTCCAAACGATTGAAGAGATAGCGCGTTCTTCGCATCACGTCTTCAAACGCGCGAAGGTCAACAACGCGTGCGTTTTTCTTGAAATACAAAAACCTGCCCGCGCGATTTGCGCTGATGGTTTGCTGGGCGCTGTATTGATTGTATTGATAAATGACTTGCAGCGCGTCTTTGTAATCACTTTTCAACTCGTCATAGTGTGCGCCGAACATGTTGCGCAAAGGCTCGGTAAAATCCGTTTGCGCCAAGACGCGATCAACGGAATAAACCGGAAAGAGGGGCAGGCTCATTTCATGGCGGAAAATAAGGCCCTTGTCTTCCAAATCAGCGATGACCGCAAAATGATTATTGTCCGGCGTGAGCAAGATGGTGTGCTTCTCCGAACGATTGAGCAATTCCGATTGATGGAAGTAGCATAACATGATTTGCTCGTGCTCGGAGAGGGCATTGCCGCCGGCTTTCTTTTGCAAGTAGCCGGAAAAACTTTCGAGCCAATACTCCATCTTGTCGTCGAGACATTTGCCTTTGGGGATGAAAAGACTGACATCGTTCTCTGAATGAAAAATAAAATACGGCACGCCGGTTTGATTATCCAAACAAGCATTGACCAAAGAGGTCATGCCAATGCCACGACCTTCCCAGCGATCAAAGGTTTTTAAAACATCGGCCAAACGCGGGTTGCGCGCTTTGGCAATGGGGATGATGCGGCGCACTCTGATCTTTTGCGATGGATCATCAAACACGAGCTTTTGCTCCTGCCGGAAGTTGCCGGGGTTGCGAATCTCAATGCTCTCGTTGGGCTTGATGATGATGTTGACGAACTTGTCGATGCTGTAATCGCGATGTGCCAGTGCGTTATTCACGGTTTCGCGAATCAACTTTTCGGGATACTCGGGTGTGGGTGTGCCGCCATTGACATGGCTCACGCCGACTTGGATATTTTTGTATACGAACCCGACGCTGCGTTCCATCAATGCCAGAATATTGTCTTTGAGCACTTGTTTGTTTTCGGCAATCTGAATAGTTGAGTCCACGAACCCATCGACCTGGCAACGCGCACCGATATAATCTTCAATGTTCCGACCGCACACCAACATACCCAGTAAAGTCGGCGTATCCGCGCGGATGAAAGCTTTGCGGGTTAAAAACGAGCGCGACGATTGAATGTCGGCTTTCAAAGTCTCGACTCTTACATCACGATTTAGGCACACAATGTAGTCGTTCAGTTTATCGACATCCAATGCCCCCAACGTTGCGTGCTCGACCGCCTTCATCTCGCGCACATTTTCCAACTCGGTTTTTAATTCGTTTTGAGCTTCGAGCTCCACTGCTGTGAGTTTGTGATCGCCGGTGATCTTGCGCTTGTAGGCTTCACCTTTGTAGAAAACATACTTCTGCTCTTCGTCGAGCTTTTCGACATACACCACGCAAATCTTGCCTCCCATGAAATCGCGAATCTCAGGCGAAGGGAAAGAAAGCGACAGATCGAGGGGATGGTTTTGTTGGCTCCGAAACTGTTTCGGCAATTCTTTCAGAGCGTTTTCAATTTGAGGATTATACCCTTTAAAAGAGTATCGTTTGTCTTCAGTGGATTCATGCACGCCGATAATGATCGTGCCGCCCTCGGCGTTCAAAAAAGCGCACGCAGACCGATAAAGCTCCGCAGAAACCCCGCCGGAAAAGTCTTTCAGCTCGACTTTATCGGTTTCAATGACTTCGTACTTGTTCTGCTTGATGCAGTCTTCGATCTGAGACAGTATTTTGTCGATAGCTCGCATGGCTTGTCGTCGAACAGTCTTCGCAATGATTCAAAAATTTTTCTAGCCCTGTCATTCAGAAGGAATCTTTTTAAGCAGCGCGAATAAAGCCATGGGGCTTTGTGCCGAGTGCTTAAAAAGATTCTTGCAGAATGACATTTTGAGGAGGTGCGGTGAACTACTGCAAATCTTCACTCCTCCTGCATAAACACATGCGCGAACACCTTTGCATCGTTCAACAAATGCTCCACCAGCGTGAACTCGTCCGGGGAGTGGGCGGTGTCTTCCATAGTGGACCACACAGCTGCGGGGATGCCGGCGCGGCGGAAGAACGCGGCAACGGTGCCGCCGCCGATGCCCACGGCTTGCGTGCGCGTGCGGCGCAGCTCGCGCATGGCTTTCGTAATGGCCAGCACCACGGGCGCATCGGGCGCAGTGGGCGGCGCGGCTTGTTCGTTTTGTTGCGGCGTGATCGCGATCTTCACTTTGAACTGCTTTTCAATCTCCCGCGTAATCGCGCGAATGGCTTTCATCACCTCCGAGACTTTGTAATCGGGCAGCACGCGGCAATCGAAATATAAAACATCCTCGCCGGGAATGGTGTTGATGTTCGGCACGTTGGCTTCGCGCTTCGTGGGCTCGAAAGTAGAAAGGGGCGGATGAAAGAGCGCATTGCGGCGTGAGAATTTTTTGTGCAGCGTCTCCATACGTGTAACCATAAAGCTCGCAGCCTTGTGCGCATTGCGGCCTTTTTCCGGCACGGAGCCATGGGTTTGCACGCCGCGCGTATGAAACTTCAACCACACCACGCTCTTCTCCGCAACCTCGATCATCCTGCCTTTGTTATCGCCCGCATCGGGAATGATGATCAAATCGTGCGGCGCGAACAAATTTCCGTGATGCTCGAGCAAGTAATCCGCGCCGAAAAGGCTGCCGGTTTCTTCATCCGCCGCCAACACGATGCCGACATTATGCTCCGGCGTGATGTTCAAATCGCGCAGCGCTTTCACCGCGAACACGGAAGAGGCGAGGCCTTGCTGATTGTCTTCCACCCCGCGGCCGATGAGCTTGGTGCGGCCGTCTTTGATTTTTTCCACGCGCACGGTCCAGGGATCGCCGGTCCATTTCGAGAGATCGCCGGGCGGCACCACGTCCATGTGCGACATGATCCAAATCGTTTTCGCGTTCGAACGGCCGTTGAACATTGCGACGAGATTGGGACGATAGCCGCACGAGACGCGCTCATCCGGCGCATGAAATTCCTCCAAGTCATCGGGCCTGAGTTCGCGTTCAAGCCAGGCGCGCAGAAAGTCGGATTTGATTTTTTCTCCATCGCCGCCATTCTCCGGCGAAAGCGCGGGAATGGCGGTCAGTTGTTTTTGCAGTTCAATGGCTTCGTCGTGATACGTTTCGATCTTTTGCAATAAAACATTCAGTGTCGGCGACAAACTCACACTCCGTTTTTGATTGAGAGATAATAAAAGCGCAAGCCGCACTCAAAAGCATATTGTAAGCGGATTGAACGGATCGAGCGGATAAAACAGTTCTTTATCCGCTCGATCCGCTTACAGAAAAGTTTTTGCCTTTAAAGCAAGGCAAGACTACCTCACCAGCGTGAGTTTTTTCATTTCGCGCAAGCCGCCGGCGCGCAGCTCGTAGAAATAAATTCCAGCCGGGACCGGCTCGCCGTTTTCAAAGCGGCCGTTCCAGCGCACTTCATAGTAGCCGCCGGATTGTTTCGTTTCCACCAAGCGCCGCACTTCGTGGCCGAGCAAGTTATACACGCGCAGCTCCACTTGCACCGGCTCGGGGTTGGACAATTCGTAACGAATCAATGTTCCGCTTTGGGTGGCAAAGAAGGGATTGGGATAACTTTGCGCGAGGCCGAAGCGTTGCGGCACTTGCACGGCGAGATTGCGTTCCGCAGAAAATTCGAACTGGCCGTCGTAATCCAATTGACGCAAGCGATAAGAATACGCGCCGGGCTGCAAGCTGGGATCGACGAACGCATATTGCTTTTGCTGCGTGGTGGTGCCGTGCCCGGGGACGAAGCCGAGCACGCGCCAATTCGTTTCAATCGCGCTGCGGCGCTGCACTTCAAAGCCGCGATTATTGGTTTCGCTTGCAGTGGTCCAATTCAGTTCGGCGCGATTGCGCGAGGCCGTGACCGTGAAAGTGGCAAGTTCGACCGGCACGGCGTCGATCGTCGCGACGTTCGAGAGGCCGGAAGCATTGCCGAAGTCATCAATGGAGCGCAGCAAGAAGAAGTAACGCGCGCCCGTGGTTAGATTGTCAATCGTCGCGAATTGCACGGAGCCGGCAGGCAAAGGCGCGGGCAAGTTTGCAGCCTTTTGTGCAATCGTGTTGAACCACGCAACCGGATCGGCCCCAACCGGAGTGGTGGAATAGCCGGCTTCATAACGATTGACCGCGGAGCCGACGTCGGCAGGCGCAGTCCACGCCAGCGTCACCGAAGTATTCGTCGAGGTGTTGATGCGCAAATCGCTCACGATGGCCGGCGGTGTGGCGTCGAATGCTTGCGAGCTTGCGGCCGATTGCGTGGGCGTTGCCGTATTCGCATTCAATGCGATCGCTTGCGCGCGTGTGAGCGCGGGTTGGAGCACGAAAGCGGTCATGCCCATTTGCACGCGCGCCACAATAGTCGAGCCGCTCATGAAGAGAAAACCGGTGTCGGCGAAAGACATGTTATCGCCGGTGTCCGTCGTGCCGTCCGCAGTGCCACTGGGCGAATCCCAAAAATAAAATTGCTCCGTGGTATTGGCGATGTCTTCCATGCCGAACGTGCCGATGAAGCTGCCGTGCGTTCCGAGAACGCTGAACCAATTTCGGTTGGGCAAATAAACGATGCTATTGTTGGGCGGCGTCAAACCGCCGGAGGCGCCAGTGATCGTGCGCGGCCCGGTGTTTTGATTGTGCCAGGGTTGATTTTGCACCGCTGCGTTGAAGTCAAAAGAAGAGCGTAGCAAGCGCGCGCCGAGCGAGGAAGTGAGATCGAGCGTGCCGCTGAGCTGAGAAGAGTAGGGATAGAAAAAGAGCGCAATGCGCACGGTGGCCAGCACGCTGGTGCCGAGCAAAATTTCTTCTTCCACCTCGCGAATGACGCGAATGCGGCCCGAGACGGCGCGCACGCTTTTGGCCCTGAGATTGTCGCGCTCGTTCAATGTGATCGTAATGAAGCCGAGCACCGCGCGAATGCGCAGCTTGAAGCGATCCATAAAATCCACGCCCGTGCCGCCGAACGAGGGAGGCACGGCGAGGTATTCCGGGACGCCGGTTGCGGCATGGCCTTGCGTATAGCTCACGCCTTTCACGGTATCAGCGGCGGGACTCGCGCCCGGGCCGGGAGTGTATCTCACATACGTGGCCAAGAGCGGATCAACGGGCAAAGTCGTTGAACGATGAAGATAAAAATATCCCTGCCGTTGCGTGAGCGGATCAGTGACGGTGATTTCATAGCGCACGAAGCTGCGCGCCGAAGCGTCGGCGATCCAATCATTCACGGGCGCGCGCTCGCCGGCGTCTTGCGCCATGAACACGACGTCGTCGTTGTCATCGAGCAGGCCGTCTTTCGCATCCGGGAAATAGCTGTTCGAAGCGCCGCCGGTTTCCTGGCCGCGCTCGTCGATTTGAAAGGGAACCTGTTGCCACGCGCCGCTGCGATACGCGTATAAATGAAGCTGCGTGACCGGCGCAATGTCGCCCGAAAACTCCGCGAGATTGAGCGGCGAGATGGTGACGTGTTCATAAGTGCGATCGTCACGCAGCGTTTGCGCGCTCGCGGAAGAATAGGCGCAGCACAGGCTGAAAAGAAAGCCCGCAATAACGGCGCGCGTTGCGCTTTTCATCTCGGCGGTTTGAAGTAGCACTGGTCTCATAGGGATCTCCGTGCAAATAAAAATGGATGTTGTCATACAGTTCGAGAAGTCCCATTTCGCCTTTCAATCAGAACGGCACGAAACGGAGTTTCTCGAGCAATGGCGTTCCCAATCCGGAGATTGGGAACGAGAATATCTTTTGGCTTTTTGGCTCCTTGGCTCTTTATCCTTTTTGGCTCCTTGCCCTCTATCTGACCAAAACGAGTTTTTGCGCCTGCCGCAAATCTCCGGCGCGCAATTCATAAAAATAAATTCCCGCCGGCACCAACGCGCCCTGTTCATCGCGGCCGTCCCAGCGCACGGCATAAACGCCGCGCGTTTGTTTGGTTTGCGTCAAGCGCCGCACTTCATGGCCGAGCAAATCATACACGCGCAGCGTGACGGGCACGGCTTGCGCTTGCGGCAATTCATAGCGAATCAACGCACTGCTTTGCTTTGCCGAAAAAGGATTGGGATGGCTTTGCGCCAGCGTGAAGCGTTGCGGCGTGTGCGCTGCAATCTCCTGCTCGGCCACGGACACGATCGTGCCGCAAGCGAGGTTGGAAAGCGCGGAGGCATTGCCAAAGTCGTCAATCGCGCGCAAGATGAAACAATAGTACGCGCCCTGCGTCAAGCCGTTGATTGGGAGCAATTGCAAAGTTCCCGGCGGCGCCGGAGCAGGAAGGTTCAAAGCTTTCAGCGCAATGGTATTGAACCATGCGGCAGTATCATTGCCCACCGGCGTGGGCGAGTAACCCACTTCATAATTTCTCACGAACGAACCGGCGTCCGAGGGCGAGGTCACCGACAAAACCGCGGAAGTGTCGGTGGTGAAGCACACCCGCAAATCGTTCACGCGCGTGGGAGCAACGCCGTCATAATCTTGCGAGCTGGCGGCCACTTGCACGGTCGTTTCGGCGTTCGTGTTCAAGGCCGCGGCTTCCGCGCGCGTCAATGCGGGCTTCAAATAAAACGCGCTCATGCCCAATTGAAAACGCGCTTCGATGGCCGTGGCGCTGGTAATCATAAAACCGGAGTCGCCGTAAGAACGGCTGTCGCCCGTGTCAAGTGTGCCGTCGCAAGTGCCGTTTTGCGTGTCGCAAAAATAAAATTTTTGCGTCGTGTTGGCGATCGGCTCCATGCTGAAGATGCCCGTCAAACTGCCGTGGATGCTGCCCATGCTGAACCAATTGCGTTGCGGCAAAAAGACGATCTGCGCCTCGGCGGCTGTGAGCGTGCCCGAGGCGCCGCTGATGATGCGCGGCCCGGTATTTTGATTGTGCCAAGCTTGATTGCTGACGTTCGGATCGAAATCAAACGACGCGCGCAACAAACGCGCGGAAAGCGCCGCAGTGAGATTGATTTCGCCGGCGAGTTGTGCGGAATAAGGATAGAAGAACAACGAAATGGCGATGGTATCGACCGGAACCGGCGTGCCGAACAAATCGATCTGAATGCGCTCGCGCACTTGCCGAATGATGCGAATGCGGCCTTCCACGGTGCGTACGCCGCCCGCGACCACAACGAGATTATCGTGCTCGTTGATCGTCTTCATGCCGAAAATCGGCACATCGACGACAATGCGCAATTTGAGCCGATCGAGAAAATCCACGCCGTTGCCGCCGAACGCCGGAGGCACGACCAAATAATCCGGAATGCCGTTCGCCGTATGGCCCTGCACGTAACTAATGCCACGAACCGTATCCGCAGCCGGGCTCGTTGCCGGGCCGGGAGTGTAACGCACATAGGTCGGCAGTGCAGGACTCACGGGCAGAGTCGTTGAGCGGTAAAGATACACGTAGCCCTGCCTGAGTGTGAGCGGATCCGTGACCGTGATTTCATAACGCGGAAAGCTGCGCGCTGAAGCGTCGGGAATCCAATTGTTCGCGGCCACGCGCTCGCCGGCATTTTGCGCCATGAACAAGATCTCGTCGCTATCATCCAGCAAACCGTCTTTCACGTCCGGAAAATAGCTGTTGAGAACGGTGTCGCCCTCAGCCGTTATTTCCAAGCCGCGCTCGTCGCTTTGAAAAGGAATCTGTTGCCATATGCCGATGCGATAGGCATACAAGTGCAATTGCGCGAGCGGCGCAATATCGCTCGAAAATTCCGCCAGAGCAATCGGCGCGATGAGGACGTGTTCGTACGCGCGATCTACGTTCAAGCTTTGCGCGGAGGCGGAAAAATGCCCGCCGAATAAGCCCAAAAGAATGCCGAGCAAGGCCCCGTAGGTTTTGTTTATGATTTCAGCAGTTCCAAATAACGACGGCTTCATGACGATCTCTCCCTGAAGTTTTAAGAAGCTGACAGCCAATTAAGTGAACCTTGCGTGCTTGATGTTTGGCATAAAGCATATTTCAATCGTAAGAACTCCTGCTTTCCAACGGAGGCGTTTCCCCCAAAAAATGTTCGCGCGGTTGTGAAAAAACAAAACGGGGAAGAACGAGAGAACGGCGGGTGAATGCGGTGAAGCTTCATGTAATTCTCCCTCTCAAAGCATGTTGATGGAAGAAAAATCGGGTGTGATAAAAATTACGAGCCGCCGGGAAGCGCTCGCTGCGTTGCTCAAAAAAAGTATACATTGAAAGAGGAAGAAAGGCAAGATGATTTTTGGAAAGGGAGGTAATGCCTCAGTTATGGTGGAGTCCTGCTGAACGAAGTCGAAGCATCGCCCTTCGACTCCGCTCAGGGTGACTCTAACGAGCCATTTCCACCACTAAATCTGAGGCATTACGAGAGGGAGTTATAGTGAATTCGGCATTAAACATGGATTCCTTCTTCCAGCCGCACGAGAAGTTGAAGGACACGGGCCCCCTTCGCCTTTTGCAATTAGATCAATCGGAGGGCGTCCATCGAGTACATTGAGCGGAGCATTCAACCAACGCTTGCCCTCCTCGGAGGTAACAAGGTTATGCAGCCTTTCTAAGATTTGCTCAATCCCAATTTGAGATGACGCAGATTCAAAGTTTGGCATCAGTTCTCTCCACGTGAATAAAAATCCAACTCAAAACAGGTGTGGTCTGCAAACTCATTTTTCGCGCGCAATCTCCCTCTCTACTCTTCGTTTCAGTTCCGCTGGACTCCAACCCCGAAAAATTTGCCAAAATTTGCGCGCTTCAAACAAATTCCTCTCGAGTTGACGATCCAAATTGCCGCGCGCGCGAATGGTCGGATACCAAAGGCGCACGTTGAGCGCGAGCAGGCTGTCGATCAAGCTCGGCCCGGTGTGTTTAGGCGTATATAAAACGCCGACGGCATTGCTGATGTTATACGTACACACGAAGTAGCGCATGAATTGCCGATCGCCGTAATTTTCGCGGCCTTCGCCTGTCATCACGAAGTCGGCATACGCATCGACCTGCGGCAAATAAGCATCCTGCCCCTCTTTCGCCGAAGCGTGACGAAAGAGAATGAAGTCATCTCCAAAACGGCGCTTCAACTCGCGCATGAGTTGATAAGCGCGCGGCAGATTGAACTCATAGGAAGTATCCATATAGATGCCGTCGAGTGTGGGGCCTGCCGCTTTCAAGCGCGCGATCTCCGCGAGATACATCCACATGTTTTCACCTTCACGCGAGGCGCTGGGAAATTGCCGTACCGGGTATTGCGTACTCGCGACGAAGGCATCGACTTCGCGGCAATTGCCGGGCTTGGCAAAATACGTTTCGAAATTGTTCAGCATACGAATCGGCATGCGCTGCCATTGGCCGTTTTTCCACACGCGCACTTGCTTGCCACCGGCGAAAGTGAAACGGTCGGCATGCTCGGCCATGAATTTGTAATCGGGCTTCTGCCATCCACCCGCGGAGAGAAAAGGATTCACCGCGCTGCCGTAACGCGAGCCTTTGATGAAATACTGCGGCGAGGTATAAACGAGCGCTTTCATGTTGAGATGAGGCCCGGCTTTGAGATTGCGAATCACTTCTTTGAGCAAGGAATAGGGATCGCGGTCAGAAAGCGATTGCTTGGGCACGTATTCATACAGCCAATATTGCCACAGCGCCATGTCGCCGAAATAGATGAAGCAGCCGTCCTTCAACTCGTCTCCGAAGCTCGCGCGCAAATAATTCGTCAAAGCCTTTTTGTTCGCGTTGGAAACGAGCCAATAGGTGTTGGCCGGATCGGCGTGCGTGCGCGACCACGAATTTTCCACCAACACCGAATCCGCGCCGTTGCAGATGCGCTCCCAATGCACGTAAGAATACCAATTCGAGGCCGCGATAGTTTTACGCGCGGCATTGGCGTTGAAGTCGAACGGCTTGGGCGGAAAGACCGCAGTCCAAAACACGCGGCCGGGCGTGAGATCATAAACCGCGCTCGGAAAATTTTCGCCCGCTTCAAACCGTTCGCGCTCGTTGTCCAGCAAATAAACACCAAAGCCGCCGTATTCATCCATAAACACGTGACTCACGTCGTGCTTGTTGAATAAATCGTGTGGGACATCCGGGCGTACTTCATCGGGAAAAGCCTTTGGAATACGCGGACTGCTCGCGCGATAGCCCGGTTGAAAGCCGAGGCGATATCGGACTTTTGTGATTGCCATGTCGAGCGGTTTGATCATCAATAAACCATCGCCGTTGATGCGCAGCTCGAGGGCGTCATTCCGAAAATAAAACCTTCCCGAAGAGAACGCATAGCGCGCGAATATGAATCTGCGCAGCGGCGCGCCGTTCGCGTCGAGCAATTGCAGCTCGACCGTTTTGCGCGCTTTGCCGAGGCGTTGCGAGATTTCGATGTGCTTGCTCGTCTCCGAACGATAAATCCGAAAAATCGCGCCCGTGGTTTTGATCGCCATCACGCCGTTCGCGGAATCCACGCTTTCAACCCTCATGCTCATTTGAAATGAGTTCAACGTGTCGGGCCGCATCAAATCATCCGCAACCTGCCAAGGGTTGTTGCGCTCCCAATCGGCAAAGCCGTGAATGCCGCTGTCCATGTAATTTGAAACGGAGAATCGGGATTGCCAAGCTTGCGCAGAGGCGAGGCGTGCGCAAGCCGCAAGCGCGGCGAACATGAAGAAGATGGGTTTGAGCATGAGCGAAGATATAATTTTTCCCGGTGGAATAGTATTTGTTTTCTTCATGGGCAGGCTCTTATATTTGAATGGAGCACGATGATTTTAACGGTCGAAAAGTCATAATGCAGCTTCGAACCTGGATAGCAATATGTTCACATCCTCAAGAAAATTTTTGCTCCTGTTGCTCATGCTGGGTTGCAACAGTTCCCTGAGAGCGCAGTCTTCGGAAACGATTCAACGCAAAGCCGAATTGGATTCACTGGCAAATAAATTCGTAAAGGTGCATGCAGGCCAAGTGGTTATGTCGCGGCGCGCGGATAGTCTGGCGCAAGCGATTACGCGCTTGAAGTCGCGCCCGGCCTCGCCATTGAACGAACGCGCACTGGATGCGGCTTACCGTGATTCGCAAACGCTTGCGGATACGTTGCAAAAAGCGCAGTCCGAAGAGCAATATCTCGATCAGCTTTTGCGCCAGAAAGCTGAACATCTGCTCAAAAATTTGAGCCATGAAATCATGGGTCTCGTTCAAAATGCCAACGAGGCGAAGACGCAGCGCGATCAAAAAAAATATGCGCAGTTCACGCGCGCGGCGCAAGTGTGCCGCCAATGGCAAAAGCAATGTCAGGAAATTTTAGCCAGCCCGCCGACTACGATTTTGATTTATGAAGTGCGCGTACACCCGGATGACGATGCCGCAACTTTGTTGCGCAAGGCGGACTTTCTGCACGACCAAGCCGATCGTCTCGAGCGCGAAGGCCAGCGGCTCAAACAAAAACTCACGGAGCTGCGCGAGGAAGCAACTTTGCGCAGCCGCATGACGGAGTTTGCGCAAGATCTGGCTTTGCTCGAGCCTTCGAATGAAAGCGCGCAACGAAATCCCAATACCGGCAGGTCCGACTTCGAAAACTCCGGTTTCAACGACGGCAGCCTTGCGGGCGTGGTCAACGCAAACCGCGAGGCCTTTTCCTCCGCGGAAGTTTTGATCGCGTTGAGCTGGCCGGAGCAAGTGAGCGAGCTCTCGTTGCAAGATTTATCCGATTGGCAAAAACGCTTGCGGCAAGCGCAAAAACGTTTGCACACACAAGCCGATAGTTTGAAGCAAAAAGCAGAAGAGCTCGAGGCCTTGAGCCGCGTGCGGCAAGAGCTGCAGGAATAATCCTTTCGATCAATGAATCCTTTCCGGGTTGCGATTAAACTTTTCAGCATGACGTTCTTGCTCGCGAAGTTGGCGCTGGCGCAAAGCGCTTGGCAGCTTACTTCGCGTTTGCAAACCGGGGTGGAATATGACAGCAACATCTATGAATCGACGGCCCGTCAAGTCTCCACTTCCGTGGGGCGATTTCTCATGCAAAACCGCGCGCTGCTCACAGCGCAGCATTGGCGCATCTCCCTCGATTATGCCGGGGCCTTACTTGTTTATCAAAACCACCGCGACGAAAACAAGCTGCTGCAAGACGCTAATGGCAGCATAACCTGGCTCGCGAAAAACGGCTTCCGGCTTTATCTGCGCGGCCAGGGCAATCTCAAGTTGTATTTGCAAAGCCCGACCGATTACGGCACCACCTCCGGCACGCTCGGTGTGATCTTTCCCCTCACCAAAAAAATTTTCATGGAAGCGGGCGCGGAAACCGGTCAGCTCGATTACGCGCGCGGCAACAATTTTGATTTCACTTTCACCGGCGCTTCGCTCGCACTGCGGCGGCAACTCGGCGCGAAAGCGATGGGCGAGGCCGCAGTCGTTTATCGCAAACTCGAATATGCGCGCGCGAGCTTTGTGAATGCGCCCGCGAATCTCGATCCTGAAACACAACAGGATGATTTCACCGCGCTGCGTTTGAGCGCGAATTATAGCAAACACCTCTTGTTGCAAGGCCGCCTCGAGCTGCAACGCAACCGCTCCAATCGCGGCGTGTTCGGTTACAATCGTGCGCAATTGCACGTGCTCGTGGGGTATCCGCCGCTGCCGCATTGGTTGGTGCGCGTTTCGTTTTTATTGCAACGCAAACGCTATCTCGATGCGGCCCCGCCGATTTCACTCCCTGAGCTCGACCCGGAGCGCGAGCAAAGCAATCACCTCGTCCTCGATATCTCACGCGATCTCTCTCAAACACTTGCCTTGTTGCTGCGGCTCTCTCATCATAATAATGAATCGCCGGTGCGCAGTTTTTTCTATCGCAAAACTCTGCTCTTTGCCGGCCTGGAAATGCGTTTTTAAGGGCGCAGATTTTTGCGAGCGCCTTCAAGTTTCCGAGAGCGCTGGTGTGTGGGGTGATCATTTTCACCTCGAACAAAGACTTGAAATTGCTCGCTCGCGAAAGACGATTTTTCGTCTGCACGTTTGGCCTTGAACTTGCGTAAACGGGAGAGGCGAAAGCATTTTGTGGATGGATGCGCGGAAGATTCGATTCCGCAGCTAGGAGTGTAAAGTATGAAGCTGAAAATTATTGCAACGATCTTCTCGATTCTCCCGCTCGCTATAAAACTCGGCTGCACGCTTTTGCCTGGAACTTCCGAACCCGCAACGAAGCTACTCGGCAATTGGGGCGGCATGCACGTCGCGCTCGTCATCGAGAATGATTCCGCCACTTTGGAATATGATTGCGGTCGCGGCACGATAGATGAACCGATTCGCCTCGATCGTGACGGCAAATTCGAAGCGCGCGGCGTTCACATTTACGAGCATGGCGGCCCGGTGCGAGAGAATGAAAAGCCGGAGATGCACCCGGCCAATTATTTCGGCAATGTGGCGGGAGAAGTGATGACATTGACCGTGAAGTTGAGCGACACCGGCGACGCGCTCGGAACCTTCGAATTGAAATTGGGACAGGTTCCGCGGCTCTTTAAATGTCTCTAAACAAAAAGCTTTTTGTTGATGAAAAACTTCCATTGCAAAATTCTCTTCGCGCTGGTGCTCGCGCTGTGCTCTTGCCGGCGCAGCAATATTTTTGAGGCAACGGCGAATGACCCGATTCACAATCCAGTGTTCGGGCCTTCGGGCGAAATGACGATCGCGTTCGAGATCATCGGTAATCAAACCGATTTTTATCGCGCGCTGCAAGTCGAGTCCAACGGCTTCGTGCGTTATCTCGACTCTCTGCAAACCGCGGGGCAGACGACTTCGGCGCTCACGCAAGAAGAGTACGGCAATTTGGTCGCGCTCTTTTTGGAGAAAGATTTCCTGCATTTGCAGGATCACTACCTCGGCGAGTTCACCTCGAGCGCGTTTCGCTATCGGGTTCTTTTTAATTATGGCGGAACCGAAAAGCTCGTGCTCACTGACAGCCTGAGCGCGCCTGCAGGTTTGCAAAAAATTCTGGCGCGCTTGTCACAGCAAATGCTGGCTGTGCGCCAACAGGCACTGCAACTCGATCTTGCCGTCAATCGCGACACGCTCGCGCATGGACAAGAGGCCGAACTTGCTCTGACGGTAACGAATCCGCACGCGTATGCAATACAACTGCGCTCAGGCGAGCTGCTCGTCGAGTTCTTCGTTGTCGCTTGCAATGAGCTTACTCAGGCGGGACGCAGGGAAGCTTATGCGCTGCCGTATCTTTGGCGCAAAGGGCAGAGCGAGGCTTCAGGCAAATTCATACACACTAGCACGCTTGCGGCGGGCGAGAGCCTTACTTATGGAGCTTCTTGGAATGGCCGCAACAACGCCGGCGCTTTCTTGCATGGAACTTTCTGGATAGCCGCGCGTTTCGCAACCGTCCCCGGCGGATATTCCGCCTGGCATCCGATTCAAGTCGTCAACCGGTGAGTCTCGTTCGCCTCGCGCTCGCCGCTTTTAAAGAATGAGAGGTTTTCTACCAATGAAAAAACTTTTCATACTCTTTCTGTTTTTGGTTGCAAGCACGGCTTGCGAACGGAAGACCTCTTTGTTCAGTGAAATTCCCACCGAAGTCGTGGCCCTCGCCGCATATTCGCACAACGATCCCAACTATCAGCCCGTGGCGGATTCACTGCAGCTTCGTTTCAGCAAATTGCTGCGGCTGCTGCGTATCAACGTCGTGAGCGCGGCATGCGCGCCGCGTCCTGAAGCGAAGCTCGCGCTCGAAAATGAGCGCATGATCATCCAACTCGATATGCAGGACAGTTGCGCCCACGCCACGCCCGAACTCTTCGACGTAGATATCAGTGTCAGCCCGGTTCATCCAGATGTGTTTCAGCTCATCATCGAAGAAAAAGATTTCGAAACGAATTTGCCGGGGAAGATTCTTTTGAACCGGCGGATAGACGTGCGCGAGCTGCCCGGGCTCTGAGCCTTGCACCGTTGTGCCGTTATAAAAACCGGTTGCTCTTCTCGAAACGCCCTCCTCAAAAAAACGCGGCTGATTGCCGCGTTGTCACCGCGATTTCCTCAATACTTTTGCTTGCTTCTCTGAAGTCAAATCTGTACTATTGGTCTTCAATTTTTGAAAAGTCAGGCGTCAAGGATGCATTTGTGATCGCACCTCAAAACAAGCTTGCAGAATACAAACATCTCGTCAATGTTCATCTGGAAAGTTTCTTAGAGCGTCACGCCAATCTTGCTGCCGTAGCGCTGCCCAGAAGCCTTTATGAGCCGGTGCGCTATGCGATGGAGGGCAACGGCAAGCGCATCCGGCCGTTGTTGTTGTTGTTGTGTTGCGATGCGTTCGGCGGCGTGCTGCAAAAAGCCTTGCCGGCCGCGATTGCGGTCGAGTTGATGCACAATTTCACGCTCGTACATGATGATATCATGGATTGCGATGACACGCGGCGCGGACGACCGACGGTTCATCGCAAGTGGGACACAGATACGGCGATTTTAGCGGGTGATGCCCTGGTCGCGCTCTCCTATCAAAGCCTTTTCCAAACCGAAGGCGCGCACTTAAGCAGCATTAGCCGCATTTTTACCGACGGCATTCTCAAGATTTGCGAGGGGCAGGCGCTCGATCGCGAGTTTGAGCATGATGATGCAGTAACGCCCGCGCGTTATGAAGATATGATTTTGAAAAAGACCGCGTGGCTGTTGACGATGTGCGCGCAAATCGGCGCGATTTTGGGCGAAGCGAAGCCGCCACAAGTGGAGCCCATGCGCCGTTTTGCAGAACACCTGGGCTTGGCGTTTCAAATTCAAGATGACCTGCTCGACATCACCATTGCGCAAGAGATTCTAGGCAAAGATTTCGGCAGCGACGTGCGGCGCCGCAAACGCACCTGTCTCTATGTGCATGCCATGCAGCACGGCGCAACGCCGGATCGCCTTGCGCTCCGCGAAATTTTCACCAAGCCGGAAGTAAGGCAGAGTGACATTCTCGCAGCGCAAAAAATTTTCCAAAACGCAGGCGCACTTGCCGCTGCGGAACGCGCCGTGCATGGCCATCTTGCGCAAGCCCAAGCACGATTGGCGGAGTTGGGGCCCGGCGTCAAGATCGAAGAATTGCGCGGCCTGGTGCAAATGATTTTGCACCGCAATGCCTAATGCAGGAGTGCAACGGAAAAATTCGTACTTCCGCTGATTTTGCACCTCGTGCTTCAAAGCCCAGAGATTTTTTAGGCGAATCCATAAATCAACGGCCGTATGGTGGAAGAAAAAGTCCTCGTCAAAAACAAATTAGGATTGCACGCCCGCCCTTCCGCGCTGTTGGTGAAAACCGCCACCGGCTTTCGTTCGTGCAATATTTTTCTTTCGCGCGACGGCCAGGTCATCAACGGCAAGAGCATCATGGGCGTGATGATGCTCGCTGCGAACCTGGGCAGCGAAGTTACGATTACGGTGCAAGGCGAGGAGGAAGAACAAGCCCTCGCCGCGTTGGTGAAACTGTTTGAAGAGAAATTCGGAGAAGAGTGATACGGGGAGGCCCGCGATGAAGAAATTCGAACCCAAAGCCGATACCATTTTGCGCGGCGAAGCCGTCTCCCCTGGTATTGCCATCGGCCGCGTGATGTTGCTCTCCCGCGCGCCGCTCGCCGTTGAAAAGCGCGCCGTGTCCGCCGAAGAAATTCCCGCCGAGCTTGCCAAGTTTCAGCGCGCCCTTGAACAAATCAAAGCTGAAATCAACGTTGATCTCACGGTCGCAGGGCAGCAGCTCGGCGATGACGCGGCCCAGGTCTTCGAAGTTCATTACATGATCCTGGAAGACCCGGATTTGCTCGCAGCCGTTCAACACGCCATTCTGAGTGAGCAACTCAACGCGGATTATGCTTTTCATGAAGTGATGCAAAAATTTTCCGGGCGCATGGTGCAAGGCGCGTTTGCGGATCGCCGTGTGGACTTGGAAGATTTGGATCGCCGCGTGATTCGTAATATTCAAGGCAAGCGCCGGGAACATCTCGATCCCGTTGACGGCGAGACCATCGTCGTGGCCGGGGATTTGGCGCCTTCGGCCGTGCTCCGGCTCAATCGCCGCCGTATTCGCGGTGTGGCCACGGATTTAGGCGGCAAGACTTCGCACACGGCGTTGATGCTGCACTCTTACGGTTTGCCCGCGGTTGTCGGGTTGCGCGAAGCCACCAAACACAGCCATGCCGATGATCGCGTGATCGTCGACGGGCATGAAGGCTTGGTGCTCATCAATCCCGATGAAGACACGCTTGATCGTTATCAGCGCCTCTTCACAACCTGGGTGCAAAAGAAAAATCGTTTGGAGCATTTGCGCGAATTGCCTTCGTGTACGCGCGACGGCCGCGATGTGGAGCTTGCGTCGAATCTCGAATTTGCCGACGAAGTCGAGTTGGTGCGCGCCAACGGCGCGCATGGCGTCGGTTTGTTGCGCAGCGAATTCCTCTATTTCGAACGCTCCGAACCTCCTTCGGAAGACGTGCAATACCAGGCCTATTCCCGCATCGCCACGGCTCTGAATCCCGAGCCGGTGGTCATTCGCACGATGGATTTGGGCGGTGACAAAAGCCCGGACTGCATCAATATTCCGCCGGAAGCGAATCCTTTTTTAGGCTGGCGCGCGATTCGTATTTGCCTCGAAATGCCCGAGCTTTTCAAAGAGCAGATTCGCGCCATTCTGCGCGCGAATACTTTGGGCAACGTCAAAATCCTTTTACCCATGATTTCCGGCGTGCAAGAATTGGAAAGAGCGCTGGCATTGATTGCAGAGTCGAAACGCGAATTAAAAAAAATGGGCAAAGCCTTCACTGCGGATACGGAAGTCGGTGTGATGATCGAAGTGCCTTCCGCCGCCATTCTCGCGGATTTGATCGCGGAGCGTGTGGACTTTCTGAGCATCGGCACGAACGATTTGATGCAATACGCGCTCGCTGCCGATCGCGGCAATCAACACGTCGCGCACTTGTTGACGCATTTGCACCCGGCCATGCTGCGCCTCATTCGTAATATCATCAACGCCGGCCACAGCCGCGGCGTATGGGTGAGCATGTGCGGCGCAATGGCGGCTGATCCGCTCGCGACGATGTTGCTCGTGGGCATGGAGATCGATCAGCTCAGCATGAGCCCGGTGGACGTGCCGGAGATCAAAAACATCATTCGCAATCTCAACTTTCGCGAAGCCAGAGAAATCGTGGAGCAAGTCATGGCCTTTTCCACTTCGCAAGAGATTTACGATTTCCTACGGCCAATTATGCGGCGGAGATTTAAGGATGTGATGGTGTGATTGTTAGAGGGGCGCATGGAAATACTTGAACGTATCAATAAGGTTAGTGGCACAAGGCAACGTCTCTTTCACAAGGAAAGCGGAACTGGAGATGTTGATTGACCATCTCACGCCTGGGCACATTTGTGAAGCAATTTTGAACGCTCCAACAATAGCGAAAAAAGTGCGATCCCATAATCCGCGAACGGGCCTTCCGGAAAAACTCTATATCATTGAAGGCTTGACGTTTGACGGATTATTTGTTTACACCAAAGGTAAGATTGATAAACTAGATGACAAAGAGGTGTTCTATGTCCTCATCTCTTCCAAACGCTCAACCGATTAAGAAAAGACGGCTCGCGCCGCCAGCGACCGGCTGGAAGTGTCCCGCATGCGGACAAAAAAAGTTGTTTCGCGTCAACAAGTCGTGCCGTCTTGAAGACGGCTTAGTCATACCCAAATTGGATCGCTTACAATGTCAAGCCTGCGGCGAAGATTTTTTTGATTTGTTTGCAATGGATCAAATCGCTGAATTTCGACGCCATCAGCCACAAAAGAAATCAAGCGGTCGCGAAATCAAAAGCTTCGCCTGATGATGAATCATCAGGCTGGAAGATGCAAGCCAACTAAAGTTGGCTACCACCCCATAGGTGATGAGCCGTCTTCACGCGGCTTTCATCTCCTAGCCTGATGTTTCAGCATCAGGCTTTATTGAACTTCATCGCTCAACATGAAACTTCTTTCAACAGAACACATTGCTTCCCTCGACAAATCCGACATGCTTGGCCGCGTCATGGCCATACCGCAGCATTTCAGCGAAGCGCTCACTCGCGCGCAAGGTGTTGCACTAAACCTCTCGGCGTCATCGCTCAATGGCATCATCATCACAGGCATGGGCGGTTCGGCCATGAGCGGCGACGTGGCGCGCGGATTGACTTTGGATGCGCTCACGCTGCCTTTGCAAGTTTCGCGCTCTTATGACTTGCCCGGCTGGGTGAATGAAAATTCGCTCGTGATTATTTCGAGCTATTCCGGCAACACCGAAGAAGCGCTCTCGGCTTTTCAAATGGCGCAAGCGCGCGGCGCAAAGATTATTTGCATCACCTCGGGCGGGAAGCTGCATGCACACGCACAGCAAAACAATCTTCCAATCTTCCCTTTGCCAACCGGATTTCCGCCGCGCTCCGCATTGGCGCATTTGACGGTTCCCCTCTTGATGATTCTGAATCGCCTCGGACTCACGCCTGACCCCGCAGCAGACATCAACGAAACGCGCCTGCTTTTGGAAAAACTCAGACAGCAATGGGGTCCGGCCTCCGAGGGCGCGAATAACCTCGCAAAGAATATCGCGCAGGCATTGATGCAACGTTTGCCCCTCGTTTATGCTTCTTACGGTTTGTTCGAAGTCGCGGCGTGGCGTTGGAAAGAGCAGTTCTGCGAGAACGCTGAAATTTTATCATGGCACAACGCGTTTCCGGAATTGAATCACAATGAGCTCGTGGGCTGGGGTTTGCGCCGCGAGCTTGATCAACATTTGCAGGTGATCTATTTGCGCGACCGGCAAGATCACCCCCGCGTGCAAAAGCGCATGGAAGTCACGCGCGAATTGATTGCGCGCAGCAGCAGCCCGGCGCTGGAATTTTGGAGCGAAGGCCATGCCCCGCTGGCGCGTTTGTTCTCGCTCATTTTCTTGGGCGATTTGGCGAGCGTTTATCTTGCAATTCTAAACGGCGTTGATCCCACGCCGGTGAAGAAAATCGATTTGTTAAAAGAACGGCTGGAGCAATTTCACGGTTGATCCGGCTAGACCCTTTATCCAATTACATAAGGAATGACGATGACTTCCTCCATGCTCTTCACCTCTGAATCCGTCACCGAAGGTCATCCTGATAAAGTCGCGGATCAAATTTCCGATGCCGTGTTGGATGCGATCTTCGCCCAAGACCCCAAAGGGCGCGTGGCGTGCGAAACTTTTGTGACCACGGGAATGGCAGTGGTTGGCGGCGAGATTACGACGAACTGCTACGTCCACGTGCCGGACATCGTGCGCGAGACCGTCAAAAACATCGGCTATGTTGACGCGCAATTCGGCTTCGACTATTTGACGTGTGCCGTGCTCAGCTCGATCGACCGGCAATCGCCGGACATTGCAATGGGCGTGGATCGCGAAGGCGCGGGCGATCAAGGCATGATGTTCGGCTACGCCTCGAACGAAACGAAAGAGTTCATGCCCATGCCGATCATGCTGGCGCACAAGCTCACGCGCCGTTTGGCGGAAGCGCGCAAACAAAATCTCATTCCGTTTCTGCGGCCCGACGGCAAGGCGCAAGTCTCGGTGCGTTACATCAACGGCAAGCCGAAACACGTTGAAGCGGTCGTGGTTTCCACACAGCATCATCCTGATGCGACGCAAGATGAGATTCGCCACGAAGTTTTGGAGAAGGTGATCAAGCACGTGATTCCTTCGGACATGATCGACGACCGGAAAATTGCATATCATATCAATCCCACCGGACGCTTCGTCATCGGCGGACCCCAAGGCGACGCGGGCTTGACAGGTCGCAAGATCATCGTCGATACTTACGGCGGTTTTGGCCGTCACGGCGGCGGCGCGTTCTCGGGCAAAGATCCCACGAAGGTTGATCGCTCCGCTGCGTATGCCGCGCGCCACGTGGCGAAGAACATTGTCGCCGCAGGCTTGGCCGAACGCTGCGAGATTCAAATTGCGTATGCGATCGGCGTGGCCGAGCCGGTTTCGATTTGCCTTGAAACCTTCGACACCGGAAAAATGTCGAACGAAGAGCTCGAGAAACTCGTGCGGAAAAATTGGAATCTCACGCCGCGTGGCATCATCGAATACTTCAAGCTGCGCCGCCCGATTTACAAAGCGACCGCAGCCTACGGCCACTTCGGCCGCGACGAGGAAGGCTTCACGTGGGAAAACACCGAAAAGGTGAGCGACTTGACGAGGTGATGAATATGGGGCAGGTGATTCTTACCTGCCCTTTTTATTTTGCCGGGAGGTGGCGATGGAACAAGATAGTCCCTGGAAAGAAGTTCTGGAAAATCTCTTCGAAGACTTCCTCTCGTTCTTCTTTCCCGATTTGCACCGCGATATTGATTTCTCGCAGCCGGTAGAGTTTCTGGAGAATGAGCTGCAGCCGATCGCGGTAGAGAGTGAAACGGGCAAACGCGTAGTTGATAAGCTGGTCAAAGTTTTTCTTCGGAACGGCGACGAACGATGGCTTTTGATTCACGTCGAGATTCAAGGCTATCAAGAGAAAAATTTTCCGGAGCGGATGTACATTTACAATTACCGCATCTTCGACAAGTTTCGGAGGGACGTTATTAGCTTGGCGGTGTTGACGGATGACAACCCCGATTTTCGGCCCAGCGCGTATTCTCGCGCAGGCTGGGGCTGTGAAATGCTCTTTCGCTATCCGTTGATCAAGCTTATTGATTACCGCGATTGCATACAGGAATTGGAGGCCAATCCAAATCCTTTTGCGATGGTTGTGAGAGCCTTTTTGCGGACGTTAGAAACCGAGGGTAACTTTGAAGAACGTTATATCTGGAAGAAGCGTTTCTTGCTAGCGCTTTATGAATGTGGCCTCGAGCGCGAAACCATTCGTATGCTATATAAGTTTATAGATTGGGTGATGAGGCTGCCCGAAGATCTGGATAAAGAACTTGTCGTTGAGATCGAAAAATTCAAGGAGGCAAATACTATGTCTTACATTACCACCGCTGAACGTATCGGCATCACCAAAGGCGTTGCTCAAGGCATTGCTCAAAGTATCGCCGTCGTCTTGGAAATCAAATTCGGGGAGGCCGGCGAAAATTTGACGCAACGCGTTCAGCAATCGCGGCAATCGGAAGTGCTGCAAAAATTTCTGGAAGGCTTGAAGCACGCCCCCAGCTTGTCCGAGGCGGAAAGAATGTTCAGCGAGCTGGAGCAGCAAGGCTCTTAATCTCCGGCAAATTTTTTTGCCGCGCGTTGCGTTTCTACTTGAAAGGGGTAGTGATGGATCACGATAGTGCATGGAAAGAAGTTTTGGAGAACCTTTTTGAAGATTTTCTGGCATTCTTCTTTCCCGATTTGCACCGCGACATTGATTTCTCGCAGCCGATAGAGTTTCTGGAAAAAACGTTTTCTTTTGGAGCTTTATGCCAGCGGCATGCCGCGCGAAACTCTTTGGGCAATTTACAAGTTTGTGGATTGGATGATGAGATTGCCGTATGAATTGGAAACGGCAATTGTAGATGAAATGAAGAAAGTGAAGGAGACAAAAGCCATGGCAGAGCTGACGACTTCTATCGAGCGCTATGCTATGAATAAAGGCATCACGGAGGGCAGAGCAGTAGGCAAAGCGGAAGGCATCGCGGAAGGCATTTTACAAAGCATTCCCGTCGTGCTTGAGATTAAATTCGGCGAGGCTGGCGAGAATTTGACGCAGCGTGTCCGCCAAATTCAACGCATGGAGGTGCTGCAAAAATTTCTGGAAAGCTTGAAACATGCCTCGAGCTTAACCGAAGCAGAAACGCATTTGAGCGAGCTTGAGCAACAATTCTCCTAACGCATCAATTTTAGCTCGAAGCTTTGACAACACGTTTTTATGGAATAAGCCCCGCTACGCCTCATATTCCTCCACCGGTGGGCACGAGCAAATTAAATTTCGGTCCCCGTGCGCGTTGTTGATGCGCCCCACAGACGGCCAAAATTTTCGCACGCGCACCCAATGCTTCGGAAACGCGGCTTGCTCGCGCGAATAGGGGCGATCCCAATTGTCGGCCACCACTGCGCTCGCCGTGTGCGGCGAATTTTTCAGCACGTTGTTCTGTTTATCAGTTTTTCCATTTTCGATTTCCTCAATCTCGCCTTTGATCGCAATCAACGCTTCGCAGAAACGATCCAACTCCGCTTTTGACTCGCTCTCCGTCGGCTCGATCATCATCGTGCCCGCGACCGGAAATGAAACGGTCGGCGCGTGAAAGCCGTAATCCATCAAACGCTTCGCGAGGTCTTCCACTTCAATGCCCGCGCTCGCTTTGAATTGTCGCATGTCGAGAATGAACTCATGCGCGACGCGGCCATTCACACCCTTGTAGAGCACGGGATAATACTTCTCCAGCTTCTTCGCCATGTAATTGGCATTGAGAATCGCGAGCTTGGTTGCATGCGTTAAGCCTTCACCGCCCATCATTGCAATGTAAGCCCATGAGATGAGCAGAATATCCGCGCTGCCCCATGGCGCTGCGGACACTGCGCCCACGCCTTGTTTCCCGCCGGTTGCGACGATCGGGTGCGTGGGAAGATGCGGCGCGAGGTGCGCAGCCACGGCAATCGGGCCCATGCCCGGGCCGCCCCCGCCGTGCGGAATGCAAAAAGTTTTGTGCAAGTTGAGATGACAAACATCGGCACCCAACTCGGCCGGGCGGCACAGCCCGACTTGCGCGTTCATGTTCGCGCCGTCCATGTAAACTTGCCCGCCGTTCGCATGTATGAGCGCGCAGATTTCTTTGATGGATTCTTCAAACACGCCGTGCGTGGAAGGATACGTCACCATCAATGTGGAGAGCCGTTCGCGATGTTGCTCGGCTTTGGCTTTGAGATCAGCGACTTCGATGTTGCCCTTGTCGTCGCAACGCACGACGACGACCTCCATGCCCGCCATGACTGCGCTCGCGGGGTTGGTGCCGTGCGCGGAGGAAGGAATCAAACATACTTTGCGATGGCTCTCGCCGCGGCGCTCGTGATATTCGTGAATGACCAATAGCCCCGCATACTCGCCTTGCGCTCCGGCATTGGGCTGCAACGAAACTGCGGCGAAGCCGGTAATCTCCGCCAGCCATGCTTCGAGTTGCGAAAAAATTTCTTGATAGCCTCGCGTTTGTTCGATAGGCGCGAACGGGTGCAGCTTGCCGAACTCCGGCCAGGTGATGGGCAGCATCTCGGTCGTGGCGTTCAGCTTCATCGTACACGAGCCGAGCGGAATCATGCTTGTGGTGAGCGAAAGGTCTTTGCACTCCAACGCGCGCAAGTAGCGCAGCATTTCGGTTTCGGAGTGGTGCGTATTGAAAACCGGAAGCTGCAAGAACGCCGAACTACGCCGCATTGCGCCGGCATAACCCGCGTTTGTTTGCGCCGCCAATTCTTCCGTTTTAAAATTAAAAGAAGAGCCGCCGAAGACTTCGAGCAAGTCTTGCAACTCTTGCGGCCCGCAGGTTTCATCGAGCGCGATGCCGAACGTGCCGTCTTCATAGTTGCGCAGATTGATTCGTTTTGCTTCGGCTGCGGCCAGGATTTCATTTGCCGAGCGCGAGCCGGGCGCGACGCGCAGCGTGTCGAAATAATCCGCGTGCAACACCCGGCAACCGAGGCGCTGCAATCCGGCGGCGAGCGCTTTGGTGAGATTGTGAATGCGCTCGGCAATCTTCTTGATGCCGAGCTGGCCGTGATAGACGGCATACATGCCGGCAATGACGGCGAGCAACACCTGCGCGGTGCAAATGTTTGAAGTGGCTTTCTCGCGGCGAATGTGCTGCTCGCGCGTTTGCAAGGCCATGCGCATTGCGGGATTGCCGTGCGCGTCAATGGACACACCAATGATACGCCCGGGCATGAAGCGTTTGAACGCCTCGCGCGTTGCAAAGAATGCCGCGTGCGGGCCGCCGTATCCCATGGGCACGCCGAAGCGTTGCGAGCTACCAATTGCCGCGTCCGCGCCGAATTGCCCCGGCGGAGTCAACAGCGCGAGGCTCATCAAATCCGTTGTGACCGCGACGTGCGCACCGGCGGCGTGCGCGCGTTCGCAGAACTCGCGATAGTCATAAATCACGCCGTCGGTCGCGGGGTATTGCACGATTGCGCCAAAGAATTTTTCCATGAATTGAAAGTTGCGATGATCGCCGATTTCGATTTGAATGCCGAGCGGCTTTGCGCGCGTTTGCAACACGGCGAGAGTTTGCGGATGACAAGTTTCCGAAACGAAAAACGCGTTGCGTTGCGCTTCCGGCCTTTGGCTATGAAACATAGCCATCGCTTCCGCCGCGGCCGTGCCTTCGTCGAGCAACGAAGCATTCGCAATCTCCAAGCCCGTGAGATCGATTACCATCGTTTGAAAATTGAGTAACGCTTCGAGGCGGCCTTGTGCGATCTCGGCTTGATAGGGCGTGTATTGCGTGTACCAGCCGGGGTTTTCGAGAATGTTGCGCAAGATCACCGGCGGCGTGATCGTATCGTAATAACCCATGCCGATGAACGAGCGATAGACCTTGTTCTGCGCCGCAATCGTGCGCAACTCGGCGAGCAATTCGGATTCAGTGAGCGGGCCGGGCAATTGCAAAGGCCGCGTCGTGCGCAGAGTGGCCGGAATCACAGAAGCGATAAATGCGTCGAGCGAGGGCGCTTCGACGCTGCGCAGCATCTCGGCCGTATCATACGAATCGGGTCCAATGTGCCGTTCACTGAAAGTGTCGGTGCGAGAGAGATCGACGGGCATAAATTAGCTCCTAGAGAAAATGCCTTGCCCACTGAAATGAAATCCCACAGAAATGCTTTCGAAGCTTCACTTCTGTGGGATTTCATTTCAGCGGGCGAATCTTTTGGCTTTTTTCAACGGCTCCACTAGCGCGGGCGGCTTACTCTGCAATCTTCTGCCGGTACTCTTCCGGCGAAAGCAAACCGCTCGTCGCGCCGGAGACTTTGACTTTGATCATCCAGCCTTCGCCATAACAATCTTGGTTGATGAACTCGGGCTTGTCGGCAAGCTTGTCGTTGACTTCGACGACCGTGCCACTCACCGGCGCGAATAAATCTGAAACGGCCTTGACGGCTTCGATCGTGCCGAAGGTTTGCATTTGCGTTATGGTGTCGCCGGCTTTCGGCAATTCGACAAACACGATGTCGCCCAATTGCCCCTGCGCATAGTCGGTGATGCCGATGGCCGCAATGTCGCCGTTCATCTTGACCCATTCGTGCTCGCTGGTGAAGAACAAACCGGTTGGAACGTTCATGAAAGACTCCTTGTGCCGTTCTACTGCATTTGAAAAAATTTTCAGCGTTTTTGATTTGAGCGAACAGCCTTCGAGATGTCATTCTGGAAGAACCTTCCCTCGCGCTGGGCATGCTTCTCAAAACAGGCTGTGTAGCAAGAGCTAGGGAAGGTTCTTCCAGAATGACACGGAAATGAGGTGCTGATAGAGAACCTGCACACTCAACGAAAACCCACTACAATTCACCATCAAGACACTAGTGCTCCAACGCCGGCTCACGGCCCTCGCATGACTCCATCAATCCAAAAATCCATCACTCCAAACAACCTCACGCCGGCACAAGGCTATTCGGCGTGGAAGACATGCGTTTAAAAAAATTTTCAACGTAACGCACGTCGAAATTGCCGGATTGAAAATCCGGATCGGCCATGACTTTTTGATGGAACGGCACCGTGGTGTGAATGCCTTCGACGATGAATTCGTCCAGCGCGCGCTCCATGCGCTCGATCGCTTCCGCGCGGTTTTTGCCATGCGCAATGAGCTTGGCAATGAGCGAATCATAAAATGGCGGAATCATGTAGCCTGCATACGCGTGCGTATCCACGCGAATGCCGATGCCGCCCGGCACGTGCCACGTGTTGATCTTGCCCGGCGAAGGACGAAATTCGCGGCTAGGATCTTCGGCGTTGATGCGGCATTCGATGGCATGGCCGCGCAATTTGAAATTCGGATTGAGATGTTCGATCTTTTCCCCGCGCGCGATGCGAATTTGCTCCTTCACCAAATCCAAGCCCAGCACCGATTCCGTGACCGGGTGCTCGACTTGGATGCGCGTGTTCATTTCCATGAAATAAAACTTGCCGTCTTGAAACAAAAACTCGATAGTGCCGGCATTCACATAGTTCACGCTCTTCGCGCCGCGCACTGCGGTCTCGCACATTTGCCGGCGTAGCTCTTCGGTGATTGCAGGAGAAGGTGATTCTTCAATGAGCTTTTGATGCTTGCGCTGCACCGAGCATTCGCGCTCGCCGAGGGCCATGACATTGCCGTACGTGTCGCCGAGGAGCTGGACTTCGATGTGGCGCGGATGCTCGAAATATTTTTCCATGTACACCGCGGGGTTGCCGAACGCGGCGCCGGCCTCGGTTTGCGCTTGATTGAAGGCGTTCGCCAACTCGTCTCTTTCGCGCACGATGCGCATGCCGCGCCCGCCGCCGCCCGCGGTGGCTTTGATGATGACCGGATAGCCGATGCTTTCTGCGCATTCGAGCGCGGCATTGACGTCGGGCAAAAGGCCCTCGCTGCCCGGAATGGTTGCCACGCCGGCTTTGCGCATCGTATCTTTCGCGAAGGATTTATCGCCCATGGCCGTGATCATTTCCGAACTCGGGCCGATGAACTTGAGATTGCACGAGGCGCAGACTTCCGCGAAGTGCGCATTCTCCGACAGGAACCCATAGCCGGGGTGAATCGCATCGGCGTTGGTCACCTCCGCGGCGCTGATGATGCGCGGCATATTGAGATAACTTTCTTTGCTCGGCCCGGGCCCGATGCAAACCACTTCATCCGCAAAACGCACGTGCAAGGAGTGTTGATCGGCTTCCGAATAAACCGCAACGGTTTTGATGCCGAGCTCTTTGCAAGCGCGAATGACGCGGAGCGCGATCTCTCCGCGATTGGCGATCAGGACCTTTTTCAAGTTTTGAGGACTCGGAATAAAAGTTGGTTGTATTCGACCGGCTGCGCGTTTTGCACGAAGACTTCGACGATTTTACAGGCAAAATCGGCTTCGATTTCGTTCATCAATTTCATGGCTTCGATGATGCAGAGCACTTGTCCCTTCGCGACCGTGCTGCCTTCGCTCACGTACGGCTCGGCATCCGGCGCGGGCGAGCGATAAAACGTGCCGACCATCGGCGACTTGATCTCAACATAATTTGGTTTTTCAATCACAGGCGCCGGCGCTTCTTGAACCGGAGCCGCCGGCAGAGGCGCAAGGGGTGGAGGTGGAGCGGGAATGGTGTGCTGATAAATCGGCTCCCGCATATAAACGGGGGCGCCCAGGTGGTTGGAACTCGAGGGTGAGCCGGACGGGTATTTCGTGATTTTGACTTTGCGTCCCCAACGTGTGACTTCTAGATCTGCGATATCACTGTCTTCAACAATTTTGACTAATTGCCTGATTTCATCGACGTTCATGCCGCCTCCGATTCATTCATCGCTGCGTTCGCGCAAACACGCTGCACCGAACTCGTTGCGACCGGAATTTGTTTGTTGGATGCAAAGGTGTGCGTGCCGGATAGCCGAAACCGAATCAACGTGGAGTTTTGTCCTATTGAGAGAACATAGAGGCACAAAAAGCAGGAATCCTTCTCACGCGCATGCTGAAAAACGTCGCGAATATAACCGATGACCGGTAGAAAGTCAAATGAAAACTCGGACGGACGGTAATGCCTCAGGGGTTTTGCGTTCAAAAGATTTCGGCAAAAATTGGGCGCAGCTTCAGCCGGAGCTTTTAGATCGAAAGGAGCTCTATTACTTTGCTAGCATTCCCCAAAGCCGTACGCTTTATGCTGCTGGTCGATTCGGCAGAATTTATAAAAGTTATGATCTAGGAGATTCGTGGTTTTCTATTTCGGATACTGTAACAGCTTTGGGTAATTTTAGTGGCGGTCTTTTGGTCTCGGCTTTCGATACGAACTACGTCTTTGCTGGTGACGATGGCGGCTTTGTGAACGACATAGGAGGGGTATTTTTGAGTCGGGATGGAGGAAGGAGTTGGCAAGTGTACCATCATGGCTTACCGGAGTACCCACTCTCCCAGTGGCGTGTTTGGTCACTAGCGCAATCGGATGACGCACAATATATTTTTATGACTGATTCTAGACCATTGGGTTCTATGCATAGACTTTCACAGGTTCTCTTAACCTCTGTTCAAGAGACCCCCGCTTCTCAAATTATAGATTTTAATCTACAACCAAATTATCCTAACCCCTTTCACGCAGAAACCAAGATTGAATTTTCAGTCAACAATGCTTCCTACATAACTTTAGATATCTACAATGTCGTTGGCGAGCGAATATGTAGATTAATAAATCAAAGATTCTCAACAGGAACCCATTCCACATTTTGGAACGGCAGAGATTCGAAAGGAGATGAGTTGGGCAGTGGAATCTACCTTTTGCGTTTGCAAGCTGGAAAAGAGATTCTTGGCCGCAAGATACTGCTCATTCGATAGAATATGATTTCTAAAGCGAGAAGGACGGCTTTATGAAAAGAGCATCATCCTTTCAAAAAATTTTCGAAACCAAAAACAAATCGCCGCCCGCAGCGCTTGTGGGTTTATGGCACACCGATCAAAGGCATCGTGCGTAGCGAAGACGGCGGCATGACCGCCACGCAGGCAGACAACGGCATTTCTTACGATCACCATGGCTACCAAGTGACGGGGATGGCTTATGATCCCAAGAACGATATTCTCTATGCCGGCAACCAAGCCAACGATTTTGGTGTTTACCGCAGCTTCGATGGCGGGAGAATTTGGGAGCATATGAGCCGGTTCCCGTATGTGATTTATCCTGATTTCGTGCTGGTTGAGGAAGATAGCAACTGGGTCTACACTGGAGGCATACAAGGAGTTCTTCGCTCCAAAGATTTAGGTCAAACTTGGACGCAACTGCAGCCAGAACTCTTGGATCGAAAAGAGCTTTATCATTTAGCGAGTATTCCTCAAAGTCGGACTCTCTATGCCGCAGGTCGATTTGGTCGAATTTATAAAAGTTATGATCTAGGAGGTACGTGGCTTTCTATTTCGGATGCGGTAACAGATTCAGCAAATTTTAGTGGAGGTCTCCTAGTCTCAACTTTAGGCACGAACTATGTCTTTGCGGCGAGTTACACTAACTCCTCATTCGAAACTGGAGGAATATTTATTAGCCAGGATGGGGGGAAGAGTTGGCAACTCTATCACAAGGGATTGCCAGACTATCCCTTGTCATATTGGGGAGTAGGATCTTTAACGCAAACGTCTGATTCCCATGAGCTCTATATCTCGGTTACCAGGCCAAGTCGATCTATATATAAACTGTCGCAAGCTCTTTTGACCTCGATACAAGAACCCACACCATACTCCAAAAGTAGTGTTTATTATTTTCTGCAGAATTATCCTAATCCTTTCAACGCAGAAACAAAGATTGAATTCGCATTCGTAAAAGCTCAAAAGGCGCATTTAGAGGTCTACAATGTTTTTGGTGAGCTGATATGTATTCTAGCGACGGGACAATTTGGGGCGGGGCTTCATTCTGTATTTTGGAGCGGAAAAAATTCGAAGGGAGATGAGATAAGCAGCGGTATTTATCTTTTGCGTTTGCGGACTGAAAGCGAAGTCTTA
>Ga0247727_10001986_pt1 | contig 47324 bp, 34 predicted proteins | sample WisWelCaveWW1625_FD_202498 | JGI IMG/M metagenome (GOLD analysis project Ga0247727, IMG submission 202498) | Biofilm microbial communities from Wishing Well Cave, Virginia, United States - WW16-25 | ecosystem: Environmental > Aquatic > Deep subsurface > Groundwater > Cave microbial mat | place...
GGTGCCGGCACAACCTTCACTAAAAGTGAACTTTGTGCCGGAGCCCTCCAAACCGCTCCGACCCCTGCAAACAAAAGATGAATCCAATAAACCATCACGTCACTCACGCATTTTTGAGGTTGAAACGATTCGAGGCGCAGCCGTCTCGAAACCACCCCGCTGAAGCGAGGTGTTAATGAGAAAAGCCATGTCCGCTGCAAAAGAACCGAATAGGGGATCGAGTGATCCCTGCGACCCGTTTTCCGATTGTGCCCGTCGCAGCCTCTCGACTAGGCTCGCCACATGTTGATAGGCCGATTCCTATTGACCGGACTCCCGAGAAATAAACCCGTCGTTCCCGCATTCAACCGACCATGAACACAACCAAACCATTACCACTGGTGCTTCTGTTCCTTCTGTTCAGCGCGCCATTGCTCCCGGCCGCCGAAGGCTCCTGGCACGCCCAATCCCTGGGCCAGGCGATCGGCTACATGCTGCTGTTCGCCGCCATCGGCATCGCCGCCGCCGTCGTGGGCTACAAGGTCTTCGACCGATGCACTCCCGGCAACCTGCACAAGGAAATCCTGGAACACAAAAACGTCGCCGCCGCAATCGTCGCGGGCGCGGTGATCCTGGGCGTGTGCCTCATCATCGCAGCGGCGATGATTGCCTGAGCCACATTCCTGGCACGCACGGTGAAACGCAGCCGCAGCATCCGGCTGGTGTTGATCGGCGGATTGTCCGCCGGCACGCTGACCAGTTGCAATCCCGGCGATGGCCGGCAGTCGCCCGTCAGCGCGGAGAACGTCTATACCAACAACCACTACCTCCCGGGTGTGGGCTATTATCACGCGCCGTTCCGGGCGTGGTATCCGCTGCCATACAATCACTTTGATGCGGCGACAGGGCGCTACTTTTTCGGCGGTCAGTGGGACAAGCAGCCGTGGGTCAGCATCACGAATCTCTCCACGCCGACCGCACAAATCGCGCAACAGGCGCAGGCGCAACGCACCGACATTCCCCGCGGCGGCTTCGGCAGTTCGTCGCGCACCCATCACGTCTGGTCCTGATGCGCCGCCACGCCTGCCAACCCCGCCCCGACTGGCGCGCGAAGGTCGAGGAGGTCGGCCTCACGTACCATTCTCATGACTGCGGCGCGTACTGGGACGAGTCCGCGGCCTACGAGTTGACCGCGGACGAGGTGAACACAATGGAAGCCGCCGCGAACAGCCTGCACCGACTCTGCATCGAAGCCGCCGAAGCCGTGATCGAGAACGCTTGGTGGACGCGCCTCGGCATTCCGGCGATTGCGGTGCCGAGCATCCTTCGTTCGTGGGAAAGGGATGATTTCAGTCTCTACGGGAGATTCGATTTGAGTTACGACGGCGTCACACCGCCAAAGCTGCTCGAATACAACGCCGACACACCCACGGCGCTGGTCGAGGCCGCCGTCGCGCAATGGTTCTGGTTACAGGAAACCCGGCCCGGCGCGGATCAATTCAATTCCATCCACGAGCGGCTTATCGAAGCGTGGCGGCGCTGGGCGGGAAGCGCGATCCACTTCAGCGGCCTCAAGGACCACGCCGAGGACGAGATGACCGTGCTCTACCTGCGCGACACTTGCGAGCAGGCGGGCGTCAACACCAAGCCGGTGTTCATCGAGGACATCGGCTGGGACGCGCGCGGGAAATCGTTCGTGGACCTGGACGGCGCGCCCATCGAGCGCTGCTTCAAGCTGTACCCGTGGGAATGGCTCTGGCACGAGGCGTTCGGACGGCATCTCGCGGAAGCCCGCGTGCAGTTCATCGAGCCGACCTGGAAAATGCTTCTCAGCAACAAGGGCCTGCTGCCGGTCCTGTGGGAACTGTTTCCCGACCACCCGAACCTGCTGCCCGCTTACGAATTCGCCGAGCCGTTGGGTGGCCGCCATGTTCGCAAACCCAAACTGAGCCGCGAAGGGAGCAACGTGGCCTGGGTCGAAGGTGGCGTCGTGATCGAGGAAACCTCCGGCGATTACGGCGAGGAAGGCCACGTGTTCCAGTCACCCGCTTCGCTGCCGGACTTCGACGGGAATCGTCCGATCTTTGGCGTCTGGGTGGTGGACCATGAAGCGGCCGGGCTGGGCATTCGCGAGGACACGCGGCGGATCACCGGCAACCTAAGCCGCTTCGTGCCGCATTTTTTCCATTGGCCGCAAGGAGCGGCCCCTGCATGAGCTTCGCCAACCCGACTCCCATCCGCATTGGCATGAGCGGCACTTTCAACGGCGTGCGCTACCGCGTCGCGGGCCGCATTGTCATGGGCATGGAGGACGCAGGCGAAACTTACTACTGGAACGAGTTCAACCTCGAAGGCGCCGGCGGTGAGTCCGCGACGCTCGTCTGCGAGGAGACGGAGAGCGGCAATCAATGGCGGTTGTTCACGATGTTCGAGCCGGAATACCCGATGACCGCCGGGGACGCCGCGACCAAGCGGGTCGGCGACCGTCTCAATCTGGAAGGCACGGACGTTCGCGTCACGCTCGTGGATGAATCCCGCGTTCATCACATCGAAGGCCATGCACCGGAAGGCGTGGAGGTCGGCGACGTGGCCCATTACTTCAACGCCGAGTCCGGCGGTGACATGGTGGTGGTGAGCTGGACCGGCGACGAAGTGGAGTACTATCGCGGCGTGGACCTGAACCGCGGCACTGTGGCGTCGGCTTTCAATTTGCGGAGCGACCAATTCAGGCAATCGCTTTCCCAGGCAGATCTCTCCTCGATGGTGTCCGGCCTTTCCAGCGGGACTGCCCAAACCGTGTCGAGTTCGCTCTTGAAGTTCGTTGGCGCCATCCTCGTCGCGGCAATCGCTTTCTCAGTTTACTCGTTTTGGCGGCAGGCACGCCACTCCGGCCCGGTGGTAAAAGCCAAGGCGCCGCCGGCGCCGCTCGTGGTCGGAGCGAGCGGCCGGCTCGGAGACGACACCTTCCGCGTCCAGGGACACGCGGTCGCGGAGATCGCCGAGGTGGGCCGGCGTTATGAACGGCACGAGTACGATCTGCTCGACGGGGCGGGCAATCCGGCATTATTGGTTTGTGGCCTCGAACCGAAGGCGGATCGCTGGGTGCTCTACAAACCGCTCGACGCGCAGGACCCGCTGACGCCTGTGCAGGCCGCCGCGTTTCGTCCGGGTGACGCCGTGATTGTGGATGGCCTGGTCGCGTCCGTGAACACTCTGTTCCAATCGGTGATCCGCCGTGACAACGGCACCAACTCGCCCGGTTCGGGCAACAGCGAAGTCCTGTTCTGCTTCAGCGCCGCAGCCAGTTCCAGTCAGATCATGGCGCGGTGGGACGAAAAAAGGATCGGCGTGCATCGCGGACGGATGCTGCCGGCAAGGGAAACGACGGCCGCGTTCGACCGAAAGCCAGCGGATTGATGCAAGACACGCCGCCGCGAAGCCCAGCGCTTCCGATGCCGCCCGTGCGTGACACCATGCTCCCGCTCCGGTCTAATCGCCAATGGCAACGGGCTTGATGACAACACGCGTGGAATCTGAACCGCCGACACGAGCCGGTCTGGAGGAAGTATCGCCGGATTTCGCGGAACTTTACGAGGCGCACCATCGCCAGATTTTCTACCTCTGCTTGAGATTGCTGGGCGAACCGGCCAAGGCTGAGGACGCCACGCACGACGTGTTTCTCAAGGTCTGGCGGCGGCGCAGCCAGTTTCGCGGCGAATCCTCCTGGCGCACCTGGATTTACCGCATTGCGATCAATCATTGCCGCAACCTGCAGCAAGCCTGGAGCGCGCGGCACATCCAGGCCGTCGGCGACGACCCGATCCTCGAGGCCGCCGCGCCCGCCGGAGACGGCTCGCCGCTGCGCGTCCTGGAGCTCAAGGAACTCGGCGAGCGCATCCAGCGCACGCTCGCCCGGCTTCCGCCCGAGTACCGCCTGCTCCTGTTGCTGATCGCGGACGAGGAACTCAGTTACGAACAGGTCGCCGCGCTGACCGAGCAGACCATTGACGCCGTCCGTGGCAAATTGTTCCGCGCGCGAAAAGCGTTCGCAGCCGAATTTCCAAAAACCGCCTGAACCCGCAAGTCGTCATGAAACCCGATTCCTCCAAGCTCAAGCAACAGCAACAGCAAGCGACCGTTGCAACCCGTAGCACGCAATCCGCCGCCACGGCGCACGAATTCAACTCGCCCGAGGAAATGATCCGGGCCGACGCCGCGCAAACGCAGGTGCCCGAGTCGGTCAAAACCCGGCTCGCCGATTCTGTGGCCAGGGAGCCGGCCCCCAAGCGGCCCAGGCCATGGTGGAGGAGGTTTCTGCCGTAGTGGTGGCCTGTCCTGACGCCGTTCCTATCGCACGATCCACCCGCCGCCCAGAACGAGATCGCCCTGGTAAAACACAGCCGCCTGCCCGGGGGTGATCGCCCGTTGCGGCGCGTCCATCTTCACGTTAGCCCGGCCGTCATCTGTCGGCGTAACGCGGGCGGTAGCGCCAGGATGGTTGTAACGAATCTTCGCCACCACTTCGATCGGGCCGGGCGGTGCTTCGAAGGGAATCCAATTGCATCGCTCCACCGTGAACGCGTCGCGGCCAAGCGCGCTTTCATCTCCCACCACCACGCGATTGTTCTCCGCGTCCAGTTCGATCACGTAAAGCGGTTTGGACGACGCAATGCCGAGTCCCCGCCGCTGGCCGATGGTGTAAAACTCGATGCCGTCGTGGTGGCCGAGCACCTGGCCCTGCGCGTCCACGATTTCGCCGCGGTGCTTTTGCGCCAGTCCGGCCTGCCGCAGGAAACCGCCGTAATCGTTGTCCGGCACGAAGCAGATTTCCATGCTCTCCTCCTTCTCGGCGGTCTTGAGCTGGCAATGGCGCGCCACGTCGCGGGTGTCGCTCTTGGTCATCTCGCCGAGCGGAAACAGCGCGCGCGCAAGTTGATCCTGCCGCAGGGAAAACAGGAAGTAACTCTGATCCTTGCGCAGGTCGCGCCCGCGCTTGAGTAGAAAACGTCCCGGAGCAGCCGACGTAAGGAGGCTCTGGTTTTCTGCGCCGGAATCAGTATGAGCCTCCTCACGTCGGCTGCTACAAGCTCGCTCGATTCTCGCGAAATGACCCGTGGCGATGTACTCTGCGCCGAGCTGATTCGCGCGGTCAATGAGCCGGCCGAACTTCAGATTCTGGTTGCACATCACACACGGGTTGGGTGTGCGGCCAGCTTTGTATTCGTCGGCGAAATAACGGATGACGTGTTTCTGGAATTCGTCGGCCTCATCAATCAGGTAATACGGGATGTCGAGCTTGTGGCAGACGGCCCGGGCGTCCGTGACCGCCTGCGGCCCGCAGCAGCGGTCCGTGGCGCGATTCACGCAATCCTGCGGCCAGAGCTTGAGCGTGATCCCGATCACCTCGTAGCCCTGTTCGAGCAACAACGCCGCCGTCGCGGAGGAGTCCACTCCTCCGCTCATGCCGCACACGACGCGTGTTTTCTGTTGAGCCATCGTTCCCACAGCATAGGCATCCGGCTCCATCGTGCAAAGACTTTGCGCCAGGTGTGCCCGAAATCCTTCCCCATGAACCAGGGCGCGTTTCAATTTCCGCAGTGCTGGCCTTGGCGAACCGCCCACCCCTCACCCCGGCCCTCTCCCCCTCGCGGGGGAGAGGGAGGAAGCAACACTGGATCGTCAGGAGGAAAGATCGCGGCTCGCATTCGCCGGATCCGCGACTGGTTCCTGCCTTTATTTCCGTCAGGCAACCACACGGGCGCGGGTGCGACCGAAAACCATCATCCCTGGCTGCCGTCAATCAGCGAAACCCAGTGGAGTTTTTCATCCGTGAACAGGTCCTTGTTGGGAGGAAAAAGCTCCGGGTGATCCAGGCTGCCGGTGGTGATGTCAATCTCGTCGGGGCGCGAGTCGCGCTCATAGGTGAGTGAAGTCCCGCAATCCCCGCAGAAGGTCCGCCAGGCTCCGGTGTCCGTCTGATATTGCCGCGGCGTTCCCTGCTCGAACCGGAAGTGGGCGCGGTTCACCGTGATCCAGGCCACGGCCTGCGCGCCCGCCGCCCGTCGGCAGTTGGCGCAGTGGCAATTGGTCTGGTAGATAGGCTGTTGCGTCGCTTTGAATCGAATCTTTCCACAGTAACAGCCGCCGGGGATTTCAATGTGCGTGATCACTTGGTAAAGTGGTTAGGCGACGTGGCTCTCATCTAACATCAACTGACACTGGCGGCTCTCGCAGGAGCTGCATCGGCAACTCAAAGCCCACAATGATCTTGAAAACCATCTCGACAAGCTTGGGCGGCTCGACCTCTGGGTCATCTCGGCTGTAAGCAACTGCAACGTTTTGGCCCTTGAGCGCCTGAAGCTCGCGCTGAAGGCGGTCAATGGTCAGTGTATGCCAAGCGAGGCCGCGCGGTGTGTCTCCCAACGCGAGAACAGTGCCGTCTCGCCTTACGTGGATATGCATCGTCCCGTTCATGTGCGTGCGAATTCGCCTAACATCACGCTTGGACAGCAGCGGGTTGGCATCGTTCTGCACGACCCTCTTTTGCACAAGCGGTTTTTGTCATGGATGGATGAGAGCACTTTCGCCCGATTCGATCAAGGACCCTGAAGTCGCGGGCGGCGTTACGATTCAGCAAGTTCGCGCGGCATGAATTCAGATTGGCGAGGGCGGTCGGGCGTGTTAGGCTGCGGCGTCAGTGCGACAAGCCGGACCCAAACCTCAACCGCAAACAACCATGCACATCACCAAACAACTGGCCATCTTTCTGGAAAACCGCCCCGGCACGCTGGCGCGCGTGTGCGACGCGCTCGCCGAAAACAAGATCAACATCTACGCCATCTCGACCAGCGACACGGTGGACCACACCGTGATGCGCATGGTGGTGAGCGATTACCGCCGGGCGCTGCACCTCTTCGAGCAGCACGGCACGCTCGTCGTGGAGGATGACGTGCTGATGGTTGAGGGGAGCAACAAACCCGGATCGCTCGCCGCCATCGCGCACAAGCTCGCTGCCGCCAAAGTGAACATCGAATACGCCTACTGCGCCACGCCGCCGGACGCCAAGAAGGGCCTGCTGGTGCTGCGCGTGAGCGACGCGAAGAAGGCGCTCAAGACGCTCAATACGTGAATGGCGACCGGTGATTGGTGAGTGGTGCACCGGCTCACTGATTGGTCTTCGCCATTCACAATTCGCGTGACTCACCCTCTACTCTACGAGATCAACACACGCTGCTGGCTGAACGAATTGTCGGAACGCCATCGCCGGCCAGTCACGCTCGCGACGGTGCCGGACGAGGAATTCGCGCAATGGCAACGGCTCGGTTTCACCCACATCTGGCTCATGGGCGTCTGGACCACCGGCCCGAAATGCCGCGCGCTGGCCCTGGCGGAACCCAACCTGCGCCGCGCCTACGATGAAATCCTCCCCGGCTGGCGCGACGAGGACGTGGGCGGCTCGCCTTACGCCATCGGGAGCTACGAGGTGCCCGCCGCGCTCGGCGGCGAACCCGGGCTGGCGGACTTTTGCCGGAAGCTCCACGCGCACGGCTTGAAGCTGGTCCTCGATTTCGTGCCGAACCATCTCGGGCTGGACCATCGGTGGTTGCGCGAGCGGCCGGATTTGTTCGTGCAAAGCCCCGTGGAAGCCTCCGGCACGTTTTTGCAGGACACCGTCACCGGCTCGCGCTGGCTGGCCCACGGCAAGGACCCGTATTTCCCGCCGTGGAACGACACCGTCCAACTCGACTACCGCCGCGCCGCCACGCGCGAAGCGATGCTCGGATTGCTACAGTCCGTGGCAGCGCGCTGCGACGGTGTGCGGTGCGACGTGGCCATGCTGTTGCTCAACGAGGTGTTCGCCCGGACGTGGGAAAGTTTCCCGGTCGCCGGCGAAACGCCGCTATGCGAGTTCTGGGCCGACGCCATCGCTGCGATCCGGCGCAATCATCCGGACTTCCTGTTCCTCGCCGAAGTGTATTGGGACCTGGAAGCGCGATTGCACGATCTCGGTTTCGACTTCGCCTACGACAAACACCTTTACGACGAATTGTTCTGGCGCAACGCCGCGGGAGCGCAACGGCGGCTGCTCGACGCCGGACCGGGGTTTGTCGCGCGGTGCGCGCATTTTCTCGAGAACCACGACGAGCCGCGCATCGCGACGCAGCTTTCCACTGAGGAGCACCGCGCCGCGGCGCTGGTGATTCTCGGATTGCCGGGAATGAGATTTCTTCACGAAGGCCAGCTCGCCGGCGCGCGCGTGAAACTGCCGGTCCAACTGGCGCGCCGTCGCGCCGAAGCCGCCGATCCCGCGGTCGCCGCCCTTTATGAAGCATTGCTGGCCGCGTTGCCACACACGGCGGTGGGCAAAGGGCACGCGGAATTGCTGACGCCGCGCCCCGCGTGGCGGGACAATCCTAGCGGGGTGAACTTCGTGCTCGCGCAGTGGCAGGCAACCCCGCCGGCATTCGATCTGGTGGCGGTGAACCTCGCGCCGCACCGCAGCCAGTGTTACGCCCCCGTGACCGTGCGCGGCCTGGAGCGCAGCGGTTGGAGGATGAGCGACCACCTCGGCCACGAACAACGCGATCAGTCGGGGAACGCGCTGGCTGCCGAGGGCGTTTATCTCGATCTGCCTGCCCACGGCGCGCAATTGCTTCACTTCGAGCCGCGGTTCTGACGCCTCCGCGTTGCGTGCGAAGCAAAAAACCAAAAATGAATGATTGCACCCCGGGCCGGTTCGCGGCAAAGATGAATAAATTGTAGTCGTGAAGCACGCGACCGATTGGCCACAGCGAGATGACGAGCCACAGAGTTGACCGAAACCGTCCCCGGCGGGCGCTGCGAGCCGCGCCGCCGGCGCAGGGTTTGTACGACCCCCGGTTCGAGCACGAGTCCTGCGGCGTCGGGTTCGTCGTCAATTTCAAGGGGACGAAGTCGCACGCCATCATCACGCAGGCGGTGCAGGTGTTGCTGAACCTCGATCACCGCGGCGCGTGCGGTTGCGAGGCCAACACGGGCGACGGCGCCGGTATTCTCATCCAGACTCCGCACGAGTTTCTCAGGCTCGTGTCCAAGGAGGCGCGCGTCGCCTTGCCCGCGCCGGGGGAATACGGCGTCGGCATGTTGTTCCTCCCGCAGGAAGCGGCGCAGCGCGCCGGGTGCGAAAAGGTTTTCGAGCAGATCGCCGCCGAGGAAGGCCAGCCCGTTCTCGGATGGCGCACGATTCCGACGAGCAACAATTCGCTGGGCGCGACGGCCCTGGCGTCGGAGCCGTTCATGCGGCAGGTGTTTCTGGCGCGCAATCCGAAACTGACCGACGACCTTGCCTTCGAGCGCAAACTCCACGTGATCCGCAAGCGCGCGGAAAATGCCGTCCGCTATTCCGGGAAGGTGGCCGGCGGCGAATTTTTCTACGTGTCGAGCCTGTCCTTCAAGACCGTGGTGTACAAGGGCATGTTGCTCACGACCCAATTGGGCTTGTATTTCCCCGATCTCGCGCATCCGGCGATGGAGTCGGCGCTGGCGCTCGTCCACTCGCGGTTCTCGACGAACACGTTTCCGAGTTGGAACCGCGCGCATCCATATCGCTACCTGGCGCACAACGGCGAGATCAACACGCTGCGCGGCAACATCAACTGGATGCACGCGCGCCAGTCGCAATTCGAGAGCGACCTGTTCGGCGACGACCTCAAAAAAGTTCTTCCGGTGATCGCGACCGACGGCAGCGACTCGGCCATGTTCGACAACTGCCTCGAACTGCTCGTGTTGGCGGGCCGCTCCCTGCCGCACGCGATGATGATGATGATCCCCGAGCCGTGGTCGAAGCACGAGAGCATGAGCGCGGAAAAGCGGGCGTTCTACGAATACCACAGTTGCCTGATGGAGCCGTGGGACGGCCCGGCTTCGATCGCCTTCACCGACGGCAGGAAGATTGGCGCCGTGCTCGACCGCAACGGCCTGCGGCCCTCGCGTTACTACGTGACGAAGGACGATCTGGTGATCATGGCCAGCGAAGTAGGCGTGCTTGACGTGCCACCGGAGCGCGTCGTGCAAAAAGGCCGTTTGCAGCCGGGCCGCATGTTTCTGGTGGACACCGAGGAAGGCCGCATCGTGGCGGATGAGGAGATCAAGCAAAAGATCTCCGCCGAACAGCCGTACCGCCTCTGGCTGGATCAAAACCTGATGCGCCTGGCCGACGTGCCCGACCCGGGAATCATCGCGCCCCCCGACCGCGGTACGGTGTTGCAGCGGCAACTGGCGTTTGGTTATACGTTCGAGGACCTGCGCCTGTTGATGGCCCCCATGGCGCGGGACGGCACGGAAGCCATCGGTTCGATGGGCACGGACACGCCGCTTGCGGTGCTCTCGAACAAACCGCAACTCCTGTTCAACTATTTCAAGCAACTCTTCGCCCAGGTGACCAATCCGCCGATTGATTGCATCCGCGAGGAGATCATCATGTCCACCGAAACGGCCATCGGCTCGGAACACAACATCCTCAAACCCGGACCGGAAAACTGCCGGCTCATCGAACTCAAATCTCCCATCCTCACCAACGAGGAATTCGCCAAGCTCAAGCACGTGGACCTGCCGGGCTTCAAATCCGTCACCGTGCCGATCTTGTTTCCTGTCGCGGGCGGGCCGGCGGCGCTGGGGCAGGCGATGGACGACCTGTTCCGCAAGATCAACGAGGCGATCGCGCGCGGCGTCAACGTGATCATTCTTTCCGACCGCGGCGTGAACCGGGAATCGGCGCCGATACCATCGCTCCTGGCAGTGGCCGGGGCGCACCATCATCTCATCCGCGAAGGCACGCGCACCCGCGTCGGCCTGGTGCTCGAATCGGGCGAGCCGCGCGAGGTGCATCATTACGCGCTGCTCATCGGTTACGGCTGCGGCGCCATCAACCCCTACCTCGCCTTCGAAACGCTGGGCGACATGATCCGCGAGGGGCTGTTGACGGAACTGGATCACAAGACCGCCTGCAAGTATTACCTCAAGGCGGCGATGAAGGGCGTGGTGAAAGTCATCGCGAAGATGGGCATCTCCACGATCCAAAGCTATTGGGGCGCGCAAATCTTCGAAGCCGTCGGCCTCCAGCAGGGGGTGATTGACCGGTATTTCACCTGGACGCCCTCCCGGGTGGAAGGCGTGGGGCTGGAAGTGATCGCGCAGGAGATTCTGCAGCGGCACGGACGCGCGTTTCAGGATCGCGAGGTCAACGGCCATGTGCTCGAAGCGGGCGGGCAGTACCAGTGGCGCGACGACGGCGAGTTTCATTTGTTCAACCCGCAGACCATCCACAAGCTGCAACACGCGGTCCGCTCGGGCTGTTACGAGACGTTCAAGCAGTACTCCCAACTGGTGGATGAACAGAGCCGCAATTTCTGCACGCTGCGCGGCTTGCTCGGCTTCAAGAAGGCCAGGCCCGTGCCCATCGAGGAAGTCGAGTCAGTCGCGAGCATCATGCGCCGCTTCAAGTCGGGCGCGATGAGCTACGGTTCGATCAGCCAGGAAACGCACGAGACGCTCGCGATTGCCATGAACCGCATCGGCGGCAAGAGCAACACCGGCGAAGGCGGCGAGGACCCGGAGCGCTACGTTCCCCTGGCGAACGGCGATTCGAAGAACTCCGCGATCAAGCAGGTCGCCAGCGGGCGCTTCGGCGTCACCAGCCTTTATCTCGTCAAGGCGAAAGAATTGCAAATCAAGATGGCCCAGGGCGCGAAGCCGGGCGAGGGCGGCCAGTTGCCCGGTCAGAAGGTCTATCCGTGGATTGCCAAAGTTCGCCACTCGACGCCGGGCGTGGGTTTGATCTCGCCGCCGCCGCATCACGACATTTACTCGATCGAGGACCTCGCCGAGCTGATCCACGACCTGAAGAACGCGAACCATCATGCGCGCATCAGCGTCAAACTCGTGGCCGAGGTCGGCGTGGGCACCGTGGCGGCGGGTGTCGCGAAGGCGCACGCCGAAGTGGTGCTCATCAGCGGTTACGACGGTGGCACGGGCGCCTCGCCGCAGACTGGCATCAAGCACGCGGGCATTCCCTGGGAGCTTGGCCTCGCCGAAACCCACCAGACCCTCGTCCTGAACAACCTTCGCTCGCGCATCAGCGTCGAGACGGACGGCCAGTTGAAGACGGGCCGCGACGTCGTCATCGCCGCGTTGCTCGGCGCGGAGGAATTTGGCTTTGCGACCGCCCCACTCGTCTCGCTGGGTTGCATCCTGATGCGCGTCTGCCATCTCAACACCTGTCCGGTGGGCGTGGCGACGCAGGATCCGGAATTGCGCAAGCGGTTCACCGGCAAACCCGAGGACGTCGAGAATTTCATGCGCTTCATCGCCCGGGAAGTTCGCGAGTTGATGGCGCAACTCGGCTTCAAGCAGATGAACAAAATGATCGGCCGCACCGACCGGCTGGAAGTCAGGAAGGCCGTGGAGCATTGGAAAGCCCGCGGGTTGGACTTCACCAAAATCCTCTATCAACCGGAAGTGCCGACCGACGTGAAGCGCTTCTGCGTGATCCCGCAGGACCACGGACTGGACAAGGCGCTCGACAACACGGTGCTTCTCAAACTTTGCGCGCCGGCCATCGAGCGGAAGGAAAAAGTCGTGGCCGTGCTGCCCATCCGTAACGTGAACCGCGTCGTCGGCACGATCGTCGGCAGCGAAATCACGCGCCGCTGGGGCGCGGAAGGCCTGCCCGAGGACACCATCGAAATCAATTTCACCGGCAGCGCGGGCCAGAGCTTTGGCGCCTTCATGCCCCGGGGGATGACGTTTTTCCTCGAGGGCGACGCCAACGATTATGTCGGCAAGGGATTGTCCGGCGGCAAGATCATCGTGTTCCCGCCGGCAAAGTCCACCTTCGCGCCCGAGGAAAACATCATCATCGGGAACGTCGCCTTCTACGGCGCGACCAGCGGCGAGGCGTATGTCTGCGGCATGGCGGGCGAGCGTTTTTGCGTGCGCAACAGCGGCATCGCCGCGGTGGTGGAGTCGGTTGGCGACCACGGCTGCGAATACATGACCGGCGGACGGGTGGTGGTGCTCGGTCCGGCCGGCCGCAACTTTGCCGCGGGCATGAGCGGCGGCGTCGCGTACGTGCTGGACGAGGCCGGCGATTTTCCGCGGCGCTGCAACCCGGAGATGGTCGGCCTGGAGAAACTCGAAGACCCTGATGAGACCGAATCCGTCTGGAAAATGATCCAGCGCCACCACACCTACACGCGCAGCCAGCGGGCGGCGAAGATTCTGGCCGATTGGGGTCGGTACACGCCGAAGTTCGTGAAGGTGATGCCGAAGGATTACAAGCGCGTGCTGCAGTCCATGAAGAAAGTGCAGTCGCAGGGCCTGAGCGGCGACGAGGCCATCATGGCTGCGTTCGAGGAGAACGCCCGCGACGTGGCGCGCGTGGGCGGGGGTTGATGAAAAATCCGAAACCCGAAATCCGAATGGCGAAGGAAATCCGAATTCCGAATTGCCCCAGCCGCGGGTGGCTGTTTTCGGATTTCGAGTTTCGGGCTTCTTTCGGATTTCGGATTTCGGAATTCGGATTTGAAGTGCATCGCGCGATTTTGAAAAAGAGTTTCTAACACACGATGGGCAAACCCACCGGATTCATCGAATACCTGCGCGAACTTCCGCGGGACCGCACTCCGGCCGAGCGCGTGGCGGATTGGGAGGAATTTCATTTCCACATGCCGGAGGCGAAGCTGCGCCAACAGGGCGCGCGCTGCATGGATTGCGGCGTTCCGTTCTGCCACACCGGCACCTTGTTGAGCGGGATGGCGAGCGGCTGCCCGATTCACAACCTGATCCCGGAGTGGAACGATCTCGTTTATCGCGGACGGTGGAAGGAGGCGCTCGACCGGCTGCACAAGACGAACAACTTTCCCGAGTTCACCGGCCGCGTCTGCCCCGCCCCGTGCGAGGGTTCGTGCGTGCTCGGCATCAACGCGCCGCCTGTCACGATCAAGAACATCGAGAACGCGATCATTGACCACGGCTGGGAACACGGCTGGGTCAAGCCAGAGCCGCCGACGAAGCGCACTGGAAAAAAAGTCGCCGTCGTCGGGTCCGGCCCGGCCGGCCTTTGCGCCGCGGCCCAACTCAACCGCGCCGGGCATCTCGTCACCGTCTTCGAACGCGACGACCGGCCCGGCGGCCTGCTCATGTACGGCATCCCAAACATGAAGCTCGACAAGGAGCAGGTGGTGATGCGCCGCCTCAAGCAGATGGAGGCGGAAGGCGTCCAGTTCGTTTGCAACACGGAGGTCGGCGCGAATTACGCCGCGGAAAAACTCCTGAAGGACTTCGACGCGGCGATCCTCTGCACGGGCGCCACCCAGCCGCGCGATTTGCCCGTCGAGGGCCGCCAGCTCAAGGGCGTCCACTTCGCCATGGATTTCCTGACGGCCAACACAAAGAGTCTGCTGGACGGACAGAAGAACGGCAGCTTCATTGACGCGACCGGCCAGGACGTCCTCGTCATCGGCGGCGGCGACACGGGCACGGACTGTGTCGGAACGGCGATGCGGCACGGCTGCAAGAGCCTGGTGCAGGTGGAAATCCTGCCGCAACCGCCGCTGGAGCGGGCCGCCGACAATCCGTGGCCCGAGTGGCCGAAGGTCTATCTGCTCGACTACGGCCAGGCAGAGGCGAAGGCAAAATTCGGTGACGACCCGCGCGCTTATTTGACGACGGTCAAAAAATTCATCGGCGACGACCATGGCTGGGTCAAAGCAGCGGTGACCGTCCAAATCCAATGGGAGCGAAACGAGAAGGGCCAGTTCATTCCGAGGAACGTGCCCGGCACGGAAAAAGTTCTCCCTGCCCGACTCGTCCTGCTGGCGATGGGCTTCCTCGGTCCGGAGCAGCCTTTGCTCGACGCGATCAAAATTGAGCGCGACCCGCGCACCAACGTGAAGGCCGAGTTCGGGAAATACTCGACCAACCTCAAAGGCGTGTTCGCCGCCGGCGATTGCCGCCGCGGCCAGAGCCTGGTGGTCTGGGCGTTCAACGAAGGCCGTGGTGCCGCCCGCGAATGTGATCGGTATTTAATGGGACACACAGATTTGCCGTAAAGTAGAACAGGCGACTGCTCCGCGAGTCCACTCTCCCAAAACCCGAGTCTCAGCCGGCAGCAAGCGTTCTTACTGCGGAGTCCAAGGCTTCCTTGACGCGAGCGGGGTCTTTGACCATGCGGAATGCCCAGTGTCCGTAACGACCGTCGGCGTTGACGGCGTCACACCAGCGTTTGGCCGCTGCTTGCTTGACCTCCGCCTTCTCGTCGTAGCCTTTGACTTCCAGAATCAAACCGCCTAGTTCACGGCTGTCAACTTGCAGCCGCACAAGAAAATCAGGCACGAAATCATGCATCTGGCCGTTGTGGAAATATGGAATGGCAAATCCAAGTCCGGAATTTTTAGTAAAGGTGAAAACGTTCAGATGCGTGTCGAGGTAGAAGGCGGCGGACTGCTCCCATTTCCGTGTGTCTGCAACGACGTAGTTTAAATGGGATTTCGTCACCTCGCGCACTTCGCGGCTCGTCCAGAAATCCACGTCGCGCGTTGAGCCGAGGCCGCGGTTGGCCTCGTATCGCGGGACTTCCGGCGACTCGCCGCTGGCAGTGTCCGGACGAATCGCGGCGACCAGCTTTTCGATCACCCAGCCGTAATAAGGCGACAGGAAAATGTCCTTCAAATCATTGGGCGGATAAACCCGCACGAACTCGCGCAGGTAACGTTGGACGATTTGCAACAACTGCGGAAACAAAGCCTGTGCCGGGACTTTGCATTGACCGGCAGCCATGCAGTCTTTCGTCAACGCCCGAGCTAACTCAAACTCCAGCTCCTGCACACGATGCTGCGCGCGGAACGCCTCTAGCTTCACCAAATCCGCTTTGCCCGGCCCGCCCAAGGACAGCCGTCCGCGATTGTTGACGTTCAAACCTTTTACCTCGACCTCCGGCGGAATCTTGTTCGGGTCGAGCGTCACCGGCACGAGGTTGTCCCAATCCACCGCGATTCGGTTGCGGATGGCATACGTGTAACCCTCCACGCGCGGGAAACGAATTTCCAAAGCGTCTTTCTGCGGTGTGACGGCGTGAATGTGCCAGCGTTTCGGCGGCGGCGCGACTGGCCCGGTCGGGTTCGTCTTGTAGGGAATGACCTCAAATGGCACGCCATAAACCTTCGCCACTTCCTCGCTGAAAAGTCCGTCTCCGGCCACCTCGTAATTTGTCCGGCGCAATCCGCGTCCCACCACTTGCTCACACAATAACTGCGACATGAACGGACGCAGCCCAATGATGTGCGTGACCGTCGTGCAATCCCAGCCTTCCGTCAGCATCGCCACGCTCACGATGCACCGCACGCCCCGTCCGGGCGGATGCAAAGGCCGCTCAAGTTTGCTGGCTAACTCCTCGAAATCCTTCGGGTAAATCGGGCGGCCCTGCGAGTCCGCCGGCCAGTGCGTCTTGCCCACGGAGTCCAGCGTGAAGCGCATCCAGCGATGCTCGTCGTCTTTCGCTCCCTCGGTGTCGGTTTCATGCACCACTTTGGAATCCACACGGATCGTGTTGATCTGCCCGTTACCGTTGCGAAACTCTCCGATGCCCAGTTGCGGAATGCCCGTCGGACAATTGTTCTCCGCAATCCACTCATAGAGCACTTTGGCCAGCCTCGTGTTGCGGCACACGATGATAAACACAGGCGGCGTCGGATGTTCTTCGGGCTTCTGCTGCCAATCCTCAAACACCTCGCGCCACAGGCCGGCCAATTGCGCGATCGGCACGTGTGCCCACTTCAGCACCGCTTCCGGTTTGGGTTGTGCCTTCGCGCCGCCGCGCTCGGCGGTGGTCAGCCGGCCCGGCTCCATTATCCAGCGCCAGATGTTGAAGAAAGCCGGAATCTCTGCGCCCGTCGTGTCGCGAATCGCCAGTTGCGGAATCTTTACCAGCCCGCTCTCAATCGCGTCCACGAGGCTGAAATCGCTGACGACCCACCGGAACGGACGGTTCGCTTCATTGCCGGTGCGGTTGAGGTAATAAGGCGTCGCTGACAAATCCACGCAGGAATTGATGCCGCGCACCTTGTGGATTTTGTCCAGCCCGTCAATCCAGACCGTTGCCTCCTTGTTCTCGTCGAGCCAATCGTCCCGTTCTTCGGCGGACATTTCCTCCCACTCATCCGGCCTCTCTTGTTTGAGCCGGTAGCAGTGATGCGCCTCGTCGTTCATCACGAGGACGTTTTGTTTCCCACCCACTTCGCGCCCCAACACTCGCGATACCAGCGCCGTGTCGCTTTCCTCGCCGCGCTTGACCACCGCCGCGCCCACGCCGCCGACCTGATTGCCTTGCTGCGGCTCAAGCGCGTGCCAGTTGGTGACGACGACAAAGCCTTCGTTGAGCTTCGACACCAAATGCGGCGGCACGAGGTCGCGCGTGCGATAGAGGCTCGCCTCGCCGCGCTTCGGATCGAGTTCCTGCAATCGGTCGCGAACCGTGATGTTCGGGCAGACGATAAACACCACGTCGGAAAACTCCTTTCGCGTGCGGTCATGGACTTTGTTCAGGATGCTCCACGCGGCCAACATCCCCATCACGGTCGTCTTGCCACTGCCAGTCGCCATCTTGCAGGCGTACCGAGTGAAATCCGCGTAACCTTGCGCCTTCTTTTCCGCGCTCATCTCGTCGCGCGGAATCTCCAACCCCTGCCGGAAATCCGCCCGCGCTTCCGTCAGAAAAATGATCGTCTCCGCCGCTTCGCGCTGGGCGAAGAACAACGGCGTCTTGCGGCCCTCGCGCCGCCACCAGTTGAGAAGTTCCTCGGTTGTCCGCGTTACGCCCGGATAGCCCGCCTCGCGCCACGCCTTCACCCGCTCGCGGATGAGGTTGACCAGTTTCATCTCGATGGCTGTGCCGACCTCGCTGCCTGCGTCTGCCCCCGTCGCGCCGCGCGGTGGCCGGTAGTAATAAACCGACGGCCGCCGCCCTTTGCGTTTCTCGCACGGCTTGCCCTCCTCGATGAACCAGTGCCACCGCGGCTCGTCGTAGGGCGAGTTGAGGATCGGTTGCGGGACTTCGAAGCTGCTCATGGCGTTGCTGGAAACCATTTTTGAAGTGTGGCCACCATCTTGCAAAAGGACTTTACGGTGCATCCGTTGACGCTTTCCTCTTCTGCGATTTGCCCGTAAAGCTTTGCTGATCGAGGAATCCGATAAGCGCGCAAGATTTGTTCGAACACTTCCTTGGGTCGGACGGGCTTTTGGTTCTCCTCGCCGCCCGTTGCGGCAATCATTTCACCCTGCTTTTCTCGAAACTCGTCGAGTCGCCACGCCGCGGGCCTTCGACTGGCCTCGCGAATCGCTTGCGCGAAAAGCGGTGAATCAAATCGCAGCCATCGTTCGATTTCGGGTTCGATCACAATCGCTTCCGCACGGCCCCCGGACCAACCATTGCGTGACAGTTCATCGGTGATGGCGTTCTCCAATTCCGTTGCGCCCCGCTCCTCGTACCCGCTTCCTTCCAAATCGCGAATCACCAATGCTCGCTGGTGTGTTCGCAAGAAGCCCCGGAGCAGACTGGCGACGGCGTCAGGCGGACTGGAATCATGCAAGACATCCTTTAGAAATTCCGCCTTTTCTGCCGTCAAAGGACGAATGCCCAAGTCCTGAGATCGTTTCAGAATCAAGCTCCGCATTAAGGCAAGCACATCGGCGTCTGCCCCGAGGACAATGAGATCTTTTTCCCAAGTCATGGCTTTTTAGCCGAGTACGCCGGCGGCAAACAGTTGCGAGAGCCGGAAGTCCTTCTGCCACTGCTTCAGCTTGGGATGTTGATCACCGCTGACTATGTCCGTTTCTCCTTCCGCTGTTCGTGAAAAGCACAACAACTGTTTCAGTTCAATCAAACCCACAAGGACGGGCGAGTGGGTCGCGACTAGCGCTTGACCCTCGTAAATGGAACTGAGCGACCGATAAACGGCCTCGACCGCAGGCGGATGGATGCCGTTCTCGGGTTCCTCGATCAGATAGACTGCTCCTTTGGTTTCAACGTAAGGCAACAATGTCAGCGCCAGCATCCGCAGTGTGCCATCCGAAAGATGCCAGGATGGCACCTTCGTTCCGGGATCGTAGGTCACGCGCAAGTACGAGTGCTTGTCCTCCTCGCGCTCGACGACCTCAATATCCTTGATGGGCAGAATCGTCTGCAAATGCGCCAGCCACAACTGAAACCGCTGCTCATGCTTCCGCAATTGTCGGACAACCAGCGGGAGCGTGGAACCGTCGGGCAGAAAACGCCGCTCCTTCAGCGGCCCACACGGTTTCTGCATCGCCTCGCTCCGAAGCATGAGTTTTTGTGCCCCTTGAGTCAGGATCCCCTTCGCCCAATTCGCCAGACCGAAGCGCTCCTCTTCTTCGGGCAGACTGCTCAAGGCAGACCGTTGGACTCCGTTCTTGAGCGTAAAATTCCATTCGCTCGTCTCTGACTTGAAATAGGCATTTTCCGGCGTTGCCTTGCCGGCCACCTTGCGCCACCCCGCAGGTGTTTTGTGTTTCCCCGAGATCAATGACCGTTCCGCGCGGCTGGAGGATGGAAACTTCAACTCGTCCTGAACCAATTCCGTCCGGCTCGACTCCGTTGGTTTGTTCATCACCCACAGGTTCTCCGCCAGTATCCGCGGCTCCTTAGCCGCCGATCTGTAGCCAATCTCAAGCTCATAGCGGAGAAACTGCTTCCGATCCCCATTTTTACGTCCCAACTCTTTCGACACTTCCTCCGGCACTTCAAGCTCCGCCGCGAACTGAAACGAGTTCCCCTGACCGCAGAACAGAAGTTCGGCAAATTGCTGGCTCTTGCTTTCCTCCCAAACCGATTCCAACCCGTGGGACGCGAACGCGCCGAGCACTTTGATGACTTCAAAAAACGTGCTTTTGCCAGAGCCGTTCGGCCCGGCGACGACGTGAAAACCGCCTAACGCCTGTGAGATGTTTCTCAGACACCGATAATTGACCGCTTCGATCTTGCAAATCATGGCGATTCGGATTCTGCCTCAATAAGCTTCTTGACGACAAGCAACTCGTTACCGCGGTCGTCAATCACCTTCACGGCGATCTGCTTGTGCTCGCCGGCGGCGAACGGCTCGCTCGTCGTTCCCGCCAGGTGTTCCCACACGCTATCGGCGTATTGGCCTTTCAATTCACGCTTCAGGTTGTCCCAGGCAGCCGTGCGCGGGAAGAAGGCTTGCGTCACGCAAAACGCCAACTCGCTGTAGTCCGTGTCCAAGAACCACGCGGGCACGTCGTTGCCGTGGCGGGGGGTGTGCTCCATTGTCACGGCGTCGAACACGTCCATCCCCAGCAGCTCCACTTGATACAACTCGTCGCCGTCGCGCGATTTCTTCGCCAGCTTCGTCAGTTTGATTTCTGGCGCGCCCGTCACGCTGAAAATCTGGCTCGCCCGCGTCGTCTTCAGCAGGTCGTGCATCTGCAAATCCATCGTCGCCGCCACGTAAGTCGCGGGGATGCCCATCGCCGGCTCACAGTTCTGGATCAACTTCGTCGCCGAATCCTGAATCGCGAAACCAATCACGTAAAGCTGGCGATAACTTTTTCCGTGAGCTTCCTTTGCCGCCTGAAACACCAACTGCTCGCTCACCGCACCGTTCTCTGGGCCGAACACAAACGCCGCTGACGGGCCAGCCTTCATCTCCAGCGATTTTTGTTTCGCCGCTTCTTCCCCCAAATCCTCCACCGTCTTCGTTACAATCTCCGCTTCCGCGTGCAGACTCAGCGTCTTGGCGGGCTGACGCACGTTCTTGAAGGTGACGGTTTGATTGTTCGGCAGCCGCAACACGGGCGAGCGGCGCAACGCTTCCAGCATCCGCTCGATGTGGTTCTGAAAGTCCTCGGGCGTTTTGGCGGCGGAATCCTCCACGCCATCGCCCTCGAAATCCACGGGGGTCGGAATCGTCGCCTCCACCACGAACGGGCCGCTGACGCGCACGATGCGCTTCAACTCGTTCGGGCGATCCACCAGCACTTCTTCTTCGGGCGGCTCGTTGTTGGCGATGCTTTTCAGCGTCACGTGCGGGACGATGCCGCCGACTTCCTCGCCTTTGGCGTTCTGGCGGCGCTCGTATTTGAAGCCGCCGCTCACGCCCGCTTTCTCGTCGCGCAACTGCCAATACGAAAACGTCGCCGTCAACAACCGTTGCCGCGCCAGCGCCAGCGGCACGCGGCTGGTGTCCATGGTGATCCAGCGCCGCCCCCACTGCTCCGCCACATAGGCCGTCGTCCCGCTCCCGCACGTCGGGTCAACCACAAGGTCGCCTGCGTCGGTCGTCATCAGCATGCAACGCTCGACAACTTTTGTGTTCGTCTGAACGACGTAAAAACGGTTTTCGACGAAACCGCCAGTTACTGTGTCATCCCAAAAGTTGTTCAGGGGAATGTGTGGAAAATCGTCGGCGAAGCGGCGGTAGGCGAGTGTCGTGCCATAAGCCTCCATCCTTCCCGCTTTCAAAAGTCTATCCAAACCCGCCGCGTCTGTCTTGAACGTCCCCTTCCCAGGTGTGTAGGTCTTGCCTTCAAAACTGAATTCTCTCACGTCACCTTCTTGAGCAGGTCTCTGGCTGGTCAGGTTGTCTCTGCGGTAAACTCGCGAACTCACTGGGAGATTCGACCAGTCCAATCTTTCCTGTATCGTCATGCGGCGGTGAGTTCCATCAGGCAAGCGCACGTAGTCATAGTTCACCCAACCTTCACCAAATCTCTCAAGGTAGATTTGGCGATATTTTACCCGTGTGATGTCGCGGGCATACCAAAGGAGATAGTCGTTCACTGCCGAGAGAAGGTTGCCGCTCGCACTCGTCGTTTTTTTGAACGTGATTACGCCGCAACAATTCTCCGCGCCGAACACCTCATCGAGCAGTTCGCGGACGTGGTGGAGGTTTTCGTCGGAGATTTGGACGAAGAGGCTGCCGCTGGGGTGGAGCAGTTCGCGGCAGAGCAGGAAACGGTCGCGCAGATAGGTTAGGTAGCTGTGCAAGCCCAGTTCCCAGGTGTCGCGGTAGGCTTGCACCATTTCTGGCTCGCGGGTGAAATCCTCGTCGTCGTTGTGTTTCACGTCGCGTTTGCGGATGAAGGGCTGGAAGTTGCTGCCGAATTTGACGCCGTAGGGCGGGTCGAGGTAGATGCACTGCGCCTGGCCGCCGAGCGGTTCGTATTTGAGCAGGCTGTTCATCACCACCAGCGAGTCGCCGAGGATGAGGCGGTTGACCCAGCCCGTCTTGTGTTCGTAGGCGCGCAGGACGCGCTCGGCAAGGTCCAGCTTGGCGTCGCCAAAGAGGTCGAGTTGTTGTTTGTGGGTCTGGACGCTTTTGAGGATGGCCTCGGTGCTGAGCCGTTCGTGGGTGAACAGCGGCAGCGTGGGCACGCTGAACGAGTTGCGCTCGGCCTTGCCCGCCCAGTTCAGGAAGGGCGAGGACATGCGCTTGAGTTCTTCCGCCGCCTGTCGCGCTTCGTCGGTGGACTTCGCCTTGCGAATCTTCTCGATCAGCGCCTCGGCGTGTTCGCGGTCGGCCTTGATGTCCCAGGAAAGCTGCGGGTCGAGCGAGCGGTCGTAGCGGTAGCTGGCCGGCTCCTTCTTCTTCTTGAACTGCGCCTGCAAGCCGATGTCGGGACGCAACACGGCTTCAGTTTTCTTGTGATCGTAAGCCTTGGCGGCTTTGGCAGGCTTGGTGGTGCTGAAGGTGGTTTTGGCCACGGCGTCCGTTTACCGGATTCGACCAGTCGAGACAAACCAAAATCCAGCGCCGCTCACTGCGCCTTCACCCGCCAGAATTTCGTGTTCGCTGCCGGGAGCGGCAGCGAGACGGCCTGCGGATCATTGGTCAGGATCACCGACAAAACGGTCAGCCAGTTGGTGGAGGCCATCGAATTCACTTCCTGCACCTGGTTGGTGCGGCCCACGTCGCCGCTGATGGTGAGCCACCAGTTCGTCGTGCCGCGCGCCAGCGAGAGCACCGGCCGCCGCGGACCGCCGGCAGGATCGTCGCTGAAATTGGGGATGCCGTCCTGGTCGCTGTCGTTCAGATCATCAAGAGACAGCGACCAGACATCGTAATCGGGGCCAGCCGTGCCCGGGTCTCCGTCGTCGAAGAAGATCAGACCGTAGTAATTAGTCGGCCACGCCACGTCGCGCTCGAACGGGCCGACGCCAAAGGCCAGCGATTGGGCGGCGCCGTTGGTCCACGCGCCGGCCTGCACTTCCAGTTCGTTGAACCGGTTGGTGGCCGACTTCACGAACGCCACGGGTCCCCGGAGCGTGTCCGCCGGACTGCCGGTGCGCGCCAGGTTCACGGCGCCGGTGACCGTCGTCGGGCCTGGCGTGTAGGTGAGTGGTCCCTGGTATTCGAGCAACTCGAACGCGTGGTTGTAGTTCCCCAGCCCGCTGAAAACGCTGTCGGTCAGGGTGAGCACGCACGAGCCGTCCTTCGAGCCGGCGCCCCGATTCCACGTCGCCTGCACCGTGCCGGTCGAAAAGACCGTGTTGTACGAGCCGGTGGTATGTGCGGAGGAAACGCTTTGCGACGATTCAAAAAAATCCGCAAAACCGTCGCCGTTCGCATCCGTGCTCATCGGCACATCGAGATACATCGTCCCGTCAATGGGGAAAAATCCGTCGTCGAGCGAAAACCCCGAGGCGTGCGTCCGGACGCCGAAATACGGCGCCAACTCGCCGTTGGCGGGACCGGACATGGCCGTGCTCAGATCGAGCGTGGCGCCGCCCGGGCCGGTCCCTTGCTGAAACCGGAGCGAGAAACAGAACATCCGGGCCTGCGCCGTCTGCGCCCCGGCTTGGTTGACGTGAAGAACCGCTAGGGCCGCTCCGAGGGAGAACCAAATCGTTTTCATACCCGTTGCCGAATCACCGCGTCCATCAGAACACCCGGCGGGAATTGCGTCAACGGAACTTTTTGCCGCCGGCCTCGGACGGACGGCTGGCGATTCGACCGGCATTCCACCCGGATTCACGCCGGGTGTGGCTTATCGTCAGCAGAACGCTCACGAGCCCCTCACCCCATCTCCCCATCCGATGGCGAGAGAGTGTCCGCAGGAAGGGCGAGGGGTGGTCGTGACTCCACCGCTCCTTGACCGCAAATGGTATTATTCGTCCAAGTGTCGCCCATCTGGTTTCACGTTTGCGACCGGGCGGACCTTGCCGCATTGTCCGGGCCGTGATCGTTGGAACGTCATCCACGACGGACGCGAACCTCATTTACGACCTGCCGTCCATCGTCCATCGCCTGGATCTTGGGGCCATGTTCCCGAAGCCGCAGCCGCTCGAAATCGAACTGGGCTGCGGGGACGCATCGTTCCTGGTCGCCTACGCGCGGTGTCACCCGGAGCGGAACTTCATCGGCGTTGAACGCCTGCTGGGACGCATGCGCAAGCTGGACCGGAAGGGGCGGCGCGCGGGGCTGACGAATCTGCGCGGTGTGCGGATCGAGTGCGCCTACTTCCTGGAATGGCTCGTGCCGCCGGGCGCGGCCAGCGCGCTGCACGTTTATTTTCCCGATCCGTGGCCGAAGAAAAAACATCGCGCGCGGCGGCTGGTCAATGAGCGCTTCCCCGAGCTGGCGCGCACCGCCTTGACACCCGGCGGCGCCGTGTTTCTGCGCACGGATGACGCGGATTATTTCGACCAAATGGAGGCGGTGTTCGGGAACCACCTGCAGTTCCGCCCGGCGGCAACCCCGCCGGACCTGGCCGCGGTGCGGACGGATTTCGAGGAAGAATTCCTGGCCCGTGGGAAACAGACCTTTCAGGCCGGATTCGTGTTGGACCAGCACCACCCGCAGTGATCCAGCCGCGAACACTCCCTTTCCCCGTCGGACGGGGAAAGGGCCGGGGTGAGGGGCAAGGGTAACTCGAGTCGTCGAAATCCCCGAACCATCAAGCCGGCAACGGCGTCAAGCCTCGGACAAGCAACGTCGGAGCCGTCCTTCACCGCCAAACCCCTCACCCTCATTCCCTCTCCCCATCCGATGGGGAGAGGGAGGCCCGTCCTTCGCTGCAAAAGTTCTACCCGCCGAGATTGTCGGAGAACCCGAATTTGAAACCTCCGGCCTAAACGTCAATCACCGGGCCGCCGCCGTCGTTCCGGCCCGGCCCGGGCGGCCGCCGCCCCCGGCGGAGCGTGACGCGCCCGTGGCTCGTGCCGGTAAGGATGTTCAGCGCCACAGAAATGACGCTGATCACGAGCGAGCCGAGCATCGCCCAGCCGAAGCTGTCCACCTCGAAGTGCGATCCCATCATCCAGTGAACGAGGTAGAGCATACACGCGTTGATGACCAATGTGACAAGGCCAAGCGTGAGAATGAGGACCGGCAAGGCCACGAACATGATGATCGGGCGGATAAAGGCGTTGAGAACTCCCAGCAACAAGGAGGCGACGAACAGGTCCAGCGGCTGTTCATAGCGGATGTGTCCACGGAGGAGCATCACGGTCACGAGGACGGCCAGGGTGTTGATGATCCAGCGCTGGATGAACCGTTTCAGCTTCGGCTGTGGTTTTTGCTCGAACGATGGCCCGGTGCTCACGCGGGAAACATGTGTGACCGGCGCCGGGATGACAAGGCTGGAGCGATTCTCCCAACCTTCGCGGCCCTGTCAGCGGGCGTTCAGGAGCGAACACTCCCTCTCCCCGTCGGACGGGGAGAGGGCCGGGGTGAGGGGCAAGGGCAACTCGATTCGCCGGACTTCCCAAACCATCAAGCGGAAGTGGGAATCAAGCCTCCGACAGGCAACCTGGGAAATGTCCTTCACACTCAAAACCCCTCCACCTCATTCCCTCCCCCTTCCGATGGGGAGAGGGAGGTCCGTTCGTCGTCACCCAAGTTCCACCCAGCGAAATCATCGGAGAGCCTTCCAAAAAGCGCAGGCCGGGGAGTGCATTGTCCCCGGCCCGTCTTGTGCATTGTCCGGAATCAGGAACAGCCCAGGCTCTCGCCGCAATTGAAGCATTTGTAGCACGCACCATTGCGCACGGCCACGTGGCCGCAACTGGGGCAGGTCGGCGCGTCCTGCTGAAAGTGCGCCACCGCGTCGTTCAAATGCTTCACCGCCCGGCCTTCGTCCTCCGCATGCCCGCCATTGCCGTTCCCGGGGCGGGATCCGGTTTCGCCCACTTCAAGCACATCCGTGTCCGAGGCCAGCGCCAGTTCCGGCACGGGGCGGTTTATCTTTTTTTTTAGCTCGTCAATCAGGCCGGGGATGGCCAGTTCGGGTTGCGCGCCGTTGTTCTGCGCAGCCTCGCGATAGCCGGGGATGAATTGCATGGCCATCCAGCGAAAAACGTAATCGGTGATGGAGGAGGCGTTGCGGATGTGGGGATTCTTGGTGAAGCCGCTCGGCTCGAAACGCTGGTGCGCGAATTTGCGGACCAGCGCCTCCAGCGGCACGCCGTACTGAAGCGCCATGCTCGTCAGCGTGCCAATGGCATCCATCAAGCCGCCGATGGTCGAGCCTTCCTTCGCCATCGTGATGAACAACTCGCCAGGCTGCTGATCGTCGAACAGGCCGACGGTGAGGTATCCCTCGTGGCCCGCGATGTCGAACTTGTGCGTCACGGCCGTGCGCGTCTCGGGCAGGCGGCGGCGCAGCGGTTTGCCGACGTCCTCGCGCAAGCGGACCGCCTCGGCTTCGAGTTCCTGGATGCGCGCGGTCAAGGCGGCGGTTTCGGCGGCAGACGATGTTGGACGGGGCAACTCGGTCGTGGTTTTAGTGTTCAGCGGTTGCGAGCGCTTCGAGCCGTCCCGGTAAATCGCCACGCACTTGAGGCCCAGCTTCCACGCTTCGACGTAGGTGTTGCGGACGTCCTCGACGGTGCAGGCACCGGGCATGTTGACCGTCTTGGAAATCGCGCCGCTGATGAACGGCTGCGCGGCGGCCATCATCTGGAGATGCGCCTGGTAATGGATGCTGCGGCTGCCGCGGTACGGTTTGAACGCGCAGTCGAACACCGGCAGATGCCCGGGCTTCAACCCGCTGCGCACGGTCCGGCCGTTGTCCTCCACGTCCTCGATGGTGTCGAACTTCTCGACATGGGAAATGATCGCCTCGATCTCGTCCGCCGTGTAGCCGAGCCGGCGCAATGCGTCCGGCACGGTGCGGTTCACGATCTTGAGCACGCCGCCACCCGCCAGCAGCTTGTACTTCACCAGCGCGATGTCCGGTTCGATGCCCGTCGTGTCGCAGTCCATGGAAAACGCAATCGTGCCGGTGGGGGCGAGCACGGTGACCTGGGCGTTGCGGTAACCGGATTGCCGCCCGGCGGCCAGCGCACGATCCCAGCACGCGCGCGCCTCGTCCTTGAGATAGCCGAATTCGGCGCTGGGGTGGATCGCCTCGACGGCATCGCGGTGCAGTTGAATGACGCCGAGCATCGAAGCGACGTTGTCCTTCTTGATCGGCTTGGCGACGTGGTCGCAACGGGCGTCGAGGTAACCAGGGAACGGGTCCATGGCGGCGGCGATCGAGGCGCTTTGCTCATAAGCGTGCCCGGTCATGATGGCGGTGATGGCCCCGGCCAGCGCCCGGCCCTCGTCGCTGTCGTAAGGCAGACCGTAGTTCATGATGAGCGACCCGAGATTCGCGTAGCCCAGGCCGAGCGTCCGGAAAATGTGCGAGTTGACCGCGATTTCCGGCGTGGGATAGCTGGCGTTGTCCACGACGATTTCCTGGGCCGTGATGAACAACCGCACTGCGGCCTTGAACCGCTCAAAGTCGAAACGGCCATCCTCCCGCTTGAACCTCATCAGATTGAGTGACGCGAGATTGCAGGCGGTGCCGTTGAGGAAGACGTATTCGCTGCACGGGTTGGTGGAATGGATCGGCTCGGTGGCCTTGCAGGTGTGCCACTTCTGGATTGCGCCGTCGTACTGCATCCCGGGATCGCCGCAGACCCACGTCCCCTCGGCGATCTTGAACAGCAGTCTGGCGGCGTCTTTTCGATCCAGGGGTTTGCCGGTGGTGATGGCGCGGGTCCACCACTCCTTGCCGTCGAGCGCAGCCTGCATGAACTCGTCGCTGGCGCGCACGGAAAGGTTTTCGTTCTGATACATGACGCTGCCGTAGGCGTCGCCGTTGTACGAACCGTCGTATCCCTGCTCGATCAAGGCCCACGCCTTGCGCTCCTCCTTTTGCTTGGCGTCAATGAATTCCTCGATGTCGCCGTGCCAGTCGCGGAGGGTGTTCATCTTCGCGGCGCGCCGGGTCTTGCCGCCGGATTTCACCACGTTGGCGACCTGGTCATAGACCTTGAGGAAACTCATCGGTCCGCTGGGCCGGCCGCCGCCGCTCAATTTCTCGCGGCTCGAACGCAATGGCGAGAGGTCCGTGCCCGTGCCCGAGCCGAACTTGAAGAGCATCGCCTCGCTGTGCGCCAGCCGCATGATGCTTTCCATGTTGTCCTCGACGGACTGAATGAAGCAGGCGCTGCACTGCGGGTATTCGTATTGCGTGCGGGCGCGCTCGGCCTGGGCGGTCTTGCGATTGTAAAACCAGTTCCCCTTGGCCGATTCATTGCCGATGCCGTATTGATGGTGCAGCCCGACGTTGAACCAGACCGGCGAATTGAACGCCCCGTACTGGTTCACGCACAACCAGGCCAGCTCCTCGTAAAACACCTCGCCCTCCGCCTTGCTGAAATAGCCGTCCTTCACCCCCCAGTCCGCGACGGTGCGGCAGATGCGATGGATGAGCTGGCGCACCGAGGTTTCGCGCTCGCCGGTGTTTTGCTCGCCGTAAAAGTATTTCGAGACGACCACTTTCGTGGCGAGCACCGACCAGGCCTTCGGCACCTCGACGTTCTCCTGTTTGAAGATCACCTTGCCCGCTTCGTCGGTGATTTCCGCCGTGCGCCGCTCCCAGTCCACCTGGTCGAACGGCTTCACCGCCGCGTCGCTGAACACCCGCTCGATGGGCAACGACTTTTTTCCGGAACCGTTGCTGGATTTCGTCGCGCGCGTCGCGGTGACCGTCGCCATCCGGCGGCGGCTCTGATGCGGCGCGGGAGTGAGGACTGCTTCCCGTGCGTCAATCATGGCCATGCGTCAAAAAAGTAAAAAGTTTTTGTCTTCCGGCTGCGACAAATTCGAGGAAATAGCGGGCCGTCGCATGAAACTCAAAAAGCGCTAAAAACCTCGAAAAATCGAACTGCTCCGAACCTGTCTCGTCCCCCATTAGTTGGGGGACGGGAGGCATCATGCTACCACAAATTGTGGCGCTCAAGAAAAATCTGAAAAAAAGTTACCCGACAATTATTCGCTAAGGAAATCGCGCGATTCTTCACGGAAAAGTTTTCGCGCCGACGAGTTTTTCAAACCTGTGGATAAACTCCTGCGAACAAGGCGACGGGTTTCAGCGGCCCCGCGGCACGCGGAGTGCGTCGCCGTCTCGACTCGATCTCACCTGATGCCCAGAAGTTCCCGGCTGTGCGGATCTGTGCGGAGTTCCTTGTCGAAGGAAACCTCGACCCGAGCGCGATCCCCGTTTGTGTTCGAGAAAACAAACGACCAGCCTCGGAAATAGTGGTTTGTCATCTCCAGGCAACTCGCGCTTACGCAGTAAAAACGATTGCTTGCGGTGCCCACGCGGTCAAGCGCTAACCCGTATGCTTCCGTCAATATCAGAGGCGGAGGCGTCGAGGGTTCCCATCCCAAAAACCGCTGCCAACGGTTTCCGCCGCTGGTCACGTTGCCCTGCCCGAGCAGCAGGCTGACTGCTGTTGCGGTTGACACAACCACGAGGAAAATCGTTTTGATCACGGGACAAGCCTGGCTTGATTTTGCATTAGTTTTCATCGAAACACGGGAGGTTGGTTATGGTGATTACACTGTTTGTGATATTCTGCGTCCACTCCGGAAAACGTTCCGTGCCGGACACTGGAAAAAGCACCGAGTTTGTCGGGTAACCTGAAACAAACACCCAGCTGTTTGGTGGGCCGTTCGTCCGCGCGGTCCCAAACCAGTTCCAATCCACTTCATACATTGGCACAGGGATGGTGGACGAGTCGTATGGCCTTGGCTGAAACATCAATGTGGCGCTGAACGAACCGGTCATGGTCAGCCAGCTTGCATACGTTAGCCCTCCCCCCGGCGCGTCGGTCCACTCGTCGTGGTCGGTATCCTTGTATCCAGTTCCAAACGGAGTCCAATTATCCAAACCGCTGCCATCCAATTGTTCAGCGGAGCAATTGGTGCCGATGCGGACGTTGTATTGCTCGCGGAAGGCATCGACGATTTGGGTAATGAAATAGCGACCGAAGGTTTCGCTGGTTGCCGGCTTTAGCGGTGCATTCGTATAGACAAATGCGATCCCTGCGTTTAATGCGTTGCTGTTAATTCCGAACTGTAGCCGAAATCCTGGGTCGGCTTCGCCGTTTCGAACGAAGTTCGTGCCAACTCGGACTCTGTCACGGACCTCCGCATAAAAATTGGGCAAAGGCCGTTTCACATCGAATGTGCATTTGGCCGACAATTGATTTCCTTGCACTGTCACCCTGCATTGCACTTCCTTGCTGCCGCCGTTCACCCAGTAAAAAACCGCATTCGAATTGGCCGTCGGGAAATTCGTGTAAACCGTTCCCGAATTGGCGCTGACAATGTAGTTTGAAACAGCATGGCCGGGAATCGTCCAGTTCCATTCCGTGATCGGGGGAAAATTAGTCGGCAGCGGCCCAGGGAACGAACAGCTCAGGCTGATCTTTTGGCCAACGATTACTGGGACATTTGAGCCCGTCACATCCTGCCCGTTCAAGAAAATGCGAGGCTTGTACGGCTGGGCGTTAAGCGTGGCGGTAAAGTAACTCGTCGAATCCACGCGAGGCGTGATGTCCACCTGCGCACGCGGTTGCACAACCGTGAACAGGAAACCATTCGCATCGAGGCTGCCCAAATTGCCAATGCTGACCTGGGTGGGTGGAATGGAAGTATACGAGGGGTCATCATTGTTGTCCGGATCAGACGGCGCTCCGATGGCGGACGCGTCGCCGGAGATGGCGTAAACAGCCATCTCGGTGGAGCCGGGCTCGCCACCGGTGACCAGCGCGATCTGCGCGCGATCGGTCCACGAGACGCGTTCCCAGCCCAGGTACGCTTCGTAGTCCAGGTGGCCGAACCAGGGCCCTAATTGCGGGAAACCAAGCTGGTTGGTGCTGTAGGCCGGCGTGGAGTTGCCCAAGTACTCCGCTTTGATCACAGTTCCATTGACTTCCGGCCAGCGGCCTGGTTGCCAAACAGCCAGCGCAGTGTTCGTCGGTGGCACGGAATACGGATACCAAGATGTCCACGCCTGGAACATGGTTCCCCCGGCCGTTTCCTCCCAGTCCATGTTGTACTGGTCGAGGTATGCGGCTCCGCCGTTGGTTTCGCCACCTACTTCATAATCCTGCATGTGCATTGACCGAGCGTAGATCAGCCCGTCGGGCCACGCAACCGCCGCCTCAACATCAATCGCTCCTGATGAAGTTGGGTTTGGCTCGTCGCCGGACGGTCCCGAGCCGGAACCTCCATTGTCAGAACTTGGGATCGCGCGGGCCTGCACGGAGGAATTGTCCAGCGTCAAGCGCGGCAAGACGCTCCACGCTCCGTTGCCGTCCGTCGTGGCGCGCACGCCATTGACCCAGACGGCGTAGTTGGTATCGCTGATCGTGCCGGACGCCCCCTGGCTGAATTGCGGCGAAGCAATGGCCAGGGTCACGCCGCTCTTGATGACGATGAAATTTGTCGCGGCGGAATTGGTCACAACATCCACGGCGATTAACGACAGCGCGTTCGTCCCGGACGCCAGCGGCACATTCTCAATCCAAAAATCCCCAGCGCGACCGACCCGCCCGCTCACGGTATTGGTCACTCCATTCGTTCCGACGATCTGGGCTATCACCTGTGCCGTCGGGTCGCTCACCCAGCCGCGCGCGGTGAACTGATCACCGCTGATGCGGGTGCCGGGCCGCGGCCAGCCGAGGGTGATGGTTGGCGGATTGGTCTTGCCCGCATAATCCAGAACGAATGTCAAATTGGTCGCCGTGGCGTTGCCGGCCAAATCCGACGCCCGCAGCGTCAGGATATTTGTCCCTGCGGCGAGAGCCAGATCGAAGCCTTGAAAATAATTCGTGCTGAACTCCCAGGCGTTTGTATTGAAACGCTGGCTGAGGACGAACACCTGTTTGTTGGTGTGCGAGCCGAGCGAATTGGATAAGTCGTACGTGAAGGTCGCCAGCGCCTCTTGGCAGAATCCCATCAGTTGCATAATGGGCACGGATACCACAGTGGATGTCGGGTTGCTGAGAAACAACGACGGTGCGGTCAGGTCCAGTTTGATTCTCGTGCTCCGCCAAACCGGCTGCGAATCCGCGACGTGACCGCGAAGGCCAATCCAAACCTGATGCCAACCTTCGACGCTTCCCAGATTTACGCTGGGGTTTGTGGCGTAACCAGTCCAGGTGGACGCCGCAAAGTTCGTGCTGTCCAGAAGGATTGCCATGGCCGACGGCACGCCGTAAATCATCGTAATCCGTAACGCCGCCGAGTTCGTGTTGACGAATTCGCGCGCTGCTGTGACGGAGAAATAAATCGAATTCGGGTCCGTGCTGTTCGTGTATTCCAACCCATTGTTGATGCCGTCCCCGTCATAATCACCACCGGCAGTTTGTTCGAGCGTCCCAAAATGTTTCCATTCCCAGCCGTCATACAAACCGTCGCCATCGACGTCCGCTCCCGGGAGCACCAGCATGTAGAACGCCTGCGCGTTGGGTTGGTTCGTGTAGCCATACGTGTTGCACGTGTAACCGACATCCAGCCAGGTCCAGATCAGATTCGTGATCCCGTTGCCGAGCAAATTCGTCGTGGACACGATATCGTAGAGCACTCCATTCGTTCCGCCCGCGATGTCGAATGACAGTGTCCAGCCATTCGTGATGTCCAACGCGCAAACCACATTCGTCAGGTAAACCGGGCCGTTCGTGACACAATTGGCCGATGGGCCGCTCCACGCAAAGCGCATCATGCCCTCGTCGCCGCCCTCGGTTTCCCGCTCGGCTTTGCGCTTGGCGGCGGCCTCGCGTCGGGCCGCGTCCTCCTCTGGCGTGATGGGAATCGGCCCCAACTTCGCGTCTTCGCTCGTTGCGGTGTGGTAGAACGCCACCTCAGCCGCCGTCAGTGGGCACTCAAAGAAATAGACCTCGTCCAACTCACCGCCCGCAGGGCTGGTTCCTGCCAGCGTGCTACCCAATGTCAAAAAGGCAACGCTTGGTGGCACCACCGGCGTGCCCGCGCCTTTCGCAACCAACTTCTGATCCACAAACAACGCAGTTCCTTTCGGCCAGTAATTCAACGTCAGCAGGTGCCACTCTCCCGCCGCCCAGCCAATATCGGCGTTGAGCAACACCGCCGGCCCCGCATCCCCCTGTCCCACCAGCGACACGACCGAACCGTCCTTTGACACTTGCAGCGACCAAACCATCGTCGATTCCTTTCCGTCCGCCGCCACAAATTCTGCCAGCCGCGCCTCCATTCCTGGCTCGGCGTCCTTGGCTACCGCTGGACTCGACCAGTACGGCCGGTACCAAAAGCGGACCGCGCCCGCGCTGCATGCGAAGTTGGTGCGCCCCGCCGCATCCAGCGCCGGCATCACAAAGGCTGGGACCATCGCGCTCGTGCGTTGCAATGCGTAGCCCGACCAACTGGCGATCAGGTCGCCGAAATCCATGGTCAACGCCTCGGCATTACTCCAACCAAACCGGTACTCGCCGTCGAAATCCACGCGATTGAGCGGCGACACCCGCTCCGGCAATGGCGGCAGCGGAGCTCGCGGGATGGCAAGCGCAACTTGCGCAGAAGATATCAAAGCGATCAATACAGGCACGTGCCCCAACCACGAATTGAGGCAGAATTTGCAAACGGCCGAGCGCGATGATGCTATCATAGGTTTTCCACTTTCCTCACGAGCGGTCTCCGAAGCGACCCGCCAAACTTCACCATGCCATCGAGTCTAAGGCAAGGGGAAAATTTAACTGATTGTAAATGGCGCGGTTTGACTCCGTTTGCTTGCGTGCGGTGTGCCATCCGTTCCAGCGCATCGCCGCATCTTGGGTGAGCAAATTCGCGCTTGCCGCAAGCGCGCGGCACTTACTCAGGAGGCATTGGCCGAGAAAGCCGAGTTGTCCGTGGTATTTATTTCGCTGTTGGAGAATGGCTGGCGGACTGCGTCTTTCGACTCGCTGGTCAGGATTTCCAAGGCTTTGGATGTCCGGCTCGAAGAACTCGTGCGAGGCGTAAAGTGATTCATTGCTCGCGGGTCGCAAGCTCCCATCGGCAGGTCAAGGCTTCCTGTTTTTTTCCCGCCGACTGCCTGAGCGAATCGAACGGCGGCGCTTCGGCTCGATGGTTTTCGGCCTGGCTTTGGGCACCAGGATGACCGGACACCCTTCGTAGCCGAACGCCCGGCGCAGTTCGCCGGCAAGAAATTTCTTGTACGGCTCCGAGAACAGTTCGTCGCGATTCACGAAGAGCAGGAACGTGGGCGGCGCCTGCCGGACCTGCGTGGCGTAAAAGAATTTCAGCCGGTGACCGGTGGCGCTCACCGGCTGCCGGCGCTCCACCGCGTCGTGGATCGTCCGGTTCAAGATCGAGGTCGGAATCGCCTGCCGCAGTTGCGCGGCGACGTAGCGCACGGCCTCGAGCAGGCGGTCGAGGTGAAAGCCGGACCTGGCCGAGGTGAAAATCACCGGCGCGTAGTCGAGGAAGAACAACTTCTCCTGGACCCACGAGCCGAATTCGGCCAGCGTCGTCGCCCGCTCCGGCTCATCGTGCTTGGAGGCGCGGTTGCGGCGGGCGACTTCCTCCACGCGCGCCCGGCGCACCGAGTCCTGGTATAAATCCCACTTGTTGACGACCACGATGCAGGCCTTCCGTTCCTCGACGATGCGGTCGGCGACCTTTTTGTCCTGCTCCAGGATGCCCGCTTCGGCATCGAGCACCAGCACCGCGATGTCGCAGCGCGCGATCGAATCCTCGGCGCGTTGCACGCTGAAGAATTCAATCGAGTCGTTCACGCGCCGGGTTTTTCTCATGCCAGCGGTGTCAATCAGGAGGTAGCGCTCCCGGGCGCCGCCGGTTTCGACCTCGAACGGCACGTCCACGGCGTCGCGCGTCGTGCCCGGAATCGGGCTGACGATGACGCGCTCCGATTTCGTGAGCGCATTGATGATCGAAGACTTGCCGACGTTGGGGCGGCCGACGATCGCGAGTTTCAACGGCCCGTGATGCGTGATGCGTGATGCGTGATCCGGATCCACATCTCCAGAAACTTTCGCCAGCTCAGGACTCTGGACTCCGAACTCTGGACTCTGGGCTGGCAGCAGCGCGACCGCCGCTTCGACGAGGGCTTCGATCCCCTCGCCGTGAATCGCGGTGACCGGGAAAATCTTGTCGAAGCCCAGTTGAACGAACTCCGTCACTTGCGGTTCGGCTCTGAACGTGTCCACCTTGTTGACCGCGACGAGCACCGGCTTGCCGCTCTTGCGCAACCGCGCCGCCACTTCGCGGTCCAGCGGCACGACGCCCTCCTGCACGTTCACCACCAGGATGATGACGTGCGCCGCTTCAATGGCCAGGTCCACCTGTTCGACCGTGGCCTTGACGATGACGTCCGTGGATTTTTCCCGCCGCAACAAGCCGATGCCGCCGGTGTCCACCAACGTGAAGGGCCGCCCGCGCCACTCGGCCTCGGCGCTGATGCGGTCGCGCGTCACGCCCGGCTGGTCATGCACGATGGCGATGCGCCGCCCGACGATGCGGTTGAAGAGGGCGGACTTGCCGACATTGGGGCGACCGACGATGGCGATCAAAGCTGACACGCGACCAAGATGTGATAGCGCGCGGTACTGCGAAAGGGAAAAGCAGGCGAGCAACCGTCTCCACAGTTTGAATCCAGCCAGCGAACTGTTACACCACCCGCATGGCTTCACTAATGACGCACGCGTTCACGGCCGTGGCGCTCGGCAAGACCCTCACGACCGCGAAACTGCCGCCGCGTTTCTGGGCGCTGGCGGTGGTTTCCTCACTGCTGCCGGATGCGGATGTCGTCGGCTTCGCGTTGGGCGTCGAATACGGCGATCGGCTCGGCCATCGCGGGTTTTCGCACTCGCTGACATTTGCGCTGGCCTGGAGTTTCGGCGCGATGTCACTCGTGGATTTTCAAAACACCGCCCGCGGTTCACGAACCTGGTGGAGGCTGGTCGCGCTGCTCTTCGCCGTGACGGCGTCGCACGGCGTGCTCGACGCGCTGACCAACGGCGGACTGGGCGTGGCGTTCTTCGCCCCATTCGATGGCACGCGCTATTTCTTTCCGTGGCGGCCGCTGGTCGTGTCGCCGATTTCGTTCGACCTGTTTCTCAGCAACTGGGGTGGCGCGGTGCTCCTAAGCGAATTGAAATTCATCTGGTTGCCGCTGTCGGTGCTTTGGCTCGCGGTCGCGCTCGCGCGGAAAATTCTCCGGAAAGCAAATTGATTCGACGGTCGACGATCCGGTTGAACAGCGCGGACTTGCCGACATTGGGCCGGCCGACGATGGCGATCAAACCTGACATGCGTTCAGCATGAGGGACGATCTTGGGGCGCGGAAGTCAAAACCCGTGAGCGCCTCAGACCCGCTGCCTGGGTGACTTCGCCTCACAGCGAATGAATGGGCGGTTCGGCAGGCAGCCGAAGGCACGAACATTCCTCAAACATTCCGCTTTGCTTCCGCGCGGCTTTGTGCAACAACAGCCGTGCGGACCCCGTTGGCCCGCGGCTTCGAGATGACCTGCAACCAAACCGTGCATGAAAGGATTCCGTTATGACGAGTGAAGGCAGCACCGCAATCTGGGCCGGCCTCGGCGTGGTCATGTTCCTGTTCCTGGCCGTGGTTAGCCTGGCCATCTACCTGTTCATCAGCTATTGCTACAAGCGCATCAGCGAGAAGTGCGGGGTGAATCCCGGGGCGCTGGTCTGGATACCCATTGCGCGCCTCGTGCCGCTGTTGCAAGTGGCCAAGATGCCGATCTGGTTCATCGTCCTGTTCCTGATCCCCTTCGTGAACCTCGTCATATTCTTCATGATGTGGGCAAAGATTTGCGTCGCCCGGGGCAAGAGCGGCTGGCTCGCGGTCCTGTTCATCGTCCCCATCGCGAATCTGGTCCTCATCCCGTATCTCGCCTTTTCCGATTAGCAGGTCCCGCCGTGAACCAGACTATCGGGCGGGCGCGTCGAGCGAAAAATTGACAACGGAGATTTTGTCCTGGTTGACAACGACCCGGGCGATTCCATTCGTGCCGAAGGCTTCGCGGTGCAACGCGAAGAGTGTGTATTTCCCGGGCGGCACATTGGGGATCACGAAGCTTCCATTGGTGTCCGTGACAGCGAAAAACGGATTGGCTAAAAATGAAATGTAGGCCGCTTCCCATGGGTGAGCCTCGCACGTTATCCGCAGAAAATTCTCGGGCCGCTGAGTTTCAAACAGGGGAACCCGAACAAGCGATTTGGGCGAAACTGGAATGCTGACGAAACGTGCAAAATTGGTCCTGGGCCTGGCCAATTGCGGCGTGTGAGAGATTTCATCCGCGTTCCTGAAAGTCAATCTTTGACCGATCGTGGCTACACTGACGTATGGCTCGATCCGGCAATTGATGAATGCGATCTCGTGGTCGGTGGACGACCGTGCATCGCGCCCCGAATCGAACCCGCCGATGGATACGAGCGCATCGGCCAACCCACCGTCCGGACTGACCACGAAATGACGGGTCATTGGTGGATTCGCCTGCAAGCCGGCGCAAGGCGAATCCATGTTCATTGGTGTCTCGTCTGGCGGCGTACCGCGCAATGTCACGCGGCCGGCAATCGCCGTGCTGTAGTTTGTGCCGGCCAGCCCCGCCAAAGGGGCAAACGCTCCGGGCAGCGGGATTCTCTTGGGTTGCTCGGCGGTGCTCGCAATTCCCTCCACGCTCGACCGGTTCGTCTCAGAGGCGGCAGGCTCAGGTTCGGCTTCGACCGCCGCCGGCGGGCTTGGCGCCAGCCTCCCGGCCAGTTCCCGCCGGGGCCGTTCCAGGTTTTCGGGGCGCGCGGGCGGATTCTTTCGCGCTGCTTTTGACGGTGAATCTTCGTCGGCCGTCGCGAACTGGATTTTGATGACCAGCAGGACGAGGCAGACGGCGATGGTCAGCAGGGCGAACGCGATGATCCAGAGCGGACCCGCGGTCCGGGCATCTTCATTGACCTGTTTCGCCATGTTGCGTCAAACACCGCAAACGCGGAGGGGTTTCGTGTTGCCGCGGGCGCGTCATGCCTCCGGCCCGAGCTTGCGCATCAAACGCCGGGCGCGCCCCACCCAGACGCGGTCGCGCTTCCGCTGGAACGCCGGCGCGTGCGGGTCGTCTTCGACGACGTCCCTCAACTCGGCTCGGGCCAGCGCGGGCTGGTTCGTCGCCCGGTACAGCTCGGCGAGTTGAACCTTGGCCCGCGGGTACGAATGACCCGCGGTCACCTGTTGCCACACGCGCAGCGCGGCGTCGGTTTCGCCCAGGGCCGTGAGCGTTTCGGCCAGCGCCATCATCGTATGGCCGTAATCGTGTTCCGGCTTTTCGCGCACGACCCCTTCGAGCAGCGGGCGGGCCTCGGCGGCGCGTTTCAGGCGCAGCAGGCATTGGCCGAAATGCGCGCGGGTGTCGAGGTCCTGCGGATCGCGCTCCATCGCGGCACGGTAGCTGGCCTCGGCCTGTTGCAACTTGCCCTGTTGAAAATAAACGTCGCCGAGCTGCGAATGGTGATGCGCCTTGTCGAGATGATGGATCTGGGCCTGGAGTTGTTTGATGCGGCGGCGGTCGTGCGCGCCGGGCAGTTCGAAGCCGCGCGTGGCCGGCGCGGCGGCGCGATAGACGAAAAGGAAGTAAAGCACCGCGTTGACGCCCGGGAAGAGCCAGATGAACACCGCCCAAAACCATTCGCGCCGCCGGATGGCGTCAATGAACATCCAGATTTGAAACCCCGCCATCAGCAGCCAGAGCGGGCTGCTGACCAGATACTCCCAGGATGCGATGTCGGTGACCAGCGAGGCGAGCATCGCCGCGAGCGTAGGCCGGGCGCGCGAGGCGTGCAATCACCGTTTGCGGCCGCATGACCACTTGTGCGCGAGGCGTCCCGGCGCGCGGCGGCCACAAACGCCAGAGGTCTTCCGAATCAATTCCCCGGCGCTTGTGCAAGCGAACGCGCTGCGAGACGGGGACGGCTCGCGCTCCGGTGTCGTTGCGTTTGTGGGCGCGTTGGCTCGCGCGTTGGCTTGTTGCACGGCTCGTGATAAGGCTGTGCCGTGCGAAGACGATCCCCAACCGGCCGCCACGGGCCCGCCCTGCGCCGGGCCTACGAACTCATGCGCGCCCGGTTCGGCCATCAACATTGGTGGCCGGGCGAGACGCCGTTCGAGGTGTGCGTCGGCGCAATCCTCACCCAAAACACCTCGTGGTCCAACGTCGAGCGCGCCATTGCCAATCTGAAAATCGCGCGCGTGCTCGAACCGCGGGCACTGTTTGCCCTGCCGGAGAAGCAACTCGCGGCGCTGATCCGCCCGGCCGGCTATTTCAACGTGAAAGCAAAGCGATTGCGCTCGTTCCTGCGCGTTCTGGTCGAGGATTACAGAGGCGAGTTGGACCGTTTGTTTTCGGGCACCACTGCCGCCGCACGCGCGCGGCTGCTGGCGATCCACGGCATCGGGCCGGAGACGGCGGACAGCTTGTTGCTCTACGCCGGCGGGCATCAGAGCTTCGTGGTGGACGCCTACACGAAGCGGGTCTTCCAACGGCACGACTGGTGTCCGGCGGAGGCGGATTATGACGAAGTGAAAGCCTTGTGCGAATCCGCCTTGCGTGTGCCAGGCCCTCAATCGCTGCGTAGCAGCGGAGGTGACGAGGCTCAAGCTTCAAAACCCGAAATCCGGAATCTCACTCCGGAAACGCATCAGAGCCTCCGTACGTCGGCTGCCACGAGCCGGGGAGATTCGCCCGCCCGGCGGCTCGATTACTGGCAGGATTATCACGCGCAACTGGTGATGGTGGGGAAACACTACTGCCGGAAGCGCGAGCCGCGTTGCGATAAGTGCCCGCTCCAGCCGCTTCTGCCTCGACGAGGTCGAATCCAAACGAACGCGAACCCGTAGCGAAACCCACCGGCTGCAAAATCGCCGAATCCGTCGGCGTCAGTTCCCTGATCCAACTCGCGCGACCGCCCGGTTTTTCGTCAGGGCGAGCAGCCGTTTCGACTCGGCCAGCAGGAACTTCATGTCCGTGAACGGTTCGTAGTTGATGTCCTGCCACCGCACTTTGCCGTCGCCATCCACCAGAAAGGTCGCATGGAGCGGCATCCGCTCGAAATCGTCGAAGGCGCGGTAGGATTTGAACGCCTTCAACGAGGCGTCCGAGACGAGCGGGAACGGGCACCCACCCTCTTGTTTCGCCTTCTCGACCGTTTTGCGGAGACCATCCGCGTTGTCCGTGCTCACCGCCACGATGGCGATGCCCTGGGCCTCGAACTCTTTCGCGGCTGGGGCGAGCAGGTTCAGTTGTTCGAGGCAATGCGGGCAGCCGTTGCCGAGATAAAACACCACCAGAACCGGACGGCCCTTGTAGTCGGCCAGTGACCGTCTCTTGCGATCCGCACCGGTCAGCGCCCAAGGCGCCGCGTCGTACGGCTGCCAGCGGAATGGGCCAAGCGAATCGAGCGCCGGACGCTGGCCGACGTCTTTCTTTGTCGAAGGGGCAATTCGCCAATCGGAATCAAAACCGAGCCACCGCGCGATGGGCGCGAGCCGGGCGAAGATGGGCGTGTCGAGATCGAGCCGCGCAGAGACGGCGCGAAGCTGGGTGAACGCATTCGTGGCGGCATTGGTGGCGCCCGAGTGCCAGAGAGCGTGGGCGGCCAGGGCCAGGCGCGGCGCCTGGTTGGTGCCGTCCTTCACAAGTTCCTCGGCGAGCTTCACAGTGTTGGTGGTGTCGCCGACCGCGGACCAGAGCCGGATGCGTTGCTCCTTGGGCAGGTCCTTGTTTTCCTCCAGGAGCTTGCGGGCCTCGTTGGTTTTCCCGGCGAGCGCGGCCGTCCAGATTTCAAGTTCGTCGCGGTACTTGTCCACGCGCTCAAGCCGTGCGCTGAATCCTTTCATCGCCTTGACCATCGCATCCGTGGCGTCGGCCTTGGCCTTGTCGCGCTTGGCCTCCTCTTCGGCCTTCTCGGTGGCCTCGAAACGCTCCTGTCGCAATTGCTTTCGACAGCCGTCCAGTTCGCTCATCAGTTTTTCGGCGGCCTTGGTGTCGCCGCGCGCGCAGTGCGCCAGCGCCAGCGCGTAAAAGCGGCGCGCCTGTTCCTCGGGCAGTTCAGTCGGCTCGAGATAGGTCGTGTCGGCCAGGGCGAGCATTTCCGGCCACAACTCGCAATCGAGGAACGCGTCGAAAAGCCGGTTGCGCCCGAGCATCGAGCTGCCGTTGTTCTTGTCGTAAGCGGTGTGATCCTCCCGGCGGTTGAGCGTGTTGTATTTGGGATGGCGCGGCAGTTCCACCATGTTCCTGGCCAGTTCAATCGCGTCGCGCACGCGGCCGCAATACAGCAGGTCGGTGCAAAGCCACTGATTGTTGTGCGCGAAGTTGTGAATCTGGTCGGGCAGTATGCGCGCGGCCATCATGTAAGCGTGATCGGTGCGCGCGGACGCCTCCTGCTGCCACGCGGCATCGTCGTAGCGCTTGTGCTGGCTGTAGGTGTGGCCCGGCATGTGCCACATGTGGGCGATGGCCGGGGCGGACTGGCCACAGCGCGCGGCGGAGTTGAGCGCCCGCTCGTCCTTCTTGTAGTTCCAGATGTGAATCCGCGCGTGATGGACCGGGTGCAGCGGTTGGACGCGGAGCACCTCGTTCATCAACGCGTCCACCGATTGCCGGCTCGTGATCGGGACACCCTTGCCTTCGTTGTCCCAGAGTTGAAAGGCCAGAAACGTCCTGGCCTCCAACTCGCGCGGATATTTCTGGACGATCGCCTCCAGGGCCGTGACGAGGTCTTTGCGGCGGTCGGTCTCGGACTTTTTGCCGGCGAAGTAGCCGTGGTAGGCCTCGATCCAGAGCACTTCGCGGGGGCTGGCGTTGGTCTTGACATCGGAGGCGCGCTGTATGAACCCGGCGGCGCGGTTGGAATTGTTGACGTTCGCCATGGCCATGCCCCAGTAGGCCATCGCGCTGTTGGTGTCGAAAGACGCCACCTGCCGGAACGAACGCTCCGCCTCGAAATACCAGAAGCCGTGAAGCTGGCCGACGCCCTGATTGAAGAACGCCTGGGCCTTGGGATTCCGGCTCTTGATGTTGAGCTTCACCTTGCCCGTGCCGCTCAGGAGTGTGGCCGCCTGTCGCGGGCCTTCATTGAACGCCTCGCCGTGCAACGAGTGGCCGGCCGCCGGAGCATTGGTCGCGCTGGAATCGCCGCCGGCCTCGTCGTCCGCTAGGATGCCTTGGGCGGCCACGGCCAGGACGGCGAAGCACAGAACGCGGGCATTGCCACGCAAGCCGGGACGATTCACGCGCGCTGTTATACCAATTCGGGTGCGCCGCGCAACGAACAGAATTCCGCGTTCCGGATTGGTGACAACCCAAGCCCGGTGAAAATGTTCCTTTCCGCGCCGCGGGTTCTGCGCTAGGAAGGACCGCGAACCTTCATGCAAAAATCCATCCAACGCCGGTCCTTTCTCAAAACCACCGCCACCGCCGGCCTTAGCGCCGTGCTCGTGCAAAAATTCTCCCGGTCGGACCTCGATGCCGCGCCGGCCGCCGCCGCAAAGCCGGTCGTGATCTCCAGCGCGAACGGCCTTGAGGCCACGGCCAGGGCGATGGAGTTGCTCAAGCAGGGCAAGGACGCGCTGGATGCAGTCGTTGCGGGTGTGAGCCTCGTCGAGGCGGACCCGAAGGACAACAGCGTCGGTTATGGCGGGCTGCCGAACGAGGAGGGTGTGGTGGAACTGGACGCGTCGGTGATGCACGGGCCGACCGGGCGCGGCGGTTCGGTGGCCGCGCTGCGCAACATCATGCATCCCTCGCAGGTCGCGCGCGTCGTGATGGAGCGCACGGACCACGCCTTGATCGTCGGCGAAGGCGCGCTCAAGTTCGCGAAAGCCCACGGGTTCAAGGAGCAGGACCTGTTGACCGACGAATCGCGCGCCGAGTGGTTGAAGTGGAAGGAGAATCTCAGCCCGAATGACGACTGGCTGCCGCCGCACGACATCAACGCCAAAGGCATCGGCAAAGTCGTCGAGGCCTACCAGCGCCACCACGGAACCATCAACTGCAACGCGCTCGATCTGAACGGCAATCTTTCCGGCTGCACCACGACGAGCGGACTGGCGTTCAAGATTCCCGGGCGCGTGGGCGACTCGCCGATTCTGGGCGCGGGACTTTACGTGGACAACGAAGTGGGCGCCGCCGGCTCGACCGGGCGCGGCGAGGCGAATCTGCTCGCTTGCAGCAGCGTGATGGTCGTGGAATACATGCGGCAGGGGAAATCGCCCGAGGAGGCCTGCCTGATGGCGTGCGAACGCATCGCGCGCCAGACGAAAATGAAACGGCTGCTGGACGGCGAGGGCCGGCCGAATTTCGACGTGAAATTCTACGCGCTCAACAAACGGGGCGAGTACGGCGGCGCCGCGATCTGGAAAGGCGCCCAGTTCGCGGTGAACACCGGCGAAGCGAAAAGCCGGCTGGTGGAGGCAGCATCGCTGTACAAACGCGCCTCCGGTTAATGTGAAGGATAATCGAGACGGCCTCAGGGGGAAGCGCCTCCCAAAGTGCCGGTTAGACCAAGGCAACGCCCCACACTGTTGCCGGGTTCTCGTTCATTTCGTTTCCAACCGCAACCTGCCCCAAAAGCGAAGACCAACCAAACCACCCGCTCCCATCAAGGACAACTGAAGCGCACTTGGCTCGGGAACGACCCAGAAATCCAAGCGGTAGTTGGCCACTGACGTGACCGGCTGGAGATCGTGGTTTGACATGTACATCCCGTAAGTTCCCTGCCCAACCGCGTTGAGCGACCACTGAGAGAGTAGTTCACCGGACGAAGGATTGACCACGAATCCGAGTTCGTTCAGGAATGCCGGATCGCCGACCCACGCCCAAACATTTTGTTTGTTCACCTGAAGGTAAACCGCGCTGACAGCCAGATTACTCGGAACGCTAAAGGCAAAAAAATCAGGGTGAGCGGACCAACTCGGTCCAGTCGGCTCGACTTCCGTCGTGCCGATTATCGAATTCGTGCCGAATTGAAGTTGCCCGAGTATTGTCGGCGTGCTTGAAGATTCTGAAAACGGGCCATTGACGGATTCGTTCCACAGAATTGTTCCTTGGCTGTAAGCAACTGCGTATGAAACAACGGCCAAGCACAATGTCGTTGCAAGTTTCTTCATGTTTATTCCTTTCACCATAGATCAAAGCGCCCGCGCAGATAATTCGCGACCGCCCCTCGCTCTGCCGCGCTCAACTCGCTGTCGAAGATCATCAACTCGGAAATGTATCCTTGGAAATTTTCACCCGAGCCGCCCCAGCCCAACCGCGGCGCGTTGTTGAAGCCCACCGTGTTGGCGGTGGTCCAGTACCGCTCCAAGTTGTTGAACCGATTGGTCCAGGCGTTGGCTCTGGACACGACGTTGTAGAGGTGCGGGGTGCTGAGGGTGACTGTCGGCACGCCCGTAATCAGTGCGAATGTCCCCCGCCCGAAGTTTTCTTGAATTTGTCCGCTGGTGTCTGGATACCAACTCGTCAGCGCGCCGTTACCCATCAGCCACAGCCCGGCTGGATTGTTCGTTGCGTTCAGCGACTTGACGGCAATGAAAATCTCGCCTTGCGTCCAAGCGAGCGGCAACTTGTGCGGTGCTTGGTTCAATGAAACTTTTTCCAGCTGCGAAACCCGACGAGGCCCAGCCCGACGAGCAATAATGCAAGCGTGCCCGGCTCGGGAATGGATTGCACAAACAAGCCGAGCGTGTAGCTAGAAACGGTCGCAAATGGTTGAAGTTCATTTGGAGACATGTACATCCCGTATGGCCCGGTCGGGAGCGAAGAAAGATTCATTTGAATCAAAAGTTCTCCGATCGCAGGATTTATTTTTGAACCAAGTTCGTTTGAGAAGGTTTCGTTTCCAATCCATGAGATCACTCGGTTGTCAACGTGAAGGAATATTCCGGTGAGGCTCGACCCCGCCGGGACACTGAAAGTGAAATAATCCTCAGTGCCTGTCCAACCCAACTGAGTTGGTTGTGCTTCGACTGCGCCGATGATGCGATTTGTTCCCGTGGTCAATGACCCAAGCGGCGTTGGGCTTGAGTTCATGGGGGAGAGGGGTCCATTAACCGATTCGTCCCAGAGAATTGTCCCCTGGCCGAACACGGCACTGGTTAAGACAAGAATCGTGACAAAGATTGATGCACATGTTTTCATTTTTCCCTTTCACCAAAGGTTGAATCGTTGTCTCAAATAATTGGTCGCCACGCTTCCGCGTTCGGCGTCTGTTAATTCACGGTCGAAAATCATCACTTCCGAAACATACCCGTTGAAATAATTCGGCGAAGCACCCCAGCCGAATCGCGGTTGCGACGTTTCCTGAAATCCCACCGTGTTGACGATCGTGGAGTAATGCAGGCCATTGTTCAACCAACTCTTCCAGCTCCCCGACTTCGACATGACATCGTACAAATGAGGCGTGCTCAACTGGATGGCGGACGCGCCGGTGATGATTGGCGAATTGGTGCGGCCAAAATTCTCCCAAATGGTGGAGTTCGTGTACGGATAATAACTGGCCAACGCGCCGCTCCCCATCAGCCACAGGCCAGACCAATTGCTCGCCGTGGAACCCAACGCATTGAGCACCACGAATGCCTCGGCTTGCGTCCAACCGGTCGTGAACACCAGCAGCCGCATTCCGTTTGAGCCGCCGAAAAACATGGCCCGATTCCCATTCAATCCGGCTTCGTCCCACACCGACTGCTTCGGCAAATCGCCCTTCTTAAAGATCGCGTGATAGCCATTGGTGGTTTGGTCCATCCAACAATTGTCCGGACTGCCGCCGCGACCGCTGTCCGCCTTGAGCCACAGTCTCAATGATTCAAGCGGGATGGCCGCGCCGCTGTTCAAGGTTGTGACGTTCGTCTCGGCAGAAACGAGTTCTTGCCCGGAGTAGTTGCTTACTTTGACGCGGTAACGGTACTGCGAAGTGGAAGCCAAGCCCGAATCGAGAAATGACAACGAGTTCTCCAACACCGCAACATTGCCGCAACTGCCGTTTCCCGTTTTGCGCTGAACGGCGACGCGCGAGCCGATGTTCGAGAGCGAACCGCTCCACAAGACGGCAATCTGATTGGTGGCCACCGCGTAAGCCACAAGGTTCGTCGGTGCGCCCGGCGCGTTCGTGATCAGGCTGTAACGCTGACTGAGATAGGCGCCCACGGCGAATCTTTCGTTGGCGTTTAGTGCACGTGCGTAAAGCAAAACTTCCGCGATGTGGCCGGCGAAGTAATTCGCACTATCGCTCAACCCCAATCGAACGGCGGACGAGATGAATTGAGGCGTGTTGGAGTTCCGGGAAAAATGGACCACCCCGTTAATTCGGCTGGTCCACTCGCCGGGCTTGGTCAGCACGTTGTAGATGTGCGGCTGATCCAGTGGCTGGGACTGATCTCCCGTTTCGATGAGATCGCCGGTGCCAACCGAATCTGAAATTGTTCCGTCGGTCTTGGGGTAATACGTCGTTTGAGGACTCAGTCTCCACAATCCGCGCGGCGCAGAAGGCTCGTTGGTCTCGGCTTTCACCACCACGAAGATTTCCGCCTCGGTCATGTTCGTGAACAATGCGTTGGTCAGATTGAAATAGTTATTCGTGCCTGGGAAATAGATGGCAGGTCTGCCAGCAAACACGTTCGTCTGGAAGAAGGGCCTGCTAGCAGAAGTCAATTGTTGCGCATCGTTTGTGAGAACGCTCTGATCGAGCCACGTTCTAACTCCACCCCCAAGCTCGACAACGCCCGCATCAGCCTTCAACCACATCCTGAGATTTGGAATCAAATTCGGCGGCTGGGTCAGTTCAAAGTCCGTCTGGATGTCCTCCGCGCACTTAGGGGCTCCCCATTCTTCCGACCACTGGAAGCGGTTTTTAACTTGTTGTTTTTCCGTTCCGTTTCCACCCCATTTTGAACCGGAAGGAACTGGGGGGCGCGTCGCCATTACCAGT
>Ga0247727_10001987_pt1 | contig 47320 bp, 44 predicted proteins | sample WisWelCaveWW1625_FD_202498 | JGI IMG/M metagenome (GOLD analysis project Ga0247727, IMG submission 202498) | Biofilm microbial communities from Wishing Well Cave, Virginia, United States - WW16-25 | ecosystem: Environmental > Aquatic > Deep subsurface > Groundwater > Cave microbial mat | place...
CGAAAATATCATGTGCGCATCTTTTTTTAACCCCGATCCAAAATTTGTTTGACAGAAAGGTGAACGTCAATATACTCGAAAAGAATTTTTCCTCAAAAAAAGTTCTTTTTCGGACGGACACTAGCTATAGCCGTGAAGCTCGTTGGAACCATCTTGCAGGCCAAAATCAATCAGGTTCTGCCCGATGTAATTGCCCAGTGCCGCTGCCGATCCGGCAGAATAATCCGTCGAAGTGAAGGAGGCACTATATCCTAATGCTGCCAGCAGAGAATCAAATCTGGCAAGCGACACCGCCGCTCCGGGAGAGTTTTTGAAACGATGCACGAGCAAGCGGTACGCCGCATAACTGATGGCTTCTGCTCTGGCCGTCTGCACGTTGGCCGGAGCGCTAATGCCGTTAAACGGGCAGGTAAATTCACCGACTTTTTTGCCCAACAAGAAGGTCTCGGCGACCTCGTCGTAAGCCGCCCAGGCGTCATACATCGCAACCGAAGTATGAAAGAGATTGCGCGCATGAACGGTCGGCCGGGCGAAATCTTTTCTAATCGCCTGGATCAGCGCCTCGTTCCACTTGCGGGCCACGGAGTGCTGTTGAGCCTTTGCTGGGTTAGAAATGCTTAAAGCCAATATCACGGGCAGCACGAAAACGATTTTCATCTTCATAGGCAATTTTCAAGATCATTACTTGGACACACTCGGCAATATAAAAAGAATTCAAATCAAATCAAGATTAATTTTTTGTCAATAGCATTTGTGGCCTATTTTATCAGCAACATCCGTTTTTCATCAACATACGAGCCGGCTTCCAGCCGGTAAAAATACGCACCGCTGGCAAGGCTCCTGCCGTCAAAAGAAATCTCATGAGGGCCGGCGCGCTGTTTTCTATCGATGAGAATATGAACCGGCCGGCCCAGCATGTCATAAACCACCAGCTTTACGTGCTCGGGTTTTGCCAGTGAATATCTGATGATGGTCGCCGGGTTTCCCGCAGAGCGGGATGTCGCTCCGCTCCAAAAAGGATTCGGAAAGTTCTGCTGCAAAGAAAAACTGCCAGGCAGATCGGAAGACTCTGCAACTGAGGTAACAATCGTGCTGGGAACGGCAAGGTAATCCAGGCCCATCCAGCCCCAGAACAATACCATTTCAATAACATTGTTCCCTTGAACTAAATTGACATTCAGCTTTTTTTCCAACCAAACGTTTAAACTGCCGTCAAAAACGATTTCAGCAGCACGCACGCCATTGACGTTTATATATTGGTGTTTCGGAGTGTCGTAAGGCAACCTGTACCCGAACGCAATCTCATAGCTTCCGGCTGCCGGTACATTTGCAAGTTGCCAGATAATTGTTCCATTTTGTGTTGCCATGTCCAAATAAGCGCCGCCGCTCGCCGTCGTAGTGCTTCGCACGGTTATATTCTGCCCTTGCCGAGTGGCGCGTTCCGCTTCAAGTCTTACCATGGCCGGTGTGCCAACTTTAATTCGAACGGTATTGAAGGTTCGTGTATGGCCTTGATTGTCGGTGGCTACGGCGGTCAACCGATATTCGCCTGGTGTAATGTTGGTCCAGGTTATTGAATATGGCGCCGTGTTTCGTTCGCCAATTTTTGTTGTTTCATTAGCAAAGAACTCAACCAAAACGAAGGGCTGTACGTGATGTTGAGCCGCCCCAGCGACAGCGGCCATACGCCTTTTGGCGATATCGTTCTCAGTTACAGCCACGATTTGACTTTTGGGGGCAAACATCGACACGTCATGGCCAGCGGCGGCAAGAATTGGTGGCAAGCAACAAAAATTGGCGCCGGGCCGGTGCCAATTGAAACCAGAGAAGGCTGGCTGCTGCTCTATCACGGCGTCACCACGACGTGCAATGGTTTCGTCTACAGCATGGGTGCGGCTCTGCTGGACTTGGATGATCCGAGCAAAGTGCTTTACCGAACCAGGGAATACATCCTTACTCCCGAAAAGCAATACGAAAACGTCGGGTTCGTTCCAAACGTCGTGTTCCCGTGCGCGACGCTATGCGATGCCGAAACCGGCCGAATTGCAATCTACTATGGCGCCGCCGATACGTACACCGCGATCGCGTTTGCGCAGGTCGATGAGCTTATCGCATACATCAAGAGCAATTCGGAGGTCTTCTAAATGAGAAAATTCCCAACTGACTTTTTATGGGGCGCTGCAACCTCGAGTTATCAAATCGAAGGTGCTTGGCTCGATAGTGGCAAAGGCCCGTCGATTTGGGATGCCTTTTGCCATACACCGGGAAAAATAAAAAATAACGATACCGGCGATATCGCCTGCGATCATTATCACCGCTTTGAGGAAGATGTCAAGCTCATGGCTGAGATGGGGCTGCGAGCTTATCGTTTCTCCATCTCGTGGCCGCGCATACAGCCCTCTGGCCAAGGCAAGCCCAACGCAGAAGGCATTCGCTTTTATTCGCAACTGATCGATAACCTGCTGGCTCACCATTCACCGATAGTGATGCCGACAGGCAAGCCGCGCAACGCGCCGTGGAATTTTTTCTGGGATGGTTTGCTGATCCTGTTTTCAAAGGAGACTACCCGGCCGTGATGCGAGAGCGTCTCGGCGAACGGCTGCCGCATTTTACCGATGCAGAAAGCGCGCGGCTCAAAGGCTCTGCCGATTTTTTTGGGTTGAACCATTATTCCACCATGTATGCGGCAAACGCAGCAAATTCCAAAATTGCCAACGTTGTTCATGATAATAACGGCATGGTCGAAGATCAACGCGTTATCTTAAGCTCGGATCCCGCTTGGAAAAAAACCCAAATGGAATGGAATATCGTGCCCCGGGGATTTCGCAAATTGTTGCAGTGGATCGACGCGCGCTATGATTCGCCGAATATCTATGTGACGGAAAACGGCTGCGCCATGTCCGACATGCTTGAGAACGGACAAGTGAAAGATTTCAAGCGCATCGATTTTCTCGCGGGCTATCTGGATGCCGCTCATGAAGCGCTCGAGGCGAAGGTCAAACTGAAGGGCTATTTTGCCTGGTCGTTCATGGATAATTTTGAATGGGGCGAGGGATATTCGAAGCGTTTCGGACTGCACCATGTTGACTACGCCACCGGACGGCGCACACCCAAAGCCTCCGCGAAATGGTATGCAGAAGTCATAAAACGTAATGCCCTATAAAATTGAAAGGCAACACAATTGATCTTAAAAGGCTTTAGTCAAAATGATTGAATGACAAAATCATTGAATCATTACCGGAAGGGAGAAACATGCAGCTACACTGGATCGACATCAGCATCATCTTCGCGTACATCGCCATAACGCTGGTCATCGGCTTTTGGGTTTCCAACCGGGCAACCAAGGACCTCAAGTCCTATTTCCTGGGTGGCAACACGTTGCCGTGGTATTATCTCGGCGTTTCAGATGCCTCGGGCATGTTCAGCGTAGTCTTGACCGAGCTGGCGCAATTCGCCGTCATGTTTATCGCTTCCATCGCCGTCGGCATCATTGCCATAAACAAAGTGAGTCCTGAGATGTTGAACAGCGTTCTGCCGGCCGGCTGGAAAAACCCCTTCTTTGGCTGGAATCTGGATCTGGAATGGAGCGGCATTCTCGATTCGGTGAATGCAAAAATCGCCGCGGACGGCTATTCTTTGTTTGCAATATTTTGGGGCGTGATGGTGAGCATGGCCGGCCCGGCGCCGAATTACGACATGCAGCGCATTCTCTCCACGCGGTCGCCGAAAGAAGCGGCAAAAATGAACGGCTTGTTTCGATCGTGCTCTTCTTCCCGCGCTATATGTTGGTTGCCGGGCTGACGGTTCTCGCACTGGCTTACTTCATGCCGCAATTGCGAGGCATGGGCGAGAATATCGACTTTGAGCTGATCCTGCCGTATGCGCTCGGCAATTTCGTGCCCATCGGTTTGCTGGGAGTCTTGATGGCCGGTCTGCTGGCCGCGTTCATGTCAACCTTTGCGGCCACGGTCAATGCCGCGCCGGCTTATCTGGTCAACGATATCTACAAACGGTTCATCAACCCGAACGCCGATTCCAAGACCTACATCAGAATGAGTTATATCTGCTCGTTTGCCGTCGTGGTCGTCGGCATTAGTTTCGGCTTTTTTGTAGAATCCATCAATTCGGTCACGCAATGGATCGTGAACGCGCTCTGGGGCGGATACACCGCGGCCAATATTCTTAAATGGTATTGGTGGCGGTTCAACGGGTATGGCTATTTCTGGGGCATGCTGACCGGCATCGCCGCTTCGCTCATCACACCGCTGGTTGTGGATATTTCTCCGAATCTTTACCAATTTCCGATCATTCTGGTCGTCTCACTGGCGGGTTGTTTCATCGGCACGTTCGCGACCAAGCCGGACGACATGGAAGTGCTCAAAAAATTCTACAAGACCGTCCGTCCTTGGGGATTCTGGAAGCCGGTACATGAGCTGGTGGTTGCGGAAGACCCGAATTTTAAAGCCAACAAGAATTTCAAGCGCGACAAGTTCAACGTCGTGATCGGCATCATCTGGCAAACCAGCCTGGTTGCCCTGCCCATTTTTTTGGTGATTCAGGAAAAAATGTATATCGTCTATGACCTCGTCCTGCTGGTCATCACCAGTTTGATAATGAAGAAAAATTGGTATGATAAATTGGAGGATTGACCCGGCGCTGACAGCCGGGCAAGAAGGCAAAACGATTTGGGGCAAAACTATTAAAAGCTTCTTTTTGAGATCAATCGTTTTGCCCCTGCGGGCGCAGTCTAAATAGTTTTGCCTTTAATTTGTGGAATATCAATTGGATGCTGACGATGCAGGATCCGAATGACGGCGGTGTTTATCATAAACTCACCACCGCGAACTTCAGCGGCATGGTGATGCCGCATCAAGACACGGCGCGAAGATATGTCGTGCAAAAAGGCACGGCGGCGGCGCTCGATTTTGCCGCGGTGATGGCGCAAGCCAGCCGCATCTTCCAAGGCTTTAAGGCGGAAATGCCCGGGTTCGCCCAAACTTGCCTTGAAGCCGCGCTCAACGCGTGGAAATGGGCGCGCCGGAATCCGAACGTGCGCTATAATCAGAGCGCATTGAACACCGCGTATAATCCCGACATCACCACAGGCGAATATGGCGACGGCAGTTTTATTGACGAATTTCGCTGGGCTGCGGCGGAATTGTTTATCACCACCAAAGCGGATAGCTTTCTCTCCGCGCACAACCCGTTCGCCGGTTCGTTCGGCGTGCCGTCGTGGCCAAACGTCAATACGCTCGGTCTCTATTCACTGGTATTTCATCGTGCCAGACTCGGCCCCGCTTTTAGCGGGGCCGTTGACACGACATTCGCCATTTCAGCTTTGCTAAACTTGGCCGGGAGGCTGAGAAATCAAGCTACGATTTCCGCTTATCATGTGGTGATGGGTGAATCGAACAACGATTTTGTCTGGGGCAGCAACGGCGTCGCTGCCAATCAGGGCATGGCGTTGATTCAAGCTTTTAAACTCACCGGCGATACTTCATATCTGGAAGCGGCGTTGCAAAACCTCGATTACATGCTAGGCCGCAATGCCGTGGGTTTTTGCTTCATAACCGGATTTGGCAGCAAGCCGTCGATGCGCATCCACCATCGCCAATCTCAGGCGGATGGCATTGTCGATCCCGTTCCCGGCTTGCTCTCTGGCGGGCCGAATCCCAGAAGAGAAGACGGATGCTCCGGCTACATCGGCCCGGAAAGGGCACGATCGTATGTCGATGATGTGTGCAGTTACGCCTCGAATGAAATCGCGATCAACTGGAATGCGCCATTAGTCTATCTTGCCGGCGCGATTGAAGCGTTGTACTCGCCGACCGGCAAGCCCAACCCAACCAGTGTTAAGGAAGGAAGAAACGGGACGGTTCCTGATGGATCCGGTCTGCTGCAGAATTATCCGAACCCTTTCCGGAGCGAAGCGACATCCCGCCTTGTGGGAAATCCTTCGACGCAAATCACCTACTCGTTGCCAACGCGCGGCGAGGTTTATCTCGGGGTTTATAATCTTGCCGGGCAGTTGGTGCGCACGCTGCAACATGCGAACCTTCCGTCCGGACAACATACACTTTCGTGGAACGCCGACACGGACACTGGAATCAAAGTCGCCAGCGGCCTTTATCTCGTTCACCTTCGTCTTACCGCCAATGGCCGCACCTGGGCTGATTCGAGGAAGATGATGGTGATCCAATAAGGTCCGAGGTCGCAAGTCCGAAGTCCGAGGTCAATTGACCTGATTGGAAATAAGGTCTACGGAATGACAGCCTGTTTTTGCGCCTGAATAGTCGCAATTTATTTAATCGTTGTTCCTTACCCACAGAGGAAACATGAATAAAGAGCCGCTGCTATTGGCATCCTTTTGTGCTGTTTTTCTCATTTCTTCCCATCAATTAAACAGCCAGACCTCAAAGAATGAACAGAAACACTTTCAACCGCTGTCTTACGAACAAGCCGGCAAAAAAGCGGACTCGGTGCTGGCGCTGATGACTAAGGAAGGCGTCTTCGTTGGGTACAGATGGTATGAGAGCAAAAACCTCGAGCCGCTTTATCCGTTCGGACACGGCCTGTCTTATACTGCTTTCGAGTACGGCGATCTGAATGTATCAAAGCAAAAGTTCAATGAGAACGACGTCATTACGGTGAGCTTTGCGGTTAAGAATATCGGGGGCAGAAAAGGATTGGAAATCGCGCAATTGTATATTCAAGATGTGGAATGTTCCGTTCCTCGCCCAATCAAAGAACTCAAAGGTTTTCAAAAAGTAGATTTGGAGCCGGGACAAAGCAAAATCGTTCAATTACAATTGAACAAGAAAGCTTTCTCATATTGGAATCCGCAAACAAAAGATTGGTTTGCCGAAAAGGGCAGATTTATCATCCACGTCGGCTCATCGTCAAAAGACCTCAGGCTGAAGAAAGAGCTAGAGCTAATATGAGCAGAAATGGAGGTTGTGAATGCCACAGACTTTGTACATGATAGTTGAGCATTTCAAAGACAAGAACGCCGTGCCCGTGTATCGCCGCTTTCGCGATCAGGGCCGTATGGCGCCCGAGGGTCTGGTTTATATCTCGAGCTGGGTCGATCACAAGCTGGAGCGGTGCTATCAATTGCGCGACGCGCCCGGCAACGCTCATTGGGCTACCAACAGATTTGAAGCAGTTGCGCATCTACGTCACCGACAGCGGGCGCGGCATGAAGGAGGGCAAGCGCGTCCCGGTCGTCAACGGCAAGGCGCAATTCATGGTTGAGACCGCAAGCTTCACGACGTTGGTGACGGCTCAGTAAAACGAGCCTGGCTGTGGCTCATGCAAAGGCAGGTATTCCATACTCATTTCGGATTGATTTGTAAAGTCATTGCGAGCGTTTCTCAGCGAAGCAATCTTTTGAAAATCATAAGATTGTCCCGCTGAAAAGCGGGACGCCTCGCAATGACTACAATTTTAACCCTAAACAAGTATCATCGAGCATAACCGGAGAAATGCCTTTGGAAAGAACCGCGTATCCGCTTTTGTTTGACCGAAAATATCAGCCCAAACCGGCTTTTGATGCTGTGATTAGAATTGTCGGCGGTGAGTAGGCCATTGCGCAGCAAAGTTAGAAAAAAAATCTGAGTTTTTCTTGCTTTTTCGGCGATACTCGGTGAAGTTCGGCGGAGAAGGTTTTCCCGCCGATTGACTCCGAAATGCACCGAGTTTCGCCGAGAGGTTCAAGGCTGCCGCGAAGCGGCTCCAGTTTTTAACTTGTTTGGAAAACTGGCGTAGTTTCTTTAAAGTTGATTCTTTACAAAAAAAGCAAAGATTTTTCCAACGGATTGAAAAACCCAACTGTAAAGCTTTTTCCGTTGGGTTCTTCTATCCGTTGGAAATTTTTTAAGCTTGTTTAATTGCGGGTTGTTCGCGTTGTGTCAGGTCAAATATTTTTCGCCGAATTCTTTGCCCAAAGAAAGAAGTTGATACCATTGCAAACCCAAATCGGAGAGTCATGAAGAGAATTGCCTTTGCTTTTGTCTTTTTTTCCATCCTGTTTATCGCGAATGCCTTGCACGGCGAGGATGGGTACAGACTTTGGTTAAAGTACGATCTGATTTCCAACCCGCAAAAACTGCAAAGCTACCAACAAGCCATTCGGGGTTGGATGATTATTGGCGACTCCCCGACCCTGACGGCGGCGAAAAAGGAATTGCAAACCGGTGATGATAAAAAAGTCATCCTGATTTCGGCCAATGAAGACGTTGGTATCTTGTATGGTGTTTTTCATTTTTTGCGGCTCTTGCAAACCCAGCAGAACCTCGAAAAGCTCGATATTGTCTCTTCCCCCAAAATACGGCTTCGACTGCTCAATCATTGGGATAATCTGGACCGCACGGTTGAACGCGGCTATGCCGGATTTTCGCTTTGGGACTGGCACAAGCTGCCGGATTATATTCATTCATACTACCGCGATTACGCGCGCGCCAATGCCTCCCTCGGCATCAACGGAACCGTGCTCAACAACGTCAACGCCAACGCCCTGCTCCTGACGCCGCTTTATCTTGAAAAAGTCGCGGCGCTGGCCGAGGTGTTTCGGCCCTACGGCATCAAAGTTTATTTGTCGATCCGCTTCAGCGCTCCCATAGATATCGGCGGATTAAAAGTCTCCGATCCGCTGGACGAGCAAGTCCGGCAATGGTGGAAAGCCAAAGCCGGGGAAATCTATGCGCTGATTCCGGACTTCGGCGGCTTTCTGGTGAAGGCCAATTCCGAGGGGCAGCCGGGACCGCAAAATTACGGACGCACGCACGCCGACGGCGCGAATATGCTCGCAGACGCTTTGAAGCCGTTTGGCGGCGTGGTGATGTGGCGGGCATTCGTTTATGACAATAATATAAAGGAAGATCGCGCCAAGCAGGCTTATAACGAGTTCAAGCCTTTGGACGGCGCGTTCAGAGAAAATGTCCTGGTGCAGGTTAAAAACGGCCCACTTGATTTTCAGCCGCGCGAACCGTTCCATCCCCTCTTCGGGGCAACGCCCAAAACCTCTTTGATGATGGAGTTTCAGATTACCCAAGAATATTTGGGGTTCAGCACCCACCTGGTTTATTTGGGCACTTTGTTTAAGGAAGTTCTCGATGCGGATACGCATGCCCGCGGCGCAGGATCCACGGTGGCAAAAATCGTTGACGGCTCGTTGGATAACCACACGATTTCGGGCATGGCCGGGGTCGCGAATACCGGCACCGATCGCAACTGGACGGGACACCTTTTTGCGCAGGCCAATTGGTATGCCTTCGGTCGCCTGGCCTGGGATCATCAATTGACGGCGGAAACCATTGCTGAAGAATGGATTCGCATGACTTTATCGAATGATCCGGCTGCGATTCAACCCGTCAAAAAAATGATGATGGCTTCGAGAGAAAATACGGTCAATTATATGACGCCCCTCGGCCTGCACCACATCATGGGCTGGGGACATCACTACGGCCCGGCCCCGTGGATCAAAGACAAACACCGCGATGACTGGACTTCCGTTTACTATCATAAAGCCGATAGCAACGGTATTGGGTTCGACCGCACGGCGAGGGGAAGCAATGCTGTGAGCCAGTATTATCCGCCGGTGGCGAAAAAATTTGCGGCGCTGGAAACTTGTCCGGATGAATACCTGCTATGGTTTCATCATCTCAGTTGGGATTACAAAATGCGATCCGGCAAAACCCTTTGGGAAGAATTGTGCTATCGCTACTATGCCGGCGCTGCAGCCGTGCGGGAAATGCAAAACACCTGGAATGCCCTGCAAGGCAAAATAGATGAAGACAGTTTCCAGCAGGTTAAAGCCATGCTCAAAATTCAGGAAAAAGAAGCGGTGTGGTGGCGGAATGCCTGCGTGCTCTATTTTAAAAGTTTTTCACATCGTTCCATACCCGCAGAATTGGAAAAACCGCAAAAATCACTGCAATATTATCAAGAGCTGTCATTTCCGTTTGCTCCCAAGTAACGTGAGGAAAGAAGACATGCAATTACGAACATTTGTCTGTTCACTCATTAACTCAATCTTTTTATTTTCTGTTGGATTCTTAATGATGCTTGCATGCCAACCCCAAAAAGCTTCGTTCGAGAAGGTTGGCGGGATCATTCGACTATCCGATAAACTAAACGACCTGGTCGCCAACGGCGCTCCAATCGAAAAACTCGGAGAAGGTTTTATCTGGTCCAAGGGACCGGTCTGGGTTTCTGCAGGCCGTTACTTGCTATTCACCGATGTCCCGGGAAACACGTTATATAAATGGACGGTCCAGGAAGGCGTTACCGTTTTCCTCAAACCGTCCGGTTACGCCGGCGACGATGCTTCCTTTCTGCGAGAAGAGGGCGAATGGACTGGCTCTCGACAAAGATGGCCATCTCATCTTATGCGACAGCGGCAATCGCACCATCGCCTCTGTTGATCTCAGCACCAAGACCAAGACGATAATCGTAGACAATTATCAGGGGAAGCGTTTGAATAGCCCCAATGATCTCGTCATCCACAGCAATGGCGATATCTATTTCACCGACCCGCCTTACGGGCTGAAAGATTTGAATGATTCTCCGCACAAAGAGCTCGCTTTCAATGGCGTCTACAGATTCTCGCGTGATGGCGGCATCAAGTTGCTTACCGATGAGTTCACCTTCCCCAATGGTATTGCTCTATCGCCGGATGAAAAAACGCTCTACGTCGCGCAGTCCGATCCCGAAAAACCGATTCTGATGGCCTACGATCTTATGGACGATGGATGGATTGCGCAGGGGCGAATTCTCTTTGACTTCAGCGAACTGGCTAAACAAGGCAAGCCAGGACTCCCTGATGGTATGGCAATAGATGGGCACGGCAATCTTTTCGTAACCGGCCCTGGCGGCGTCCACGTCATCACTCCCGACGGCGTCCATTTGGGAAGCATCGCCACCGGCCAGGCCATAGCCAATTGCGCTTTTGGAGATGACGGCTCGGTTTTGTACCTGACCTCGGATATGATGCTGTGCCGCGTACAACTTAAAACGAAAGGTATGTACTTTTAGTCATGAAAAAGCTCGCACATTTCAGCGTTTTTTTATTTGTACTTTTCGCCGCTGCGAGTACGTTCGCCCAATCGCGCATCAACTTCAACCATCAACAACTTTTTCTCAGCGGCGCGAACTTCGCCTGGGTTAATTTTGCCCGCGACATCGGCCTGGGCACGACCAATTTTACCCGGTTCGAACAGATTTTTCAAGGCGTTCATGCCAATGGCGGCAATGCCATGCGGCTCTGGCTCCACACCACCGGCGCCGCGACACCGGCAGAATTGGCAGCAAATTTATTTCACCACCTCCGGCGATGGTGGGATTGATCACATAACGGGCCTCATGGGATTGGGAAGATATGTGCGGATGTATGGTATTCAACGAGCGACGCAGTGGGGATTTTCGCTGTGGGAATTCGAAGTCTATGGTGCGCCGAACCTAACCGGTGTTGAGGAGAACCCGCAGTTGATGCCGGTTTCCTTTAATTTAGACGCCCTTTTCGGAAACCTTGGACGACCAATGCCCGTGCTGACTGACGGGTCAGATGTTATGCGACCGCTGTGCGCATCGCGACGATAGTGGCGGAATCGGCAGCGGTTCCGGGCCGAAGGCTGAAATCCATCGTCCGTGGCAAATGTGTCTTAACGCTTGTTTGTGCGGCGCTGGCGCTCTGCGAGTCCGCTCGACAAAGCCACAAAACTTTTAACCTGACTGACGTGGACAATACGGCAGCCGAAATGAGCTGGTCGGCAAATATCACGACAGATAATGTAAGCATCGATATCGACGCTGCCATGCGAATTGCGACTTTTCGCTCTATACCAGGTTATAGAGGTCAAAGTATCGCTGCATATTTTACGGCCTCTGATCCGGAGGGGTTGAGCGATGCGGATACGATTTCGGTGACGGTTAGCCAGCTCACACCAGTAGATGACGCCCCGTTGGCATTGCCAAGCGAATTTGCTCTAAAGCAAAATTTTCCGAATCCCTTCAATCTGGGAACACGATTACAGTATCTGGTCCCCTCTCCATCCCATATCCGCATTACCGTATTCGATATTCGCGGCCGCGCTTTGGGTGTTTTAATCGACGAAATTGTTGCGGCAGGAGATCATAGTATGATGTGGGACGGGAAAGACAAGACCGGCAAACCGGCGGCCAGCGGAATCTATTATTATGTTCTGGAAGCAACCCAGAAAGGGCAAACCGTTTTCGTCGACAGGAAAAAATTGATCTTGACGAAGTAATATACTCTCAATAGAAAACCCCTGGGAGCTTATTTAGATTCCAGGGGTTTTTTATTTCACAAACATCGAAGAACTTACCTCGTCCCGCCCATCGTTCCCTTCTTGCTCACCACAATCGCCGGCACCTCCTGCTCGCGCACGAGTTTGTTGAACGCTGGTAAATCCCTCATTTTAATTTCTTCGAGTTTGGCCAATTGTGCATCAAGTTTCGCCGAGAGTTGATTAAAAACAGCGAGAGACGCCTCGGTCGGCGGCGCGTCCATGCTGCTCGCCACGCCCGCCAACGCTGCGATCTTGTTGTTGAGCTTGATCGGATAATTCAGCGGATCCTGGCTGCTCTTGGCTTTCACTTGAATGATCTCTTCTTCAATCGCTTTCATTTTCTCATTCATATCTTTTGCCGCCGCGGTGACGGCTTTGCCATCCGTGCCGGCGTCGCTGACGCGTTTCGACAAATCATCGACTTGTTTGCGCACGTCACGAATGAAGTTCACCGCTTCGTGCGCCGCCGAAACCTTGTCGCGAACTTTGATGAGGAAATCGAATTGCTTCTGGTAATCCGCCAACGCAAGCTTGAGGCGCGGATCAGCTTTGATCTCGAACGGCTCGGTCAGCGTTTGATTGCCGGCGATCAGTCGCACGCCATAATTTCCCGGCACGGCCACCGGTCCGCGCAAGCTGCCGCCCCACAGCACCGCGCCAGGCGTTCTCACCGCGTCGGGATAGCGCATATCCCAAACAAAACGGTTCATGCCGACCTCTTTGGGAAGTTGATCGGGTCTTGTCGTAATGCCAAAAAATTCCGCGAGGAAACCGCCGTCTCCGCCCTCGTCTTTCTTCTCCTTGCTGTTAAACGTTTTGATGGTGTCGCCTTTCGCATCTAAAATTTCGAGGCGAATATCGTCCTCCGGTTTGCTCTTCAAATAATAATGAATCACCACGCCGTTCGGCGGATTTTGGCCAACATTCGGCCTCGGAAAACTGCCGCCGCCGAAACGATAAGCCGCACGCGGCTTGAATAAGTGCGCCGACGACGCTGCGACTTTGTCCGAGAGTTGGTGCAGTGGCGTGAGATCATCGAGAATCCAAAAAGAACGGCCTTGCGTGGCGACGACAAGATCGTTCTCTTTCACCGCCATGCCGGTGATCGGCACGGCCGGCAGATTGAGCTGCAGCGCCTGCCAATTCGCACCATCATCGAACGACGCATACACGCCGGTTTCAGTTCCGGCATAGAGCAGGCCTTTGCGCTTCGGATCTTCGCGCACGGCGCGCACGAACGCGCCGTCAGGAATACCTTTGTTGAGCAGCGTCCAGGTTTTGCCGAAATCACTCGTCTTATAAATGTACGGCTTGAAATCATCGTGCTTGTAGCGATTCACCGCGAGATATGCGGTTCCGGCCTCGTGTGCGGAGAGGTCAATATTACTGATGAGACTCAACTCTGACATGTTCTTTGGCGTAATGTTCTGCCAATTCTTGCCGCCATCGGTGGTCACGTGCACGAGTCCATCATCTGAACCAGTCCAAATCAAGCCTTTTTGCAAAGACGATTCCGCCACCGCGAAAATCGTGCAATAATACTCGACGCTCGTATTATCCTTCGTAATGTCGCCGCCGGATGGGCCTTGCTTGCTCTTGTCGTTGCGCGTCAAATCCGGGCTGATCGCTTCCCACGTTTGGCCTTCGTTGGTGGATTTGAAGAGCACGTTGCCGCCAATATAGATCGCATTCGGATCGTGCGGCGAAATCACAATCGGAAAGGTCCATTGAAAACGATACGTCAAATCCGCGGCGCCGGCGCCCATCGGATTTTCCGGCCACGCCATGATGTTGCGCTCCTCTTGCGTGCGATGATCGTAGCGCGTCAAATAACCGCCGTAGCTGCCGGCATACACGATGTTCGGATCGACCGGATGCGGCGCGATATACCCGCTCTCGCCGCCGCCGACCGCATACCAATCTCGTTCCGTAATGCCGAAGCCGTTGTTGCGGCTCGCAATCGCGACCGTGCTGTTGTCTTGCTGCGCGCCGTAAACGTAGTACGGAAAACGATTGTCCGTGATGACGTGATAAAATTGCGCCGTCGGTTGATTGTCGATCGTACTCCAGGATTTGCCGCCGTTGAACGTCACACACGCGCCGCCGTCGTTGCCGCTGACCATGCGCATATTGTCTTCCGGCGCAATCCACAAATCGTGATTGTCGCCGTGCGGCACGCGGATCGATTCGTAAGTTTTGCCGCCGTCAACTGATTTGAAAAATTGCACATTGAGCACGTAAACGGTTTCAGGATTTTGCGTGTCGGCATAAATATGCGTGTAATACCAGGCGCGCTGCCGGAGCCGGCGATCGTCGTTTACACGGCGCCATTTGTTGCCGCCGTCATCCGAGCGAAAAACCCCACCTTCCTCCGCTTCGATAATCGCCCATACACGATTCAGATTCGCCGGCGAAACGGTGACGCCGATTTTACCTTTGATACCCTTCGGCAAACCTTCTTTCAACTCCGTCCACGTATCGCCGCCATCGGTCGATTTGTAGAGGCCGCTGCCCGCGCCGCCGCTATACATTCCGTAAGGCGTGCGGCTCACTTGCCACAGTCCGGCGAAAAGAATGCGCGAGTTGGTCGGATCCATCGCAATATCCACCGCGCCGGTTTTATCATTTTTATAAAGAATTTTCTCCCAAGTTTTGCCGCCGTCTTTGGAGCGAAACACGCCGCGCTCGGTATTCGGGCCAAAGATGTGGCCAAGCGCCGCAACGTAAACGAGATCGGGATTTTGTGGATGAATGCGAATCTTGCCGATTTGCCGAGAGTCGCTCAAGCCGGTATGCTTCCACGTTTTGCCGGCATCGGTGGATTTGTACACGCCGTCGCCGTGCGAGAAATTGCCGCGCACGCACGTTTCACCCATGCCGGCATAAATCACATTCGGATCGGATGGCGCGACCTCAATCGCGCCGACCGAGCCGGTTTTGAAATAAGCATCCGAGATCGGTTTCCAGTTGATGCCGCCGTCTTCGGTTTTCCACACGCCGCCGCCGGTTGCGCCCATGTAATAAACAAGGGGTTGATTCGGCACGCCGGCCACCGCGGTCACGCGACCGCCTCGAAAAGGCCCGATACTGCGCCACTTCATCGCGCGATACAAACTCGTGTCATATCCCGCCGCTGTGGTTGCTGCGGCAGATTTTTTCGCGGTTGCTTGAGCGAAGACACCATCACTCAGCGCCAACGTTCCCACCACGAACGCCAGCATCAGCATGGCGATTTTCTTGGTAAGATTCATCTCGCGCTCTCCTTCCTCTGGTTAAGGTTAAAAACCGGATTGTTGGAATAATGGATTTTTGGATTAATGGATTAACAAAAATCCAATTCTCCAAAACTCCATCAATCCATTACTCCGCTCTTAAATACGTTTCAAGTTGTTGCAACATTTGCCTAGCAGCATTATTGTTGGCATCGTATTGCAAACCCGCTTTCAAGGCGCGAGCCGCCGGTTGCTATTCTTGCGATTTGATATAGGCTCTCGCCAAAGAAAAATGCGCCACGCTTAAACTCGGATCAAGCCCAGCCGCTTTCTCATACGCCGGAATCGCTTGCGTGAAATCGTCGCTTTCATAATACACATTGCCCAAATTGAAATGCGCCAAAGCGAGATGCGGATTGATCGCCAAAGCTTTTTGATATTTCTCAATCGCGCCGTTGGCATCGCCTTTCCGGCGCAGCGCAATGCCCCAATTCACGAAAATCATCGCATTGTCAGGTGCGCGATTGGCGGCTTGTTGATAGCACGCCATCGCATTTTCTAAATCACCGGCGCTGTTGTATGTCATGCCGAGATTAAGCAGCGTCGTCGCGTCATCGGGCTTGATTTCGAGCGCTTTGCGAAATGTCACGATGGCATTCGCGGCGTCGCCTTGATCGCGGCAGCGCGCGGCCAAATACGCCAGCGCGATAGACCAGCGATTTCTCACCAGATTTTCTTCGTCACCCAATGCTTGCAGATAGAAAGCAAGAAGCATGACAATAATGCCAAAAAACGCAGCGCTGCGCCGGAAAAACCGCTGGTGCAAGCGCGATGCTTTATTTTGATTTGAACGACGAGGCTTGGTAGTTTTTTTCTTTTGACTCATGGCTCAATTCAAAAAGGGGCTCGTCGTTACGCCTTCAGGCGTCAACTGTTCTGCGGGAAGAGAATGCCTGCAGGCATCGCTACAAACGTTACTGCCGCGACCACGCCGGACCTTCACATTGACATAGCTTGCGCATGTGCGCCACCAATTTTCTAATTTCTTCGTTGCTCAACGTCTGTCCCCACGGCGGCATGAAATGATGCTTGTTGAGAATATAGCCGCCGGCATGAACGCCGTCGAACAGCGTATCGTCCGGGCGCGTGGACATATACGCTTTGTCGGCATGGCTCGCCGGCGTTTTCGGCAAAAATTCCGCGTTGTAGCCTTTGCCGTCGCCGTTGACGCCGTGACAGGCGGCGCAGTGCTTCAAATACAGGCTTTCCTCATCATTGCTGCCATGCGGTGCGTGGACGGGATAATCGACCAGCGAAAGATAAGACGTCTCGTGCATTGGGATTTCTTGCTGCAGCAAAAAATTGGCAATGAGCTCGAGCGTTTTTTGCGGCAATAAAATTTTCGGCATCACCGTTTCCGGCAAGAGCGCGTGCGGGTTTTGGATCATCTGATAAACGAACGCCGGCTGCAACCGCGTGTTGAGCGACGACAAGTCGGGGCCGATTCTCCCGCCCTCATTTCCCAATTGATGGCAACCGAGGCACGAAAGTTTTTCCTTTAATAAAGTTTGGGCTTTATTCATCGAGAAGGCCGACAATTTTCGCGGTTGGAAAATCGAAGCCATGGCGCGCTTCTGTTTGAGCAAATACTCGCCAAGCGTGGCGACCTCCGCTTCGGTCAATTTGAAATCCGGCATGCGGCTGCCGGAGCCGGGATAAAATCCGAATGGGCGGAGCGGTTGCGGTTTTTTGAGATAATCGCCGAGCCATTCTTTTTTGACGCGAGCGCCTTCGAGGCTCAAATCCGGCGCATTTTTAATCAACGCTACGGCCGGCAACGCCTGCCGATGGCAGGCCGCACAATTTTGCGAGAGAAATATTTTTTCGCCGAGATCGGCATTGACCTCGGGATGCGCAGACTTGGCCTGCTCGTAAGCTTTTTGCAATTGCTCGCGCTTTGCCTGGTTCAGCGAGAAAAGATATTGGGTGATCAGCGCGATGGTTTCTGCGGCGCGCGGCAGCATCTCGGCGAATTGGGTTTGGGTGATATCGAGCTGATAAAAGAAATTCGGCATCGCCGTTTTTGCGCCGTCGAAAATATGCGGGGCGACGAGATATTGTTGCATCCATTCGGGGCGCAGGCGATGAGCCACCGCCGACAAATCGATCGAAGCATTTTCCCCCTCGCCCTCCAACGTGTGGCAAGCCGTGCAGCGCAATTCGGTGGCGAGCAACTTTTGGGCTTCAGCGCTTTCTCGCTTGTCGAGCTGTTTGGGTTGATAGCTTCGCAACGAGGCAGGATCTTCGGGCCATTTTCCCTCCACCCGCACTTGTTTCTCCAAAAACAGCGCCAGCGCCAAAGCTTCTTTTTGATCAAAAAAGAAATTGGGCATGCGCGACAGGCCGAGGTGCCGGCGAACTGGGGTGGGATTTTGCAGATAGTCGAAAAGATGCGCGGAATTATAGCGCCAACCGGCGTGGCTCAAATTGGGCGCTTTGTCGTGGATATGGCTTGCAACAGAAATGCCGGAATGGCAATTGGCGCAGGCCAAATCTTTTAGTAATGAGTCGGCAGTCTGGCCCAAACAATTTTCAGAAAAACTCGCCCACAGCAGTAGAACTCCCACAGAAAAAAATAATAGGAAGTTACTTCTTCTGTGGGCGAAAAGTATTTTTTCAATCATCAATCCGAATTGCTTTCTGAATATTGGCCGTAATATTTCGGTTGTTCATCGCCGCCACCGTGATCTCCAACCGATGCGCGCCTTTGGGCACTTGGCGCAAGTCGATGCCGATCAGCTCCGGCGCAGTGTCGTCGGTCACCGGACGGGTGTAGCTCACGCTCACGGCGATGTTTTTGTCACCACTTTTCTCCGAGATGACTTTGTACACCACCTCATAGTTGTCGGTGATGCCGGACGATTTCAAATTGTAAATTTCAAAGTAACAAAGCAAGGGAATTGTTTTTTGAATTTTCTCGAAGGGATAAGGCGCGACCGCGGTGTTGAGCTTGGTGAAAGCCGGCAGGATTTGCCGTTGATTGGCGTTGGCGACTTCCGTTAGAAATTGAACGTCACTGAGCATCAGCGCGTCACCGCGAAAATCGCGAATGGCGAGCGTTTCTTTTGCATAGCCAAGTTTATCGAGGCGCCGGCTCTGCACCTGCAAAACCAGCTCGACTTGCTGCGGCGGGGACAAAAACGACAGGCGGCCCACGGCGTTGGGAAGATTCTCCGCGGCGGCCCACTTTGCCGGGAAGGTGTTTTGCCAGCGTTTTGCCGCCAGTGAATCAAGGTTGTGGTCGCGCAACATCCAGGCGAATTCGACGGCGATGGTGTCTATCGACAGCGAATCGAGCTGATCCACAAAATTTTTTTTGAGCGGTGCCAGGAAGGTGATTTCCACGCGAGTGTTGCCTTGCGGTCCACGAAATTGGGCGATGGCCTCTTGAAAGGCCAGGCGATTGACGGCTTTAACCGGCTCGTGTACGGACGGCGGCAAACCGCTTCTCGCTTTGCCCGCTTCGTGCTCGCTGGCTCTGGCGACTTCCATCAATCTTTCATTAAACGATTGGACTTCGGCGCGCAACAAACCGGGGCGGCGCGGATTGGCCGCGGCGCTCGTCACCGCTGATTCGAATTGCTCGATTTGTTGCGCCGCCCGGCCCAAGAACGGCGATATCGCCGCTCTTTGCTTGACGAGATCGCTCCATTGCCATGCCAGGTTTTTTCTCTGATGCGAAGCGAGCGCGGCGGTGAGGCTTTCAACCTCGCGGAAAGCCGGCCCGTCTTTCACGAAGTGTACGACAAAATCGCGCGCGACGTTCGGATACGACCAGCTTTCGTTGGCCATGGCCATGTAATGCTCTTCGGGGCCGCCTTTGTAGGAATACTGGCCCTGCACGGCGCGATACGTTTCCGGGCTGAAAAAGCTGACGCGCCTGAGGCCGCCGGGATCCTCGAAGCGAATGACGGGCCGGCCATATTTAATGTAATATTTGCCGCGGTCATCAAAGTAGGGCGGCGTCCCGGCAATAAAATTTTGCCGCGCATATTCACGGCGGCGCAGGTGATCGAGCAGCCATTCGTTCTCCGGCAACAGCGGGTCGGGGTTGCGGGCTTTCCAATAATACTCGATGAAGGCTTTGCGTTCCTCTATGGTGGCGAGGCTATCGTAAGTTTGCCGCAGCCGCTTCTCGAGCAGCAGCAGAAATTCGGCCGCGAATTCGTTTTGAAACGTGGTGGAGTCGGCGGCGCGGAGGGCGGCGAAATATTGGCGCTCAGTTCTACTGGAATCCCGCAAGCTAATGTGCAGAGAGGGAAAGGCGGCAGACAGGAAAGCTTGACCGGCAATGACAAGCGGGTTCATAGCAAGCCCGATGATCGTCAAGGCGAGAAGGCCGGCGCCACCAACGCGCGCGCGCCAGTGGTTGACGAGACTTTGTTTGCCCTTCATCATCTGAGGAGAATTTCCAGAGTTCGCCACTATTCACCGGCTTTTGCCGCGTAAAATACCACGTGCGGAAATTCTTTTTCAAGCCCAACGGCGATTTTGGAGCAGAATCAAATGGAAAACCGTCAGTTTGACGTCGAGAGCTTCTTCAAATAGGCTTCAATCTCTTCTCGGGTCAGTCCCTTTAAGCGCTCTTCCGGGGACAATCTTTTGAGCAGATCTTCAGGAGGCAGGCTTTTGAGGAGTTCTTCTGGAGAGAGTTTTTTGAGCAACTCTTCCAGAGACATTCTTTTCAGCACGGCTTCCCGTGTGAACTCCGGCAAATTTTCTTCTTTGATATCTCTTTCGAAATCTTCCACAGTATAAGGCATGGCGATACCCTCTTCGTGATAGTATTCAAACAACTTGTTGATTGCTTTGCTCAGATTTTTTTGCCGCCAGTTGTAATGCAAAGCGCCATAACGAAATTTTTCTGCTACACCGCTGAACAACTGCCAAACGGCATTGCGCTCAATCTTGGGAATCTCACTCAAGATGATGATTCGTACCTTTCGACTGCCCCATTGCACTTTATAGACGCCTTCCTTCACCAACTCCAGTGCAATTTCCATTTCAAGTTTCTCGGGATGGCGCGTTGCAACGGCATATAACCGAAAATCCTCGACCGGCAAAAACGCCTCCAAAGACGGACTGATCTGCTTGCGATAATTCACATAATGGCCGACCAACTCATCCAGCGCCCACGCATCTAACGGTTGGCGTAGCGATTTATACGTCAACAGATTGTGTCGCCCGAGATTCTCCAGTCCGTCGGGCGGCTCCGTAATTTGGTTCCCCGATCTTTGCTCGATAATCAACACATCCAAAAGCTGCTGCTTGATGGAAAGGTCCTTCTCCATCTCAACTTTGTAGCAAGAATCGGTAAAGTAGTCGGTCAACGTCAGGCCGAATAAGCGATGCCAATCGATCATACCCCAAAAGCGCTCCTCGATATACACGACTAAAATAATAAATTCATCTTACAAAGTCAAGCTCTTCATTTCAATGGCAACGGACTGCAAAGCACTCAGTGTTTTAATGCGCTGCGGGCTTTGTGCTCTGCCCTTGGCGCTACAACGCTAACCAGCACCACTCTTTCGTCAGCGGCGTTTTGTTCATGCGGATACCGGCATCTTTGCCGACGAGCATATTGTTGGAATGGTTGTAGCCGAAGCCGCCTTCGGGATTGTAGAGCCCGGGCTCGTTGCTGAACATCATGCCCTCTTGCAGAATGGTTTCGTCGCCGAGCGAGAGGTACGGTTCTTGATGTCCTTCCATGCCTTCGCCGTGCGCCGGGCGATGATAGATGTATTTTTCCATGTCATTTTTGCGCGCGATGTCCAAAACTTTTTCGGCGACCTCGTTGCAGGGCGTGCCGGCTTTGCACAGCTCGCCCATGGTGAGGGTTTGCTCGGTGTGAACTTCCCACATCTTTTTTTGCAAATCATTCATCGGGTTGGTTTGCAGGGCGCGATAGCCCTCACCGCCGTAGCCGCCGAGGCGAATGACCGAGGCGATTTGAACGGCGTCGCCCTTTTGAATTTTGTGGTAGAAAAATTGATTGGGATGCGGATACGCGGTGGCGATGCCGGCGCGGCAGCCGAAGTTGAGGCTGATGCCAACGCCGGCGTGCGGCTTGCCGTCAAGCGGCAGCCACTTCATGAGCAAGTGCGTGGCGTATTCTTGGGTCGCATGGCGCACTTCAAAATCGGTGGCCTCCGTGCCACGATCCAAAATATAAGCGCGCGCGTATTCGAGCATGTGATCGTGCAGATCGATCGCCTTTTGCGTGAGTTCGATCTCTTCCGGCGTTTTGACGACGCGCATTTTCATGAGTAGATCGCCGGCAGGTTTAAAATTGGCTTTGGGCAACGTCTTTTGCCAACGTTTGATCGTCGCTTCATCGGCGGCCTTTTCGATACCGAGTGTCGCTTCCGCAAAGCCGCGTTGGGCGAGATGCTCGAGCATCCAAACGTCAAGGTCGGCGCGTGGGCCGCGCTCATACACAACTTGGTCATACGCACCGTGATGGGGAAAATCGAAATACCACGCGGCGTCTTTGATCCACCACGTGCTGATGAGATCGCGATCCAGGCCGGGCCCGAAGATGGACGGCTCGCCGGTTTTAGGAACGAAGAGCCAGAACGGCCTCTCGGTGGTGCTGTGAAACAAGCCGGAGAGATAAACGATATTCCAAACATCTTTGCAGATCATGCCGTCCAAACCGTTCTCGCTCATTTTCTCTTGCAAGCGCGCGAGGGTTTGGCGATGCCAAGCTTCGGGGAGGCGAAACGGCGGCGGCAAAGGCGCCATTTCCGGGATGAGTTGCTTCTTGTTCTCCGGCACGGCGCACGCGGCCAAACCGGAAAGGCCGGCAGCAGCGGTTGAGAAGCCGAAGGTTTTGAGAAAATGACGGCGGCTGGTTGACATGTGGTTCCTCCTCAAAAATTAAACGAAATTGTTTTAAGAATTTTCCTGGCAGCTCTGATTTCGTGGGAGAATTTTTCTCACTTGCCGGTTTGAGGCGTAGCTTCGCTGGATATTTATATCCATTCAGTCCCAGCCCCTTTCTCCCACTCACCCATTTTCCCTCCCCCGATTCCTACGGCGTATCGGCGCTGGTGATCCTTCGCCTTCAGCGCCTGCCTTTATAGACGACAATGTCATGGCGACAATTCCGGCAATCGTCACGCCACCCAAAACCAGCCAAACCCACTTTTGCTTGCCGGAAGTTGCTGTGGGGTTCATCGTCTCAACATACTCTTGCTTGAACTTCACCAATTCGACGCCAAAGTTGTCGTAGTATTTGAGAATCTCAAATTTATGGAACAAATTGGTGGCGCGATCGAAGCGGCTGATCTCGCCAACGAGCAAGATGCGCTTGGGATCACGGCTCTGGTTGGCAATGCGACCGGCAATCAGAAAATCAGCCTGAAGCCCGTCGATAAGGGCGCGAAACGCCGCGCTATCCGGCTGGTTGAAGAACGCGGCAATTTTCTCGGGCCCGAGGGCTTTTTCCGCTTCGGCCGGTTTGATGAATTGCAAGCCGGCTTGCGATTCGATGGCCTCCCTCACACGCTCCAAGATTCGCTCCTGGACGTCCTTCGGCATCTCCTCGAATTTAATCCCGACAAACGCGACGCGAACCTTTTTGTGATTGGCACCGGCCAGGCCGGGAGCGATTTGCGCGTAGTTGAGCGCGAAGACGAGGAGAAAGACGAGCGTGGCTTTGATTGAGGAGTAAAGCATGGATTTGCCTCGATTACATCTTAAAAGTTTGGCGAACGTTTATAGCAGTGCCTTCAGGCATCGACGCGCCAGATAAATCCAAAGTTCGTTGTCATCTTCAAGCGCGACGCCTAAAGGCGTTACTACGAACTTTATCAGTTGAATTGATAGCCCCGATGCCGCAGGCGATTTTGGAGCTCGTTCACGATGGCGGCGTATTGCTCTTGAAACGCGGGATCAGGCGCGACGTCGATCCACTTGTCTTTTTTTGAGCCTTTCATCTCCATTTCAAACTCCAGCGTGCTGGCAACCACGGTGGTGCGGTCGGATTGAACGCCGCGCGAGGACAAGTGCAAAATGGCGCGATCACGCACTTGCAGCGTTTTTTCGTCGCCGCTCTCAGAGCGCAAGACTTGCGTGCTAAGGCGCCAATTGGTTCGCAAGGCTTCGAAGTTGAGTTTGCCATCGGCAAACTCAATCGTGAAACGAAAGCCGCTTAACGTGATGATGCTCTCCGTCATAATATCGGCGCGCGAGGTTTTGGGCGCCACCGGATAACTCATCGGCTTGACATGGCTATTCGTTGGCGTTTTCTGCGACGAAGCACACGCGGCGAGCAGCAGGATCAATATAACCGCTCGATATGGATGCATAAACCGCCGTATTCAATATAGTATTACCACGGTATTAGAAAAATACAAAGCAAGCCACCGACCGGTCACTTTTTTGTACATCGGATTTCATGCCTTTCAACCGCTTTAAGTGACCGGTCAGCATTTCTAAACACTCTTTTACAACAAAAAAGGTGGCTTCTTAAGGGCGTTGCCCATCGAAGCCACCTTGGAGGCCGATATCAGCGCACCACGTGACCTGAGACTTAACTGCCTTTAAAGCGCTTTATCGGCCATTGCAGAACCTAACCACCACTGGGGACTTCTGGGTTAGCCCGTATTTCCTGAATGGTAATGGGGAAGAACGAGCCGGGCTTGGTGATCGCATCCGAGTCCGGCACCCACTGCGTCGCTTTGATATTGAAGCGATACATGTCCGACAACCGCCGGCCTTGCAGGAACAGATTGGCGCGCCGTTCATGGATAAGGATCTCGCCGGTCCGTGCCACATCCGGAATGGGCTTGAGGTTGTCGCGAGCCCGCAACGGATTCAAGACATCGGCGGCGGCTTGCAAATTGCCCGCGGCCACGTGGGATTCGGCGATAATGAGATGCATTTCACGCTCGGAGATCACCGTAATCGGCGAGTTCCGATCACCATGTTTGGCGACGTTTCTGAAATCCGCAATCACAGCCGCAATGCGGGGATCGGCTATGCCATCGATGGGGTCACTTGCCGGATCGGCGAATTTCAGCTCGCTGCGGCCAACGAGTTCCCATGCCAATTCATTAAAGGCGCCTATCCCCCCAGGATACGTGAATTGCCATTGATAATTGGCGGACATGATCGCGCGGGCGGCCGTCGCATCATCGACGCCGGCATTCACGTAAGGCTTGCCCAAGGGTTGTGTGATCGGCCGCGGGTTCAGCAATTGCCAAACGGCTTTGGCGTGTTTGGCGCGCGCCCGTATGCCAAGAATCCGCCTTTGCAGCTCGGCGTCGTTGGTGCTCTGCGCAATGGGCAATGCGGCATCAAGATGAGCAATGGCCTCGTCATAGACTTTGAACATATTGTTCTCGCCAATCGGCGGTTTAGCCTCTCGCTTGTTTGAGTAAACAAAGTTGTCAAACATATCCGCGATGGTAATCCGCGTTATCGCGGAATACAGATAGGCTTTGGCAAGATTCTTGGGGTCTTTCAGTGTGCCGGCACTCTTAAAGCCTTCCAAGAGCGTAATAGCGTTGTCACAGGTATACCGCGCCTCGGTAATAAACGGCCACGCCGCATCGGTAAATTCGTTATTGATATTAGTCACCCCGCCACGATCCAACTCGTTCCAGCCGTCGCGCGATCCGATCCAGGTGGCTTCGTCGGTCGCTGAGGTGTATGGCGCGTAGCAATAACCGATCGCATTGGCGCTCGTGCTCAACGCTCCGCTGGCAATCGCAGCAGCGGACGCCGGATTGTTGAGATCGTCTTCCAGGACGCTGTTGGGGTTGTCGACATCGAGAAGATTATCGCACCCAATCGACCCGAATGCCATGAGAATGAAAATGAGAAAAATTCTATTGATCTTCGTTTTCATAAGCCAAGACCTCCGGTTAATTACAACGGATTACGCTGATGGCGTGGATGTATAAAACAACGTCGACCAGCGTAATCCGTGCTTACGATACGTTTTCTGCATTGTAATCCGTTGTTTAGAAACCTGTCCGCAAGGTAAACAAAAATTGACGTGGTATGGGAAGGCCGAAGGCTTCCGTACCGATCAAGAAGTTGGGATCGATGGGAGCGCCAGTGCTCACGCCGCCTCGACCGATGGCGTTGACCTCCGGATCGAGACCGGAATAGCCACTGATCAAGGCCAGGTTCCGGCCGGCCACGGTGATAGAGGCGTTATTCACGCCGAACCGTGAAAAGATGCCTTGCGGAATATCATACGTCAGGCTCAACTCCCGCCAACGAATGAAATCCGCTTTTTCCACAGCGTTCAAACCATCGTAAGGCGAGAGACCGGCGTGTGTTCTGACCCACTGATTGGCGGCGGCCAGGCGCTGTTCGGCGCTGCTGGCCGGATTGACCAGAATCGCTTCGAGCTCCGCCGCCGATCGAATGTTGCGGCCGATGGAAGCATGGAACCGGCGAAATTCATCAGTGAGATTGTGCACAAAGAAATTGCCGGCTTTGTATTCGAACAAGCTGGCCAACCTGAAGCGCTTGATGAAGCTCACATTGAGGCCAAAAGCGCCTTGCCAGTCCGGCGTGGGTTTGCCCAAATAGTGATCGAGGAGATCGCGGTCGCCATCTTCATCCACCATCAATGGCCGCACGACTGTGATGTCCGGAACACGCGGCTGGGAAAAGTAGGCCAACAAGGCATCACGGGTTTCCGGTTTCAGATCGTTGTTCAGGTCAATGGGATACTCAACCGAGGTGTTCAGCTTCGCACCAAAGAAGGCGCCGGGAGCATACCCTTCGATCAGGAAATTGCGGTAGCGCTGATAGGCGGCGCCGCTTTTGAGCGGCGGTGCGCCGCCCAGATCGGCGATCTTTTCGCGCAAAAAGGCGGCGTTGGCAAACACCTCGACGGCCAAATTCTCTTTCTTCAGAACGCGGAAATTAGCTTCCAGATCGACGCCATGCGCCTCCAACTTGCCAATGTTACTCAACTGGGTGCGCCGGAAGCCGCCGGACGGCGCATACGCGCGTTGAATGAGCGCTTCCCTGACCGTGCGATCCCAATAGGTGAATTCCAAGCCGAGACGATCTTGCAACAAACCCGCCTCAAAACCCAATTCCCATTCGGTCGAGATTTCGGGTTCCAGATCCTCATTGCCAAGGTTTCCTGGCGACACGCCGGCCCCATCCGTCGACGTATTTGCAATAAAAGTGGTGAATTTGTCAAACGCGCCGGGTTGTTGGCCGGACTGGCCGATGGCCGCGCGCAGACGAAACGTTGACAGGGGCGTGCTACTCAGATTGAAGGCGCTGGAAGGCACAAAAGAGACGCTGAGTTTTGGATAGCTGGCGGTGCTGAAATTGGTGCCAAAAGCGCTATTGGCGTCGAAGCGGATTCCACCTGTTAAGAACAAATAATCACGATAACCCAATTGTTCCTGAAAGAAGTAACCGGCTTGGACCACTTCCGAGAAGCTCGAGGCGGCGGTTCGAACGGATCCTCCCTGCAAAACTTCGATTCCAGGCGCGGGGAAGGTGGTGCCACTTCCATCCGAGTAGGTTTCATTCGTAATAAATCCCTGCAAGCCGGCCACAAACGCCGATGAGATACTCGAGGTAAAATTGCGGCTCCAAGTGCCTTTCACATCGACCGTCCATTCCGTATGTTCGCGCTTGCCAATACCGAGGGAACCTTCGGTCGTGGCGGTCACGAATGCATCCACATTATACCCAAAAGGAACGAGACCGGTGCTGCGTTGGCTGACATAATCAAGGCCAAAGGTTCCATCCAGGGCAACCTCTTTGGTGAGTTTATAGCTGGTGGCGAGGCTGACCGTGGCATGATCGGTGGCGTCTTTGGTTTCGGCGTAAGAGTTCTCTCGCGTCGTGGCAAAAGCAGCATTGCCGAGCGCATTGCCTTGTCCCAACGCATTGAGCGGCACAACGCGTTCGGGCTTGCCAAACATCGCCGAAGGGATGACGCCGTAAATATTGTTGTTGTTGTCAATGGTCTCCTGGCGGATGCGGCTATAGCTCGTAGATAAGCGGATATTCAACGTATTGGAGGGGATGACACCCAGGGTGGCGGAGAACTGCGCCCGGTTGAGCTTATCCTCACCGGGGCCGGGGTTCTTGCCAAGAAAGTCCTCAAGTTTTGGGCCATAAGGACCATTGGCGTTTTGAACACGTGCGTTCGCAAAGTAGGTCACACCGGAACCGCCACCGGAAACGCCAAGCGAATAAGCTTGCCCGTGGCCGGTGGTGAACAAGTTTTTGACAAAAGGCTTTTCGACGATTTGATAATTCCCAATGGTGGGGTCATTAAAAACCGCTCGCATATTATCGCGAAAATAAAATTCACGATTTTGAGTAACTGCGGGCAGTTCACCGGTACGAAGAGGCCGGGCAAATCCCGCGTTCGGCTTGTAAACATCCGGATAGTTGATCGTCCCTTGCTCGATTTCTAACGTGAAGCGCGGCTTGCCAAAGGAACCCTGTTTGGTGAAGATTTGAATAATGCCGGAATTGGCCTGGGTGCCGTAAAGCGTGGCTGCCGCCGCGCCTTTCAGAATCTCCACGCGCTCAATGGCTTCGGGATTGATGTCGTCCAAACGGGAGGGCACTCCCCCTCCACCGGCGCCGACTCCGGCGTAACCTCCGGCATTGTCAATCCGAATCCCATCGATATAGACGATCGGTTCATTGCTTTGTGACAAGCTGGAGTTGCCGCGGATGCGAAACTTCGTGCCTTCACCGACCAAACCACCTGACGGCAATGCACTGACGCCGGCTTCACGACCTTGCAAAATTTCCGAGAGATTGCTCACCGGCGCTTCTTGGATCAATGAGATGTTGATCGTGGCGACGGTGTTGCCAAGCTTCTTTTTCTCGGATGCGACACTGGTGCCGGTCACGACAACTTCGTCGAGCTGCAGCGCCGTTTCCATCAAGCCAAAGTTTACCTCGGCGACGCCGCCGCCGCTCACGGTGACTTGCTTGATCACACTCTTGTAACCGATAAAGCGAGCGATGACGGAGTGGGTGCCAGCCGGCACTCCGGCTATCGTAAATTCGCCATCGGGATTGGTCGCAGCGCCGTATTCGAGGCCCTGCACCAATACGTTGGCGCCCGGCAAGCCATCACCGCTTTTGGCGTCGACGACTTTGCCGGCAAGGGTTCCCTTCTGGGCAAACGCCAAGCTGGAACCAGGAGGCCGAGCAAAAGAAAACTCAGCCCGAGCGTAACTCTTCTCACCATAACTACTCTCCCGCGATTTGCGATGCGACCCCAAGCATGGGGCTGGTCATCTCCATGACGAATGCTCGTGATCGCGTCACGTGACCTTATATTGCCAAGCCCAAGCCGCATCCTGGCAGCACAGGCTTTGGACGTGAATGAAAAATGGAGCCGAAAGACGGTGATAAAAGATGATCAAGCTCGTTTCGGGTGAGTTTGTAATGTCGATGCAAATGTCTCTCACCGACGCCCACGAACGCAGGTTTCGGCAAAAAGCGCTTCGTCATGACTTACATTTTCACCCGGAACAACGGTTGCTGTTGAAGTTTGTTCGTCAACCTTGTGTCAGTGCCAGCACGATGACTTCATCGCCACTGGTTGCAATTCCACAACGAACTCATCGAAGAAACACTATGCGAGAAAACGTGACCTAAAACTTTGTAGGCGGGAAATAGATACTCGTTCAACCTTCCGCTTGTAAATAGGCAATGAAGCTGCCCGATGTCAAGGCGAGGAAGAAGATTCAAGTATACAAGCGCTTTAACGAAATTCAAAAATCTATAACATGCAATTTATATACCATTAAAAAATCAGCCTACTCAAAGGATTTAAACTCAGCAATAATAATATCGCTTTCTTTCAATCTGATAGATTCAGTCACAAGATTGTGCAATCTTTTGCCGCATCTATAACATACTTTGCATAGCTACCTAGCATAGCTTTCTTGCCTAATCACCATGCAAAAGCTGCTTCACCTCATCCCAGTCACGAATTTCCATTAACTGCGCCATGATGAAATGAATGCGGTCGAGATCGGTAAGGCCGTGTATCGCGCTCTCGATCTCCGGCGGCATCGGGCCTAACCGCTTCGGGAGTATTAAAAGCAGCATGTGCTGGCCTTCTTTGAGCTTGCCTTCTTCGCGGGCTTGCTCTCTGAGCATGTTAGTAATCATTTCAAACTCCTTTTCTTCTTTTTTCACTTGTTTGTAGGCGTGATACGCCTTCCACTCCCTCTCTTCTAAATTAAAATAGTAAGAGAGAAAGTCAAGATATTTATTTTGCCGCAGGCCTTCGCTGGGAGCAACCAATTCCCAAACCGCCTTGAGAGCGCTATCCAAAACCTCGAGCCAGTCGTCCTTCGAATAGCGCATAAATGGCAGCATCAAACGCGCGATGATATTGTTGCTCTTGAGGTATTTCTTCGCCGGCTTGTCTTTCAGGAAAACCGCTTCGTAGGTGAAATAGTGATAGCGCTTGCCCATGAACGCGCTTTTCGTTTCGCGCTTCAGCGTCATGTTTTTCGCTGAAGCCTGGGGGAAGTAAACAATCGGAACAACATTGTGCTTGTACTCCTCTTCGAGATAGCTTACGTAACGCGCGAGATGATGGATTGCAAACGTATTGGGGTCGTGCTGATGCTCAACGAGAAAGGTGAAAGCAGCCTCATCGTACTTGACCAGCAAAGGCACATCTGTTCTCACAAAGGATTCGGCAAAAAACGTTTTGAGCGTCTCTTCGCGAATGGCGATGATCTCCGGCTCGTGCCGGAAGAAGTTGGTGCACTTGGGCATGGCAAAAGTAATCGCCTCCCACGGGTTCTCAACGATAATGTTTTTGAAGTTCTGGTCATGAGATTCGGCTGGATCGTAAATAGCCATGGTAAAATCTCCATAAAAGTCCGGTAAACCACGGTTCAAAATCCGTTGGCAGCCTGCGGCCGTAGGCTTTTCATCCGTTGGGCACACGGAAAAAATATGTGAGCCTATCGACTTTTTGCCATGAATGCCTCCACCAACTCGCGCATTTTTTTGATATGCTCCGGTCCGGTGCCACAGCAGCCGCCGAGAATATTCACGCCAAGCTGCAAAAGCTTTTCGGCTTTGGGTTGAATGATTTCCGGCGTTTCCTTGTAAACCGAAACACCGTCAACCCATTCGGGAATGCCGGCGTTGGACTGGGCGATGATGGGCTGGCGCGTGAGCGGCCGCATTTCTTGAATGATGGCGATCATCTCATCGAAGCCGCGGCCGCAGTTGGCGCCGATGACATCTGCGCCCGCCACCGTGAGCCGGCGCACTGCGGTTGCAACGTCTACGCCCCACATCGTGCGCAGGCCGGCCTTGCCCAATTCAAACGTCATCGTCGCGACCACCGGCAAAGTGGTTTTCTCTTTCACCGCGCGAATGGCAATTTCGGCTTCTTCCGGCGCCATCATGGTTTCAACGAAGATGGCGTCCACACCGCCTTCGGCGAGCGCCACCGCCTGCTCGGTGAAAATGTCATAAATTTCTTGCACGGTGCGCGGCCCGAGCGGCTCAATGAGATCGCCGGTCGGGCCTATGGAGCCGGCGACGAATTTTCCAGCGGGGCAAACGGCGCACGCCAATTGCGCTGAAGCTTTGCAAAACTCCGCAACGCGGTGCTCAAAATTGTGCAACGTGAGCCGCGAGCGGTTGGCGCCGAAGGTGTTCGTCTCCACAATATCCGAACCCGCCGCATAATAATCGCGGTAAATTCCTTGCACGATTTCCGGATGAATGATATTATATTCTTCCGGACAAACGCCGGTCGGCATGCCGCGCTTTTGCAGCTCCGTGCCCATCGCGCCGTCGGAGAGAAGGATGATGCCGGCACGAAGTTTTTCAAGAAATAATTCTGCCATTGTGAAGTTTTCAGTAAACAGTTATCAGTGAACAGGTATTGGTTATCGAGAATTTCCTTCGCCGATAACCCCGCTTCGAGAAGCTGATGGGTGAGCTGCTCGCATTTCTCTTTGTTCCCGTCGATAACGGCCTGCGCCATTTCTTTCAATAGACCTTCGGTCATGGCAGCCATTTCGCTTTTGGATTGATGGAGTTATGGAATGATGAATTGAAAAAAATTTGCCAACGGATGGAAAAACGACCAACGGATAAGGGAAAACTCAGGCCGTTGAAATCTCATTTTCTTTCTCATTTACAAGTTGAATCTATGCAAAAAGCAAAAACTTTCACGCAAAGACGCGAAGCCGCTAAGGTTACGCAAAGAAAAGCAAAAGAAAAAACTTTGCGGTAACTTTGCGTCTCTGCGTCTTTGCGTGCGCTTTTGCTTTTTTGGTTCCGGCTTGTCCGGGTTGGGCCAATCTCGTTGAAACGATACTCAACGCCTGCCACAAAGTCAAGCGATTTATTGCAGCATGGTCAGCATTGAACAAACGCAGATAAAATTCGTCATTTTTCTGATAGGTCACCAGTTCCCCAAGTCATTTCAGAAAGGAGGCGCGTTATGCGTTTCAACAGAAGTTGTTGTCATTCCAAATTAACGCCATTTGCAAATTGGCCAACAGCCTTTTTGTGGATGGTATTTTTCGTTTTGACGCCGGTGTATGTTTTTGCCCAGGACGCCAAGCCGTCGAAGTGGACGCCCGAGGTGATGATCAAATACAAACGCCTGGGCGGCACGGCCATTTCACCGGACGGCAAGTGGGTGGCGTACACCGTTGCCGAGCCGCTGATGGAGGGCGAAAAGAGCGAGTATCGCACGCACATCTTTTTGGCGAGCGCCGACGGCAAAACTGATTTTCAATTTACCCAGGGCGACAAGTCGTGTACCAACCCGAAATGGTCGCCGGACGGCAACCGCTTGGCGTTTCTCTCAGCCCGCGGCGGCGAAAAAAATCAGATCTGGCTGATTCGCCCCAACGGCGGTGAAGCCGAGAAACTCACCGAGGTAAAAAGCGCCGTGAGCAATTTCGCCTGGTCAGTGGACGGCAAACGCATTGCCTACACCATGAACGACCCGCTAACCGAGCAGGAAGAGAAAGACAACAAGGAGAAGCGCGACGCCATCGTCATCGATGAGAATTTTAAATTTTCCCATCTCTACACGATTCCGCTCGAGAAAAATGAAAAGGGTGAGCGGCCGGCCAAACGTTTGACCAAAGGCGAATTTCACGTGGGCAGTTTTGATTGGTCGCCGGACGGCAAATGGATCGTCTTCGCTCATCAAGCCACGCCGCGGGTCAATGATTGGCCGACGGGGAAAATCTCGCTCGTTCCTTCAGATAGCGGCACAGTCAAACCGTTCTTCAGCAAAACCGCGGCCGGCGATCCTCAATTTTCACCCGATGGGCAATGGATTGCTTTCAGCTATGATGGCGGCGATACGCGTTGGGCGAGCCGGAACGACATCTATATCATGTCGATCAACGGCGGTGAGCCTCGAAAACTAAGCAAAACCTACGACGACCAAGCCAATATTCTTGGCTGGTCGGCAGATGGAAAAGAAATTTACTACAGCGAAACGGAGCGCACTTCGCCCCGCATTTTTGCGTTGCCGGTGAGCGGCGGCAATTCTCGCACGATCACCACGGGCAACGGCGTGTTTGGCGGCGTGTCATTCAGCAAAGATACAAAAATGCTGGCCGCGATTCACCAAGCTCCCGACCGGCTGCCGCAAGTCATTGTTTCCACCACGATCAAATTTGCGCCTATCAAGATCACCAACGTCAATCGCGATTTCCCCAATCTGCCGATGGGACGGACCGAGGTGATGCGTTGGAAATCCAAAGACGGCAAAGAGATTGAGGGCCTTGTCACTTATCCGGTCAATTATTCGTCGGGGCGCAAGTATCCTTTGTTGTTGAATATTCACGGCGGACCGGCCGGTGTGTTCACGGAAAATTACACGGCCGCTTCGAGTGTTTATCCGCTGCAAGCGTTTGCGGCCGCAGGCTATGTCGTGTTGCGTCCCAATCCGCGCGGCAGCAGCGGCTACGGCATCGATTTCCAGCGAGCCAATATCAACGACTGGGGCTTCGGCGATTATGATGACGACATGGCCGGCGTGGATCTGCTGATCGAAAAAGGCGTCGTGCACCCGGATAGCCTCGGCGTGATGGGCTGGAGCTACGGTGGGTTCATGACCTCGTTCATCATCACCCGCACCAAGCGCTTTAAAGCCGCTTCGGTCGGCGCCGGCGTGACCAATCTGATGAGCTTCACCGGCACCGCCGACATTCCCGGCTTTCTGCCGGATTATTTTCTTGGGCAGCCATGGGATAATTTCGCGGCCTATCAAAAGCACTCGGCGATGTTCAACGTGAAAGGGGTGTCAACCCCGACGCTGATTTTGCACGGCGAAAAAGATCTGCGCGTACCGCTCTCACAAGGGCAGGAATTTTACAACGCGTTGAAGCAGCAAGATTGTCCGGTGCAAATGGTGGTTTATCCGCGCATGCCTCATGGCTTGCAAGAACCGAAATTCATTCTCGATGCCGGCAATCGCCTGCTGGGGTGGTTCGAACAGTTTATTCGCGGGAAAAACGGCGGGCAGAAGACGTCGGATTAGGTTTTAAAAAAGATGAGTTGTTTAGGGCACCGACCGGTCACTCAAAGTGACCGGTCGGTATCAGATCAATATCATGCGGCGAGCGAAAACATCTCCGGCATCGCGGTACTAGCAAGATGTCCGTAGCCGGTTTGGGGGTCCAATTTCAAAAAGGCTGAGACAGCAGGAGAATTGAGGATGGGCAACAACCTTTTTCTTTCCCCCGCCTTTAGCTTTTTCCATCCGTTAAAATGAATCGTTGGCCGTTGCGCGAGACGTTGGTAGTTAACCACCGTCAATTGGATTGGCTTCAGTGAATCAACGGTAACGTACAAAATGAATCCATCACGCAATTCATAGGCAATTTTGTCTGAGCGATGCAAGCGCTCATCGAAGATAACGTCCAGCACGTCGCCTTCCGGATCATATAATAGGCGCATTATTTCTCTCCAAAACTATTTGAGATACGCAGTCACGACAAAATTATTTGGTTTGTCTTTTCGCCATTGAAACACAACAACTGCTTCTATTAGTTGAGGTTTGCTATTGGATGGCGAAGGCGTTTCTTATAATAGAATGTGTCAAATTCTTCTGGATCGCGCCTGCGCTTTCCTGAACGGATAGTACTTAATATTTCAGCACGATGTCCATTCAACTCATAATGTCTCTCAACGATATGTTGCCATCTTTCATCAGTCAAGTAAATGACATTGCCATGTCTATCGGTAACTTCTTCGCGCATGTGCATACCCCGAAATTTAGTTCGACTTAAACAAATTTACGCAAACTTTGAAAGATTAGCAAGCAGAAGATTCGTCAGGCCTCGTGCTTGAGCTGCTCCCTCGCCGCGCCAATGAAAGCAGCTAACACATGATCTTGTTGTAGAACGACTGCAGGCAATTTGTCTGCAACTTCGACAATTGCGGCGTAATGCCCTTCCGCCCAGTTTTTGCGAATACCGGCGCGCAAGGCATCAATATCATGGCGAGGCAATTGCGTGGGAAAATGCTCGGGAGGCAAGTTACGCAAAACCTCAAAGCGCGCGAGCCACTGGGGCAACAAAAATTGTTTTTCATACGCCTCGCGCAAGCTCAAGCCAAGCCGTCGCATTTGCGAGACGCGTTGGATCGTTTGTTCGAAATTTCGTTTCGGCAGATTCACTTCGATTCACCTAAAAAATATAATCGTGATCGCCTGGATCGATTTTAGTCAATTTGTGTACTTCGACAACATCGTTGTCAAAGCGCATGGGCGTCGAAAAGAATTTGAAACCCAGCGGTTGTAAAATTTCTTTGCAGCGCTCGCAATCATCGGGAGACACCAGGACGTCTATGTCCTCCGTAAATCGCGGTTGCGCTACGATTCAAACGCCTGCCTGACCAACCTCTCCTGCTCGAGCTGATGCACGCGCGCGCTGCCAGTGGCGGGGCTGGCGCTCGGGACGCGGCCGACGTAAGTGAGGCGATGGCTTGGCGTCAAAACATATTTAAGTCGTGTCTGCACGAAACTCCACGCACCCATATTGCGCGGCTCTTCTTGCACCCAGCGAAAATCCGTGGTGTTGGGGTAGCGTTGCACGAGTTCTCTCAAGCCCTCAAATGGGAATGGATAAAGTTGTTCGAGACGAATGATCAGCGTATCGTCGATATTATGCTGGCGGCGATAGTCCAACAGATCATAAATTACCTTTCCCGAGCACAGCAAAAAGCGCCGGGGATTTGCCGGCGGATTCGGATCGTCCAACAAAACCTGAAAACCGCTTTCCGTAAAATCGGCAGCGGCGCTCTTTGCCGCCGAAGAGCGCAACAAGCTTTTCGGCGTCATCACGATGAGCGGTTTGCGGACGCCGATGTGCATTTGATTGCGCAACAGATGAAAATATTGCGCCGCCGTGGTGGGCATGGTGACGCGCATGTTTTCTTCCGCACACAGCGTCAAAAAGCGCTCGATGCGCGCGCTGGAATGTTCCGGGCCTTGGCCTTCAAAGCCGTGCGGTAGCAACATGACCAAACCGCTCGCTTGCCCCCATTTGTCTTCTGCCGAGGAGATGAATTGATCGATGATGATTTGCGCGCCGTTCATAAAATCGCCGAATTGTGCTTCCCATAATGTCAATGCTTCTTTTCGCGCCACCGAATAGCCGTAATCAAATCCCACCGCCGCATATTCGCTGAGCAAGCTGTCATAAATCATAAGCTGTGCTTGTCCGGCGCGAATGTGATTCAACGGCGTGTACTCCTTTTCATTTTCATAATCCACCAAAACCGCGTGCCGCTGGCTGAACGTGCCGCGCTGCGAATCCTGGCCGGAGAGACGAATGGGGACATTTTCCAATAATAATGAGCCAAACGCCAAAGACTCAGCCGTGCCCCAATCCACGGCGTCTTCATCGAGCATCGCACCGCGCGCAGTAAGCTGTTTGGACAGCTTGGGGTGAACGTGAAAGTCGCCGGGAAAATTCGAGAGCGCGTAACTGATTTCATTCAAAACTTCGTGCGGCACGCCGGTGGCAATGAACGGCAAAACTCTATCGAGCGGCGGCTCACTCGGCGGCGTCACCGTCGGCGTGATGCTCTCCTGCGTAGTTTTGAACGCTTCATCCAAGCGCGCTTGAAAATCTTTCAACACCTGCTCTGCTTGCTCGAGGCTCAATTCGCCGCGCTTGATGAGCGTCTCGGTATAATGCTTGCGCACCGAACGCATGTCTTTGATGCGCGAATACATCAGCGGCTGCGTGTAGCTCGGCTCATCACCCTCGTTATGACCGTGGCGGCGAAAACAAATCATGTCGATCACCACGTCTTTTTGAAACGCCTGCCGGAACGCCAGCGCCAACTCGATCACGCGCACGCATGCTTCGGGATCGTTGCCGTTCACATGAAAGATCGGCGCTTGCACCATTTTCGCAACATCGGTCGCGTAAACGCTGGAGCGCGCATCCACCGGCGCCGTGGTGAAGCCGATACTGTTGTTGACGACGATATGAACCGTGCCGCCGGTGCGATAGCCGTGCAAGGCGCTAAGATTGAGCGTTTCCGCCACCACCCCTTGTCCGGCGAAAGCAGCGTCGCCATGAATCAACACCGCGAGCACGCGCCGGTGCTCGGCATCGCCCAAAATATCTTGCTTGGCGCGCACCATGCCTTCGACGACGGGATCGACGGCTTCGAGATGGCTGGGATTCGGCGCCAGCGTGATGGCGACGGATTTGCCGTCAGGACTTTGATAAGCGCCCGTCGCGCCCAAATGATATTTCACATCGCCGGTGCCTTCGCGGCTGTTGGGATCGGGATTGTCCTCGAATTTGAGAAAAATTTCTCGATAGCTTTTGCCGAGAATATTGGCGAGCACATTGATGCGGCCGCGGTGCGCCATGCCCATCACCGCTTCGCCGATGTCGTGCTTGCTCGCCTGCAAGAGCAAAGCATCGAGCATGGGAATCAGCGACTCTGCACCTTCCAGGCTGAAACGTTTGTGGCCGACGTATTTGGTGTGGAGAAATCTTTCAAAGGCTTCGCCCTCGTTAAGCTTGGTGAGAATGTGGCGCTTGCTCGCGGTGTCCATCCACTTTTTGCGCGGCACGCCCTCGACGCGTTGCTGAATCCACTCCTTCTGTTCCGGCTCTTGGATGTGCATGTACTCGACGCCAATGGTTTGGCAATAGGCCTCGCGCAGCGTGTCGAGAACCTCGCGCAAAGTCGCGCGCTGCTTGCCACCGAGTCCGCCGGTGATGAATTCGCGATCGTAATCCCACACCGTCAAGCCGTAGCGCTCGGGATCAAGCTCTTGGTGCGATGGCGCTTTAATGCTCATCGGGTTGACATTCGCAATGAGATGGCCGCGCACGCGATAGATGTTGATTAATTGCAGCACACGCGCCTGCTTTTCGATGAGCGCGTCGCCGCCTTCGAGCGTCGGGTTGATGTCGCGCGTCAATCGCACCGGCTGATACGGAATCTTCATGCTGGCGAAGATTTCTTCATAAAAATTATCTTCGCCGATCAGTAGCTTGTGGAGCGCCTGCAAAAACAAGCCGCTTTCCGCGCCTTGAATGACGCGATGATCGTAGGTACTCGTCACCGTCATCACTTTGCTGATGCCGAGTCGCGCGATGGTGCGCGGATCCGCGGCTTGATACTCCGGCGGATAATCAATGGCGCCGGTGGCGACGATCAAGCCTTGTCCGGACATGAGACGCGGCACCGAGTGAACGGTTCCAATCGTCCCAGGATTAGTGAGGCTCACCGTTGTGCCGGCAAAATCTTCCGGCGTAATTTGATTCGCATAAACTTTACGGAGAATCTCGTTGTACGCCGCGAAGAAACTGCTGAAATCCATCGCATCGGCGGCCTTGATATTGGGAACGAATAATGTACGCGAGCCGTCTTTCTTCGCCACATCCACCGCGAGGCCGAGATTGACGTGCTCCGGCGTGACTTTGTACACCGTGCCGTTGCTCTCAAAAAACGAAGTTGCCATTACCGGCATCACTTTCAAAGCTTTGACGATGGCCCACGCAATGATATGCGTAAAGCTCATCTTGCCGCCGGTGGAGTCGGCCAGATATTGGTTGATGATACGGCGGTTCTCTTCGAGCAATTTGACCGGAATGATGCGCGCTGAAGTGGCCGTCGGAATGCCGAGACTGCGCTCCATGTTTTCAACGATGCGCGCAAAGCCGCCGCGCAACGGTGTCGCCCCGGGTGGAATGGTCGCGCGGCCGTCCTCCGGCGGCTCAACGGGTTTTGGCGCCGGCGGCGCGACGCCCACTTGTGGCGCTGGTGCGCTAAGCGGACGATAATCTTCAAAAAAATCGCGCCAGTTCTCACCGACGGTTTCCGGCTGCTCGCGGAACTGGCGATACATTTCTTCGATCAACCACGCATTGGGGCCAAAGGCTTCGGGGTATTGTTTGGTGATGGTGTCGGACATGGGGGGCAAAACTTTAGACTCGAATCAGGGGCGCGGAATATAAATCGCGTCATTAATACGCCTATGGACATACGATGCAAGAGAGAAAAGATCAAGTGCATCCCGTTCACTGATGGGCCATTCGATCTTTGGTGCATGTGCTGTAGGGTTTCTAAAAGTACCGAAAATTCCCTTTACGAGGTTACCGAATCCTTTTTGTTCGCTACGATGAGATTCTGTTTTAAAAGCATTTATTCTTAGCAATGGCTCATCGCCTCCCAATGTCTCATCTACCAGAATAGCGCCGTCACTAATAGCACCTGTTCGTAAACGCAGTTTTTCAGCAACACTTTTTGTAGCTTCGAGAACAGCGTGAAAACAGTTGTTTTGAAGTAGTTCAGCTTTGCAATAGCGAATTACATCTTCTTCTACATTTCTTTGGTTTAAAGCAGCGCGTAAAAGATTAGCTCTCTCTTCTGCTTCAGAAAGAGTAGCGGCTTTTGAACATTTATGAAATTTGCCATCGCCACCATATTCCATTCCGTAGAAAGCCAAAGCAACATTTACTTCATTTCGTCTCGTTTCAAAACAAGCGTTATCGCCTCTATAACGGACAGGGTCTAGTGTTGCGTGAATAAAAGCAAGAACACGATCACCTGAATGATCTTCGTTTTGACGATGCGCTAAGGCGTTATATAGTCTCTTCCACTTTGTAGCATCTGGGTCTGTATCAATAACTCCTATTTGTCTGAGGAAATGACCAATTGCAGAACCCTTTAACCCTTCGTGTGTATCTGCAAGAGCTTTGCAGATAGATTCAAGCTGGGCTGCGGTAAAGCATTCATATCTCATACTGATCTTAATTCCGTGTTTGATATCAGGAAAGACGGGTGATGACCTGTTGAGCTTGGGCGAGTATAGATGCAAGGACATGGGAAATGCCAGAGACTACGTCATCATAATCACAGCGATTTCGCCATTGCCGTAAAACTTCAAGACAACGAGCGATGTCATCTCTCCTCCGGCTTCGAAAATGAGCTATGACGCGCCAATGGTCTTGGGGAGAGCGCGCCAGAGAAAAACCATGACGGTCACGAGCATAGTTGCGAGCATGACAAAAGGCTGCATAATAAGCCCGACTTACTGCTGAACGAAAGGCCGCCTCTTGGCTGAAGCCATTTTGGCCAAGTGCAAGGAAATGGGCGAGTTCAAGATATTCTTTCCACGCGAAGGCCATGTTTTTACCTCGGAGGGCACAGATCGGTCGTTATGATAAGCCAACCTGATTTTCCTGCAATCACCTTATCCAATTCAGCGGATATCTTGTCAATTTTATCCAAAATGTCCGCATCAAAATTTTGTTGTCGAATATAGAGCGTCAGATATACGTATTCAATTTCTGGATCACGATACAACTCCAGCGATAACTGCGCCGAAATCGCGAAACACTCCCGAACTTTTTTGCAAAACAGCGATATGACATCGATGATATCTGGATAATTTAGCAAGTAATCCCGTATCTCATCCGGCTGAGGAACAACGATTTGATTTTGCTGCAGCCAATTCAAAACCCGCTCGATTTGGAGCACTACATCGGCATCCCTTTGAAGGAAAAATTCTTCATCTACATTTAAGATTGCCGAATTCTCGCGAGACAATTCTTTTTCTAAGACTTGCTCCATAAGCATCCTCCTATCTTATTAAAACGGGGCGAGGAGATGACTATTTCCGATAAATAATGATACAAAAGTTCTTCGTTTTAAGCAAGTTTCTTCTTCAAAACCTCATTCGCCAGTTTCAGATTCGCTTTGCCGCGTGTGGCTTTCATCACTTGCCCGACGAGAAATCCGAAGATTTTCTCCTCGCCGTTGCGATAGCGCTCGACCTCTTGGGGATTGGCGGTGAGCACCTCGGCGACTGTCTTTTCTATTATACTGCTATTGGAGACTTGAATCAAGCCTTTTTCCACCACGATGGTTTTGGAGAGTTGGTGCGCTAAGTGGACGGTAATCTTCAAAAAAATCGCGCCAATTCGCACCGACGGTTTCCGGTTGCTCGCGAAACTGGCGATACATTTCGTCGATCAACCAGACGTTGGGGCCGAAGGCTTCGGGGTATTGTTTGGGTTCTGGCATGATGGTGATTCAATATGAAATTCCATTTAAAAGCTGGCCAAGAATTGAAGAAACCCACCGATATAAAAGCTTCGAGTGGGCTTTTAAAATTTGCAAGAAAAAATTGAGTTAGTCAAGTATAAAGTCGTCATACGCAAGTCGGCAAAAATCATGAAACCGTGTTGTGTCGGCTTACGCAGTGGCATGCATTATGGGTTTGCTTAGCTCTACGAGTTTGCATTTTGTCGAATACCCGTTGAACCACAGCAAGAAGTTCTTCTTCCGTAAATGGCTTGATCAGATACTCTAGCGCTCCGGTTTCAACGGCCGCGATGGCGCCTTTAATGGTTGCGTAGCCGGTGACTATCATCACCTCGGTGTTCTTCATGTTTTCATGGACGTACTTCACCAGATCGAGGCCGCTGCTCTTGGGCATTTTCATATCGGTAATAACCAGATCGACCGGCGTGGACTCTAGCAGCCGAATCGCTTCGGCCACATTGGAGGCCGTGAAAACTTGATACCCCTGTGAAGTCAAATTGCGTTGCAGCAATTCCAGCGTGCTCGGGGTATCATCAACGGCGAGGATGAGGCCTTTATCGGAGGTGTTTGTCATCTTCGTTCTCCAAAACAAAAGCGCACGCAAAGATCCCGCCGCGGCGGGACAAAGAACCCGCAAAGAAAAGCATGAATGGCGTTCACGAAATCATATTGGGCTTGAAAGAATAAAGCTTCTCTTTGCGGAAACTCTGCGTCTCTGCGTGAATTCTTTGCTCTTTTTGCACAGATCAATCAATTCTCCAGCGGTTCAACGATGGGCAGTTTGATCTCGAAGCGGGCGCCATGGCCGGTTGCGCTTTCGAGATTGATCAATCCCCCGTGTGACGTTACGATGCCGTGAACCACCGCCAAGCCGAGACCGGTTCCCTGACCGACATCTTTTGTCGTAAAGAATGGCGCGAACAATTTGCCCTTCACTTCTTCGGTCATGCCCACTCCCGTATCTTCAACCACAAGCAAGACGTGGCTATCGCCGGCCAATGTTTTTACGGTCAAGTGTCCCCCTTGCGGCATTGCTTGAATGGCATTGACGGCCAGATTGACCAAGACTTGCTGCAGTTGCGTGGCATCAGCGGTGATATCCGGCAGATCCGGCGTAAGGCCGCGAATCAACTGGATGCCTTGCCTGGCGCAGCGCGACTCAAGGAAATAGAGGCCCTCTTCCACGATCTTGTTCAAATTGACTCGGGTTTTGGTGGACGGCATTTGGCGGGCAAACGTCAGCAGCTTTTTGATCACCTCTCGCGCGTGCAGCGCCGACGCGACGACCTTTTCGATATCCTGTTCCGTTTGCGCCGGCAATCCCGAAGATTTTTTCGCGAGCTGTGCGAAGCCCAGAATATTGGCCAACGGCTCGTTCAGCTCGTGCGCGACGCCGGCGGCAAGTTGGCCGATGGTGGCCAAACGATCGGCGTGCCGGAGCTGCTGCTGAAGTTTCGTCCGGTCGCCTTCGGCCTCTTTTCGCTTGATGATGAGCGCCACCTGGCTCGCCACCGTGTCAATCAGGCTCTGCTCTTCTTCAAGAAATAATCCGATCTCTAATGCGGGTTTATCTTCCAGGTAGGCCACTTCCACATGGCCGCGGCGCTTGCCACTCACGACGATATCGGCGGCCAGCTTGAACGGACTCTCGCGAAAATTTGTCGTGGTGTAGGAACGCTGATCGAGGTTGATTCGGCCAGCGGCAATTTCGGGGCGCTGCATGGCAGGAGGCAGCAGATTCACTATGTTCTGAAGAATATCTTCCAGCGCGATGTCCGGCCGGACGAGGATCTCCATGATTTTATACAGGCAGGTCAGCTCCTTGATTCGTTCGCGCAAGCCAAACTGCGCACGCCGTACGGCGACAGCCATGCCGAGGGTTTGCGCCATGCCCTCGTAAAGCTCGATTTGCTCTGGCGTGAAAAACTGCTGTTGCCGGCTCTTCAAATGCAAAAGCCCCACGTTCTCATCGTTAACGGCAAATGGAATGAGCGCGATAGACTTATAATCGCCTCCAATAACGGCAGGCGCCGGTTTGTCTGTTGCCGGATAGAAATCCAACGGCATTTCAGTGTCCCCGGTCCAGAAGCTTCCATGTCTCGTAAAAAAAGGCGAAGAAGGCTCGCAGCGACCGTTGAGCACGTCCCGGCAAAGCCGTTCAAGGATGGCGTCCTCATGTGAGCAGGGAATGATTCTGCCGTCGGGATTGTGTACGCCGGGCAGGATTTCGAAAGCAGAAATTTCCCGGGGGCGCAGTCGAAACTTCCAACCGTAATTGAGAATGCCATCCTTTAGCCGCAACTCCATTTCGTCACAACCGGCAAAATCAATGATCAGCTTCGAGGCTTGACGCAGGAAGGCGATGCGCGCAAGCTCGCAGTTGGCAAAATGTAATAGGCGGCGCGAGAGAATGTAAAAGTCCTGATTCATAGCGTTCAAATCAGCCAAAATCTAAAAAGTAAAATAGACTCTTTCATGCGAAAGTCAAGTGTCTGAGGATGGAAATTTTAATAGAAGCTGTTTTGAGTGGAAATTTCAGGGGCAGACATACTCGGATACGCTTGTACCTTTACCGCTTGCCGCACGCTCAACTTGCCAAGGGCTTTCTGAACGACAGCGAAAAGTTCCTCTTCCGTAAAGGGTTTGACCAGATACTCCGCTGCTCCGGCTTTGGCGGCTGCAACTGCTTCCCGGATTGCGGCATAGCCGGTGACGATCATCACTTCGGTATGGAGGAAGTTTTCCCGGAGGCGCTTGATTAAATCATGCCCATCTGCTTTGAGTATGTTTAAATCGATGATGACCAGATCAACCGGCGTCGTTTCAAGAATACGAATCGCCTCAACCATATCCTTTGCCACTAGCGTTTCGTATTCTTGCGAGGCCAAATGCCTTTGGAGCAATTCCAAAGTATTCGGGTCGTCGTTCACAACCAAGAGAGTTTTTTTGTTTGATAAAGAAGTCATGGCAAGTTTGAGCGAAGCTATAAATGAAAATCTCCGGACGCTTCCGGCTGATACAAGAAGGCCAGAACTTTTATCCGGCGCACGCCTGCCGGCACTTCCCAGCGAATCGTATCGCCCACGCGAAAGCCCAGCATGGCAGTTCCAATCGGAGCGAGCACGGATATTTTGCCCTGGCTGACATCGGCATCATCGGGAAATACGAGGGTATAGCTCATCGCTTCCTTGATATAAATCGTTTTGCTTTTCATGAATTTCAACTCTTTCAACTATGACCAGTGACTCATTGCGGTTGCGCCAGCGAATGAAAAGTATTCACCGCGAGGCGTGTCGCAATCCGGCCCTCGCTTTCGTTTGGCGGAATACCTTGCGAGTTTGAGGGCGAGGTTCATCCACCAGTTGCCAAGTCTCGCCTTCGTTGAGCAAACGCTTGTGGTGTTGCGTATCATGACCCAGCATGCGTTTGTGTGAATACGCGCAACGGTCGACTTCAAGACCGCTATTATCGAACAGCAACGCCACGTCATTGCGATTGCTCCACATCTGCGCGTCCGTCCAGAAAAGATGATGCGGCGGATTGTTCAGCGCCTCTTGCCCGCTATGGATGAACACCTTCATATCCGGCATCAAGATTAAATCGTCCGGGAAAAAGTAGAGCCGGTTGCCGCGCAGGGCGACCACTACCCAGCCTCCCAAAGGCTGCGCGACGGTGCCCCGGTTGATGATACTGACGTGCTCACGCAAGCCGATATTAGAAACGCCGACGATACTAATTTTTGCGCCGGCCAATTGGCCGGCGCGGGTTGGTTGTGCCGCTCGCTTTGACATGCTTGCTTCTCCTATTTTCGGTTTGATTCAAAGCTTCGTTTCCTGTCATCAACTTAGGCGCGTAGCTTTCATTCCTCTATCATATTGCCTCCTCAAGCTTGCTGCGCATCGTCTCGTAGGTGGCTCTGGAAATCACGCCCTCGTCGTCGTGCCGCTTGAGAGGGGCCGGCGATGACGTTGAAACATCGTTTTTTTCTTTTGACGGCGGACGTGACGAGGGCATGATGGGAAACCAGGTAAAGCGTAGCCAAAACACCGACGCTATGCCTAACAGCATGAAGCCGAGCAAAACATAAGCGAAAAAATCAGCATGGAGATTGAACATGATATTTTCCTCCGAATTATTTTTGCTTGTCAACGTCACTCCGGACTGTCGGAGCTTGCCCCGTGAGCAAGACATTGAGGTCCTCCCGCACGGGCGGGATCATTTTGGATAGGAGCACAGTGCTTGCCCGGAAAAAAGACTCATACAGAACGACACGGTATTTGGAAGATCAATTCGGCTTCACTTCTAGCAAACGGTCAACGGCACATTTCAGCTTGTCCGCATCTGATGATTTCGTCACGAACGCATCAGCGGCCCACGTGCGGAAATCCATTTTATGCGTAGGATAGGCAGTATGAATCATCACTTTGACCTCGCGATTAGAATTCACCAAATCTTGCAAGCATTCCAATCCCACCTCGTCCGGAAAGGTCAGATCAAAAACCACCACATGCACCGGCGCTTGGCGCAATCTTTCCAAGGCGTCTCGACCGTCGGCGGCCGTAATCACTTCGTACCCTTCCGTCTCCAACTCCGTTCTATAGAGCTGGCGCAGGCGGCGTTCATCTTCCACGATCATAATTTTGTGACGCATGCCACACCTCATCAGCTTGAACCGGATCAACCAAGACCGATTCTCCCGGCAAACGCCGGCGTAACGGTTGTTGATTTCCGGTGTGAATGACTTCCAATTTTCTCGAGGGTTCTTTGGTGTTCCTTTTGACAAATACCACAAATATAGCTGTCGTCTTCAGGGAAGAATTGTCCCGGGTTTTGAGTTGTGATTAATTCGTCGCAAAAGCTGCATCTTGCCACCATGATTCATCCTCCTCTTTTATGATTGGGTATGCTTCAGTAATTTTCATTTTCATAAGGAACCGTTCTACACTGACATTAGGCAAAAGCCATTCCACGAACCTGAAGCGAAAATTTCTTGTCGTCGAGAAAGATGATGGCGGGAAAGAGAGATGGGCTACTTCAAGAAAATCAATGAAAACGCCGCAAAGAATAGGCTTGACAAAATTTGCTTGGCCGATGAAATGTGCATTGGAAATATCAAGCGTTGCCGGGGAGATTTGAACCACTGGGAAAAAATTCTCCGCTAAACGTTATTCCGTTTGATCGCTTTTTTTCTCATCGCGTTCGCGCCGAGGTATCCAAACTCGTGGTAAATTCAGTGATTGTGTGATGATTTAATAAGATCACTCATGATGATGGGAAAAATGGTATGGTTTTGGTAACAGATAAGAGTAAAACGCGGCGGATGAATATGATGACCTTTGCTTGAAATATCGATGATCACGCCAAAAACATTTTAAGGAAGAAGCGATGTTACAACACAGACTCCAGGCTCTCGCTGTGGAGGCGAGGCACGCATCGACAGAAATTTTTGAGAGCCTGCACAGCCGCTATGCAAAGACGGCGATGGATTTGGCCAACGCCGAGAAAATTTACGAGCTGACAACTCCAAGCCACACTGAAAATTTGGAGATGATTCGTAATTTTATTTCTCAACTTGCTCAAAAAGCCGGCTTAGACGAAATGACGGCGATGGAAATCGAGGTGGCGGTTGAGGAGGCCTGTGCCAACGTCATCAAGCATGCACATAAGAGTGATGAAGCCAAGCCGCTTCGCCTTCAAATAAAAATCGACGAGCAGAAACTGACGGTGCTGGTGAGAGATCAAGGCCAGGGCTTCGATCCCAAAAAACTCGACGAGCAAAATGCTCGGGAACTTCTGGCCAAGCCAAAGCCCGGCGGGCGGGGCATTCTCATGATGAAGATGCTGATGGACGAAGTCCATTTTGAAGCCGGAAAAGGCAAAGGAATGCAAGTCCGGCTGATTAAATATCTCGCCGGCCCTCAAAAAGTCGGTTGTCTATGGAAAAACGTAGCGCAGTCATCCTGACGGCAGGCGAGAACAAAAGCGCACGCAAAGACGCAGAGACGCAAAGGTTCGCAAAGAAAACTTATAACTATTCAGGTGCACATTGAAAGGCAAAACTATTTTGGGCAAAACAATTGATTTCAAAAAGCAGGGCGGAAAAGAGCTGATTTAGCCTGGCATTCAGGCCCAACCAATTTCAACAATGCTTGAATGAAGCTTTTTAATAGTTTTGCCCCA